>ERZ773188.100-NODE-100-length-97387-cov-6.452965_pt1 | contig 97387 bp, 106 predicted proteins | sample MGYA00581011_ERZ773188 | MGnify/ENA primary metagenome ERZ773188 (study PRJEB29015, sample SAMEA2737798) | human gut metagenome | biome: human gut; feature: human-associated habitat; material: faeces | place: China | collected 2012 ...
ATTGTGGGAGTGCAACGCACGGAACAATCCGTAGGCATCATAGTTGGGGACTTTTAACACCCACATCATCTTATTATTTTACTTAGGAGGTAATTTTATGGCAGGTTCTACATTTGGAACTTTATTTAAAATAACTACATGGGGCGAATCTCACGGTGCCGGCGTCGGTGTCGTTGTGGACGGATGCCCTGCCGGTCTTTCGCTTTGCGAGGACGATATCCAAAAATTTTTAAACCGCAGGAAACCGGGACAGAGTCGTTACACGACTCCGCGAAAAGAGGATGATGCGGTTGAGATCCTCTCCGGTGTTTTTGAAGGAAAGACAACCGGAACGCCGATTTCCATGCTGGTACGCAATCAGAATCAGCGTTCCAAAGACTACAGTGAGATCGCTTCCTACTACCGCCCGGGACATGCCGATCTGACCTTTGATCTGAAATATGGTTTCCGTGATTACCGCGGCGGAGGACGTTCTTCCGGCCGTGAGACGATCGGACGCGTTGCAGCCGGTGCAATCGCCTCCAAGATTCTTGATCAGCTCGGCATCAAGATTTTAACTTACACAAAATCGATCGGTGACATCACCGCAGATCCGACCTGCTTTGACCGCAGTGTGATCATGGAAAATCCTTTTTATATGCCGGATGCCGACGCAGCAAAAAAAGCAGGGGAATTTCTTGAAGAATGTATGAAAAATGAAGATTCCAGCGGCGGAAGCATTGAGTGCGTGATCCAGAATATGCCGGCCGGTATCGGTGAACCGGTATTTGAAAAATTAAGTGCCAACCTGGGCAAAGCGATTTTATCGATCGGTGCCGTAAAGGCTTTCGAAATCGGTGACGGCACGGCAGTTGCCCATGCACTCGGTCATACAAACAATGACCAGTATACAAGGGATCCGGATGGAAAGATCATCAAACTTACCAACCACTCCGGCGGTATCCTGGGCGGCATCAGCGACGGAAGTGACATCCTTTTGCGTGTATCCGTCAAACCGACGCCTTCGATCTCAAGAGAACAGTCCACCATCACGAAAGACGGAGGCAGCAGACAGATTTCTGTAAAAGGCCGCCACGATCCGGTCATCGTACCGCGTGCCGTTGTCGTCGTTGAATCCATGGCTGCGATCACGTTGGTCGATATGCTGATGTGCAGCATTACTTCCAACATGACAAATCTGGAGCGGTTTTTCCGTAAATAAAATGCTGAAAAAGCATATAAGATCATGAATCCTTTCTGTATGATTCAAAAGGCATTACATAAAAAATACCGACTTTCTGTTTTTTGATTTTTCAATCTTATTTCAGAGAAAGTCGGTATTTTTATATTCTTTCTGTTTTTCTGAATCCCTTTGATCCGGTGTCCGTCCTTAATCCGGCTGTCCGGCTTTGGAGATCAGGATACAGTTCGGCGTATCGATCTTGATCGGTCTTCCTTTCATATAAAGCAGACCCTTTTCGTAATCCACCGTGAAGAAGCGAATCTCATTGGACTCATGGTTCAGCACGACCATGGTCTTCTCATCCGGGAATACAGCGACATCTTTTGGATACTTTCCGCTGATCGGAAGGATACAGATCTTGGAAAGCATACCTGTCTCTGGATCAATTTTAAACACGCCGGCTGTCTCAGAACCTGCTGTGGTGCAGTAGAGATATTTGCCGCTCGGTGCGATACGCAGTCCGGAAGAAGCACATCCATAGTGGTCTTTGCTGTCGGAGATGTCCACTTTCTGAATCTGTTCGAATTTGCCGCCCTCTCCGCTCGCATCGTATGCATAGACCAGCACTTCGTTGGTCAGCTCGCAGTTCACATAAGCGAAACGTCCGTCTCTGCTGAAACGGATCAGACGCGGTCCGGACTCCAGTTCGCAGCGGATGATATCATAGAGTTTCAATTTACCGTTCGTCTGATTTACCGTATAGACTTTAATCTGGTCAATACCATTGTCTACCACGCATAGATATTTATCGTCCGGTGTGATCATCGCACAGGTGACACGCGGGCGGAAATTTCGCTCTGCAACGCTGCCGAGTCCCTGATGGAAAATGCCGTCGAGTACTTCTCCAAGACTTCCGTCTTCTTTGATACGCACCACTGTGATCTTGCCGTCATGGTAGCCGCAAACAAAAAGGAATTTTCCTTCTTTGTCTGTTGAAAGGAAACATCCTCTCATACCGTCAATACCGACTTTGTTGATTGGTTCCAGTCCGCCGTCCTCTTTGATCTTCAGGACTTCAACACCTTCATCTGCAATCGAATACAGATATTTTCCATTGTTGGATTTTGCCACATGAGATGCGTTATTTACCGGAACGACTTCGCGTTCTGTCATGTAACCATTTTCTACGTCCAGGTCATATACATGGATACCAATACTGCTTCCGTGTGTATAAGTTCCGACATATGCAACATACTTATCCTTACTCATCTGTAATCCTCCTTTAACTTGTCAGTCTTGTTTTCATTTTACCATATTTTTTTTGATTTGTTAAGACAAATTAAAACATTTTGCACAAAAAAGATATTGCAATTTTTTATCGATACGTGTATGATATTTTTGGAAGCAAAGAGGTCACTGCATAAGCACTCTGCGCTATATCCGGCAAGATGCCCGATGTTCGCGGAAAGCACTGCAGACGGCCTTTTTTTGTTGTAAGATTAGGAGGTGCTCCACTAAAAAACAAACTCAGACTGGAGGTATAAAGCATGAGCAACAAGCTGATTGATTTTATCAACATTTCAAAATCCTACGGTACACAGACCGTTCTGGATGATCTGAACCTTTATATCCGTGAAAATGAATTTCTGACCCTGCTTGGTCCGAGCGGCTGCGGCAAAACAACGACGCTTCGTATTCTGGGCGGATTTGAAATTCCCGACTGCGGTCAGGTAATCTTTGACGGTGAAGATATTACGAATCTTCCGCCTAATAAAAGGCAGCTGAATACCGTTTTTCAGAAATATGCACTGTTTACCCACATGACTATTGCCGAAAATATTGCGTTTGGCCTGAAGATTAAGAAAAAAAGCAAACAGTATATTTATGATAAGATCAAGTATGCCTTAAAGCTTGTCAATCTGGACGGATACGAAAACCGTATGCCGGATTCTTTAAGCGGCGGCCAGCAACAGCGTATTGCGATTGCCCGTGCGATTGTAAATGAACCGAAAGTACTTCTTCTGGATGAACCGCTCGGTGCCCTGGATCTGAAACTGCGTCAGGATATGCAGTATGAACTGATCCGCCTCAAAAACGAACTTGGCATTACTTTTATTTATGTAACACACGATCAGGAAGAGGCACTTACCATGTCTGACACGATCGTGGTTATGAATCAGGGCTATATTCAGCAGATTGGCACGCCGGAGCGTATTTACAATGAACCGGAAAATGCTTTTGTCGCTGACTTTATCGGTGAGAGCAACATCATTCCGAGCCTGATGTTAAAAGACCGTCTGGTAAAAATACTCGGTGTTCCGTTTGCCTGCGTGGACGAAGGATTCGGGCAGAACAAACCGGTCGATGTCGTGATCCGTCCGGAAGATATCTGCCTTCGCAAACCGGGTGAAGGAAGCATTGACGGTGTTGTCACGCATCTGATCTTTAAAGGCGTTCATTATGAAATGGAAGTCCGTGCAAATGAATACGACTGGCTGGTGCACAGCACCAAGATGTTCCCGGTCGGCACACAGGTTTCCATCCATGTAGATCCTTTTGATATCCAGATCATGAAAAAACCGGAATCTGAAGATGAGGAGGCCGTCAACATTGAAGAATAAACGTTATCTTGCAGGGCCGTACCTGTTCTGGTCGATTTCTTTTGTCGTGATCCCTCTGCTGGTGGTCTTCTACTATGCCATGACAAATGATGAAGGCAGTATTACTTTTGCAAACCTTGCCCAGATCACCACACAGGAAAATTTAAAGGCACTTGGCATGTCACTGCTCCTCTCTTTCGTGAGTACAGCGATCTGTCTGCTGCTTGCCTATCCGCTTGCCATGATCTTAAGCAGCAAGAATGTCGATCAGTCCAGTTTTATCGTGCTGATCTTCATTCTTCCGATGTGGATGAATTTCCTGCTCCGCACCATGGCATGGCAGACGCTTCTGGAAAAAAACGGTGTGATCAACAGCATCCTTTCTTTTGTGCATCTCCCGGCACTGGAGATCATCAACACTCCGGGGGCGATCATTCTTGGCATGGTTTACAATTTTCTGCCTTTTATGGTGCTGCCGATCTATAATGTACTGATCAAGATTGACCGTGATGTCATCAATGCAGCAAGAGACCTTGGAGCAAGCTCTTCTTATACCTTTTTCAAAATCATACTGCCGCTGAGCATCCCCGGCATCATCAGCGGCATTACAATGGTATTTGTACCGGCTCTGACAACTTTCGTTATTTCCGATCTTCTCGGCGGAGGCAAGATCCTGCTGATCGGCAATGTCATCGAACAGTCTTTCAAGCAAAACAGCAACTGGCACGTCGGAAGCGGACTTTCCATGGTCCTGATGGTATTTATCATTGCCAGCATGGCACTAGTAGTAAAATATGACAAAGAAGGGGAGGGCTCTTCGTTTTGATAAAGAAATATCTCGAAAAAATATATCTTTTCCTGATCTTCATCCTGCTCTACGCACCGATCCTCACTCTGATCGTGCTGTCTTTCAACAATTCAAAGACCAGGGCAAAATGGGGCGGATTTACTCTGAAATGGTACAGCAGCCTTTTTCAGAATGAACGGATCATGAATGCACTTTACACCACTTTGATCATCTCCCTGCTCGCATCCGTGATCGCAACTGTGATCGGAACAGCCGCAGCGATCGCGATCCTTGGCATGAAACAGAAATGGCGTACTTTATATTCCGGGCTGACCAACATCCCGATGATGAATGCAGAGATCGTGATGGGTGTTTCTCTGATGCTTTTATTTATTGCCTTTCACGTTACGCTTGGATTCGGAACAATCCTGATCGCCCATATCACGTTCAATATACCTTATGTCATACTGAGTGTGGCACCGAAACTGCGACAGACGAGCCGACGTACTTATGAGGCGGCACTGGATCTTGGGGCTTCTCCTCTTTATGCCTTTTTTAAAGTGACGTTTCCTGACATTCTGCCGGGTGTGCTCTCCGGTTTTATGCTGGCGTTTACCATGTCACTGGATGATTTTGTGATCACACATTTTACAAAAGGTCCCGGTGTGGATACCCTTTCTACCAAAATCTATTCAGAAGTGCGTAAGGGCATCAAACCGGAAATGTACGCACTTTCTACCCTGCTGTTTGTTACGGTTCTGGTACTTCTGATCCTGGTCAACGTATCACCGAAAGAGGACGCAGAGACAGCGGCAGCCAGAAAACACGCCCGCCGCCGTTCCAGAGCCGGCAGGATCCTGATCAAACGTGTGATCCCTGTCGCAATCTGCCTGGTATTTGTCGGAGGCGGTATTTACTATGCTTCCAAGGGTCAGATGCTGACAAAAGAAAAACTGATCGTCTACAACTGGGGCGAATACATAGATCCGAATGTCATCACCCTGTTTGAAGAAGAAACCGGCATTGATGTTGTATATGAAGAATTTGAGACAAACGAGATCATGTATCCAAAGATCAGTTCCGGTGCCATTGCCTATGATCTGGTATGTCCTTCAGACTATATGATCCAGAGAATGAGGGAGAATGACCTGCTCGCCGAAATCAATTTTGACAATATTCCGAATATCAAAAACATTGGCAAAGACTATCTGGAACGTTCAAAAGAGTTTGATCCGGAAAACAAATACTCGGTTCCGTACTGCTGGGGTACCGTTGGTATCCTCTATAATAAGACCATGGTAGATGAGCCGATCGACAGCTGGAGTGTTCTGTGGGATGAGAAATACAAAGACAACATCCTGATGCAGGATTCCGTCCGTGACGCATTTGGCGTGGCACTCAAATACCTCGGCTACTCCTTAAATTCCACGGATCTGGATGAACTGAACGAAGCTAAAGACCTGCTGACCCGCCAGAAACCGCTGGTACAGGCATATGTCATCGATCAGGTCCGTGACAAGATGATCGGAAATGAAGCAGCGATCGGTGTCATTTATTCCGGTGAAGCCATCTACACCCAGCAGGAAAACCCGAATCTGGAATACGTGATCCCGAAAGAGGGAAGCAATCTCTGGATCGATTCCTGGGTGATCCCGAAAAATGCCGAGCACAAGGAAAATGCTGAGAAATTTATCAACTTCCTCTGCCGCCCGGATATCGCCCTGATGAATTTTGAATACATTACCTACTCAACGCCAAACACTGCGGCACGCGAACTGATCGAGGATGAAAGCATCCGCAACAGCAAGATCGCTTTCCCGGATCTTTCCACTGTACCAAATCTGGAAACGTTTCAGTATCTTGGCACAAAGAACGATGAGGTGTATAATGAACTTTGGAATAAAGTAAAATCGAAATAACCCGGAGGTATATACTATGAGTTTTAAAGAGATCAAACCAGAAGAACTTCAGAAAAATCCATTTCAGATGATTGGAAAAGAATGGCTGCTCGTAACAGCCGAAAAAGACGGAAAAGCAAACACCATGACTGCTTCTTGGGGCGGTGTCGGTGTGATGTGGGGCAGAAACGTGGCCTTTATCGTGATCCGTCCGCAACGTTATACAAAAGAATTTATCGACGCTTCCGATAAGCTTTCTCTCTCTGTTCTTGATGAAGAGTACCGCAAGACACTCAGCTATCTTGGCTCCGTATCCGGAAGAGACGAGGAGAAGATTGCCAAAAGCGGTCTTACCGTAGCTCACACGGACGATGTTCCGTATTTTGCCGAAGCAAATACCGTGATCACAGGCAAAAAACTCTATGCACAGGAATACAGACCAGAATGCTTTATCGATTCATCTCTTGACGAAAAATGGTATCCTCAGAAAGATTATCATACCATGTACATTCTGGAGATTGAAAAAATACTGGTCCGTGAATAAAACATTTGTACAATCTTGCATAATTGCTCATAGAAAAAGTGACAGATTTCGATTGTGAATCTGTCACTTTTTTCTATAATATGTGACACCATGATGCCAGTTCAAAAGACCGTTTAACCAGGTATCTTTTTATGCAAAGAATTTTGTATAATATCCCATCACAAAGATAAACAGGACGATCAGCGGCAAAATGTATTTCACATAAAACGCGATCTGTCTTGGGAATTTCATACCTTTTCCGGTATTCGTCTCTTTGAGGAAATTCTCATATCCCCATCCAAGCTTCGTCGTACAGAACAGCAGGTAGACAAGACTTCCAAGTGGCAGCAGATTGTTGCTGACAATAAAGTCCTCCAGATCCAGGATCGTGCTTCCAGCTCCAAGTGGTGTGATGCCGCTCCATACATTATAGCCAAGCACGCATGGCATAGAAAGAACCAGTACGCCGACCAGATTGATCAAAACCGCCTTTTTGCGATCCCATCCTTTCAGATCCATAGTAAAAGAAATGATATTTTCAAAAACGGCGATAACCGTAGATAAGGATGCAAATGTCATAAACAGAAAGAATAACGTACCCCACAATCTTCCTCCTGCCATGGCGTTAAATACATTCGGCAGTGTGATAAAAATCAGGCTCGGGCCGCTGTCCGGCTGCACATTGTAGGCAAAACAGGACGGAAAAATGATCAGTCCTGACATCAGTGCCACAAAGGTATCCAGCACACAGATGCTGACTGCCTCGCCTGTCAGGGCACGCTCTTTTCCAATGTAGCTTCCAAAGATAGCCAGTGCCCCGATTCCGATACTGAGCGTAAAGAATGCCTGTCCCATCGCAGCATAGACCACTTCACCGATCCCGGCTTCTTTTACTTTTCCGAAATCTGGATACAGATAGAACTTCAGTCCTTCCTGTCCGCCCGGAAGCAGGACAGAACGAACTGCCAGAACGACCATCAGGGAGAGCAGACATACCATCATCACTTTTGTGATACGCTCCACACCTTTCTGAAGACCTTTTGCACAGATGCCGAAGCAAAGCAAAACAGCGATCGCCATAAATACCATCATCAGGACCGGCTGTCCGAGCATATTATTAAAGGCCTCCCCTACCTGATCGGAATTTAAGCCATCAAATTGTCCCGTTGCCATCTTCACAAAATACAGGATCATCCATCCGGCGATCGTTGTGTAGAACATCATCAGCAAATAATTTCCGGCGATCGCACCATATTTATACAAGTGCCATTTCGTTCCTTTCGGCTCCAGAATATCAAACGAACAGGCTGCACTTTTCTGACTTGCACGTCCGACCGCAAACTCAGCTACCATGACCGGCAGACCGAGGATCAGAAGAAACGCCAGGTAGATCAGTACAAACGCCGCTCCTCCGTACTTTCCAACAATGTACGGAAACCTCCATACATTTCCAAGACCGATGGCACATCCTGCCGAGATCAAGATAAAACCAAGTCTTGAACCAAACTTCTCTCGTTCCATTTTTTACTTTTTCCTTTCTTTTTCATCTTTTCTTTGACAAGCAAAAATTTGTGCCCTATACTCTTCTTTAGTTTTACAAAAAGTAACTCTGAAAGGATTTTCTATGACACGTACATTTGTTTACTCCATATCTGCCGAAGAATCCGGCACAAAAATAACGGATTACCTGAGAAATCACGGCTATTCCCGCCACATTCTGACCTGTCTGAAGCATACCGACGACACGGTTCTTGTAAACGGTTTAGGCGTTTATATGAACTATGTCCTTCAGCCGGATGACCGGCTGACCATTGTGATACCGGAAGAAACACCGTCGGAACATATCGTTCCTGTAAACCTTCCTTTTCCGGTTGTCTATGAAGATGAAGATCTGATGATCATCAATAAACCATCGGATATGCCGATCCATCCATCGATCCATAATTATGAGAATACACTCGCCAACGCTGCTGCCTGGTATTTTGGGCAAAAAGGAGAAAATTTTGTTTATCGCTGCATCAACCGACTGGACCGTGATACCACCGGACTTCTGATCCTGGCCAAAAACCGTTTAAGCGGTGCCCTGCTCTCCAGAATGAGTGCAGAACGTAAGATCCACCGGCAGTATCTTGCCATTGCTACAGGAGAGATTCCAAAATGTGGTACGATCGATGCACCGATCGCAAGAGCCTGTGATTCTGCCATCCTGCGGCAGGTTGATTTTGTCCATGGTGAACGGGCAATAACGCATTATCGTCTGCTTAAATTTGACGGTTTTTATTCTCTTGTGCTTTTACAGCTGGAAACGGGACGTACGCATCAGATCCGGGTTCATATGAACCACATCGGCCACCCGCTTCCCGGAGACTATCTTTACAATCCGGATTACCGGCTTATAAAAAGACAGGCTCTCCACTCTTGTCGGCTGACTTTCTGCCACCCGATCAGTGGAAAGCCCATGGATTTTACTGCCCCGATTCCGGATGATTTTAAAACATTTGCGTGCGGATGCGTGGAACTTCATCAATATGCAGATAACGGCTGATGCTCTTTACGATCAGATCGTGATCAGAAAAATGATCCTGCCCTTCGACCAGAATGGCTCCGATCACACCTACTTCTTCGATGCGGATCGGAAATCCTCCTCCGCAGGCTGCGTAATCTTTCTCATCAAGATACCAGTCTGCGAGCGTCTCTTCACTTTTACGCAGAAGCACACTCGTATAAAGGGAACTTCTCTCTAAGGTACGCACGGTATTCATTTTTCGCTGAAGCCACCGTTCGCTCTGAAGGTTCACACTGTCAGATGCATACTGAAATACCGTCAGCCCGTTATTCAGACGGATACTGACTGCCACCGGAAGTTTTCTTTTGATTGCTTCCGCCACGATACAGTTGCCCACCTCCCATGCATCTGCATTTGTAAAGTGAGAAAACTGCAAGATCTCTTCCTGCATATCAAGCAGCCCCAATAATTCATCAATCGTCATATGCTATCACTCCTTTTGTATCACTATGACTGTCTTTTATTCTACCACTCTTTTTGTCCGGACTCAACAAATTTCTGCTTTTCACATGCCTTTCAAAATGCTATACTGAAGACAGGATGTTTGGATCAAAACAGGAAGCCGCAATATGTGCCTTCTCGTCTGATACCCACATCAAAAATATTGAAAAAAACAGAAAGAGAGGTTTTTCCATTGAAAAAAATAGCAAGTTTCACCATAGACCATATCAAACTGCAGCCGGGCATTTATGTATCCCGCAAGGACCACATCGGTGCAGATACGATCACAACGTTTGATCTTCGCATGACTTCCCCAAATGAGGAGCCTGTCATGAATACCGCTGAACTCCACACGATCGAGCATCTCGGTGCTACTTTCCTTCGCAATCATCCGACTTTTGCTGATAAAACTGTATACTTTGGCCCGATGGGATGTCGCACCGGTTTTTATCTGCTTCTCGCAGGAGATTATGAATCCAAAGACATCGTCCCTCTGGTCACAGAAATGTTTACCTTTATCCGCGATTTCCACGATGAAGTACCTGGGGCATCACCAAAAGACTGCGGCAATTATCTGGATATGAATCTTTCCATGGCAAACTACCTGGCAAAAAAATATTTAGATGAAGTTCTGACCGATATCAAAGCAGACCGCCTGATCTATCCGGAATGATCACTTTCCTTTCAGGTAAACCTGCCGGATATAACGGTAAAGATAATCTTCGCCTTTTTTATCGAGGATTGTCAACAGTTTTACCAGATCTTTTTCTGTCTGGGGATGCATCATATAATGGTGCTTCCCCTTTTCATAATACTGCAGCGGGAAATGATCGTTATAGTTTTTTCCGTTGTAGATCTTGGATGCCGCCATACGATCCATCATCATCTCTGCGATATATTTTCTCGGCATCGGCATACCGGTCATCGGGTTGCCGTCTTTTTCCACACTGTAATCGATCCAGTATTCAAAATGATGGCGGTTGCGTCCTTTGTGATGCAACCATGCTTTGGATACGCCGGTCTCTTCTCTCTCTGCATTGTTCGGACTGCGGTTGCCCTGATAATATTTGCATCCGACCAGAAACTCCGTCGGCGAATATTTTGACAGGTCGTGTGTCAGTCCCTGTTTGTAAAGTCCGATTTTAAAACACTCTTTCATCACCAGGATCTTATGCCTTGTGATGGTTGTGAAGTGTCCGATTACTTTCTTTAACATCTTTATGCTTCCTTCCAATCAACACGATTACCGTCCTTGACGATACCTGTACCTGTCTGCTGTCCGGCAACAGACGCCATTTGTCCTCTTCCAAAATGCCCTCACTCGTATCCAGAGCCACATTCCAGCGATAGCCGCCCGGCAAAGCCGGAAGTGCAAAAGTATGCTCCATCCAGTGCATATTATAGGCAATATAGATCAGTTCATCCTCATCGGCATATTTGCCGCAGTACATGACACCGATCTTACGGTTCTGCCCGTCCAGTTCCCCATACCACGCACTGCTGCTGTGATAGGAAATCCCCGGAAAACCGCAGGATAAGCTGTCCGTCATGCTCAGTTCCTGTCCCATATGCAGGATTTTATGCTTTTTGCGAAATGCGATCAGATCTTTTACAAACCGGAACATTTCACTGTTTCCGGATTTATATCCTTTCCAGTCAAGCCAGGAAATCTCATTGTCCAGACAATATGGATTGTTGTTGCCAAGCTGCGAGTTGCAGAACTCATCCCCGGCAAGGATCATCGGCGTTCCTGCCGACAAAAGCAGCATACACCATGCATTTTTCATCTGACGGTTTCGAAGCTCCAGAATTTTCTTTTTGCGGCTTTTTCCTTCTTCTCCGCAGTTCCAGCTGTAATTCTGCACTCTTCCGTCACGGTTCTGCTCGCCGTTATCTTCATTGTGACGTTCTTCATAAGATACCAGGTCACATAATGTGAACCCGTCATGGCTTGCTATGTAATTGATCAGCCCGCTGCCCTTTGGATTCCGCCTCATCCGCTCTGCAAATGCTTTCAGGCTCTCTTCGTCTCCTTTTAAGAAACGCCGGACATCGATCATAAAACCATCGTTGCACTCTGCCACCATCCGTTTTTTTGGCAGATTCTTCTTGCCATAGATCTCCTCCACCGGGAAATAAATATTTAAAAGCTTGGTATCTGCAAACAGTGGATCCGTCGCCATCAGGTTACAGATGCCCTGCACGCCGCGGACATGAAATCCATCCACATGATATTCCTGCACCCAGTATTGCAGACATTCCGTAATATAACGCGGGCTGCATCCTTCCGGAAAATAAAATTCCATCAGAACTTCGATACCAAGACGGTGCATGGTCTTTACCATATCTTTAAATTCACGCACCGGATCTTTTGTCGCTGCATAGGCACGTTTCGGGGCAAAATGAAAGGCCTTTGTATAGCCCCAGTAGTTCAGACGCTTCGGAAGCTCTTCTTCTTTACGGTACCGGGCATGTGTTTTCACAGACTCCATTTCAGTGAATTCATAGGCCGGCATCAGCTTGATCTGATTGATGCCAAGCTCTTTGAAATATTCTGCCTTCTCGGTGATTCCAAGGAAGGTTCCCTTATGACGCACACCGGAATAACGCTGTTTTGTAAACCCACGTACATGAAAGCTGTACATCACGGCATCTTCGTATGCGATCTGCGGTTTCCGGTCATCCTCCCAGTCGTAATTTCCGGCGATCATCGCACAGCGGACTTCGTGTCCCTCCGGATGCTCCTCACCAAATTTCCCAGTTCCGATCAGTACTTTTGCATAAGGATCCAAAGTTACTTTTCCATCTATGCAAAAATTGTATTCATATCGTGCAGATGCTATTTTTTCTGCTTTGACACAGACGATATCTCCAATCGTGTTTGTTGCAGGAAACGGTATTTCCTGTATTACTTCTTTACTGCCTTTTTTATAAAGAAGCAGGCTGGCTTCTTCGTTGTTTTTGCGTTCCATCGAAAAGACGATTCCGTCTTTGACCGGAACGGCTCCCATTGCCTGGAATGTTTCCACTTTCATCAACCTTTCTGTGACTCTATTTTTTCCGCCAGATCATTTAAATAAACCCATCGATTCATCTTTTCTTCCAGTGCATGCTCCGCCTTTTCTTTTTCTTTCATCAGTTCGTTTAATTTTCCCGGATTTGTTGCATTTGTCAGAATCTCAGCTTCCAGAGCGGCGATCCCATCTTCTAACTGTGCGATGTCGTCATCGATCGTTTCAAATTCTTTCTGTTCTTTATAGGAAAATTTCAGTTTTGTCTTACGGTTCTGCTTCCAGTCTCTGGAAGATTTTGAACTCCCTTCCTCAGACTTTCCCTTTCCGGATTTCCCGAAAAGTGCATTCCCGCTTTCCGATGTTTCTTGTGATGTTCTTTTCTGTTTTGTTTCCAGATAGTCGGTATAACCACCTTCGTACTGCTGCAAATGACCGTTTCCGTCAAATTCAAAAATGCGGTCCACCACATTGTCCAGAAAATAGCGGTCATGGGATACGGTGATCACAATCCCCGGAAAACTGTTCAGGAAATCCTCCAGAATCGTCAGCGTCTGAATATCAATATCATTGGAGAGCTCATCAAACAGATATACATTTGCCCCGGTAAAAATAACTTTCAGCAGGTACAGTCTTTTTTTCTCCCCGCCGGAAAGCTTGGATACCGGTGCATACTGCATTTCCGGTGTAAACAGAAATCGCTCCAGCATCTGAGATGCCGAGATCTTCCCGTCTTTTGTCGGCAGATACTCTGCCACATCTTTGATGTAATCGATCACCCGCTGCTCGGTATTCATATCCGGCACTTCCTGTGCAAAATATCCAAGCTGAATCGTCTCACCGATCTCCACGCTCCCACTGTCCGGCTCGATCAGCCCGGCAATGATCTTGATCAGCGTTGATTTGCCGCATCCGTTCGGTCCGATGATGCCAAGCCGCTGATTTTTCAGAACAATGTAATCAAAATCATCGATCAGTACTTTCTCTCCGTAGCGTTTGCTGATATGATGCAGTTCTACTGTCTTTCTGCCCATCCTTGCAGCTGTTGCTTCAATCTCAAGTGTGGCGTCACTGACCGGTGCTTTTCCCGCTTTTAAAGCCTCAAGACGCTCCAGTCTCGCACGCTGTTTGGTACTTCTCGCACGACAGCCGCGTTTTGCCCATTCAAGTTCCATACGAAGGACGCTCTGTCTTTTTCGCTCCGTTGCCAGTGCCATCTCTTCTCTTTGCACTTTCAGCTCCAGAAATTTTGAATAATTTGCTTCATAACTGTAAATTTTCCCATGATCCAGCTCCAGGATCCGATTACTCACACGATCCAGGAAATAGCGATCATGCGTTACCATGATCACGGTTCCTTTATAACGATTCAAATAGTCTTCCAGCCATGTGAGCATCTCATTATCCAAATGGTTGGTCGGCTCGTCCAGCAGTAGTACATCAAAATCCTGCACCAGTGTCCGTACAAGTGCCGCCTTTCTCCTCTGACCACCGGAAAGCTCTGCCAGCGGCTGCTCATGATCCACAATGCCCAGCTGATTGAGCATGCTCTTTGCTTCACTTTGCAGTGTCCAGTCCATGTCCCACATACCATCTGTCACATAGGAAAGTACGGTTTTTTCTTCCGGAAATGCCGGATTCTGCTGCAGGTATGCGATCCGGATCCCGTTCTGTGTGATCACCTGCCCTTCATCTGGCTGTTCCAGTCCAGCAAGCACACGCAAAAGTGTTGTCTTTCCGGTTCCGTTGATACCGATCACACCGATCTTCTCTCCTTCGGAAATGCCACAGGAAACGTCATCAAAAATCACTTTTCCGCCAAAAATCTTGCTGATATGTTCTATATTGATAATATTCATAAAATGCCGGCTCCTTGTCTCTGTCTTCTATACAATTATACTAAAGCAAAAGATGCATTGCAATAAGAAACTGTAAATTGTCTCTTTTCACAATGCACCTTGCATTATATTCACACTTTTTTTCCGTTTCAAAGATCAATATCCAGCTCAACCGGACAATGATCAGAACCCATGATTTCCGTGTGGATCTTGGCATCCACCAGTTTTTCCTTCAGACTTTCCGAGACACAGAAATAATCAATACGCCATCCTGCATTTTTCTTCCTTGCCTGGAAACGATAAGACCACCAGGAATAGATTCCTTCCTGATCCGGATAAAAATAGCGATAGGTGTCGATAAATCCCTGTCCCAGCAATGTAGAAAATTTTCCGCGTTCCTCATCCGTAAAACCGGCATTTTTTCGGTTGGTTTTTGGATTCTTCAAATCAATTTCTTTGTGTGCCACATTCAGATCTCCGCAAAATACAATCGGCTTTTTCTCTTCCAGCCCTTTCAGATAGGAAAGAAATGCATCTTCCCATCGCATACGGTAATCCAGTCTTGCAAGTTCACTCTGCGAATTTGGCGTGTAGACCGTCACCAGGTAAAATTCTGCAAATTCCAGGGTGATCACGCGGCCTTCCTGGTCATGTTCTTCGATACCGATGCCGTATGTCACGGACATTGGCTCTCTTCTGGTAAAGATGGCTGTTCCGGAATAGCCTTTTTTTATCGCATAATTCCAGTACTGATGATAACCTTCCAGTTCAAGGCTGATCTGCCCTTCCTGGAGTTTGCTTTCCTGAATACAGAACATATCCGCATCCAGCTCCTTAAAAATATCTAAAAATCCTTTCTGTACACAGGCACGCAGCCCGTTTACGTTCCACGATATCAGTTTCATCCATCATGCTCCTTCCTCTGCTTTCTTTTTATCATATCATCTTTTCTTTTACAAATCTACTTGCATTTCTTGTACTTGTCTGTTAAAGTGGAGGAAGTGTTACAGCGAATCCAAGAATGCCTGGGCATTCTTGCTGCAACGAACAGTAGCATAACTATAAAGAAATGAGGTAAATACGAATGAGCGATTTTGAAAACGGATGTGCTGGTTCCTGCGATGCATGCGGTTCCAAAAGTGACTGTGAAAAAGCAACCGTTACTCTGACACTGGACGATGGTTCCATGATGGAGTGTGCGATCCTGACGATCTTTGAAGCAGATGAAAAAGAATACATTGCACTGCTTCCGCTGGATGAAAAAGGCAATGCTTCCGAAGAAGGTGACGTGTATCTGTACCGTTTCCAGGAAGTAAACGGAAATCCGACACTGGATAACATCGAAAGTGACGAAGAATATGAAATGGTTGCGGATGCATTCGATGAATGGCTGGATAATGCAGAATTTGAAGATATGGAAAACTAATCTTTTTCATGGAGCAATTTTTCTGTGTATGTTAAAATCCCCTGCAGGTTTTTGTCTGCAGGGGATTTTTTAACTCCTTTAAAAATCATTTCTGCTGTTTTCCGTCACAGTTTGACAGATGGCTTATTTTCTGTTGTTTTTGCGTCGTATGCCGGATACAAGCAATGCGATGAGTGCTGCAAGAGACGCTGCAAGCACGATTGAAAGTAAAACAATCGGGGAATTGTCACCGGTTACGGCTGCCACCCGGACATTCGAGTTTGAACCAGAAGCACCTTTGTTCGTGCTGTTGGTGATTGTATTGCCGGTCACATTCAGCTGTACTGTCTGTACATCGGCATCCCCTTTGGCAATCCACTTGCCGTCTTTATAGAGCTGACGCTCATATGTCACATTCAGTGTATAGGTTCCGGCTGTTGTAAACTGGAGTGTTCTGGCATAGGCGTTTGTTTCGTTCAGATCTCCTTTTCCTGTTCCGCAGGTCCAGGATACCGGAAGATAACGCACATCTCCTTCGATCGGTGCTTTGTTATCCATCCGGTCACCAACTGCCTTGAAGGTAATGTTGGCACCGGTCGCATAATTGCCACCATTTGTCAGTCCTTCAATCTTATTGTTGTCTGCTTCTCCGATCAAGTTGATCTTTGGCAGTGTCTTGGTCTCTTTCTTCTTGCATATGCCACACTTACGTTCTTTTTTCCCCTTCTTCTCATGCGTTGCTTCGGCTGTGACTTTCCATTTGCTCCAGGTATGAGCAGCCAGTTTGCCTCGTGTGATCTTGCAGCGTTTGCAGGTGCTCTTTACTTTGCAGGTTGCTTTTGTCCAGTCATGCCCAAGAGCTGCTGATCCTTTGATTCCGCAACGTTTGCAGACGGCCGCTTCTGTACAGGTTGCTTCCTTCCAGTCATGCCCAAGAGCCGCTGCTCCTGTTACCCCACAGAGCTTGCAGATGGCTGCCTCCGTACAGGTCGCTTCTTTCCAGTCATGTTTGCAGATGGTCGCCGTAACTTTATATTCTCTTGTCACGGTTTTTCCGTCTTCTGCGGTTCTAGTAAGTTTATAGATGACCGGTATTTTATCCGATGCAGAGAAATCTACTTCTTTTTCACTTGCCGGATCTACGGTCACACCTGCCGGAACCGTGATCTTCGGTGCCAGTTTTTTCAGATCTGTATCGCTCTTCTGCATAAGAACGGTGATTGTCTGTTTTTCCTCATCGATCGTCACTTTGGCATCTTTCACTTCAAAAGCAGTGATCTTCAGATTCGTATTTTCTGTTTCCGATTCTTTTGTTTCCGATTCTTTCGTCTCAGACTGTTTCGTTTCGGATTCCTTCGTCTCTGACTGTTTTGTTTCTGATTCTTTTTCAGACTCCGTTGACTTCGCATCTTTTGCTTTTGCATCTGCTTTTGTCTCCGGCTGCTTCTGTTCTGCTGCCTTTGTTTCCGGCTGATTCTCACTGATCTTCGTCTCAGGCTTCTTTTCCGTTGCCTTTGTTTCCGGTTTCCTGACTTCTGTTTCTTTTTCGGTTACCTTTGTTTCCGGTTTCTTCACTTCTGGCGTTTTTTCGGTTGTTTTCGTCTCAGGCTTCTTTGCTTCGGTTGCCTTTGTCTCTGGCTGTTTTGTCTCTGCAGCTTTTGTCTCCGGCTGTTTTTCGGTTGTCTTTGTCTGAGCTTCTGTGATCTCAATCGTCAGTTTCGGAAGCACCACATCTTTTGCCAGCTTATAATCATCCGTAATCTGTGCGGTAAAGGTATACTTACCTGCTGTGGAATCCTCTTTATAGTCTGTTTTCCATGTAACATCTTTGATCTTGATATCCTCTGCTTTTTTGCTGTCTTTCTCTTTATAGCCTCTGGCAGAAAGCTTATCCGGAAGTTTCATATCTTTGACCTTTGTTCCCCTGGCAAAAGAACCTTTTTCCAGTTTCGGATCCGTAATGCTGATTACACGGATCTGCTCTTTTTTCTCTGCTTTTTCTGTTCCGGCTTTGGCAGAGATTTCCGTTGTCTGTCCGTCCACCGGTGCTGCTATCGCACTGCCCGGCATCGCAGTTGCCATAACTGTGACTGCCAGTAGCACTGCCAGTATGTTTTTCCTTCTCTTCATAATATCCACCTCCTGATTCTTGATCACGGTTTTTATTCTACAATATCCCTGATATTTCGCTGTGATTTTTCTCACATCTGCGGTAACTTCACAAACCCCCTGTAATCATTTATTGTCAGGTCTCACATGCGTTCGCCCTGAATATTCCCACCATAGCGAATCCCGATCAGTGTCAGCCCTTCCGGTCTCGCTGTCTCCCCTGCGAGCGTCCGGTCTTTTGCCTCAAGGATTTTTTTGATCTGCTGCGGCTCGATGAATCCGCCTCCCACGCGGATTAATGTGCCGGCAATGATGCGGACCATGTTGTAAAGAAATCCATTGCCTGTGACACGTATTATGATTATATCACCTTCTTTTATCACATTCAGAGAATAGATTGTGCGAACTGTATTTGTTACTTCCGGTTTCTCGGTACAGAAGCTTTTAAAATCATGTTCTCCTACCAGATACAACGATGCTTCCTGCATCTTCACTACATCTAATGGATAATAATAATAAAAAGAATTTAATCTTCTGGTCGGATCCGGAAATCGGCGGTTCAGGATGCGATATTCGTAGGTTTTGGTGGTTTTCTGAAAACGCGGATGAAAATCAGACGGCACTCCGCAGGAGTCCTGGATACGGATGTCTTCCGGCAGCCTTGTATTTAATGCATAAGAAATCTTGTCGGCAGGCATACGTGCACTGGTATCAAAAACAGCCACGTTTCCCAGAGCATGCACACCTGCATCGGTGCGGCTCGCCCCGATCACTTTGATTTCTTCTTTTAACAGTTCTGATAAATGATGATTTAAGACTTCTTCTATGGTAACTGCATTTGGCTGTGTCTGCCAGCCATGATAATTTGTTCCGTCGTATGCTACAATGAGTTTCACTCGTTTCATATTTTTTCTCCATTCTGCCATCTGATATGGCTTTTATTTTAGATGTATATCAGCCGAGCTGCCCAGAATCGCATGCCGCATCTTATATGCGTTCGACTTGAATTCTGTTTTTTCTTTATTAAAAGCCCTGTTTCACGAAATAATTTTCATGAATCAGGGCTTCTTGTCAAGCGGATATTCGCGATTGAAGCAGAGGACTTCCTTGATTTGGTTAAAATGCTATGATATTGCCCGTTGCAATAATACATACCAGATAAGTCAGCAGTATCACATATGCAACATGGTCTCTTTTTTTATAGATCAGCGGCTTCATCTTCGTTCTTCCCTCACCGCCGCGGTACCCTCTGGCTTCCATCGCCATCGCAAGGTCATTTGCCCGTCGAAATGCCGAAATAAAAAGCGGAACAAGCAGCGGTACCAGGCTTTTTGCTTTCTTGATCAGTCCGCCGCTCTCAAAATCGGCACATCTTGCCATCTGAGCTTTCATGATCTTGTCTGTCTCATCGAGCAAGATTGGGATAAAACGAAGTGCGATGGACATCATCATGGATATCTCATGCACCGGAACTTTGATGACTTTCAGCGGGGAAAGGGCTTTTTCCAGTCCGTCCGTCAGATTATTCGGTGTCGTAGTCAGCGTCAGCACTGAAGATCCAAGGATCAGATAGGTCAGGCGCACAGCCATAAAAGCAGCCTGCCGGATACCTTCCCAGGTAACTTTTAATTTCCAGATCGCAAATGCTGTCGTTCCCGGTGTCAGAAACAGATTAAACACAACGGTGATCATCATCAGCACAAAAATCCCCTTCAATCCCTTGACCATAAAAGAAAACGGCACTTTTGAGATCATGATCACAGCAGCCAGAAACAGTGTTGCCACAACATAGACACTGATCTTCTGAAACAAAAACAGTGAAATAATAAATACGATCGTCCCAAACAGTTTGACGCGGGGATCCATTTTGTGGATTACGGAATCAGACGGATAGTATTGTCCTAATGTAATATCTCTTAACATATCTTTTCCCTTTTCTTGATTGCCAAAAGAATGGCTTCTTTTGCCTCTTCTACCGTGGTTGCTGTCGTGTCAATATCCCAGCCTTTTTCTTTCAGAGCCTTTACCACATAAGTGACCTGAGGTGCTGCAAGTCCGACGCTTTCCAGCTCTTTATAATGCTGAAAGACCTGTTTTGGTGTATCATCAAACAAAATCTTTCCGTCATTTACTACAATAATACGATCTACATATCTGGCAACATCTTCCATGCTGTGCGACACCAGTATAACTGTGATCTTACGTTCTTTCTGAAGCAGTGCTACCTGATCCAGGATCTCATCGCGTCCTTTCGGATCAAGGCCTGCGGTCGGCTCATCCAGGATCAACACCTGCGGATGCATCGCAAGGATACCTGCAATCGCCACACGCCTTTTTTGCCCGCCTGAAAGTTCAAACGGTGATTTCTTATAATAGCTTTCATCCAGGCCAACCTGTGTCAGTGCTTTTTTTGCCCGCTCTTCCACTTCTTCTTTGGATAATCCCAGATTTTTCGGTCCAAAGCAGACATCAGAAAAAACATCGACTTCAAAAAGCTGGTGCTCCGGATACTGGAAGACCAGACCGACCTTACTTCGCAGGGTACGCATGTCGTAACCTTCCTGATAAATATTTTCTCCATCATAATAAATCGCACCGGAAGTTGCCCGAAGCAGTCCGTTTAAATGCTGGATCAGCGTAGATTTCCCGGAGCCGGTATGACCGATGATCCCGATAAACTGTCCGTCCGGAATTTCCAGACTGATCTCATCGAGTGCTTTTTTCTCAAACGCATCGCCCTCACTGTAAACGTAGCTTACTTTTTTTAATTTCATTGACATAATGCTTTTACTAACTCCTCCGTACTTAGTACACATTCCGGCAGATCAACACCGGCTTTTCTCAGTTCGTGTGCCAGAAGAGTCACCTGTGGCACATCCAGACGGTATTTTTTCAGAGTGTCCACCTGAGCAAAAATCTCGAACGGTGTCCCCTGCATAACGATTTTTCCATCATCCATCACGATTACTTTATCTGCATAGATAACTTCTTCCATATAATGCGTGATCAAAATGGCAGTTACTTTTTCTACCTGATTTAACGCACGCACGGCACGAATCACTTCTTTTCGGCCGTTCGGATCCAGCATCGCGGTCGGCTCATCCAGAACGATGCATTTCGGATGCATTGCAACCACGCCGGCGATCGCCACACGCTGTTTTTGTCCGCCTGAAAGTTTGTTTGGAGAATTTTTGCGATATTCCCACATGCCGACACTTTTGAGACTCTCTTCAACTCTCTCCCAGATCTCCTCGGTCGGTATTCCCATGTTTTCCGGTCCAAATCCGACATCTTCTTCGACCACCGTACCGATGATCTGGTTGTCCGGATTCTGAAATACCATCCCGGCCGTTTTACGTACGTCCCAGATATTCTTTTCATCCCGCACATCCATACCGTCCACATATAAGGTACCGTCTGTCGGTGTCAAAATGGCATTGATCTGCTTGGCAAGCGTGGACTTTCCGGAACCATTATGCCCCAGAACTGCCACAAAATCGCCTTTTTTCACATCCAGATCCACACCGTCCACGGCACGGATCGTCTCTTCGACTTCCCCATTTTCGTCATACTTTTTATATTCAAATGCCAGCTTCGCCGCCTCAATGATTCCCATGGTCCACCATACTTTCCTGTATTTTTAAGATACTTTTATGCAAGTTTTCGGAGTGCTTTTTTGCACTCGCATTTTATTGTAAAGGATTTAGATGTTAATTACAAGTCTCTTCCAGCTGTTTTTTTAAATATCTTCCGACTACTGCCGAAAAATTATCAATTCTGCGGATATAGGCAAAATCTTTGCCGAAAATTCTCCGCTCCGCCTGAAGATCCCCTTCCTCCCCAGTAAAAACACCGAGTACGGATACACCCGCATTTCGCAGATGCCGTACTTCCATTGCCGTATCTTTTGTGCCATAATCACCGAAATAAGGCCTGGGATTGCGGCTGTTCGGGCGATTGACTACAATATCATTTGGTCTTCCGTCACTTAACACGATCAGGATTTTGTTTTCTTCGTCTCTTTTCAGAAGCCCTGCGGCTGCAGCACGCACAGCCAGTCCGTCCCGGTTGTTGGAAGAGCCGTAAAATTCAAAAATACGCAGGTTTGCTTCTCTTCCATCCTCGTATTCCCGAAATCTCCGCATGACCGTATAATCCCAGAACGTGCAGAAACTCATAACCCGGTGTGGGATTCCAACATTGGTGAGTGCCTCACTGAGCATAAAAGCCTGCAGTGCCACATGGCTCTGTCTGCTTCTCTGGGAACCGCTGCCGTCGATCAGCACTTCAACCACAAAATCGGTATTATAACGCCTGCTCTCCTGCAGAAACAATTTTCTGTTCTCTGTCCGTCCGATATTCCAGAGGCGATTTGGCAGGATTCTACCAGATTCTCCCACATAGGTTTCTTTTTCGTTCCTGGCTACCAGTGCACGTTTTAAAACATTAGTCAGCATATCAATATTCTGTTTTGCCATTCTGCGGTTCTGCTCGTATACACGCCAGTTGACTTCTTTCGTCCTTCTGGCATACTCTGACTGGGCGTTGACTTTCACCATATTTGCAAGGATCCCATCTGTAAAATATAAAGTACAGTCTGCATGTGCCCCTGTGCAGATCTGATGGTTGATGCGTTCTGCCTCCAGCGGTGTCAGGTAACTCCTGCCATAATTGAGTTCAATGTAACTGTTCATTTTTGCAATTGCCTCATCATCCAGCCCGATCACCTGCGTACCGCCCTTTTGCTCCTGTTCCTTTTTTTCCTTTTCCTTCTCAGAAAAAGAAGTCATGGCATCTGCCAGCTGATGCTGCATCCTCCGATAAGCATCTTCCGCCGCTTCTTCTTCCAGAAAATCCTGCCAGTCAAAGCCAGATAATTCTTCTGTGCTGACGGAAAGGACTTTTTCCAGATCTCCGACTCTCTTTTCAAACGTCGGATCCACCATCTGATTGTAAAACCAATCAACCGCCTGCACCAGTTCTTCCGTTTTCTGTGCCTGTTCCAGCCTTTTCAGCTGTTCAAACGGGCGGATCACGCGGCTGTCCGCCGGAGCACTCCCGGTCAGTGCTTCTCTCATATAGGCAAGTTTGACTTTTCCGGTATACGTGTCCAGCATTTTTTCAAAATCGTGGTCCATGATCGCCTCAAAGGCTTTTTTGCGGATATCCGGGACACCGGGCCGCTCCTTTGCGATCTTGTCATGGCATGCCGCCTCCACACAGATCTGTCCCAATGTCACAAGCTGACTTTCATCTGCCCCGAGATACACTTTTTTCAGAAGATAGAGTGCAAAAGCATCCTTGTCAAAAAACCTGGAAAAAGCTCCCTGCTTGATGGCATCGTAAATAGAAATGTATTTTGATTTGTAAAAAGATGTCACATCCGGCTTCGTATCCAGATCATAATCTCCGCTGATCGTCCACATCAGGTTGCGGATGCGGTTCTCAATCTCAAAACTGCCATGTTCCAGCTCTTCGTTTGTCAATCTTCAAACACCTCCGCTGCTTCAAGCGATGACGGGATTCTGGTCATAATGATATCTTCTACCATCTCCCTTTCGAACAGGTCAAAGCTTTTGTTGCCCACGCCCATATGGATTGCCCGGATCGGAGAAAGTCCGATCTTCATCAGCCCGATCGCCGCCAGAAGCCCTCGAAGATCCAGTGCTTTGGCAGAAATCTCGCTGTTCCGAGCTTTTGTCTGAAGATCCAGAAACAGACCGACAAACTGCTCTGCCGCAGATTCTTTTAAGGTTGGATACATGCTCTTTAAAATATGATTCAGAGTTTCCTCATCCGGTGACGGCATATTGATGACCACAAATCTGGAAACAAGTGCTTCGTTTAACTCTTTTGTGCCGGCATAGCCATAGTTCATTGTACCGATAAAACGCGTAGCCGGATGAAGTACAACTCTTTCGTATCCCGGCACATCAATTGCTCTGCGGTAATCCAAAGTTGCATGCAACACCGATACGGCATCGTTTTTTGCCATGTTGATTTCATCAAGGATCCCAAAACCTCCGGTTTTTGCACACTGGATAATCGGACCTTCCCGCAGCTGGACTTCGTTGTTGCGGAACGTATCCGTACCGATCAGTGTACTGCTGTCTGTATTGACATGAAAAGAAATATTATAAGTTGGCCTTCTAAAAAGCCAGGCAAGATTTTCTGCAAGAATATTTTTCCCGGTGGCCTTTCCGCCGCAGAGCAGCACGTTTTCGCCCGCTAACAGAGCCGCGATCGCCATTTCCAGAACCTCTTTTCCGAAAAACGGGATCTGCGGACGGATGCAGCGTTCTTCTGCCGCATCGCCCGTATCATTTTCTCTTCGAAATTCCATAAGTTCTTCTAAAATATGCCCGGAAATGCCCTGTTCTTCCAGCCTTTGTATCTCTTCTTTTAAAATCTGCAAACTTTTCTCTGTATTTGATGTCATATCGTCTGTCTCCTTTTTTCTCCCTGTCCGGGTTTTGGTGTGCCGTCTCCTCGCAGTTCTTCAATAAATCTGGAACAGGACAGCTCCTGCCCATAGCGTTCTTTTGCATAATACAGATAGAGCTTGTCTTTTGCCCGCGTCATGCCCACATAAAACAGACGGCGTTCTTCCTGGATATCTGCATCCATCACTGCTTTCCGGTGCGGCATATTGCCTTCCACTGCATCCACAAGAAATACCACCGGAAACTCCAGACCTTTGGCACTGTGCAGTGTTGTAAAAACAACCGCCTTTGCTTCTTCTTTCTGCTCACTGCTCTTTTTCTGCAAAGCTTCTTTATATTCTTCCATATGGACACACCAGGCATCAAAAGTATCAAAACTTCTGGCTGCTTCCTGAAGTTCATCTAAAACCTCATACAGCTCTTCCGGCTTGATCCTGCGAAACTGTGCATATTCTCTCAAATATTCTTCATATCCTACCGCATGCCTAATATAATTAATCGCCGCATAAGGCTTCATTTTCGCAATACAGGAAAGATCATATTCCAGGCGGTCGATCCGATCTTCCATCCAGTCCCGCCCCTGACATTTCTGCCGCAGTCCTTCCAGTGTAACCGTCTGGGAATCCAGATAATCACGGCTGATATAACGGTTCGGACGGTTTATGATCTGCAGAAAATCTTTCCGGCTGCGATTTCCGTTTGCAATGCGTATGTAGGTAAACAGATCGTTTGCGATCCAGTGTTCGTAAATATTCGGCAGTCCGTCCCGCATCCGGAACGGGAGGTTGTATTCCATGAATTTTTCCAGATAAATACGTGCTCCGGTATTCGTCCGGAACAGAACTGCGATCTCCTGCGGCTCTCTTCCGTCTCGCAGCATATCCTGCACTTTTTTGACAACCGCCAGAGCCTCCATTGCCTGATTCTGAAAGAAAGAGATCGTGATCTTCTCTCCGTTTCCGCGGATGCCATGTGTGCTTTTCTGAAAACGGTTGGTGTTGTGAGCGATCACCCTGCCGGCTCCTTTGATGATGCACTCCGTCGAACGGTAATTCTCTGCAAGCTGGATCATCACAGCTTTCGGAAAATCTTTCTGAAAATTCAACATGATCTCCGGCTTTGCACCGCGAAAACGATAGATGGACTGGTCATCATCGCCGACGATAAACAGATTGTTTCCAGGCTGTGCCAGAAGTTTGACCGTCTCATACTGGATCGCATTGATATCCTGAAATTCATCGATCAGAATATAGCGGAAACGTTTCTGCCATCCCCTGCAGATATCCGGTCTTGCTTTTAACAGTTCGTAAGTGCAGACCAGCATATCATCAAAATCCAGTTTCCGTTTCCGTATCAGAGCCTGCTGATATTCTCTGAAAATACTGCGGAACACATCTTCCGGGCAATTAGAAGAATAATAATGCTCAAGTGATATCCGCTCGTTTTTGATCAGACTGATCTCCTCTGTGACACTCAAAAGAAACTCCTCCTCATCTTCGATCTCCAGATCCATCGGTTCCAAAATATCACGCAGGATCGTATATTTCTCTTCTTCTCTTAAAATATTTTCTGCCGTATAGTGATAGGCAGCTTTGAGGATCGTAAAAAAGACCGCATGAAAGGTGCCAAAAGTAACCGGTGCATAACGTCCCTTCATTGCATTGTGAAAACGCTCCCGCATCTCGATGGATGCTGCTTTGGTAAACGTGATGACCAGGATTTCCGATGGGCTGATCCCCTGCTTTTCGATCAGGTATTTTGTTCTCTCGGTGATAACGGTGGTTTTTCCGGAGCCAGGTCCTGCAAGACAGATGCAGGGACCTGCTCCATGGGCGACTGCCCTGGACTGAGTTTCACTCAAACTCATAGATTATTTCTCCAATTTCTCTATTGCCGCATGGATGCGTTTGATGGATTCTTCTTTTCCAAGAATCTCCAGGATCTCGGTTGCACCTGCCGGTGTTGTCTGTTTACCGGAAAGAGCAGTACGGATCGGCCACATGATATACCCGGTCTTATATCCATGTTCTTTACCGAATGCTACCAGTGCCTCAAACAGTGCATCGTTGCTGTAATCATCCTGTGCCTCAAGCAGAGGAAGTACTTCTTTTAACAGGTTCAGAGAAGTTTCCTCTGTTGTTTTCATTTTTTTGTGGCAATACATCTGTGTATCATACTCCGGAACTTCTTCATAAAAATCGATCAGCTCTTTGATCTCCGGGAATACTTCGATACGTGTCTTAACCTGAGATGCGATCTTTTTCAGATCCAGATCTTTGTGGATCGCTTCTTTCAGATATGGCAGTGCACGCTCGTAGAATTTATCAAAATCCATCGCCTTGATATATTCACCGTTCATCCATCTTAATTTGCCCATATCAAAAACAGCCGGTGATTTATTCATATGATGATAATCAAAAGCTTCTACCAGCTCCTCCAGAGAGAAGATCTCACGGTTGTCAGACGGACACCATCCAAGCAGTGCCACATAGTTTACAACTGCTTCTGTCACAAATCCCTGCTCGATCAGGTCTTCGTAAGAAGAATGACCGCAGCGTTTGCTCAGCTTTTTATGCTCTTCGTTTGTGATCAGCGGGCAGTGCACATAAACCGGAACATCCCAGCCAAATGCCGCATACAGACGATTGTATTTCGGTGAAGATGACAGATATTCATTTCCTCGTACCACATGAGTGATGCCCATCAGGTGGTCATCAACTACATTTGCAAAATTGTAGGTCGGATATCCATCAGATTTAATCAGAATCATATCATCCAGCTCTGAGTTCGGAACTTCAATCTTTCCGTAAATCTCATCTTCGAAAGAAGTCGTTCCTTCATTCGGGATGTTCTGACGGATAACATACGGAACGCCTGCTGCCAGTTTGGCTTCTACTTCTTCTTTGGAAAGATGCAGACAGTGTTTGTCATAAACAATAATTTCTTTTCCGGCAACTTCCTGTTTTAAAGATTCCAGACGCTCTTTGCCGCAGAAACAGTAATATGCTTCCCCTTTTTCAACCAGCTCTTTGGCATATTTCAGGTAAATGCCCTGTGCCTGACGCTCGCTCTGTACATACGGACCAACGCCGCCATCCAGATCCGGACCTTCATCATGAACCAGACCTGTCTCTTTGAGTGTATGGTAAATAATATCCAATGCACCTTCCACGTAACGCTCCTGGTCGGTGTCCTCTATACGGAGAATAAAGTCTCCTCCTTCATGTTTTGCAATCAGATATGCATATAATGCAGTTCTTAAATTTCCTACGTGCATCCTTCCTGTCGGACTTGGTGCAAAACGTGTTCTGACTTTGCTCATATCTTTCCTCCTCATCCTTGGGCTTTTCTATGCTTCCCAAAACGTCATTTCACTTCATTATATACTCTGTTTTGTAATTTGTACAGAGAAAAAAATCCCCGGAATTCTGAAAACAGACAGATATCTGCATTTCCAGAATTCCGGAGATTTTACTTTAGTTCTTCCATAATGTCCGCCACATGCTCCAGTTTTTCTGCCTTCCAGGCATTTGCCCCACAGAACAGCAGTGCTTCGTCCAGATTTCCTTTCGCCGCCGCGATCAATGCACGTGTGATACAGTAAGGGATTTCTTTTGGATTACAGTGTTCCAAGCAATGGAGACATTTTTTATCAATTTTATGCGAACCATGTTTGATAAAGGTATTGAAAATAGCACGCCCCGGCATGCCGACCGGGCTTTTGACAATACCGATCTGTTCTTTTTTACAGTCGATGTACGCCTGTTTATAAGACAGATCTGCGTCACACTCGTATGTCGTGACAAAGCGTGTCCCCATCTGTACGCCATCCACGCCAAGTGCCAGAGCCCGATCCATATCGGCACGGTCATAGATCCCGCCTGCCAGCACGACCGGTATATTTTTGTGGCTGTCCGCTTCGATTTCTCTTACCACGGTCAGGATTTTTTTTACTTCCTGTGCATAGGTCTCATCCGTAAACATTTCCAGCTGTTCCCGGTGAAAGCCCAGATGTCCACCTGCTTTTGGTCCTTCGATCACCAACAGATCCGGCACAACATTGTATTTTCTTTTCCAGATCCGCAGCATCACTTTGGCCGCTTTTTCTGTGGAAACGATCGGTGCGATCTTCGTGTTGCTGCCTTTTACATATTCCGGGAGTTTTTCCGGAAGCCCTGCCCCGGAAATGATCAGATCCGCCCCGGCTTTTACAGCAGCCTTCACGTAATCTGCATAATCTTTTGTGGCGACCATGATATTAAATCCGACGATTCCGCCGCCTGCAAGTGCTCTTGCCTTTGCAAGCTGGGACTGTATGGCACGCAGATTCGCTTCTTTTGGATGTTCTTCAAAATCCGGCTCGCGAAATCCGATCTGTGCGGCAGAAAGGATACCGACACCGCCATTTGCCGCCACACTGCCTGCCAGATGCGAAAGACTGATCCCAACACCCATTCCGCCCTGGATCACCGGAATCCTTGCAGTTAAGTCTCCGATTTTTAATGGTTTTCTGTCCATATATATTCCGTCCTTTTGTACGATGTCAAAGTCAGACATCTAATACCTGCGAAAACGCTCGTAGCGTTCTATGGCAAGCTGATCTTCGCTTTTTTCTTCCTGTTTTTCCAGGAAACAGAGCATATGTTCTTTCATGTTTCCTGCAATCGTTTCCAGATTTTTCTTCTGTGCCGGCTCGACTTCCGGAACGATCCACTCGATCACACCAAGTTCTTTTAAATCTTTTGCCGTAATCTTCATGATCCCTGCCGCTTCTTTTGCACGTTTTCCGTCTTTCCAGAGAATCGATGCAAATCCTTCCGGCGAAAGGATCGAGTAGGTGGCATTTTCCATCATCCAGACTTCATTTGCCACGGCAAGGGCAAGTGCCCCTCCGCTTCCGCCTTCTCCGATCACAATGCTGAGTACCGGAACTTTCAGACCTGACATCTCACTGAGATTTTCTGCGATCGCTCTGCCCTGTCCGCGTTCTTCTGCTCCGATCCCGCAGGCAGCCCCCGGCGTATCTATAAAACAGATGATCGGACGATGGAATTTTTCTGCCTGTTTCATCAGACGAATGGCCTTACGATAGCCTTCCGGAGATGCCATGCCAAAATTGCAGCGGATATTTTCCCTGGTATTTTTCCCCTTCTGCTGTCCGATGACTGTAACCGGAATACCCGAAAGTGTGGCGATCCCGCCGATCACAGCTCCATCATCTCCAAAGCAACGATCCCCGTGAAGTTCAGTAAAATCTTCAAAAATCTGATCGATATAATCTCCCGCCGTGCATCTTGCCGGACTGCGTGACAGTTCCACCCGCTCCCAGGCACTTTTCTCCTTTTTATTTTCTTTATCAGAGTGCTTTTCTTCTATAGGATCTGTCTGGAACATGCTTGCTTTTGATGCAAAGGTTTCTGCTGCTTTCTGATTGTGAAGCCTAAGTAATTTTCCAAGTTCTTCTCTCATACTTTTACGCTCAATAATCGCATCGATCATGCCTTTTTCCAGCAAAAACTCCGCTCTCTGGAATCCGTCCGGCAGTTTTTCTCCGGTTGTCTGACGGATCACACGCGGACCTGCAAATCCAATCAGGGCTCCTGGCTCTGCAAGGATCACATCGCCAAGCATGGCAAAACTTGCCGTCACACCACCCGTTGTCGGATCCGTCAGCACCGGAATGTAAAGAAGGCCTGCATCGCTGTGACGTCTGATTGCCGCTGCTGTTTTTGCCATCTGCATCAGAGAAATAATCCCTTCCTGCATTCTCGCCCCACCGGAACAACAAAACAGGATCACTGGCAGTTTTTCCTCTGTCGCTTGTTCAAATGCCTGCGTGATACGCTCTCCTACTACATATCCCATGCTGCTCATCAGAAATCTGGCATCGCATACACCAATTACCGTTTCCCATCCACAGATGCTTCCTTTTCCGATCGTAACGGCTTCCTTTAATCCTGTTTTTCTTCTTGTATCAGAAAGTTTTTCTTCGTATTCCGGAAAATCAATCGGATTTTTCTCTTCAATATCCGTTCCCCATTCCTGAAAGCTTCCTTTATCAAGCAGCAGGCGAAGTCTGGTCTTTGCCTTGATTCGAAAATAGTCACCGCATTTCGGACAGGTGTAAAACTTTTCTTTTACATCTTCCCGATAGACCATTTTTTTACATTTTGAGCACTTCAGCCACATACCATCCGGTACAGACGGTCCCTTCTCTTCTGGCTGCGATCCAATTTTTATATAGCCTGTCTTTTTAAACATGGATTTGAAAATTGCCATGCTTTGGCCTCCTTATTCTTTTTCCATCTGAAACTTTTTCTCTATAAAAGAAGTATCAAAATTTCCATTGATAAAATCCTCATCATCCAGAATCTGAAACTGAAAATCAAGATTTGTTGTGATCCCTTCCAGAACCAGTTCGCCAAGGGCACTTCTCATTTTCTGGATCGCCCCCTGTCTTGTCCTGTCATGAACAATCACTTTTGCCGCCATTGAATCATAGTAAGGCGATATCTCACATCCACCGTAAATAGCAGTATCAACCCTCACGCCAAAGCCACCCGGCAAATGTATCTGACCGAGCTTTCCAGGACACGGCATAAAATTCTTCTTTGGATCTTCGGCGTTGATGCGACATTCCAGTGCATGACCGCGTAACGTGATCTCTTCCTGCGTCAGATCAAGCGGCAAACCGGCTGCAATATAAATCTGTTCCTTGATCAGATCCACGCCAGATACCATTTCGGTCACCGGATGTTCTACCTGGATCCGGGTGTTCATCTCCATAAAATAATAACGCTTCTGCTTATCCAGAAGAAATTCAATCGTTCCGGCATTTTCGTAAGCTGCCGCTTTTGCGGCACGCACTGCCACCGCTCCCATTTCTTTTCGCAGTGTTTCATCCAGCACGCTGCTTGGAGATTCTTCAATCACTTTCTGATGATTTCTCTGAATGGAACAGTCACGCTCCCCAAGTTGAATGACGTTGCCGAATTTATCGGCAAGAATCTGAAACTCAATATGTTTCGGCTCTTCGATATATTTCTCGATATACATGGAATCGTCTCCGAAACCGCGGATTGCTTCCAGCTGTGCTACCTTGAAATTTTCCAGAAAATCTTCCGCTGTCTGCGAAAGCCGCATGCCTTTTCCTCCGCCTCCAAGTGCCGCTTTTATCATGACCGGATAGCCGATCTGATCTGCCGCCTCTTTTGCTTTCCCGGCATCGGTGAGTGGTCTTTCGGTTCCCGGCACAACCGGGATGCCGGCTTTTATCATGGTATTTCTGGCTTCGGATTTGTTTCCCATGCGTTCGATCACCTCTGCGGACGGACCGATAAAGGTGATCCCGCATTTTCTGCACATATCTGCAAATTTACTGTTTTCCGACAAAAATCCAAATCCCGGATGAATGGCATCTGCTTTTGCTGCAATACAGGCACTTAAAATACGTTCCATATCAAGATAACTCTCCGCTGCGGCAGATGGTCCGATACAGATGGCTTCGTCTGCCAGCTGAGCGTGCAGTGCTTCCGCATCCGCCTGTGAATAGATGGCAACGGTACGAATGCCAAGTTCTCTGCATGCACGTATGATCCGAAGTGCAATCTCCCCCCGGTTGGCGATCAATATTTTCTGAAACATCTTTCTCTCCTTTTTATCCGATTGCAAAGGTCAGCTCTGCAGATACGGCTACTTCCCCTTCAACCGTTGCCACGGCTTTTCCGATCCCGATCGGACCTTTCTTCTTGATCATTTCCACTTCCAGCATCAGGACATCCCCCGGAACCACTTTCCGTTTAAATTTTGCCTGGTTGATGGCACCAAAATAAGCTGTTTTCCCTTTATATTCCGGACACGATAACATCACAACTGCACCGACCTGAGCCAGAGCCTCAATCATCAGTACACCAGGCATAACTGGTTCCTGTGGAAAATGACCTGCAAAATAGGGTTCGTTGTAACTGACACACTTCTTGCCAATTCCATGCTCGCCCGGTGTCAGTTCTTCAATCGTATCGATCAGAAGCATTGGCTGTCTGTGTGGGATCACTTCCATGATTTCTTTTGCTTTCATCACTGACATTTTTTCTTCCTCCAAAGACGATATTATTTAATACAGAATAGTGGCTGTCCATATTCTACCATCTCACCGTTTTCCGCAAGTACTTTTTCTACGGTACCGTCACACTCTGCCACAATTTCATTCATCAGTTTCATTGCTTCAATGATGCCGATCGTCTGACCTTTTGTCACCGTATCTCCCGGTTTTACAAATGGATCTTCTTCCGGAGACGGTGCCAGATAGAACGTGCCGACCAGCGGTGAGCAGACGAGATTTTCCTCATTTTCGATATTCCCTGTAAAAGATTCTTCTGGATCATGGTTTGCAGGATTACGGGATGCGACGCTGTTTTTCCCTGCTTCCATAAAAACCTCGCCCTGCTCTGCTGCGGTATCTTCCGTGCAGATCTTTACGACTTTTTCTTTTTTCATGCAAAGCTGAAGATTGCCTTCTTCTAAAGTAAATTCAGTCAGCCCGGATGCAGAAACTTTATCGATCAGCGTAAGAATTTTTTCGATCTCCATATCTGATTCCTCCTAGCGATACTTTTTGATCAGAATACTTGCATTGTGTCCGCCAAATCCGAAGGAATTGCTTAAGGCATAATCAAACGATTCCCTGATTTCTGTATCTGGCACATAATTTAAATCCATCTCTTCTTCTGCTTCCAGAAATCCGACGGTCGGATGGATATAACCTTCTTCCAGTTCTTTGACGCAGGTGATAAATTCCACCGCACCGGCTGCACCGAGCATATGACCGACCATGGATTTCGTGGAATTGATGCGGATGTTGTACGCATGCTCTCCAAAGGCTTTTTTGATCGCTCTGGTCTCAAAGAGGTCGTTGTGATGTGTACTGGTTCCGTGTGCATTGATATAGGTCAGCTCTGTTTTATCAATGTTTGCCTCTGCAACGGCATCACTCATCGCTCTTGCCGCACCCTCACCGTCTTCCGCCGGTGATGTGATATGGTAAGCATCGCTGGTACAGCCATAGCCGACCACTTCCGCCAGAATATTGGCGTTTCTTGCCTGTGCATGAGAAAGTTCTTCTAAAATAACAACACCTGCACCTTCCCCCATCACAAATCCGCTGCGGTTCTTGTCAAACGGGATGGAACAACGTTTCGGATCTGTCGCAGAAGACAATGCCGTCAGAGCGGAAAAGCCTCCGACACCCATCGGACAGATGGCTGCTTCTGTACCGCCTGCCACGATCACATCGGCATCTCCGATCTGAATACTGCGGAACGCTTCGCCGATGGAATGGGTTCCGGTCGCACAGGCAGTCACCACATTCAGGCTTTTGCCTTTCAGTCCCAGCTGAATGGAAACATTTCCGCATGCCATGTTAGAGATCATCAGCGGAACAAGAAGCGGATTGATCCTGGATGCTCCACGCTCCAGCAGTCTTTTATGCTCCCGTTCCATTGCCTGCAGACTTCCGATACCGGAACCGACATAACAGCCCACACGGTAAGGATCTTCTTTTTCCATATCAATGCCCGCATTCTTCATTGCTTCCGCTGCAGCCGCCACTGCATACTGACAGAACAACTCCATACGTCTTGCTGCCTTGAAATCCATAAATTCTTTCGGATCAAAATCTTTGATCTCTGCCGCCAGGCTTGCCTTGAACCCTGTGGTGTCAAATTTGGTGATCTTATCAAATCCGGTTCTTTTTTCTTTGACACTGTTCCAGAAATTCTCAACACCGATGCCAATTGGTGTCACGGCTCCCATACCGGTCACTACAACTCGTCTCATATCTTGCCTCCTGTTTTTACATTACATCGCCATGCCGCCATCCACACAGAGCACCTGACCTGTGATATAGGATGCCGCATCAGATGTAAGAAATGCCACTGCTTCCGCTACATCTTCCGGCTGCCCGAATTTTTTCATCGGAATCTGCTGTGTTGCCTGTTCTCTTATAGTATCAGAAAGTTTTTCTGTCATATCTGTCTCAATAAATCCTGGTGCAACGGCATTTACCTGAATATTTCTGCCTGCAAATTCGCGGGCTATGGTTTTGGTAAGGCCGATGATCCCTGCTTTTGCAGCTGCATAATTTGCCTGACCGGCATTTCCAAGCACACCGGATACGGATGCGATGTTTACGATTTTTCCGCTTTTCTGGCGGATCATCTGTCTTGCCGCTGCATGGATCGTATTAAATGCACCTTTTAAATTGACTTCAATCACACGGTCAAAATCTGCTTCGCTCATCCGCATGATCAGATTATCTTTTGTAATTCCGGCATTATTGATGAGAATATCCAGCCGTCCATATTGCTTTACGATTTCTTTGACCATATCTTCTGTGGCATAAAAATCTGAAATATCACAGCCATAAACCACGGCTTTTCCTCCCGCATTTATGATCTCTTCTGCCGTCTGCTCTGCGTTCTCTTTTGAACCGCTGTAATTTACCACAACAAAAATATTTTTCTTTGCCAGTGTTTTTGCGATCTGAGAACCGATCCCTCTGGATGCACCGGTCACCAGTGCGATTTTTTCTTCCATTATCGATTACCTCTGCTTTCCAGTACTTTTTCCAGATCTTCCGGTTTTTCAATGGAAAATCCCTTGACACTGCAGTCGATCTTTCGAAGAAAACCAGTTAGCGTTTTCCCAGGTCCGATCTCCACAAATGTATCAACGCCATCTGCGATCATACGCTCCACACTCTGTTGCCATAACACAGAAGATGCTACCTGCTTTGCAAGAAGTTCTTTGATTGCTTCCTCTTCTGTCACATATTCTGCTGTGACATTTGTCACATATGGGGTCACCGGTGCCTGTACCGTTACCGTTTTTAAGACTTCTGCCAGTTTTTTTCCTGCCCCTTCCAGCATTGGAGAATGAAACGGACCGCTGACCTTGAGCGGCAGCACCCTTCTTGCACCGGCTTCTTTTAAAGCCATGCCCGCTCTCTCAACAGCAGTATCTTCTCCTGTGATCACGACCTGCCCCGGACAGTTATAATTCGCCACCGAAACTCTGCCTTCTGTTTCCTGACAGATTTTCCGGATCTGTTCTCCATCCATACCGATCACAGCCGCCATCGCTCCGCCTGTCGGAACTGCTTCCTGCATAAAAATGCCTCTCTGACGCACCACGCGAAATGCTGTTTCCATATCCAGCACACCGCTCGTGATCAGTGCACCATATTCTCCGAGGCTGAGCCCCGCACTGACATCCGCAGCAAGCCCTGCTTCCCACACTGCTCCAAGGATCGCTGCTTCACAGGCGAGAATTGCAATCTGCGTGTACTGCGTTTCGTTCAGTTTTTCATTTTCTTCAAAACAGAGTGCCGGAATGTCCAGCCCGGTCGCTTTCGAAGCGAGGTCAAAAATCTCTCTTGCCTTTTCACTTCTCTCATAAAATTCTTTTCCCATGCCGGCATGCTGTGCACCCTGCCCCGGGAATACAAATGCAATTTTGCCCATCTTCTATGCCTCTTTCAGAAGTTTTTTTGCCTGATCCATGATCTCTTCGATCATCTCACTGCAAGTCTGTTCCTGTTTCACCAGACCTGCACTCTGACCTGCCATAACGGTTCCTCTTGTCACATCTCCCTCCACAACTGCCTTACGCAGTGTGCCGAGCGTCATCAGCTCCAGTTCTTCAAACGAAGCCCCTTCTTTTTCCAGTTTCAGATATTCTCTGGTCATCTGATTTCTCAGACAGCGGACAGGATGTCCGGTGCTCATGCCGGTAACTTCCGAATCGATATCTCTTGCTTTCAGCACACGTTCTTTATAAGCTTCGTGAACAATGGATTCTTTTGAAACGATAAAACGTGTCCCCATCTGAACGGCATCTGCTCCAAGCATCCTTGCTGCTGCAAATCCTCTGCCATCAGCGATGCCTCCGGCTGCGATAACCGGAATGTTTACCGCATCCACAATCTGCGGAACCAGTGTCATCGTCGTCTGAGCACCGATGTGTCCGCCGGATTCCATTCCTTCTGCAACCAGTGCATCGGCTCCGACGCGTTCCATTCTTCTTGCAAGTGCCACGGAAGCTACCACCGGAATGACGAGAATACCCGCCTCATTCCACATCTTCATATATTTTTCCGGACTTCCGGCACCGGTCGTAACCGCTTTTACGCCTTCTTCTGCAACTGCCTGTGCCACTTCATCCGCATGCTGACTCAGCAGCATGACATTGACACCAAACGGTTTGTCCGTCAGTTCTTTTGCCTTGCGGATCTCATCACGCACCCATTCGGCTGGTGCATTTGCAGCTCCGATAATACCAAACCCTCCGGCATTTGACACCGCTGCCGCAAGATTATGTTCTGCCACCCATGCCATACCGCCCTGAATGATCGGATATTTTATTCCAAGAAGTTCTGTCACTTCTGATTTCATGTTATACTCCTCCATCTGTTGTTACGGATTCCAAAACAGGCTTTTATGCTTTTCCTGCTATTTATGCTTACGCTTCTACGCCCTTCTGTTTCAGGTAATCCACAACACTTTCAACCGTCGTCAGCTGTTCCAGTTCTTCAGATGGAATTTCCACACCGTAAGTATCTTCCAGGGACATCACAAGTTCAAACAAATCCAGGGAATCTGCACCCAGATCCTCTTTAAAAGAACTTTCCATTTTAATCTCCTCTGCCGGACAATTTAACTGTTCTGCGATTAATTCTTTCATTTTTTCAAACATTTTGATTTCTCCTTTATTTTTCATGGTTTTATTTGCATCATGCCAGGGACTTGCATGCAAAGCATCCTTCTTGCCCACAAGATAAGATTATTTCCCTGACATCTTGTATTTTATTATGCGTCTCAAATATTTTGACTTTCAAAGTATAATGCAAGAAAAATCATTTGTCAAGAAAAATATTTTGATAATCAAAGTTTTGTTTCAACCGGCAAAGATTCTTTCTCTATATGCAGTAAGCAACTGTTCTTATTTTATAATCTTTACGCTTGCTTTCTGGCCTTTTTTCTTCAGCAGTCGCTTATAAGCTGTTAACTTTGTTTTCGGAACTTTAATCGCACATTTTTTATGGATACCTTTCAATGCATTTTTTCCGACGCTCTTCAACAATTTTGATTTTATCGTGATCGCTTTCAGATTTTTCGCCCCGCTAAATGCACCGGCACCAATCTTGGTTACTTTATTTCCGATCGTAACTTTCTTCAGCTTTCTGTTGTTTTTAAATGCATTCTTGTCAATTGCGGTTACTTTATAACGTCCATCCGCAAGTTTTACACTTGCAGGCACGTTAAAAGATGTATTTTTATCATTCATCGGTTTTACAAATGTGACTGTTTTCCTGGTTCCGGTGATGCGGTAAATGCCTTTTCCTGACTTTTGTTCACTGCCAACCGTCATTGTGGAACCCGTTGTCGATTCCTGGTTATCCGGAACAGACGGTTTCGGTGCCGGTGTTGGATCTGGTTTTGGATCTGGCGTTGGATCTTTTGGAATTTCTACCGTAACGCTGCAGATTGCCGTCTTATTTCCATCTACCGTTGTAACCGTTACAACAGCTGTTCCGTCTGCTTTTGCGGTAACTTTCCCTTCTTCATCCACGGTTGCCACCTCTTCCCTGTCACTCGAAAAGTTTACCTGCTTATTCGTTGCATTCTTCGGTGCTACCGTTGCTGTAAGCTGTACGGTCTGTCCCCTTTCTGTCAGTTTTACTTCGGATAGATCCAGCGTGACATCCTTAACTGCAATCGCAGACTCACCGATCACATCTGCCAATTTAAATTTTGCCTGTTTGATGTAGCACAGGTCTGTCTTGACATTATAGCCGCTGCCGTCACTTCCCTGCCAGCTCTGTGAAAATTCTTTATCCCAGTGTCCGTAAGAATCCATGACAAAGGTTCCGTCCGATAAGACAACAAATCCGGTGTATCCGGTATCTCCGGAGTAACGGTTGTTGGCCCAGTCCTCACAGAGCAGGATATGACACTGTCCGTCATTTTGTTCCATCAGATCTTCATAAGTTCCTACCCATGCAACCCAGTCACCTGCCATCCAGTCGTTTGCACCGTCGAACTGATTGTTGTTATTGAGATCAAACTGTATTTCACGGAAGGTGATCACCAGCTTGCCGCTGATCGGATCGTACATTGCTTTATGGCGTTCTCCGGCAAGAGATCCCGGAAGATCCATCGGTTCAGACCAGTTTTTTCCTTCGTCATCTGAGTAAATCAATGTGGACGGATTGTTATGGGACTGACTTCTTGCCAGACCGACAATACGTTTGCCGTCCGGCGAGCGGAACATTCCGATCTCACACATCTGATATTTGCTCTCTGTTGTGCGATATGCACTCAGATAAGGTTCCGGCTCTGACCACTGTTCCTTTCCGTTTTCGTCAAAAGTCAGATATGTTTTATAATTGACATAATTTGCATCATGATAAACGCCCATCCATTTCTGGATATCTTTTCCGTTTTCATCTTTTAACTGCACAAGACTTGCCATCGCAACGATAGTGTAGTTTGTGGTTCCGTCTTTTTTCTTTTCATGCCAGTTTTTGTATTCGGTCCATGTCTTGCCGCCGTCATCTGAATAAGAAGTATTCCATCCGCCGATGTGACCATTCGCATCTGCCTCCCCGGATCCCCAGTTTGGCAGACCGGTGATCAGCATCAGCCTCGTCGTTCCATTCTCCAGATGCAGTTTGTAAATCGTCGGTGTTTCCAGTGATTTTGCCCAGGAAGACGGAATATCCGTCTTTTCCGTCCAAGTCTCTCCGGCATCCTCACTTACCTTCATAACCAATTTACCATGTCCGTGTCCGACCGGATAGACAGTGATCAGGGTACGATTGTCATCCAGCATAACCATATCTGGCTGTCCAAGGTAACGTCTTCCTTTTTCATTGCTTTCGTCTTTATCAATATCAGACAGTTTGGATTCATTCAGCTTATAAACCGGAACTGTGTTGTGGATCGTAATCTCTTTGATAACACGGATCTCTACCGTTTCTTCATACCCGGACGCTGCATTTTTCACAAGGATCTGTGTCGTACCGCGTTTCTTTGCCTGTACCATTCCATCTTCGCTTACGGTTGCAATCTCCGGATCTGAAGAGGTATAAGTGATTGTTTTATCTTCCTGATCACTGATCAGATTTGTCACGACCTGCCAGCTCTCACCAACTTTTAATTCTTTTTTCATTTCCTGAATATTCAGGCCTTTTCCCATCATACCAGCCATAATTTCATTTTCCGTGAGTACGCGGTTATAAATTTTCAGTTCGTCAATCTTACCTTCAAATCCACTGCCGCCGAAAAGATCAGCCGGGCAAGGAAAAGCATTTGTTTTTGTCCAGGCATTTGTCTGAACCACTGTTCCGTTGACATAAAGAGACAGACCGTTTGTCTTATCCTGTGTCCATGTCATATGTACCCATGTTTCTGCCGGAAGTGTATACTGGAAAGTCAGAACATCACCGCTTCCCGTCCCTACATGTACACCGGTTTTCAGATTGGAGGAACTGATAGCAGCATCAAACGAATATTTTCCATCACTGCTCATCAGAACAGAGCTTCTCTCTGAAAGAGCTTTGCTGTATATCCAGTAACTGACTGTCCATGCATCTTCTGTAACAAGTGCGTTCGAAACAGAAGCTCCTGTTATATTTTTCTCAATCTCAAGTGCACTGCCGAATTTTCCGCTACTGATCTTTCCACCGGAAAGCACTGCATTTCTGCTGCCCCATTCATCTGCGATCAGACCGCCGCTTATGTTATCAAAAGAATAATAAAATATCTTATCTGCATCTGTTACTTTACTGTCTGTGTCTCTCGCTTCCGCCCGCAGTACCTGTGACATAAACGGACAGATCAGCAAGATTGCCAAAATGAACCCGAATATCGACTTTTTCATTCATTTCCTCCTTTTTTCTTTTTCAAAACGATCTCTGTTTTTATAATATAATCCGATACGCACATCCTTTCCTGGTGATTTTGTATAATAGTTTTTGTTTATGATAACTGTTTTTTGGTAAAATGTAAACATATTTTTTCTTTCTTCTGTCTGTATTTTGCATATTATTGTGCGAACAAATTTCGTGATATTTTACTCTTGACAAAAATACAGCCGTGAACTATACTCTCCAGTCAAAAGAGGTGAAAAAAATGTATCAGGCAATCAACAATCCTGTCAATTATGGTGGTTTAGAGCTGAAAAACCGCATCATCTTCGCACCTACCACATTCGGTCTGTCTGACGAAGAATATTTTGAAAAAATTCGAAAAATCGCCGCCGGTGGCTGTGCCATGATCATTGTCGGTGATGTACCCGTAGGAAAAAGTACTTTTGAAAAATCTCTCTTTGATAAAAAAGGCTTTGCCTATTATCAGAAGCTTGCCCGGATCGTTCATCAGGAAAACTGCCGTATCTGTGCTCAGCTTCATCAATCCGACTCCAATATGCTCGCCATGCTGAAATACGTCCCTGGCGTTCTGTCCAAAAAAATCACAATGCAGCAACTACGTACACTTTTAAATAATGAAGTTTCTCCTTATATCACAAAAATGTCCCAGCACAAAATACATAAAATCATACAGGGATTTGGAGAAGCTGCTGTACTGGCAGTAAAAGCCGATTTTGATATGGTTCAGGTTCACGGAGACCGTATGTGCGGCAGTTTCAGCTCCGTCATCTTTAATCATCGCACGGATGAATACGGCGGCAATGCCAGGAATCGTGCACGTTTTGCCACAGAAGCCGTTCAGGCCATACGCAAACGTTTGCCGGATCTTCCGATCGATTATAAACTGGCTGTCCGTCAGGAAAATCCGCACTATGGAAATGCCGGTGTGCTTGAATCTGAGCTTGGAATCTTTATTCCTTTGCTGGAAGACGCCGGTGTAACCAGTTTTCATGTCACTCTTGCAAATCATTCCAGTCTGGAAGATACCATTCCGCCGGCAAATCATCCATATTTTAAAGAACAGGGATGCTTCCTGAAATTTTGCGATGAAGTCCGGAACTATACAGATAAGCCAATCACCGGTGTTGGCGGTCTGAACCAGCCTGATTTTATAGAAGAACAGCTTGCAAACGGCCGTATCACCTGTGCCGCCATGAGCCGTCAGCTGCTTGCTGACCCTGAATGGCCAGATAAAGTAAAAAATAGACAGATCACAGAAATTCATCGCTGTGTTCGCTGCAATAAAAAATGTCTCGGAAGCTTACAGCAGCATCAGGGCACACATTGTATCTACGAGAAAAATTTAAGTTAACAAAAAATTTCACAGCAGCAAGTCTGTGGCAATTATGGGGGTGTCAAAAAGGGCGGCCCCTCTATTTATGATATCAGTTCTTCACCAAATCTCTGAACATGTGTGATTTATACTCTCTCCACTTTCTTAAGGTAAATCCATCCTGCCCCGCTTTTCAGCTTTCCAAATCCATTTTTTTCTTCGGTAATCTCAAAAACTCCTTTTGAAATCTGTTTCACACGGCGATAAGTTTTTGCCGGTCCGCTTCTGACCGGAATGGTTCCGGTTTTAACCTGCACTTTATATGGTAATTTCAAAGAGACATAAACTTTCTTTCCGGAAGTATTGTATACACGATACCCGGCATATTGATCCGCACACTGTTTCGCCTGTTTCAATGTCTTAAATGCTCCAACCTGACTGCCGGCATTTTTCCAGGTTTTGCGGACACGATACCAGACTTCCGGCACCTGCTTTTTCGTTTCATGATCCGCATTTTTTGCCGAAATTGCCTTTTTGAAAGTGTCCCAGGTGCTTTTTCCTTCATTATATACATACGGATTCGGACAGATTTTCCCTGTCACATCATAATGGCGTATCACATGATCTGCCGGAATGTGATATTTTTCCATCAGATACCGGACCAGCTCAATAGTTGACTGCACCGTCTTATTTTCGAAATACCAGTCCCTGTCCGTTGCTCCAAGTGTTTGTGTTCCCCTTTTTCGCACGCACATTTCAATCCCGATACTGTTGGCATTTCTGCATTCCGGATGTTTATAGCTACTCGCCCCGCAATGCCAGGCAATGTTCTGATCTTCCACACACTGCCAAATTTCACCGTCAAACCCGACAAAATAATGTGCCGATGATCCGCGGTCCCTGCCTCCGTAATAGATGCAGTTCTCTTTTGCTCCGCCCAGTGCACCAACGTAGTGAATGACGATATATTTGATTCTGGAACTGTTCCCGGGTGTATAGTTATATTTTGAAATCATACGATTAATTTTGTTCATATTACACATACAATTCCTTTTTCTTTATTGTATGCAGCTTTTTTGTAAAAGCTTATCCGGATGATTTATTTCTTCTAAAAATACTAACCGGCAATTTTCAATTGCTATACATATCATGCATATAAATCAATACTTTTTATTTGTGTTGATTATTTTATATTGATTCATCTTCATACTTATATTATACTAAATTCAAACCATATATTTTTATTTTCAAGCAAAAAAATTCCACGATTTCATTATTTGAAAACGAAATCTTTTAAGTGCATAAGTTACCTATTTTGAAAGGAGTTGTTTATTATGATGTATCCGTTTATGACATTAAATGATGATACAGAAATTACACATTCTGAAATGAAGATCGACGGAACAGTAAAAGTATATATTGAAACACCAAATGACACCGGCGGGTTCCATCATGCTACTTGCTGGCTTCCAGAATACAAATGGCAAGATATAAAAGGATACAGTAATTTAGAAATTGCTTATTTCAAAAATTATATTGCGTCCGTCTCTCATATTATTATGGAATTATCTCGCACAGGAGGTTTTAATGCACTATACGAAAAAGCATCTCCAGATTTAGAATCTCTAAAAAATTATCAAATTGATAATCCGAAATATCCGACTCGTATCGCTCAAACCGAATTGTCAAAAGAGCATTCTTATACTACACAAGACATCGATGCACTTCCGGAAGGCAAACGTGCGGAGCTAATCAATGGTCAAATTTATAATATGGTATCACCAAATTATATACATCAACATCTTGTTATGGAATTATCCGGAACGATTCACGAATACATTCGAAACAATCATAATGATTCTCAGGTACTTCCGGCACCTCTTGCCGTACGACTCAACGCTGATGATAAAACTTATGTCGAACCTGATATCTCTGTTCTGTGTGACTCGAAGAAAATATCCGAAAGAGGTATTGAAGGTGCACCGGATTTTATTATTGAAATTGTGTCTCCTGCTACACAAAAACGTGACTATGGCATCAAGCTTTTTAAATATCGTAATGCCGGTGTTCGCGAATACTGGATCGTGAACCCATCAAAAGAGATTGTAAATGTTTTCTGCTTCGAAAATGAAGAGGAAAATAACAACCTTTACTCTTTTGAAGAGGATATTCCTGTAGGGATTTATCCAGACTTCTCAATCAATATTCATGAATTACTGAAATAGTTCCGGTAATTCTATCACATTAGCAAGTAATTCATCTGTAATGTAAGAGTCCGATGTTGCAGGGCTGCCGCTTTCACGACAGCCCTTTTCTGTTTTTCATATTAATTGCTTTCTATGCATCCACCAGAAGAAACAGGACAGCTGACTGGTTTATCAAAACTCGGATTGTATGCATAAAAATTCTTAGAATCCAGTTCATCCTGTAAAATGCGAAGTGCTTCACCGAATCGCTGAAAATGCACGATTTCTCTCGCCCTTAAAAAACGGATCGGATCTGCGACATCCGGATCTTTTACCATTCTCAGAATGTTATCGTAAGTGCTGCGTGCTTTTTGCTCAGCAGCCATATCCTCATACAAATCGGTGATCGCATCCCCTTTTGACTGAAATTCACATGCATTAAATGGAATACCACCGGCAGCCTGCGGCCAGATTCCTACGGTATGATCCACATAATACGGTGCCAGACCGGATTTTTCAATTTCTTCTACTGAAAGACCACGCGTAAGCTGATGAACGATTGTTGATACTATTTCCAGATGTGCCAGTTCGTCTGTTCCACCATGTTGTCATTTAGTCTATACCCTCTCCACTTTCTTAAGATACACCCAGCCGGCACCTCTTTTCAGCTTGCCGAATCCGTTCTTTTCTTCTACGATCTCGTACTTACCCGGCTGTAAAAACGTTCTGGCAGCACTGTAGGTTTTCGCCGGTCCCGTCCTGATTGGGACATTTGCAGTTTTCGGCCGTACCTTGTATGGGAGCTTACTTGATGTGTATACTTTCTTTCCGGCATCATTGTAGACATGATAACCGGCATGCTGATCCGCACACTGCTTGGCTTTCTTGAGCGTCTGAAACGCTCCGATCTGGCTGCTGGCGTTCTTCCAGGTCTTGCGAACACGGTACCATGGTTTCGTGGTCGCCGGAAGAATGTCACCGGATCCGGCAATCTTCTTTTCGAACTCGTCCCATGTCCAGCTGGTCCTGTAGTGGTTGTTATGGACATACGGTGCCGGGCACACCTTATTGACGATATCGTAATGCCTCAGGACATGATCGGCAGCGATTCCAAGCTGCCCCATCAGATGCTTGACCAGCCATACACAGGCCTCCTGCGTAGCAGTTGTGAAATACCACTTTGGATCAGATGCCAGTGCACTGTTTCCATCACACTTGCAGCACATTTCGATGCTGATCGTGTTGTAGTTGTTGGCCTCCGGGTGCTTCTGTTTGTAATAACCAGCCGTGCCAACCGCCCACGGCACTGCATCCAGACTGCATCGCTGGTAGATGGTGCCGTCCCAGTAGATGTAGAAATGGGCACCACACCCATCTGCCGCCAGATCATGTGCCTGACCGACCACGCCCAGATAATGCACTGCGATATACTTCTTTTTGTTTCCCCATGCCGGGACTCCGGATGATGATATGGCGTTTGTGATTTTGTAGCTCATAGTTTTACCTGCCTTTCTCAGAGGACGCTCATGCATCCCCTTTTTTCTCTGCTTTCTGTGTCAGTATGTCGATCGCATTGGCGATCACTGCCGGCAGCGGTATGCCCATCAGTCCGGCATTCTCTACGATGCTGATCAGTTCGTTGGCAATAAACCCGATGATCACCGCATCACGGATGTAATCCACACCGATTGCCAGATCCAGCCGGTACGCCACCAGAACAAACAGCAGCGTCATGCATTTCCTGCACAGACCTTTCCAGCCTGTCCGGCTTTCCAGTGTTCCGGATTCCGTCTTCTTGCTGTTGTGGAACACACCGGCAACAATCAGACCGGATATGTAGTCAATTGCCATGAAAATGATTAAAGTTACAAGAGCCTGATCCCAGCCTCCAAAAAAATAAGCAATCGTCCCACCGATTGCTCCTGTGATCGTGCAAACCATTTCTTTTTTCATCCTCGTTAGTCTTTCCTTTCTTGTTACTCTGTGAGAACATTGATTCTTCGCACCCAGATACCTTCGCCGTTCTCGTTGGCTGATATCATCATATACTTTGCATTATCCGGAACAGTAACGATATAATCACAGTCCCCTTCTTCTTCGATTTCTACAGCTGAAACCATTGTGAATCCGGCACTGCTGTTATCAACTGCAAAAATAATCGGATATTTTCCGCGTCCACTACCGGCTCGTGATACCATGCTCGTATGTATGATATACCGTTCGCCTCGTTGTACATTCAGTGTTGTACACTGTGTTTTTGCCCCTTCCATAAGTACACACGAACTGCCAGCATCTTGTGCTTCCCACAGTTTGCCGTCTGTGATAGACACTGTTTTTTCTACTGAAAAAATTGCCTGTACATTCCGGACATCCTTGCGTGTTTTTGCCATCAACGCCTTACTCTGTCCTGTAATACCTGCCATCTTTGTTTCCATATCTTTTACGTGCTCATTTGTATAACTCTTACACGCCTCAGCGTTATTGTAACATTCTTGGATGCTGTCATGGATCGACTGCCGGACATCCCGCCCGTAGACTGCCGCCAGTATCTTTTTTAAGTTCTCTGTTATAGCCATTCCTGTTCCCCTTTCCTATGAAAATGTCAGCTTCAATGCCGCATGCACACCACATGGTGCATTGTTGACTGCGTTGGTTGTATTCGGCATCGTTGCGGCAATAGATACCATATTACGGTTGACAACGCCCCGGTAGGACGATGCCGCTACCAGCGTGGATGCATTGCCACCATAAATATAATTCCCATTCTGCCGGATCTGCAGTCCGGTTGCCGATGCTATGCTAACAGAACTGCAGCCGACAATCGGTGTCGATACCGGAATGCAGAACTGCACTTCCTTGCCTGCGGATGTCACATAACCAGCCGTGAAACATTCAACGGTTATGCTGTCGCCCTTGGTCAGGATATTCATATTTCCGACTACAAACCAGTATGATCCGCTGTAAACCAATTCCAGGACTGTGTACTGCTCGATCAGTTCTGCCGGGATGTTGCTGTTTTTGTAGTAGATCGGCTTCGCTCCGGTGGCATTGACATTCAGTGTTGGATTTGTGGCCGTGTTGGCGTAGTTGAAACGTACCGTAACCCTTGCACCGGTGTACAATTTGAAACCTGTCAAACTAACTGTTTTGGCGACGGTCGCACCAGCTGTATAACATATTGCGTAATTTCTGACTAATGCATTTATATCTACTGCAATACCATCGTGATCGCAGTATGTTTTCCCATTGCCCGCAATTCGTATTTTGGGAGTGTTAATATAGCCATTGTTCAGATCTATAAGAAATCCACTACCTGAAAATGCTTCTCCAGAAGAACCGCTATAATTTCCGGATTTTAGTATACCTTTTTGGAATGTACCGAGATTATCACTGATAGCCGCTATACCGTCATTCTCCAGATCTTTTGCATCTACAGTCTGTACATTTGACACGGAAAATGGGCTTGGTTCTGTATCAAAATTTTCTACCTGTTCGACTTGAATTCCAGAAACTATATACAAAGCACCCTCCATATAACCAAAACCTAATGCTATATATGGAAAATCTTCAACGCACGTGTATTTTATTGTTTTCCTTTCCCATTGCAAACTGCAATAAACATATTCACTTTTCTTAGATGCTAAGGTATTTCCATTATACAAATGACTACGTTCTTTGCTTTCCCATATCAAAAACTCAATTCCTCTGTTTTCTGATTCAGAAAGATAAGGACATCTTATATAGAAAGAAATCAGGTATTTTTTTCCAGGGACTAAAGTTATGAAACCATCATGCTTTTTGCTGCTCCCCAAAATAAATCCATTTTCTGATGGCAATATTTCCTCTCTTCCGTCAAGCCATAGTGCATTGACCCCGGGAACATTAGGTGCTTGTGGAAAAAATGATCCGCCACATTCTTTTACTTCTGCTCTTTGCCTTATTCGATAATCTTCAAGATATGAAAGTAATGTACTTTCCGTGATTGTTGCAAAATTATCATATCCAAGATTATATAAATTACTGTTTAATCCAAAAGTTAATTTATCTACGCTGATTGCACCTGCTGCTATCTTATCTGCACTGATTGCACCTGCTTTGATTTTTTCTGCTGTCACGCTGCCTGATGCCAGTTTGCCTGTGCTAATGGCACCTGTTGCGATTTTATTTGCTGTGATGGTCTTTCCCGCAATTTCATTGGCAGTAATGCTACCTGTCACAATCTTATCTGCAGTTATGCTTTTCCTGGTCAGTACATCACCATCTATCGTATTTACATTCTGAGATACCAGTTCACCTGCATTATTGATTGCATAGATGATTGAATTCTTATCGCCACAGATGATCAGTCTTTCCACCGATAATGTACCGGCAGTGATTTTGTTGGCTGTCAGCTCCACTATTTTCGCATCGGTAATAGATCCGTCTGCAATTTGAGCAGAACCTACAACACCGACACCTATCATTGCAGTTGTAATACTTCCGTTTTTGATATTTGCAAGATCTATCTTTGCATAATTTGCATCTAACGAACCAAGAACCGCATTTACAGCCTCAAGTCTTCCGGTTATTATCACCTTGTAATCAGCTAAATTTCCGGAAATACTATCAACTCTGGCATTCGTTGCATCCAGATCTTTTATATTTGCCTTATCTGTCTTAATAACTTTGATCTCTGCCTCGCCTGCCGTCAAACGCCCACTGATATTTGCATTTTCTGTTTTCAACTGTTCTATGTTTGCTTCTCCGGCTTCCAGTCTTTTGATGGTCAGATCTGCAAATTCACCATAACTCGCACTCATTTTATCGAATGTAGCTTTTGTTGCTTTCAAATCATCAAAGCTTGCCTTCTGTCCTATGATTTCTTTCGCTGCAACCAATTCTATGTTCAGCCGTTCAATCGCCTGTGCTGTTGGTCCTTTACTGCTACTTATGCTCCCGGATTCAATTTCCGTTTTTCCCTGACTTTCAATTTCTGTAATTAATCCACCATCATAATCCATCGACAGCTTCATAATCGGGATCTTACTTTTCCCTCCGTATTTATCGTGAATAGTAACGATATCTCCTATGTCAAGACGTGGATCTCCAAGAAAAGATACCAAAGCAGGCTGAAAAGTAAAATCTTTCAGCTGATTGCAAATTTTATCAAGGACGGGCTGCGTCATAACCGGATTCTCAATCTGTATTCCTACAGTGCCCACGCCGGAAAGTAATGTTACGGTTGCCGTATCGCACTGGATTCTGCCAAGCTTGAACAGACTTTCGCTTTTTTTCAGATCATCATAATATCTGGATGCAGATATTTCATAATCCGCCTGTTCATACCAACGAAGTTCAATTTCACCATTTCGATTAATGACACAATATTTTCCATAGAACTGTGCAACATACCCCAGGGCATCCTGCATGGTATATCCGTCGAATGGGTTTACATAATTCCCTTGTGTGATTTCATTGCCTTCGTCATCATACGTTGTTTCCGTTTCTTTCCAACGCTTCGGAATTTTGACACCGGACGGAAGATTATCAATGCTGCTTGCAAGCGGTACACCAGACATGTTGCTAATCTCTTTCAGCACTTCTTTTCCGTCTGCCGGGTATTCCAATTTACTTACATATGCTTTTGAAAACTTCACATACATCCTGTCATATGCACAAAAATTGATAATTCCGTCATCATTATTCACTTTTTCCGGTGTGAATTTTCCAAGGTCACAGTATATATACTCCGTGCCGGACAATACGCCGATCTGTAACGTTATTTCTTTACTTTCGAGAGAAATGGTTGTTGCTTCCATTTTGACTTGTACACTGGCTGCCACAGCTCCGCCGATACTGATATGAGCAGAATTGTTCGAGGCAGCATGAAGTGCAAAACTTTTGATACCCTCAAAAATATCTTTCCCCAGAACGACTCTTGCCTTAAATGTTCTGCTGTCCTGTTCTACTGCATTTTTGAATATTTCATTAACTTGAAGCATTTTGCACCTCCCTCCTGATAATTATTTTTCAATCAGGTTTACCGTGACACCTACATACCGTGGCTTCCCCCCGACATAGGTGTATACCGGACATGTAAGATCGCCTGCATACATATTTGCTGTAATGTTCTTTCCGGTCTTAGGGCTTCGGAAAGTTACATTGAAAAATGCTGGTTCAACAGCCGCTTCTACTGTTGCCATCTGTGCATCTGTAAGCGGCAGAAACTCAATTTCCAACTTCCATTTCCGGGCTATAATATCGCCGGTCATTGTTCCATCTGCTCCACGCCCTGCATTTTTCGACCAGATCTTATTTCGTGAAATTTTCAGACCATTTAATTTCGGTTCCGGCATGGCAACGCCGCCGATTGTGATAGATGCGGCCATTTTTTTGTCACCTCATTTCTTCAAAAAGTACCGCCCTTTCGGACGGTACCGGTTAAACCAATATCGGGCATACGCCTGTCGATTTTGTTCTGTGATTAATTTCTTCTACGACTACGTCTGTGACCTTTCGGCCGCCAACGTAGATATTGAATGTAGGGGTTTCATTCTGAGACTTTCCGTTCTTTGCTGACTGCATAGAAAACGCTGCCATAACCGCTTTATATACACCTTGTTCAATACCTGCTATAATTTGCTGCTGGTTTGCGACGGTAGTTTTATTTCCCATCTTTCCTACCAATTCAGGACCAGCTTCATTTGCCATGAACATTTCTCCTGTTTTTGGAAATCCACCGCTTGCATACCATTCAACATCCAGTTTTGGTATCTGAAATGTTTTTCCCAGAAATTTATATGGTGATGTGCTGAATTTCAAATGCGGCAATGCAAAATGAGGTATTGATATTTTCCAGTTCACAACCTTATTTACCAGCCAGTCTTTCGCCTGACCTAAAACACCGGAAACCTTGTCCCAAGCACCTACGGCATTTGCCCGGAAAGTAGCTGTTTTGCTTTTAACGCTGTCATACAATGTACGTGCGTTACGTGCTATACCGCTCCAGTCACCCGAAGCTCTTGCAGTATAATCTGCAGCTCTATTCTTGATACTTCTTCCGAATTCCCCAAGATAATTTTTGATTCTGTCCCAAGCACCGCGTGCGTTCGCAGTATAATCAGCTGACTTACTTTTGATTTTATCAACAACTGTTCTCCCATATGCTTTCAGTTTATTCCATGCACCTACAGCTTTTGCTTTGAATGTGTAAGTGGTATTTTTGGCCTGATTTTTCACTTTGTCCAATGCCGCATCGAGTTTATCCCAGCCGCCTTTTAACGTTGCTGAAACGTTAGCAACGATAGAGTTATTTTTTACTTTATCCCAGGCACCTTGAACGGAATCCCATAAATCTTTTCCGGTACTTAAAACTTTCGCACCTATACCCAATACTTTGTCGCCCAGATTATCCCAGGCATCTTTGATGCCGCTCCAGATTTTTTTTGCAATTTCTGCAATATTTCCTGGAATATCCGCAATGCCTTGCAATAATCCTGCAATACATTGTCTGCCTAAATCCGCAAATACTGTTGAAGGTGAATGAATGCCGAATGCTTTCTTAAATCCATCGACAAATGGATCTAAAATATTTTCCTTTATCCAATTCCCTACGTTTTCGAGTGCGTCCGTAATTCCTTTAAATATGCCTTTTACGAGGCTTCCACCGCACTCGTCTTTTTTCTCCATGAAGTAATTGTAGATTTCACCTGGAATATCCCCCAGCAATCCGGCCACAAAAGCTGCTGCTCCACCTGCAATACTTCCTGCTGCTTCGGCCGCTTTCTGCAAGATTCCTTTCCAGTCAATGGCCAGGATTGCAGTCTTAACAGATTCTCCAAGATTCTTCCAATCTACATTCTGCACTGCTTCGCAGAAAGATGTGAGAAGACCTTTCATCGTGTCAGATGCAGTTTTTCCAAGCATCGACCAGTCTATGTTTTTGATGGTGCTGTCAATAGTTTCTCCGACAGATTTTCCTAATTTACTCCAGTCAAAATTGGTCACAAAGGTAGAGGCTGTCCCTACCGCAGTGTTTATGCCTTCTGCAATTGTCTTTCCTACAAGTCTCCAATCCGTTCCTTCCATGAAACCGTTCAAGAATGTTGCTACTGATTTTGCAATCTTATTGCAGGTCTTTTTGATGTCATCCCATGGGATATTTTCAAGGGCCGCATTAAGCTTCTGTCCGGCAATTTTTCCTATTTCCGTGAAATCTGCGTTTGCCCATGCATCCTTGATCATCTGGGCGAAATTTGCATATTTATTTGTAACTTCGTTCTCTTCGAAACTTCCGCCGTCACTTCCGGATGATCCACCAGAACTGCTTTTGCTGTCATCATCCAGCTTATTGATCTCATCAAACCCCATCAGGGATTTTTTGACCTTATCCGCCGCATTGGCTGCAGAATCACCGGTCTTGTCCAGACTGGCGGCATAATCTTTCTGCACCTTAGAGGCAGTAGTGTATGTCTTCTGCCCGGTAAGAGCTGCAAAGAACTGCCCAACAACATTGCATGCCTGCACCAGATAATTTATCAGCGTTGATAATGCCGGTGTGATCGTATTGAGAATCGGGGAAAATGCAGTCGCAAGGCTGTTTTTCAACTGCTGCAATCCGCCTGATAATTCTGAAAGATTTGCGTTTGTTTCGCTGTTCTTCTTTGCAAGGTTCTTGAAACCATCTACCAGGGCATTTCGAAGCTTGCTGAACAATACATACATACTTCGAATACCAAGACCGTATTTGAGTAATTTTCCAATTCCGCCACTGAGAGCATTGTTTCCTTGCTTGATTCCTCCGGCAAATTTCCGGATTCCTGGCAATCCGGTTGTGAACTTTTTAAGTAATGCCCCGAATGCACCGGATGCTGTTTTTATAGCGGGACCGACACCTTTCATAACAGCACTCATAGCTTTAAATGCTCTCGAGCCGATATATGCAGCACTGGACGCAACCTGACCGACGACCGGAATACTCTGGATTGCAGACACTGCAGCTGCCTGGGCCTGTCTGATGCTTGCTGTCATATCTTCAAATGCTGCTTTTGTTGTCGCTCCCATGGTCGCAAATACACTTCCATCCGCAAGATGCGGTGTCTGGATATCTGTACCACTGTTCTCCATATTCCTTCGTTCTGCATTGTATTCTCGCAGTCGGTTCGTAAGATCTGAAAGTGCAACTCCATCCCTCTGATATTGTTCAGACTCCTGCAAGTTGGAGCCGTCCAGCAACATAGAACTTCTGAGGTCTTTGTATTCTTTCAATTTGTTCCGCATGATAGACAGCTGGTTTGTGTTCTCACGGTACTGATCCGTCGGTATCATTGCTTTTCCGTTATCCTCAAGGTCTTTCATTTCACCTTTTAGATATTTCATTTCCGTTTCAACTTCTTTGATTTGCTCCGTCAGACCAGTCATTACACCACCGTCGCCAGGCTTAAATCCGAGATCCAACCATTCTCTTTGCTTCGCAATTAACTTCTCAAGTCTTGCCTGTGCATCTTCATAATGAGCCTTCACTTCGCTGTAATCAGCACTCGGAACCGTCGCTTTTCCTGCTGCCTCTAATGCCTTCTGCTTTTCTTCCAGCTTTGCGTAAGCGGATTCGGTCTTTGCAATATTGGCTTCCAGGTCTTTAAACTCCTGTGTTGGCACAAAACGCTTGCTCGCATCCATGCTGTTCATTTTCTGGATCAGTTTTTCCTGTTCCATCTCTGTTTTTGCAATAGTATTGCATAACTGTTCATATTCTGGATTGTATACACGGATGCCAGCTGCGACCTGTGCTTCCCTGACATAGTCTCTTATCTGTCCGGTAGCCTGCTTCCAGATCGTACCATTGACCATATCTTTCCAGGAACTTTTTATAAGGTTCTGCATATTTTGAATCATTTGCATATTTTCGCTCATTGTCTGGCGAACTGGTTCCTGAGTTTCATTCATGCTGTTGTTGATATCTGCGGCTGTACTTCTGACAATATCTTCTGCCTCTTTTGCCGACTGTCTCAGATCATCATTCTGAAACACTGGTTGTGACTGCTGCACCGCATCCTGCATATTCTTAATAGCTTTTACGGAACTGTCCGTATTCAATGCATCTTCCGGTGTTTGCAATTCACTCAGGCTCTTTTTAACGTTTCTCATCGCCTCCGACAGTTCGGCACTTGCCGCACTGCCCGGTGTTTCGATTTTTGATGTGCTGGTGTTCATCTGAGAAACTGTGTTATTCACAACGCTTGTAGCTTCTCTCATTGCCTGTTTCAGTTTTGCGTTGTTTGCCTCAATGATGACTTTCATTCTGTGCAGTGTATCACTCAATGTTCACACCTCCTTCCCTTTTCACTATTTCTTATTGATGTCTTCGTCTGTTGAACTCTGCGGCATATAAGCGGCGGTTTTCGGCAGCTGTTACAACCTGTTCTTCTTGCTTGCTTTCCTCGAACTGTTCTCGTTCTTCCCTGAACAGTTCCGGGTAGAAGTCCCATGGTTTGCGTGCTTTGTTTTCTGAATTCAAATACCTGCCGATATGCTCTGCGATGCTTTCCGCCTGTATGAACTGCTGCAGGATCTTAATCTTTGCACGCCGTCCATAACTCCGAATGCAGTCGTGGACTTCCGGGATAGACATAGTCCAGAAGTCCTGCACCTTGATTCCTGCATCCAATGCATCTTCGTATAGTTTCCAGATTTCTTCGGTGACTGTTTCTGTTACAGGATCACATCTGCCTGATCCAGATCTTTCATCAGGCTCTCTGCCATCGCCGGCGTAAAAAAACCGGATACCGCCATAGTTGGCATAATTACTTTTGCCATGAAATCAAACTGATTGCCGCCTTCTTCCAGCCACTTGTCGTACAGCTTTGTTACTTTGTCGAACGTTGTACCGTGTTCCCATGGCTCGATAGCTGCCTGGGCAATCGTCAGCATAACACCAAGCGGCGGAATATCATTCGCCGTTACCAGCGTCATAATATTGGTACGGTATTTGTTTTCCAGTTTTGTGATCATACCGGTATTAAGTTTCATTTTGTGCTGTACACCTGCCACTTCCCAGTAATGAAATGGTGGTCTTTTTTTCTTTGCTTCTTCGATAGATGTTACTTTTTCTGTTTCTTCTTTCTGGAATTCTTCATCCAGTCCTTCTAATCTTTCCATTGATCGCCCCTCCTTATGACGGATCTGTAACTTTCAGATCACTGCAGATTGTCATCTTTGCTTCTACTTCAACAACTCCGTTCACACCGCCGCCCGTACGTTTTACGGACACTTCTGCGTCATATTCCGTGGTTGTGCCATCTTTTAATGTTTCTTTGAAACTAAGTACTTTGTCAGATTCCTGTGCTTTTCGAAGAATGCGATACGCACTGGTTGCCGCTCCATTTTCATACTTAAATTTGTATGTCATGTCTCCAAGATCACCAATACCATTCTCGTACTGTTTATTTTTATCGTTCAGACCGGTATTTTCTACTTTTTCTGGTTCAACACCACAGTCCGGGATCTCTTTCAACCCTGGAAGTTCTTTGTAAGCACCAGCTACGTCACTTTTTTCCTTGTACTCAAGTTTTGCTCCATTTGCCAGCATATTCTTCACACTCCTTTTCTAGTTCGGCCAGAATACTTCTTCTGACTCCATATCGATGATTGCTTCATATCTCATTACTTTATGTTTCAACCCAGATGGATCCGGGGTGTCCTGACACAGGGTACGCACCAGCCCAAGTGCTGCCAGTGCCTTGTCTACCTTGAGTGCAGATTCGGACGTAGAGCGGTTATGCCAGATATCTACACGATATCGTACATAGCTCTTTTCCTCTCCCTGTGCGGTATGTTCATATACCTTGTTATCTTCTTCGGTGTACTGCACTGCCGGAAGCTCTGCCCAGTCTTTTGGGTACTGGTCTGTTACATTCCCAAACGCTCCGGCAAGTGCGGAATAGATCTGATCTTTTACGTTTTTCATAAATTCTTTTCGATTGCCTCCTCAAAATAATGTGCAATTTCCAATTCATTGTTTTTTAGTGCCGGATATAAAAATGGTTGTGCAGCCTGTCCGGTACACTGGTAGAATCGGCCGTCCGGCGTATCCACATAAAACCACTTATACTTTTCGGCCGTCTTCCGCCCGATCATGCTTTCGTGGATCCACCAGGGCGACTGTACATAGGCATAGGCAACATCCGGTGATATCCCCGCGTGTTGCTTCTGACCTTTGGGGCCTGTGCCAAATTCCACATATTGTGCGTACTTTTTGTTGGTGTAACAGATGCCTACAATCTTTTCGCTGCTGGTTTCTATCGCCGTGTATATACTCCCTCTCAATTCCCCATCATTTACCGGGCATCTTGTTTTCGCCTCAGCCTGCACTGTTTTGATACTTTTTGATACCGCATCATACATATTCACTGCTGCCGTTTTTTGAAACGCATCCGTAATTTCTTTTTTACCGATGATCACAGTTTTTCCACCTCCAGCGTAAGATAGGTGTAAGGATAAATGGCAACGACCTTATAATCCGGATCATTGCCGCCGTTTACAGAAATACCGTCATTTACAGATACCGTCATACCTTCCTGAAACCGATATGACGGTTTGCCATTCTTGCCCGCTACTTCCGCATATTTCCCGTCAATCCTCAAGTTTCGGATAAGTGGAAGCCTGCTGCCATACATTTCTGCCTGTACTTTTCCCCCGGCTGTCCACATTTCCGCCCGAAAACAAGAAGGCGGAGCATATTCTGTATATGTTCCACCCTCTGCATCTTTTTTCTGCACCACCTGGAAATGTTTGAATTCTCGAAGCCTATTCCTTTTCAGCCTCATAGGCCACACCCCCTACACGTGCCAGCCGATACCGGTTCAGCACATCATAGATTCGCTTTGGTGCATTATCGAAGTTGTAAGATTCCCCTGCACCGGTTCTTGAAGATTCCCCCTCTGTTCCCATGCGGTTGATAGCGATCACGGCAAGATCACGCACCGTTTTCTTAAGTTCCGGGATCATCTTCTTTCGTCCGGTATACGCCAGCACCCAGTCTGTTGCATCTTCCAGGACAACTTCCACCAGCTCTTCATCTCTTTCGCCAGTCAGAATTTTGATTCTCTCAAAATCAGTCACTTAAACCACTTCCTTCAGAGCCGTCAAGAGCTCTTCTTTCGTAAGGCTTGAATAACCTTCCAAGCCTTTCTCTTTCGCCAGTACTTTCAACTGGTTTACCGTCATTGTATCCAGATTCACACCAAAAACAGACACTTTTGACCCATCCGCAGAAGGTTCCATTTCCCGAAACCCGTCTGCTTTTAATTTTGCGATCATTGCCTCTGTATTGGCAATCCGCTCAACATTTTCTCTAATCAGTCTCATCTGTCATACCCTCCTAGGCGTTTGCATCTTTGATGTTCACAAACACGCTGTCCAGTTTGTTGTCCAGAATCCACAGGTCATGATAACGGCGATAATCCATTGCCCATGCATTTGCATTCTGATTTGTCAACGGGTCAAAGATACGCATAATATCCTGTTTTGTAATTGCAATTGGTGTTGTTCTTGGAATTACCAGGAAATTGATATCTTTCGCCTTTGATCCTTTTGTATATCCGCCTGCTTCCTGACCTCCGGTTTTTCCATCGTATACAGTAATGGCAGTGTACATTCTGTTTGTAGGTGTTGAAATAATCGGAACGTTATCGATTCCTGGAACCGTGGTATTGATGCCGCCCTGCGAAAACGTAGTATCTCTGATTTTTCCTGCAAGTTCCAACTCCAGCTCCATCAGAAAGTCTGGTGTTGCATGAATTACAAGCGGACCGTTATAGCTTGAACGTACCGCTTTGATACCCTCTTTCACTTTTCTAAGTGCAGAAGTACCCGTTCCTCCTGGTGTATAGTTATACTCGACCATACCGGCTTTATTGGCTGTGATCACTTCTGAGGCAATCTTAGAGATACGGTAAGCATCAATCTCCGGGATAACCTGTGTTCTCTGAAATTCCGCCATAATTGCTGCCGCAGTCGGAATAAAATTGCTTTCATCCACATCCATCGGATCAATCTGGAATTTGCGTCCACGGTCCTGCGTCATTTTTCTGGTTTCATACTCCAGAGTTACGCTTCCCTTCTGGTAGCCATTGTCACGGTCATAATCTCCCATGCCCTGAACCGACATTTTCGGAATCTTAACCTCTGCACCACCGTTATATTTTACCTGTCCGGCGTTTGCATCCATCCAGCCGGTCACTGCATCCTGTACAGCGATTTTGTCGAGTTGCTGCTGAAAAATCGTAGCTGCTGCTAATGTGTTAATTGCCATTTATATCATCTTCCTTTCTGTTCTCAGAACCCTCTTGCCATGGCTGCCTCGATCTGTTTTTCAAGACTGTTTTCACCTTCCGGTGCTTTCTTTGGCGGCGTTCCACCTTTCAGGCGTTCATTTACTGCTGCTTCTACCGCTTCCTGAAATGCTTTTTCCACTGCACTGATAGAGTCATTACAAGTGTCTGCATCTGCATAATTCAATACTTCTGCCAGGCTTACCGGCAGTTTCTTTTCCGCCAGAGTATTCTTAGCTTCTGCCATCAGTTCTTTTCTTGTGATCACAGCCTCACGATCCGAAAGCTCTTTTTCTTTTTTCTGCTGCATGTACGCAGCTTTTTCCTCTTTGTTCATTTTTGCAAGCTTCTCTGCTTCAGAAAGTCTATCATCCGTAAGAGCCTGCCATTTCTGCTGTGCATTACTTACTGCCGTATCAATCGCTTTCTGCACGCGGCGATCAAATTCTGCCTGATTTCCTTCTCCTTTCAGGAAATCATCGAAGCTCATTGGCCCTGTGCCTGCTCCCGGCTCTCCCTCGCCACCTGTTCCGGATCCACCGCCATTGCTTCCTTCGCCAGCCCCAGCACCGTCTCCTTCTGCGGAAATTTGCAATCTCATTGGCACTTTGCAGTTGCATACAAAAAATCTGTTTTTCATCTTTCTATCCTTTCCGCCCAGCCTATCCGTTCTCACGTCCGGGCCATTCGTGTTCTATAGATCATCCTGCTTCTTTTATGTCTGGCAGAAAAAGACATAAAAATAAGACACATAGCCCTGTGCCTCAAAGGGAGATATCTGGATCACCGCCTTTCTACGGATAACCGTCTGCCGTTGAACTGTACCGTGTCGCCAATCTGTGCCACTTCATCGCCAATCTTCACCCCCTTCAGTTCTGCGTGTCCGTCTTTGTCCCGGTATAAGAATTTGATCGTTGTGTAATTGATCCGGCTCGCCAGCCAGTTCGGTGCAAGCCTGTCTGCGTCTTTTGTGACGGTGTAGTGTTCTATCATTCCACAAACATCCAGTCATCTGCCAACATATCAGCCTGAGAAGCGAGCCAGCCCATCTGTACACCGGAAGTCCCAACGAACGCCACCGCTATGTTGCCAATTGCATCATGCTCGCAGTTCACAATTTCTCCGTTTTGTGTTTTGTAAGAAATACCTGTTGCAAGCTGAATATACTGATTCTTACCATTCCATCCTTCACGCTTTACTTTTTTACCTCTTTTCAGATATTTAATGGCTTCGCCAAAAGAAAACGTTGCTTTTCCGCCAAGTTCAGGGCAATTTGTTTCATCTGCAATAATCCATTCTTCCGAAACAATATTACTAAGCGTATATTCAACTCTCGCTGTTTTTCTGATATCCATCTCAATGCCATCTTTTGTATGTATGATGATTGTTTTTCTGCTATCATCCCAGTACCAGTAACCGCCCCAGGATGGAAGTTTCACTTTTTCTCCATGTTTCATCAACTCAAATGCTTTCGAAAATTTCATGTTTTTATCCTCGCTTTCTTAAAAATGGGTATAAAAATACCACCGGCCTTTCGGCTGATGGTATCAAATTACATTTGTTGCAGTATCCACAATTTCTGTTCCTTTTTCGAATACTATTTTTATTTAATAAATTCCACTGTTTTTCCAACAAAATCCTCTTGTGCAACCGTTTTGCCATCGCTCTTAACATATTTCGCATACCATTCTCTATAGTTCATAGACGCTGGTACAAGATAGGTCTTCCCGGTTACCGGATCTCTTGCCCTTCTCTTCATTCCCTCCAACATCTTTTCGCCTATGATAGCGATTGTTGTCGATCTGCACCATGGGTGCATGGGCGGGCAATTCTTTCCCGGCTGCTGATCTTTCACAAGGAATACTTTTCCGTCCAGTTCCCGGCAGATCTCCGATGTTCGAAGATCCAGTGTCGCAAGATACTGGTACTTATCAATTCCACATTCCTTGTAGGATTCCATTTCGAGCTGGTTGGACAGGTAACAGCTTTCTGTTCTGATCAGCCTTCTTGCCTTACTGGATCCACCGGCAAATTTTTTCGTCAGCATTTCTGCTGTCTCTCTTTCTGTTCTGCCTGTGATCAGGTTCACGAGCAGGGCTTCTTTTACTTCCTGTGCAAGTTCCCTGGTATTTCTCCAGGCTCTCTCGGAGTAATTCATGCCAGACCACTTACTTTTCAATACCTTGTCAACTTGCTTTTGGTCGATATGGGAAAATGAAAATCCGAACCCGGTTCGTTGCTGAATGTCAAAAATTGACCGGTTATAAGCCTCTTCTGCCAGCTGGATATAATGAGCCGTTGTAATCGCCTGCTCCTGTTTATAGACCTGCTGCATGACAAGATCTATCTGCGTTTGCAGCTCTTGTAACCTCTGTATGCGTGCCTGGTATGCCGGAGCTTCCAATTCTGCAAGCAGATCTGCAATCTCTTGCTTTTGGCTGCTACTCTGCAACCTCTGACGCAGTTCTTCGATAGAAGTGCGATCCCTCAATGTATTCAAAAGCTGTAATGCTTCTTTTTCCGTCAGATGGTGTTTCTCCACATACTTCTTGAAGATATCCTGCATTTCCCTGCTCAGGTACAAGGATGCTTTGGCATAGACTTTGGCTACCTGGTCAGCCGTTTCTTCTGCACTCTGCATATGTTCCCACATCCGCTGTGCTGTCCTTACCTGCCAGTACTTCTCATTCTTTGTCATTTCCGTTTTCTACATCCTTTTGACCATCTGTATCATCTTCGGGAGAAAATGGCGTATTGGGCTGATTTCCGAACATTTCCTGCTGCCGTTTGACCGCTTCCTGTTCTTCCTCTTCGACTGCTTCCAACTCACTTTCTACATCATCCACGAATGGCACCTGTGAAAGCAGTGTTTTGCGGCTGACTTTTCCCCACAGGTTAGAAACAATCTGTGAGATTTCCAGCAGATTTTTCGGCATCGCACGCGTGAATACCGGTACAATTCCAGCTGTATCAATGTGGATCCCTGAACGTGTATTCAGGAAGTTTGTGAAAATCCTCAGCCTCTTTCTCAGTCCCTTCTTGTAATACCGGGTTTTGATTTTTGTGATATTTTCCATACCAAGCAGTTTGAATTCCATCGCCACACCACTTACATTGCCGCCAAAGCTTTCGTCTGTCATGCACGGAATGTGGGAAAATTTGTGGATATCCTGCTCGATTGCCCTTTTCAGGATTTCTACGCCATTTTCATCGAACGTGCGTGTGAGATATTCTGCTCTCGCATCCGAAGGAAGTTCCAGAAGCTTTTCCTTTCGCAAGTGCTGCATGGCTTTCTCTCCAATGCTCTGGTCTCCGTCCTGGTCCATTTCCTCATCGGAAAGTAACGTGCCGTACAATGCAAGGATTGCGTCCACGAACTGCTCCTTGTCGGTCACACGGTCGCTCATCAGCACATTGTAAGCATCAATCAGCGGGATCTGTAATTCATAGTCACCCAACGCCAGCTTATTGTTCTGGTATTCGATCAGCGGCACTTCTCCCTTGAAATGTGCCTCTGGCTGCTCGATCAGTGCTTGTGGTTCTTCGATATCCTGAATGTCCAGCACGTATTTGTAATTCTGTGTCAGTACCGTTGCGATGTAAGTAATGTTCGTTTTTTCTGTGGAGTCAATTCTGGCATAATAATAGACACCAAAAAGCTCATTCTGCTCTATGGTGTCATCGTATACCATGAATGTATTTTCAGGCGGCAGATTCTTGATTGTCAGCTCTGTTTCGCCCTGCTTGGTGTATATGTACTCGTACGCCCTGCCATATACAGACAGGTCAAGGCCGTTGTCACCGTCCACTTCATCCGCCCCGGCGTGTTCCAGGGCATCTGTAAGTGCTGCGATATCATCCGGGCTTTTGTAACTGACCGGATTGCTGATGAAATAGCTGCTGGCTGTATCTGCGATATCTTTCGCATGATTGCATACCAGCCTGTTTTCCCGGTCTTCGTCCAGAATCTTATGCTTTCCTTCATAATAATTTTTCAGGCTTTTCAGACGATCATAGCCCCTTCTATGTTTCATGATCAGATGCCTGATTGCCTGCTTGTCCGGATTTGTTTCATCCCACTTATCCGCAGGTATTGTAAAAACATGCATATTTTCTCACCGTCCTCTCTTAATGGAATCCCGCTTTTCGCTTACTCCGGATGATTGCTGTTTGATTATTCAAAATTGTGTATACAAAATAGCGTAATGCATCCATTGCGTGATCATGTTCTTTTACCGGTCTGTCTTCTCCATGTGCTGCTGCCGCTTCATCCCAGATATACGAGCCAAATTCCTGAATGGTATTTACACAGGAATCTGCAAATATGATTGCTTCCTGGTTCAGCTTCGTTCCTACAACACGAATGCCATCTTCTACGTTGTTCTTCGCTTTGACCACTTTGTATCCTCGTTTTCTCAGCTCTGCAATGAATGATGCTGCAGATGGATCCACGATAATTCCCTTGATTTTCGTTTCTTCCAACCAGCTTTCCAAATCGTCTGCATACTCACTGTCTGTTTTCTGCTTCCCCTCTGTTCTGCCGGAATAATAATATTCCCGGATGCAGTACCAGACACCGTCTGCACCCTTGTTCCACAACAGAAATACCGTTGCATTCTGCGTACCGTAGTCGCACGATACATAGCGGCCTGACGGCAGCAGGCGGTCACAGAACGATAGAATGTTTTTGATATGTTTCGTCTTGTCGAACATATCATAGATGATACCCTCAGCCATGCACCACAATCCAAGAATATACCGCTGATAGAATACGCCGGAATACATTCCCCGGTATCTGATTTTCACTTTTTCTGACAAGCTTAAGTTATCATCCATCGTGAAATGCAGATAGATCAGGTTTTTCTTTTCTTTCTGGTCAATCCAGTTTTGCTTGAACCAGTGATACGGGCCATCCGGATTACAGTTGAACCAGAATTTTGAACCATCCACGGAACATCGTCCGGTCGCCTGGTTGACGAAGGACTCCGGCATTAGTGCAACCTCGTCAAAAAACACACCTGCCAGAGTAATTCCCTGGATAAGATCCTGTGATCGTTCGTCTTTTCCACCGAATATGTAGAAATAGTTCTCGACGTCACCTTTCGAGATGACAACAAGATTATCTGCTCGGTGATCCGAAACACGATAACCTCTTGATTTCAACATTAATTTCAACCAGAACAAAACGTTTCGTCTGAAAGAACCGATTGTCTTACCGCACATGGCGAAGTTCTGCCCCTGAAAGCTGCTCATTGCCCACAGGACAAACGAAAGTGACATACTGACTGTTTTTCCCGAACGGATTGCTCCGTCCGCTATAATTCCGTCACAGTCCTTTACGGGCGATTCCTCTGTCCACCAGTTAAGAACCTGCCGCTGTTTCCTGGAAAACGGCTGGAAATGGAAATACTGCTTAGTTTTCTTCATCTGCCCAGTCCTCTGCGGCTGTTCCTTTCAGTGCCTCTAAGAATCCATCATCAGCGGCTTCTGTTTCGTCATCTGTCTGGGCTTTCGCCTTGATCAGATCCGTCTGAGCTTTCAGCTGCTCGATTCTCGCTTTCTGCTCTGCTTCATCCAGTTCTGTCCTCTGCCGTTCGTTCCAGCCCTTGAAATTGTTTCTCAGGCTGAACTGTGCACCATTTGCACCATCACGATCAAAAAGACGTTGCTCCGTGTATGCTTCCACCATGCTCTTCGCACGCGTTATCGTGTCAACGAACTCTTTCTTAGCCTGGTAGTTAAGCAATGCCATCCTGCTCGTAAAACCCAGTGCAAGAGCCAATCCTGTCACGGTAGGCGGCCTGCTGTTTATCGTTATCGGATGACCGAATTTGTCCATTACCGGTTCTCCGTTGCCATCTCTCAGTAATTCACCTTCACATTCTTTGAAATATGCGTCGATTTTTTCTTCAATTTCTTCCTTGCATTTATATTTTGGTGGCCGTCCGACCGCCTTTTTCGTAGCCATTATGCCACCTCCTTGTCATTACTTTCGTTTCATTACCCGGTTCATAACTCGGTTTTTCCGTGCTGTTCTTCTGTATGCACTGTTATCTTTCAATCCTATACCAAGCTCATAATCCGGTCTGCTGTCTCTTTCCTTCTGATAAGCTTTTTCGGCTTTTTTATACTCTGCATTTGAAACAGCTTTTGTTGTGGCTCCGTTGGATTCTACTCTTTGCCGGAACTCTTTTACAGACATATTCAGAGGCGTTGGCTCTGGTGTTCCGCTGATTCCCCTCTGGTAGTAATTCTGACCATCTTTGCTCGTGAAATAATATCTGGTTGTTTCACCGTTATGCATTACATCAAGCCCAGTTGTTTTCAGTCCGCTGCCAGAACCTCCGCCTAAATTGCTGTTGCTTCCACGTCCGCCCATATATCCTCCTTTTTTGTGCATAAAAAAGAGACCCATTTCTGAGTCTCTTTCAGCAAATATCCGGATTTCAACCGGAGCCTCCTCTATCAAGGCGTACTCACCCTATACGATCATTTGCCTCTTCTATTGTACCATTTGTCTGTTACACTTTCAACCATTCGTTTTTCTTTCGGTGTTAAATTTGCGGCACCTTTCGCCCCGTCATTTTCATTATGCAGATATCCGTGGTGCGTATGAGGTATCATGTTCTTATGTGGATGCATCAAGTCAATCTGCTTACTTCTTTTATTTTCTTCATCATAATACGTAATTGCAGATATGTTATCCCTGTTATCTATTGTCACGTATACTCGCCTATTTGTCATTGTTTCTATTGGAGTTTTTGACGACTTCGAATCATTATACCTGACAAATTTTATATTTCCAGATTCATGTAACGTCGTGTATTCCGTTCCATAGGCTTTTCCTTTAACGCTAACCCCACTAGAACTCCCTCTACCACCCATTACATTTTGCCTCCTTGAATTTCTCCTGAAACGTCCGAACATGTACGATATTTCCCATACATTCTTCTGGTACATTTCCGTAGAAAATAATAGTCTCCGGTTCCAACCGTCTGACCATCTCTTGATATCCCTGTATGAATAATTCTTTTGCTTTCTTGCTCTTCTGTGTTCCAACGCTGGATACGGCTACTGTTCCGTTTGTAGGTTCTCCATCAAAACACCATTCGTAAGAATCCGGTGTACTCCAGCTTATCGTTGGTATTACATCCACTCCATTTTCCTGTAAATACGCTCCGATCCAGTGTTTTCGGTAATGGTTGTAGATTTGAATGATTTTCGGAAAATCCGTATACATGGAGAAATCCGGTGTCATTACATACCGGAACTGCTGTAAGATCGGCAGGTATTTGTTTGGCTGGTTCCAGATACGATTGAACTGGTAGTCATCCAGAAAGAAATGTACGCCTTTCCCCTCCTTGTCCTTACAGGTTCTGCAATAGTTGAATCCTATAAATTCACATTTCTCAAACTCTGTAGGTTCTAACAGTGGTGTTCCGTACTCACCAACGCCCTCGTAGATACGATGCTGCAAATTTTCGTAACTCTGCATATTTCTTGTCATTCGTCTCACCTGCCTTTCTTGACAATAAAAAAGCAACCCTAAGGCTGCTTTGATGTTACATAATGTAAATTTACAAACCACTAAATATTATATAGGATATAAATGTCATAAAACCTGAAAAAACTATTGCCATCGAAAATGCCATAATTATTTTCTTCCAACTATCAAACATTATATCTATATTATATTGTTTTTCAATAACAGAAAAACCGATAGAAAACCACATAATAGATCCAACCGTGCAGAAACAAATGGCGTATAATATACTTTTCATAAAATCACCCTATTCGTTGTTATGATTCTCATCAACGTCATCTATATCCTCTGATTCAAATTGCAAATCCTCACTCAATGAACCTAACGTTTCCAATTGTTGCAATGCATATTCAATATCCACGCCCCCCTCTTTTGCCGTTTCATAAAGCTCTAAAGCTTTCATCATATTTTCAAGTTTTTGTGTGTTAACTTCTTCTTTTTCCTTTTCCAATTCAATTTTTTCTTTTTCAATAGTTAAATCCAATGTCTTAGCTTCGCGTATAGTTCCAATAATCCCTGGCAATTCAACATCTTTTACTTTTCCACCTGTTATTGTTATCATAAGAAAAATCAATGGCAACTTTGCTTTATCTAAAGTCGACACAACATTTTTTAATTTCATTCTGACTGAACCAGGAGAATTTAAATTAATAGTTGTCGATATATCATCCGCATTTGAAATGGAACACACAAACTCTGTAAAGCTATACATAAGTTTAGATATTTGTCTTGGTTTTAAAGGATTCACCTGTCTCACATTAATCGCAATGTTCAAATCACCTTTGTAAGCATAACAATCATACAAACAATTTAATATATCTCTATCATAATCATTAAGATTACTAAGTCCATGATAATTAGATATTGCCTGTCGCAAATTATAGCTCATTGATGCAGGAGATATTACTTTTAAAACTTCAATATGTCTTCTTTTTCTGTAAGGACATTTTACCTGCATAATTTCTTTTTCGCCATTGTCAATCTTAGGAATTACTGCTAGCTCATCTCGTGCTTCCTTTCCTTCAACTTCATAATATTCTCCAGCCTTAGCGATTGCTATTTTCTCACTTCTTCTGTTTGGGATTAAAATATAATCCCCCTCTTGAATATCAAAAATAAAACTCTTGCATTTATTAATTGCTCCAGCAGGTCTTAAATCCCCATACCAATTCTTAATAGATTCTTTTAGAATTTCTTCTTGTTTCTTTCCAAAATCTGTTTTTTGAGTAATAATATTCCACCCCAATGCAACAAATTTGTCCGCTATAAACTCTTCAAAAAAAAATCCTTTCTTAGTTCGAATCATCCAGAAATTTTTATCCTGATCTATATTTCTTACAGTATATCTTAAAGCATTATTAATAATATTTGCTTCCGCTAATTTCTCTCTTGCCATTTAATCCTTTTCCTTCCTGCATACATTTTTTCTATCATACTACAAAACGTCCCATATTTCTACAGGACGTTTTCAAAAATGTATGTAGTTGGATGGTTTAAATCCAGTCGGAACAGAAGGACTCGAACCCCCGACAACGCTGGATATAAGCCAGCTGCTCTACCGTCTGAGCTATGTTCCGATGCTGCCAGGCTGTTGAAACCTGGCAGTTGTTAAAATATACAATACAGAGGTAAATGTAACAACCATGTCAGCATCAGTTTTTCAACCAACCGATGATACCATTAAATCACGAAAGTACCCCCTCTTAGTTATCCACTTTTTAAAAATTTTTATCTTTTTTGTGCCAGAAGGAAAAAAAAGTACCTTCTTGCCTCATAAAATTTCTTTCTCCCCATCGGCACATCCATGTATTCATACGGCACACCAGACGTCACATTTTTCAGGATCCACGGATATATTTCTGCATCCGCTTCCATCGCCGTCTGCTCGATCAGCTCCGTGTCACGCTTAAGCTGTGCGATCCGCAACGCCTTTTTCTCCGTTGGGTTGCTGCTCGACGTTCCTCTCGGCATCCCGTCCTGACTAAAACTGTCTATGCCATAGTTCCTGTCAATCTCCTGCTTTTTCTGCCAGTATTGCAAACAGAAGTATTTCAGCTCATTGTATTTGTCTCTTGAGATATTATGATCGCTCAGCTTCATATCTCGCTTTCTGATCTCCACCGGCATCGCCTCCCCTCGTATGTATCACAGTTTCCACTTTCTTCCGGTGTGCTTGTCAGTGATTTCCGTCACTTTGATCCCCTGCACACTCACAACCGTATTCAACGCATCAAATATCTTTCTGATGTGCTTCGGCATCTTATCCGCCTTTCGCACGGCTCTGTCTGCTGTCGGATCACGGTATCCTTCATGATTCATCCACATCACTCCAATCTTGCATTTGTCCGCACCACGGGCAATACGGCAGATACTTTTGCACCTCATCGCCGCAGTTTCGGCACTCGTAGGCTGTTCCACCAACCTCTACTTGCCCTGATTCTTCTAGCCAATTTTCAACACATGGTATGCAAATGTAGCAACTACACCAACCTTGTCCTTCTACTATTGCTTTTTGGTTTAACATTTTTTCACCTTTGGGTATATGTTTTTCGCATATACAGCACGAATGAGGAGTTCTTATCTTTACGATTTTTTCTGTCAAGTTGGATTCTGATCCGTCTCTGTCTCCTCCGAATATCTGACTATCAATATACATTGCTTTTGGATATTTCATTCAACCCCACCCCCTTCCACAATTTTCGCAATTTCTGGATCATCTTCGATACAATATTTTTCAAATAAATGATCTTCCAACTGTTTCATAACTTTGTCTGTATCAAATGCAGTTGTCTGGTTCTTAACGCATTTCATTGCTTTAACATAACCTTTATGCATCGAATTAAATAAATGAATACTTTCTTTATCCATCTGTTTTTCCAATAAATCAACGTCAATCAGTCTCATCTCATTCTCCTTTCTCTTGCTGCTGACCGGAACATCATCAATAACATTTCCGATACCGGTCTTGTCCGATTATGTCGTTTTGCTTTTTTGATACAGGTCAGATCGTTATTTCCCGGTACATAGATCCCTACATGATGCGGGATTTCCAATGCTACTGTTTCATATACTTTTTCCGGCATAACAATGTAGTTGTAATCCCCGATAAAATTCAGGCCATGCCCCGAACGGAAATCTTCGACGGATGATTTCACTTCATAGCACCAGAAATCACCCTTTTCAATTCCGGAAACTGTATTGTTGACCGGTTTAAACAGCATATAATCCACCCGTACAGCGTGCCCTGTGGCATAATCAAATGTCACTTCCTTAGCCCAATAAACCCTCGTATCCCGCTTAGGGTCTATATGGCTTTCCAGCAATCCGGATAATGTTTCTGTGATTTCACGCCTGCTTTTCTCCATCATCTTCCCGCCCCTTTCGATCTCCTGTGCCCTGCGTGGCGGGCACTGATTATTTGATTGCTTTCGCTCCGATGACACACGCCGGGGCGAAGCGAAAACTGTTCACTGCGTGGCTGTTGTAGACGTAGCCGGACGCGGACACATACCACGTATAGTACGCACTGCCTCTGCTCGCAGATCTTGTCCAGTGCCACTCTGTCCCCTGCTCCGGATTGACTTTCACGCAGTCGCGTTCTGATCTGAACCGCTGATACTTCTTTTCTTTGTCCTTCATTTCTTCCACGGACAGAAGGAAGAATGTGTCCAGTGTTGCCTCTCTGTCTCCGTTCTCCTTCAGCACAGGAATCAGGAGTCTTCTGAACCCTTCCTCGAATCTCTCCTTGAAGGCGATGCTGTTCATGTTTCTGCGAATGCTGGACTTCTCCCATTTGTTGCAGCCGTTTTCATCGAATGGCATTTCATCGAACGGAAGATCTGCAAACTGCAATGTCATCGTTCGCATGTCTGGATCCGCAGCCTTGTCCTTGTCGTAGTCCAGGATATTCAACAGGGCCGTTCCAATTCCTTCGACCTGGACTGTGATCTGTCCATCTTCTCCGAATGTTTCTCTTGCCTTACCTGCTGCCAGGATCTCCTCGATCTGCTCCCATGTGTACTCTGTTTCTCTGATTGTTCTTGCTTTCATTGTCTGTTCTCCTTTTCTGGTCAATACTCTTTCTTCGCATACCGGACACACCATTCTTCCCTCCGGTATGATTTCGCCACACATCACGCATCTGTCTTCCATCGTTGTCTTCTAATCGAACGGAAGCTCTTCTTCGATTCCGTCCGGTATGTTCATAAAGCCGTCTGCTCCTGGAACCGTTTAGCCGCCTCAGCATCCACTGCACGCTCCAGATGGTTATAATGTGCCCTCCGTTTGGCGTTCTTCTCAGCTGCTTTCATCCTTCATCTTCCCGCCCCTTTCATGAACCTGTCCAGTAAGACCTTTCTCCAGTTGGTTTCGTATTGTCCACAGCAGTATGCGTTCACTGTAACATCTCTGAACTCTTCACTCTTCGGGCACACACAGACCCCTCTGCTGTCGTGGTATCTGCATGTGCTGCAGTTCTTGTTATTCTTCATTTTCCCCATCCTCCCTGTATGGTTTCGGCAGCGGCATCCAGGCATTGACGAACAGGTCGTTTGCCAGACAGGTATCTTCGTCAATGCAATCCCCCAGATACCATGCACCACCTAATTCTTCATCATCCACGTATCTCCCAACCAATGGAAGAGAGAAATTTTCAAACGACATCAGCACATAACTATCATTTTCCGGCAATCTCTCTGTCACCGGGATCCATCCGGGCTCGCTAACCGTATGGGATTCCAGACGGTTTCCTTTTGTATCTTCAAGCACATTGCCGATCACACTTACTTTTTTGTACCAGTAGCCCAGATCTTTTCTGTAATTTGTTTCCTCTGGAAAATCAACATAAAATCCTGCTGTATATTTTCCATGTCTGACAACAGCCGTATATTCCCCATACTGTACAATGTCATTTTCCCAGATTTTCTTACCATTCTTATCACACAATCCTGTATACTGGCATAATGTTTCCGGGTTGATCTCATACAGTCGCAATCTGTTTGGCATACCCCAGTCTGTCATTTCGTCCACTGCAATCAGATGATGCAACGGTACAGGATGCCGTTTATAATCTTCCTCGCAACAGTATGTCGTCTCTCTCATACTGCAATAGAATCCCTCTGCCCAGTAATTCGTATCTTTTAATTTTGCCCGGAACAGTATATCTCTCATCCATCCACCTCCACTTTCCGGATCTTGTACCAGGTTCCAAAGCCCGGCATCGGTCCTTTTCTCGTTTTTCTGTACCTTTCATTTTTTCCGCGGTATTCCATTGTTCTGACGGTATTCTCACTGACTCCCAGCCGCCTTGCTAATGCCGCTGCCGTATCCTCAACGGCCAGCGGCAGCTCATACTCATCTGCGGTTACTGCCAGCCAGAAATACCGCTTTTGACCGGTCATACAAACGGCAGCTCCTCGTCAATACCGTCCGGGATATTCATAAACCCGTCTGCATCCACCGGCATCTGATCTGGTTTCTGCTGCGGTCTGCTGTCTGCTGCCTGTCCTGCTGCCGCTTTGCTTTCTGCAAATTCCTGATCCTCAACCACCACGTCTGTTGTATAGACCTTGTTGCCATCTCGGTTGGTATAGCTCCCGGTCTGGATGTGGCCGGTTATCACTATCTTCAAGCCCTGGCGGAAATACTTCTCTGCAAACTCTGCACTGCGTCCAAAGGCAACGCAACTGATGAAATCAGCACCCGCTTCGCCTTCACGCTTGTAGCGTCTGTCCACTGCCAGCGTATAGCGTGCAATTGCCGTGTTACTCTCTCCGTTAGAATTACGCATCTCCGGATCTCTGGTCAATCGTCCCATTAAAATTACTTTGTTCATTTTGCATCCTCCAAATAATCAAATATCGTCCGCTGCTTCGGCGGTTCGAAATTCATCCATAACGTTTCTTTTCTCATTTTCCCCGATTGGGTCATGCTAACATTTTCTTCTCTATGCCAGTCACGCAGCATATCTCTGTATATAGGATTGCTATAACCACTGATCAATACCAAACTCTTGCTTGCCTTTAAACACTCTATCAGCTGATAATGATCTTTCGCTGTCATTTCATGCGTGTATTGTTTCGCTGTCCTTGTTGACAGCATATACGGCGGATCAGCATAGATCAGAACGTCACTGCTGTTGAAACTTTCTATGATTTCCAGTGCTGGTCTACATTCGATTTGAACTCCTCTCAATCTTTCAGCCGCACTTATGATTTTTTGCGGCATTTCTGTCCAATCTTTTGCTGCATAAGCTTTTTCACGCCCCTGAATGTCCCTTTTCCATCCTGTTTTTCCGTTCAGCCGTATGCCGTAACCCATCTGACAGCGTATGCAGAAATTTACTGCTTTCTGCAGTTCATCGTCCGTTGATTCAAAACAACGGTCATAGATCTGGCGTGCATATGGTATGTAATATAATTCCTTCGCTAATCGCTCCGGGTCTTTTTTGACCTGTTCGAAGAAATTCACCACATCTCCGTCAATATCATTAACTGTTTCTATGCTGCTGCGTGTCTTGTTGAACAATACGCCACCACTTCCGAAAAATGGCTCTACATAACTTTTATGTGTTGGAAAAAAGCTTATGATCCAGTCTGTAATCCTCCACTTACTTCCCGGATATCGAATTATTGCTTTCATGGCATACACACCTGTGCATTGCAGTCACGGATCTGGATCTGTGTATTTGTGCATGGCTTCCATTTCTGGATATACTCCACGGCTTCATAGTAGCGTTTCTTCGGCACGTTATTGCGGGCGTTCACATGAAAATAATGTTTCAGGTCGCGGTTGCACTCTGCAAATACTTTCTTGCCGATCTCGTTGTAGGCATTGCTGTATTTGCCGCCCAGTGCGTCCAGGACCGCCTTGTTGACCTCATCGCCAAGGACGACCTGCTCCCCATAGTCGATCGTCATGCAGTTCTCCAGGTTCGTTACACGATCATCTATAATCACAATTCTCTCGTCACAGTTCAAAATTGCTCTCATTTCCTTCGACAGTCTGCTCATCTCATAGCTGCCGGTCTTGCGGATCGCCGGCAGTACTTCTGATGTCACCCAGCGTTTGAAACGCTTCGCAGACCCTAACTTACTGCTGAGAATAAGGCTATAAAGACCCGATTCATTGAGCACCGTCAATTCCTGTGTCCCTCCAAGGGTATCGCATTTCGCTATCCCCTTATCTTCTCTGTCTACATGTTTGCTGATTGCATCGCTGGCGTTTGCATATCCCAATGCCTCAGCCACATCTCTCGCAATAAACCACACTTCCCCATCTCTCATCACAGTCCTGACCTGCCCAAACTCTTCATTTTCAAAAATTTTCAGCTGTCCCATATTGCCTCCTTACTCGTTCAATGTTCTTTCCAGTGCATCGAAATCATAGTCCCTTTGCGGAAATGCATTGAATGTATTCTTTACGGTTTTCTTTTCCTTCTTCTTGGCTGCTGGCTGCTTCTTGATTGGATAGAAGCTCTTCCAGCCGCTTACAGTCGCTTTTCTGACGATCGCCTCCATCTCCCTTGGGTCTGTTGACAAATCCTTAAGATCCTCTTTCAACAGCTTCACCTGTTCTTCTGTGATCCCTGCACCTTCCCCCCTCCTGGTCTTCAGGAACAGCAGGAAGGCTTTGTTCAGGGAATCATCAGAAAAATAGGGATCCGGCGGAGCCGTATCTATATCTATATATTCTTTTTTCTTTTCCTTTCCTTTTGTGTTATTTTTCTCGGAATTATCCTCTTTTTTCTCGGAAAAACCGCTTTTTTTCTCAGAAGAATTTAAAGAAGGGTTCACTTTAATAAATGTTTCGGTCTCTTCTTCCGAAAGAAGCCAGAACCTCTCGGCTGTGATCGGCGTTTTCGTGGCTCTGGCTTTCACCATCGCCTGATAACGCCTCTGTATCCCGGCAGAGGTCAAGACCTTGTCCGACTGGAAAAGTGTATCGTCAAACAGTGACCGTTCCAGCAAGAAGTTCAAGACCTGCTTCACCTTGTTGCCATCCATGTTCAGGTCATCCGAGATGATGTATTCAAAATCATCATCAACCTGTAAGTAATACCCTGTCTTGTAGATCTCACATAAAAGATACAGGTACAAGACAATCCCATCCGCCCCATAGCGGGCTTTCAGGATCTTTATCTTTCTGTCTGAGAAGAAGTCTGCATCCATCCGGAAAAAGCGGTTCCCTTCCTGCTTCTTCCTTGCCATACCAGCCTCCTGTTTCTCTTTTTATGTATCGAGCTGCATCAGAGTAACGCTCAAATACGCTTCCTCTTTGTACGCCTTTGTGACGCTCAGTTTTATGATCTGTGTATCATCATGGTATGCGATGCCGTTCAGGGCATCCAGCACAACCTTTGCGATGTTGTCACTGTCCGGCTTCTTTGCCGGCCAGATCTTCCCTGTCAGCATGTCTTCCCTTTTCTTCTTCGAGATGCTCTTAGGCGGCTCAAAATACGCCAAGATATTAGCAACCACATACGCATCATCCGAAAACCGTTTCTGTCCGTATTTCTGTTGGAAACAGGTCTTGATCAGGTTTTCGTACAGCACCGTCTTTTCAGGTGTTACGCTGCTCATTTTATCGCTCTTGCTGTTGTAGAATGTTCTCGCCCGGGCTTTGCCCTGAGGCTTGCCCGGTACGGTGAACGTGAATAACTTTGGTTTTTCGTTATTGTTCTGACTGTTCATTTTCTACTTCCTTTTTACGTAAGCGGCCATTCCGGTGAGGTCAACGGGATGGTCTGTTTTAATTATTGAAGAACATATCTTCCATGCTCATCTGCTCCGAAGCATCTGCCTCTTTTGGTGGTTCTGCTGCTTTCGGTACATCCGTCTTTGCTTCCGGGACTTCCCTGTATTCCTGCTCTGCCACCGGTTCTTCCTTTTTTACGGAATCGACATACTCAGCTTTTCCGTCCTCGTGGATCACTGCCATGTCCTTGTCCAGGGCGTTCTGCAGGTCGATGCTCATAATGCCCCATTTGCTGATGATCTGGCGGAGCATGGTCTTCAATGCCATGCTGTCAAAATCCTTGAACCAGAAAGAAGAATATTTCCAGAGGTCTTTTTCCGGGATCTGCCCGGCTTCCAGGAGTTCCAGCGATCTCGCCCCGCCATTCCCTCCAAACGCCTGGGAATACTTTTCGGCGTGTGCCAGCATCTTCTTCTTCGACCAGTACATTGTCTTTCGGAATCCGTTCTCATACTCGAACATGGCATAATAACCGGCTGTAGGTGTCTCGTCACGGATGATGTCATCCTCGATCAGGTTCACTTCAATTTCTTCGTTCAGGGGATCGTAGTGGAGAAGCTCCCCTTCTTTGATCGCCATGACGTTCAGGCGTTTGTAGTATCCGGAACGCACTGCCAGCTGGATATAACCCTTATACCCAAGCTGGAACTGTGCTTCCTTGCAGCCTTTTTTATTGTTCTTGAACGGGACCATATAGAACTGTCCGAGCTGTGGGGATGGTGAGAGGTTCAGTGCTTCACCGAGTAATGCAGCTGACAGGATGCTCTGGTTCGTGCATTCCTGCAAAGCCGGTGTTGTCTGTACTGCAGAAACGATGCTGGAGACGAATCTGGTGGCATTCTTGCCGCCGACCACGCTGTTGATCTGCTTCCTCACTGCTTCCTGGGACATATACGTTGCCATGCTGCTTCTTGTCTGTCTGTTTGCAAGACTGTTTGCTACTGCCATGTTTTATTCCACCTTTCCAAACTGAATGTTGTTGCGGATCAGGTATTCTCTCAGATCCATGATCTGTTTCTTGGTGCCGCGTACACGGAAGTCAAGTGTCCAGATCTCTTCCTGTACTTCTGTAGTGTTCTCTGCTTCCTGTGTTTCTGCCGTAGTTTTCGGTACTTCTGCCTTGCTGTCTTCTTTGTTTTCCGCAGTAGCGGATGTTTCTTCCTGCTGTACTGCCTTTCTGGATGCCTCTTCTTTTTTGGCTTTCTCCTCGGCTGCTTTTCTCTTTCGCTCTTCCAGGGCTTTTTCCATTTCTTCCAGGCGTTTTCCCTCTCTGAGTGCTTCCGAAAGGCTGTAGTTTTCTATATATTTCAGGACAGCCTTGTCACGGAAACGTTCCGGGAGTTCCTCAAGTGCTTCCATTTCTTCAGACATACGGTTGAACAGCGAATGGTAAGCGGTTTCCAGATGCTTGTCCGTGATGGATTTTTTATACATGCTTTCTTTTACTGTTTTCTCGAAAGGGATAACAGAACGAAGATCCCCGACATACAGGTCATAATATTCACGCATCTTTTCCGTTTTTTCGCTGCGGTACTTCTGCTCGATCTCGTACAGCCCGTCATCGATCACTTTGACCGCACTGCGTACTGGTTCCAGCACTTCCTTCACCTGTGCCTCAAATTTTTCATAAGGTGCCGCATAAAATTTCTTTACCTGCTTTCGTTCTTCTTCGAACGCCTTCACCAGTCTGTTCAGGGTCGCCCTGTCCTTACGCATCTCTGCGGTCTGGGAATCTGTATAGGCAATGGATGCATATTCCTGTGCCTTCTTCTGGATCTCTTCCTTCAGCTCGCTGCTGTTCCACTGGATCTCCGGGAGCGTTCCCGGCTCCATCTTGGTCGTGATTCTTAATTCCATGTTTACCTCCTGTCATATCCCCGGCAATATCCTGCCCGGTCTTATGTTGTGTGTTACCTGCTGCCAAAATTTCTTTTCTTCCTGCAAGAGCATCGCAAGGTCTTCTTCAACGTCAGAACGTTCAATGAAATAGTGGCGGACGGCTGTCCGCCTGTCTTCTTCCCGGTCTGACCGTATGTGTGCCCTCAGCACTACAAACCGGTAACCTGTCACCAGCAGATAGTGGAGCACCTGGATATAATAGTTATCCGGTATGCGGTTATCCCATTTGCCCCACTGGGCACCGTTCATGATGTTTGTGGTCTTGATCTCCAGGATACCTTTCCGCCCTTCCTGATCGGTCAGCTCGCCATCAAGCGAAGCCTGCATGAAGGGATGTTCAACGCTCCGCAGGATGCGGTTCTCATGATAAAGCACCTTGTATTCTGGATAATCCAGGGAGAAGAGTCTGCGGATCAGAGGCTCTGCTTCCGTTCCGTATTTCACATACGGCTTGTCGGATATGTCCTCCGGCATCCGTTTCCCGGTTTTCTCCTCGAACAACTCCACGTTGCTCTTGTATGGGTTCAGCCCCAATATCGCAGCCGCATCTGAACCGCCGATCCCAAGCGTGCGGCTTTCCAGCCACGCCGCATGGTCAGCATTTTCAATGATTGTATAGCTCATACTTGAATTTTCAGTCTCTCTGCCCTATACTGTAGTTGTCTTTTTATTTGTGTCCCGGATCGCCCGCCAAAGCACCGGGACTTTTTACTACCTCGAGTGTCACTTTCTCAACGATCACCGATTCTTTCGTCTCTTCATTTATTGCATGCACATAGATGCTGTTATGGTGCCAGATCCGGTACTTGTCCGAATCAATCCCGGCCAGTTCCAGGATGGCTCTGGCTTCCTGGTCTTTCCCTTCGCTTACTCCGATCATTCTGCTTCCTCCTTGCTCATCAACATCAGCACACGGATCAGTACCGCACACCACACGGTAATGGCAGTTCCGATAATATCGCGTTCGCAGATTACACTGTATTTTCCCAGCCACCAGAACGTGAACGCCGCGGCGGCTGTGGCTACGATCGGGGCAATCACACCAGCTCCGGTTGTTTCTTCCACTTCTTCTGTTACTTCTGTTTCTCTTCTTTTCATCTGATTGTCCTTTCTCCGCCTGCTCAGGCGGTTTTGTCACTCTGCTTTTTTCTCAGGGCATCCACTACGATCTGAGACACTCTCTGCATGATCTCTTTTCTTTCTTCCGGTGTCTTCACCATACAGTCATCGTGAATGTAAATCTTGCCCTTTTCGTGATCGATCTCTTTAATGATCATCCAATCACCCCCGTATAAATTATGTAAAAGTGTTTGTTCCGGTTACCCCGCTTTCTTTAGTGACTTCACTATGCTTTTCTCTTATCCTTGTTGTACAGGCACTGCCATGCCGAGTACAAAAGAAAGGAGATTTTGTATGAAATCATTTGAAGAATTTACATCTCAATTTTCACCAGAGAAATATGAAGCAATTCGTAATAAAATTATGGAAAATCATTAACCTTGTTCAATGACCGATGCAATTCCTGAAATCAGTTTTAAGATAGCTCTTGAACTTCTTAGCGAATACCATAATTGGTTAAATCAATAATGGTGATTTTCCACTGCCCTTAGTCATTTGATTGATTTCAGCTATCGTTGCTTCGGAAATATCCTTTGATTCAGGACAATTATTTTCTTTCAAGAACTCCAGACTGTTTTCAATATCCTGGAGTTCTTGTTTTATTCCTCGAAGTTCTCGCAGGATATCATATAATACTGTAATCATGCTTCCCTCCTTCCATTTGCTTTCCATTTCTACCCTGCTTTCTTTTCTTCGAGAGTATCTCTGGCTCTCAGAATCTCTGCGTTGCTTCTGATGATCGCCAGGCTCTCTCTATCCAGCTTTTTCAAAATCGCAGTTGTTTCCTGCAACAGCTTCTTTTTCGTTTCTTTCATCCGATTCTCTCCTTTCTGTATTGGCTTGCCATCATCGGCGACCACGTTGCCATCGTGATCGGACGGGGACTGTGCCCCGTTTCGGCTTTATTTATAAAGTTGTTTCAATAAATTCAGTTGCTGCTTTGATGGTTCTAAAAGTATGAAACTCTCTGAACCCTTTGCCCTCACGCACGTTTACGTGATAGGCTCCGCGTGTTCCTTTCATTCTTTTGATTTCGTAACCCTTAACAACTTTTACTGTTTCGTACATTTTATTTACCTCCTGTGTTTTGCTTGCTTCGTTATCGTTGATTACATTATAGTAATCTTCGAGAACATTGTCAAGTGCTTTTTGTTAGCTTTGCTAACTTTTTTTGTTGACTTTTTGCTCGTACAGTGTTATCCTTATTTCAGAAAATACAATGAAGGGAGGCGAATGAATGACGCAAGGTGAGCGTGTCAAAGAAATCCGAAAAAGCTTAGAAATGACAATGGAACAATTCGGAAATAAGCTCGGAGTGACCAAAGTGGCAATCTCCAATATTGAAAAAGAAAAGAGAAATCTCACGGAACAAATGAGTCGGGCGATATGCCGTGAGTTCAATGTCAGTGAAGAATGGCTGAAAACAGGTGATGGAGAGATGTATCAGCAACTCTCAGAAGATGAGGAAATAGCTGGTATTGTTTCAGATCTGTTAGAAGAAGGAAAAGACAACGCTTTTTACAGTGTAATTTTGGAGATAGTCAAAACTTACAGTGAACTGTCTCCAGCATCACAAAAAGTACTCACGGAAGCAGCCGAGAAGCTGGCTGACAATTTGGCAAAAAAGAAAAGGGACTAACGTCCCTCCCTTCTGTCAAAGTGCTTCTTGATGATTATGTAAACCTGTTTCAAAAAAGTTTCATCAGAAGCATTCAATTTGTTAATCAGTTTTATAATCTCGTTTTTGTAGTCCATCTTATGTACCTCCCGATCACGTTTTTTCAAACATTTGTTCGAAATTCCTTGATTTCATATTATCACAGAAATATTTGTGATGCAACTGTTTTCGAACATTTGTTTTAGTAAAATTTTCCTTTCAACTTAACAAACGTTTCAGGAGGAAAAAAGTGATGCGTTGTCCGGAATCCCGGACGCTTTTTGAAAAATCACTTATACTCAGACTCATAAAGATCTGAAATAGTGGTTTTCAACCCTGCTGCCAACTGTTCCATAGTTGCCAGAGTTGGACTTACATGGTCGGTTACTATGTCGCCGATCGTAGACCGGGGAACACCGGTCATAATTGCCGCCTGCCGGATTGACAGGTGGTGCTGTTCCAGAAATTCAGATAATAATATTTTCATATTGTTATCATTCCTCTATACAGCGAAAAATATACAAAAGGATAAAAAAACAAATGGATGGATACCAATATGAACATCATTGTGCAAAACTCTTGAAACAGAGAGGTTTTAGGGATGTTGCAGTCACAAAAAGTAGTGGCGATCAGGGAATTGATGTCATTGCTTATAATGAAAATGTCAAATACGGCATACAATGTAAATATTATTCCTACCCTGTTGGCAATCAGGCTGTTCAACAAGCGTATGCCGGAGCAAAATTTTACGATTGCAATGTAGCGGTAGTTATGACAAATTCAACCTTTACCGAGCCAGCAAAAGAACTTGCTCAAAAATTAGGTGTGCAACTATGGGAAAAGTCTTATATTCCAAACGGCAACGGAAGCTTGTATAAAATTATTCGTGCTATAAATGTAATCTTTCTGTTGGTCAGTATCTTCGGCTTTTGGCTTATGAAAGGCTCTGAACATTCAGCAACCACTACCTATAATTATTTTAACATTATAGTTCTCACGGTTGCTTCTGTGATAGGTTTACTATATTATCGCAGTTTAGTGGCCAGCGTGTTCGTCAGTCTTTTGTATTTGATTTTTGCTATATCACAGATCATCTTCTCTGTGGTTCATAGTAATTTTTCTACTTATGAGATTGTAACATGCATACCAGCTATATTGTATATGATTCATACGGTACGCCTGCTATCTGAACCATTGTCAGAAGAAGAGAAAAAAATCATTGCAAATAAAAACAAACCAGAAAAAACTCCCACAATTGAAACAGATAAGTTGGAACTGAATCGTAAAATTCAGGATAACTTATATCACTTAGGTGACTTGTATATTCCAATTCTTAACGAAAAATTACATTCTGTAGTCACCTTAAAAAATGCACTGCAAACAGAAAATGGATATTTATTTGTATATATTTCTGATAAGCCAATATCTTTCGATCTATCCGCAATAGAAACTGAATTCAATATAAATTTGCAGGATTATTACCAGATACGCCCTATCAGTAATACAGAATTCCAGATTTTGCAGCGTGAAAAGTAAAATACAAGGAGAAAGTGAGATATGAAAAAAGAGAAACCTACAACAAAACTTTGCAAACATTGTAAAACCGAAATACCATATGATGCGAAGGTCTGCCCGAATTGTCGTAAAAAGCAAAAAGGTGGAAAACTTAAATGGATCCTGATTATTGCAGTTGTGGCAGTTATTGCACTGCTTATATATGGAAGCGGAAATTCTTATAAATTAAGCGAAGATGCAAGCAATATGTCCGAAAAAGACTATAAAGCCGCATGTGGCGAAATTGAATACAAAGAACTTGCAAGATCTGCCGAAAAATATAAAGGAAATAAAGTAAAATTCGAGGGACAAATACAGCAAGTTGCTTATGATTCAGAAAATGGTGAATCAGAATACCTGATATCCGTCACAAAAGATGATTTGGGATTATGGTCAGATAACATCTATGTATATTTTGCAAATAAATCTGACAGCAAATTCATTGAAGATGATATCGTTACTATTTACGGTGAGGCTTCTGGTGAAAAATCATATACGAGCGTTCTTGGGCAAAATATAACCGTCCCAGCAGTAACAGCTGCATATATGGAACTAGAAAAATAAACTACTATACTAAATCCTCTAACATCGTGTGAAGAGGTCGCTCCTGATCCGGAAGAACTGGAAACCATAAAAGCGTATCAGAACGGTGATCTGGAATATCAGCCCTATATCACTCATGATGAGTTAATGAGAGAACTGAATCTGGATGAAGTTCTTGAAACTGAATAATACTATTTCCATCGAATGATATTGAGAAAGGAGTTGTTACCATGCCATTACCAAAAGAACACTCTTATACAATCGAAGATATCTATGCACTTCCAGAGGGTGAACGTGCTGAGCTGATCGACGGTCAGCTCTATAACATGGCACCACCAAGTTATATGCACCAGCGTCTTGTTATGGAATTATCCGGGACGATCCGCGAACATATACGGAACAATCATGGTGACTGTCAGGTTCTTCCTGCACCGCTTGCCGTGCGGCTCAACGCTGATGACAAGACTTATGTCGAACCTGATATATCTGTTCTGTGTGATCAGACTAAAATATCAGAAAGAGGCATTGAAGGTGCACCGGATTTTATTATTGAAATCGTTTCACCCGGCACACAAAAGCGTGACTACGGCATTAAGCTTTTCAAATACCGCAATGCCGGTGTACGTGAATACTGGATCGTGAATCCTGTGCAGAAGATCGTAAATGTTTATTGTTTTGAAGATGAGGAAAATACTGATCTGTATTCCTTTGAGGACGATATCCCGGCAGGTATCTATCCAGGCTTTTCGATCAACATCCAGGAACTGTTGAAATAGTATCCTGTAATTTAACCGAATAACGCAAAACCGCCCCGGTGCTGGTAACACCGAAGCGGAGTTGCAAAGATTGTAACCTACGAACCCCGAAGGATTGTGTGGCATAATCTCCTAAGCAAGAGCATTATATCACACATCCTTCTGGTTGCATAGGGTGTATTTTTTATACCCTTTTTACATAATATCAAGAAGGTGATTTCATGAAAAACGGTAATTATGCTATGTACCTGAGAAAGTCCCGTGCCGATCGGGAAGCCGAAGCCAGAGGCGAAATGGAAACGCTGGCAAGACATGAAAAGCTGCTGTTCGAAACTGCGAAGCGGATGCAGATCACTGTTTCTGCCGTCTATAAGGAAATTGTATCTGGCGAAACGATTTCTGCACGTCCGGTCATGCAGAAGCTCCTGGCCGAGATTGAACAGGGTATCTGGGACGGTGTGCTGGTTGTTGAAGTGGAACGTCTTGCCCGCGGCGATACCATTGACCAGGGCATTGTTTCCCAGGCATTTAAGTTATCTGATACGAAGATCATCACACCGGTTAAGGTATATGACCCAAACAATGAATTTGATGAAGAATATTTTGAATTCGGACTGTTTATGTCAAGACGTGAGTATAATACCATCAAACGCCGACTGCAGCGTGGCAGGCTGGCATCCGTCCGTGAAGGCAAGTATGTCGGCAACCGGCCGCCTTATGGATATGAGCGTGTAAAAATCCCAAACGATAAGGGGTTCACACTCTCTCCCCTTCCGGAACAGGCGAAAATTGTAAAGTATGTATATGACCTCTATGCTTACGGTCTGGATGGTGAAGAAATGGGAACTGCTAAGATTGTTCGAAAACTCAACGATCTGCAGATACCTACCCAGTCCGGCGGCAAATGGATCCCGCCTACCATCCGGGATATGTTATATAATCCGGTATACATAGGGAAACTGCGTTGGAACCGCAGAGCTGCCACAAAGAAGGTCTGTGACGGAAAGATTACTTACAGCAGACCTACATCTAAAGAATATGAAATATGTGACGGACTTCATCCGGCAATCATTGATCTGGAAACATTCAAGATCTGTCAGAAAAAGCTTTCGAAAAACCAGAGCCGTCCTATCAGTCTAAATAAAACAATCAAGAACCCTCTCGGCGGTCTGGTGATCTGTTCAAAGTGCGGTCACAGGATGGTCCGCCGTCCGTACAGCAAAACCGGTCAGCGTTCCACTCTGATCTGCCCATATACGCACTGTGATAATGTGAGCAGTCCGCTGGAAGATGTTGAGACGATGGTTCTGGAAGCGATCGCAGATATTGTAAAAAACGAACGTATTGAGCCTACAACATCTGTCATACCTTCCGATACGATTGACATTTTAAAAGATGCCCTAAAGAATCAGGAAACCTCATGGGAGACATTGCAGAAGCAACAAAACTCTCTGTATGATCTTCTGGAACAGGGAATCTACACAACGGATGTATTCCTGGAACGATCCAACACACTGAAAGATCAGATCAGCACTGCTTCCGCATCCATCCAGGATCTGAAAAGGAAAATATCAGCCGAGCAGAACCGTCTGAAAGTCCAGGCCGATTTCATTCCAAAATGTGAGTATCTTCTGGATGTCTATGATACACTGGATGCACCGGAGAAGAACCGGATACTGAAAGAACTAATTGATCACATTGATTACCTGAAAGAAGAAAAGAACGTCCCTTTCACCAAAAAAGATGCGAAAGTATTCATTCACGTATATCCAAAAACCCCGGAATAACTTGGGTTCTCAACCCATGACACCCTGGTGGAACAGACTCTTCCGTGCCGATGTCATTTAAAACACCCATAATTTTTCGATTCGGCATGGAAAAACGCTGGGACAGATAACGCAGCGATGCACCAATCTCGCCATCCGGTCCGCCGTACTGACTCATGATGATCTGGGCGATTCTTCCATCCGGGTTTTTGATATTAACCGGATATTGCAGTCTTTTTTCATAATTCCACATATCAGCAGCCGCCTCCTTCCCATGGCCAAGGTGTTTCTACCCATAAAAAACTCTCGCTCGCTTCATCGTCTGCGGTATCAATGGTAAGCGGACCATAATACTTTGCATATTCTTTCAGTGCGGCAACTCGACGGTTTTTGTGTTCCATGAAATAAGAAAGAGCTGCTTCGTCACACGGATGTGTGTCCAGATAAAGGAGCATATCGTTGACTGCAAAACTGCATTCATTGATTTCATTCAGCAAACTCTTTTTGTCCGGCTGTTGTCTTCTTTTGCATTCCATATTTTTGTCTGTCTGCATTTCCATTCGAGGTCGATTATTCATCGGTTGTCTGTTATTTGCATTTCGCATACAGGAATTATTGGTTCTGTAATGATTGCAGCCATTCATCGACATCTGCCTCCTTTTCCGCAAAATGTTTTTTCAAGGCATGGAAATATGGTGCCTACTTTTAAAGCATGACATAAAGAAAACGATTTATCAAATTTCTGCCACGGAACGTATGCCATAGCAATCGGATACTGTTCCAGGCAAGATTCTTTTTCTGATCTCTGACAGCAAGAATTTTGATACTGCAACTGTGTTTCCTCCTATTAAATAATCAGTTCAATATAAGTTTATGAAAAATGATGCAAATAGTTCCTTGCAGTTTTTACCTGTTCCGTTCGGGGTGTTTCAAACGCTGAAAAGCAGTGCAGGATTGGTATATTTGAAAAAACGGAGAGGGTATAATGAAAATACAGGTAGAAATACTTAAAAGAGTGTGATAGTATAGATGCGTTACCGCCTCCAATACTGGTAACAGGAAGGAGGTGAATCATTTGGATTTTCTTACTTCTCTTATTGTCACTGTTGTGGGTGGTGTAATTTGCCATTGCATCATCAAATGGTTGGATAGTGATAAATAGTCGGTAACCAGCCTATGGATTTGTTCTGCCATTAAAAAGAGAATAGAAAACCCCAGAGTTGCCGCTCTGGGGTTTTCGTTTGTAGTCGAATCATTTGGACTACCTACTTCTCTTTGCCTAATGGCATTATAGCATATGCATTCTTCATTTTCAATATGCTTTTTGATTATAGGTTATTGCAGTACGGCGGACCAGATAGCGAAATCGGTGCATCGCCACGTTATCTATTGCTGTCACGGCAGCCCCTTAATATCAGATTACTATATGCTAAGTGAAATTTTTTCCTGAAATGGTGCTCGATATGGGTTCCTTTTGACTTTAAAATATGTTATGATACATAGTAATCCTAATAGAAAGGCAGGATTTTATATGGCACAGACAAACACAAAAACCGTCAGGAGGAAACGTAAGGTAAGACTTCTGACAAGAAACGGTCAGTATTATGATTACAATCTTCTGGCCTGTGTAGTCCTTCTCACCTGTTTTGGGCTTATCATGCTTTACAGTACAAGTGCTTATGATGCCCAGGTTGAGTATGGAAGTGATACATATTTTCTTTTCCGGCAGGCATTGTTCAGCGTTGGTGGATTGGCAGCGATTTTTATTTTTTCCATGATCGATTACCATTTTTACGCCAGATATGCCGGCTATTTTTACCTTTTCAGCAATCTTTTGCTTTTGGTTACCAAATTCATCGGTCACGAGGTAAACGGTGCAAAACGATGGATCAAAATTGGTCCGATCCAGTTTCAGTCAGCAGAACCTGCCAAACTGGCGATCATTCTGTTCCTTTCTGTACTGATCGTGCAGTTCGGCAAAAAGTTAAAAGGCTTTAAGGCACCGGCTGTTCTTTTTGCTTTTGGTGCACTTACGTTCCTTCTGACCTGGAAATTTACCGAAAACTTAAGTACCGCCATCATCATCCTCGGCATTACCTGTGCACTGATTTTTGTTGCACATCCAAAGACTGCACCGTTTGTTCTCACAGCCGGCATTGGTCTTCCTGTCGGTATCGTAGGCGTGCGTGGATATGTTTCTTCGCTTGGTGCAAGTGGAAACTTCCGTTTCAACCGTGTCCTTGCATGGATCGATCCGGAAAAATATTCCGATGGCGGCGGCTATCAGGTACTTCAGGGATTATACGCTATCGGCTCCGGCGGTCTGTTCGGCAAGGGTCTTGGCAACAGCACTCAGAAAATCCAGTCTATCCCGGAAGCTCAGAATGATATGATCTTTTCGATCATCTGCGAAGAACTTGGACTCTTTGGTGCTGTTCTTCTGACCATCCTGTTTGTTTTTCTGCTGTACCGACTGATGTTTATCGCACAGAATGCACCGGATCTGCTCGGTTCTCTGATCGTTACCGGTATTTTTGCACATATCGCTTTGCAGGTCATTCTGAATATTGCCGTTGTATTGAACGTGATTCCTACAACCGGTGTTACGCTCCCATTTATCAGTTACGGCGGTACTTCGATTCTCTTCCTGATGACGGAAATGGGAATCGCCCTGAATGTCTCGCGGCAGATCCGGATAAAAGACAACTGATGATTATTTCTGCAAAGGGAGGTTCTTAATTATGATCGATCTTCATGTTCATTCTACCTTTTCAGACGGAACACTGACACCAACGCAGCTGGTAGAACATGCCATGGAAAATCATCTTACGGCTTTCGCTCTGACCGATCACGACACCGTAGATGGTCTCGGTGAGGCATTTCAGGCTACCGAGGACAAACCAATAAAAGTCATTTCCGGCATTGAGTTTTCTACTGAATACAATGGTCAGGATATCCATATCGTTGGACTCGATTTTAACTGGCGCGATACTTCTTTCTGCCAGGAACTGGATCATTTCCGCAATGCCCGTTTTGAACGGAATCGTAAAATGGCTGAAAAGCTTGCCGACTGTGGATTTCCGATCACTATCGAGGCTTTGCAGGAAATGTTTGGTAATGCCGTTCTGACAAGAGCACATTTCGCACGTTTTTTATATGAAAAGGGCTGTATTCCATCCATGAATGATGCTTTTTTTCATTATATTGGAAATGACGGACCTTGTTTTGTCCCACGTGAAAAGGTAACCCCGGCAATGGCCGTGCACCTGATCCATAAACTGGATGGAATTGCCGTCCTTGCACATCCAATGCAGTACCACCTTTCTGATTCTCAGTTAAAGGAACTGATCCGTACCCTGAAGCCAGAAGGCCTCAACGGGATCGAAGCCATGTATTCACGTCACTCGGTTTCTCAGGAAAACCGTGTACGCCGGCTCGCCCAGGTTATGGGACTTGCCGTTTCCGGTGGTTCTGATTTTCACGGCAGCAATATACCGGGGATTGATCTGGGTGTAGGACGCGGCAATCTTCGCATACCGGACACGACTTTTGAGAACCTCAGAAAACATCGTGACAGACAATACTAAAAGGAGTTTTTATGATGAAATTCAGAGAACGTTTTATGATGGGAGAAGTCCCATTTGATGATATCTTTTCTTTAACAGACAAATGGAACTTCAGTGATGAAGCATGTACTTTGCGTGAATATCTCGGCCTTACTGCCAAAGAAGAAGATGTGTGGATCAGCGACAGTGACGATGCCCTGGAAGAATTAATGGAAAAAGAAAAAAATACCAAGGCAGTTTTCCTGGATCTGGACGGAACGCTCTTTACCGACGAAAAGACTTTTTCTGCCGGCAACTGTCAGGCGATCGAAGAGGCTCTTGCAGCCGGACACCATATCGTGATCTCCACCGGCCGCCCTCTTGCCAGTGCGATCATGCAGGCAAAAGAACTTGGTTTTACGAAAAAGGGCTGTTTTGTGATTTCTTTTAACGGCGGTGAAATCTACGATATGTACCGCAAAAAGAGTATTTTCAAAAAACCACTTGCAATGCCGCTCGTTCGCCGCATTTTTGACGAAGCCCTTCAGTGCGGTCTTCACTGCCAGACCTATTCCGACAGTGAGATCGTTACAGAGCACGATACCGAAGAGGTAAAACGCTACTCTTCCATCGTCAAGATTCCATACAAAGTCGTTCCGGATGTGACCGCTTTTCTGAAATCAGAACCGGTCAAAGTGCTGGTTGTAAATTATGAAAACAAGGAGCATCTCCGTGATTATCTTGAAAAGACCGCTGACTTTGCAGACGGCAAGATCAACCGTTTCTTCTCCAGCAATGAATACCTGGAGCACGTCGCTCCCGGTATTGACAAGGGCTCTGCCGTTCGTTTTCTCTGTGAATACACCGGAATCCCACTGTGTAATACCATTGCTGCCGGAGATGCTGAAAATGATATTTCCATGATCCGGGCCGCCCATATCGGCTGTGCTATGAAAAATGCCGAAGAAGAAGTGAAGCAGGCTGCTGACTATATCACAGAAAATGACAACAACCACGACGGCGTTGCCGAGATCATCCATAAATTTGTATTAAAATAAGATATCCGGATAAATACCTCTGCAATCCGCCGCTTAAAAAGGAGATGTGCCTTTCACTGCACATCTCCCATTTTTATACGAGTTTTTCCAGTTCTGTAAGATATTGTTCAAACACCTTCAATGCCTCTTCTACCGGTTCTTTCTTTTCCATATCAACACCACAGAGTTTCAGCAGGTCGATCGGATCCATAGAACAGCCACCGCTTAAAAAGGCTTTATATTTCTCAACAATCCCTTCTTCCTTTGCAAGGATCTTGCTGCTGATTGCAATGGCCGCTGAAAATCCGGTCGCATATTGATAAACATAAAACGGTGTGTAAAAATGTGGAATCCTTGCCCACTCATAGCGGATCAGATCATCCGAAACCATTGCTTCTCCATAGTATTTCTGATTTAATGCATAGTAAGCATCGCACAGCACATCCGCTGTCAGTGTTTCGCCCTGTTCCACTTTCTGATGCATTTCCTGCTCAAAATGTGCAAACATGGTCTGACGATACAGAGTTGTGCGAAACTGCTCCAGGAAATAATTGATCAGATATGCCTTTTCTTTTTTATCTTCGGTCTTTTCCATCAGATCATGGATCAGCAATGCCTCGTTACAGGTAGATGCCACTTCTGCAACAAATATGCGATATCCGGCATTCAGATAATTCTGGGCATGATCGGAATACCAGGAATGCAGAGCGTGCCCCATTTCATGGGCCAGCGTAAATACATGGTTTAAATTTCCCTGATAGTTCAGAAGGACATACGGATGCGTTCCATAAGCTCCCCAGGAATAGGCTCCTGAACGCTTTCCCTCATTTTCATAAATATCGATCCAACGCTCATGAAATCCTTTCTCAAGCAGGCCTGTGTATTCGCTTCCAAGAACGGAAAGTGCATTCAGCACCATATGTTTTGCCTCTTCGAAAGAATATTTTTTCTCGGTCTTTTCAATCATCGGAACATAGACATCATACATATGAAGCTGTTCTACGCCCAGCAGCCTTTTTCTCAGTTCCAGATAACGCTGCATCGGCTGCTGATGTTCTTCTACAGTGCGAATCAAATTAGTATAAACACTGATTGGAATATTTCCGCCATCCAGTGCTGCTTCCAGAGAAGAACTGTATTTGCGTTCTTTTGCAAAAAAAGCTACCTGACGCACATTTGCATCAAAAACGGCCGCAATCGTATTTGCAAACCCTTTGTAGGCGCTATACAGGTTTGTAAACGCTTCTTTTCGGATCTCTCTGTTTTTATTTTCCAGATAATGTACATAGCGTTCCTGCGTCAGCGGCTGCTCATTTCCATTTTCATCTTTTACCGGCTGAAAGGTAATATCTGCATTATTAAACATACCGTAAATATTAGAAGGGGCACGGCCAAGTTCACTTACCCTTGCCAGAAGTTCTTCTTTCTCTTCACTGAGACTGTGCTCTTTTGTTCGCAGGATTTCTTCCAAAAATCGTCGATATTCTGAGAAAGGCTCATCCGCCAGATACTCCGTTAATTTTTCATCCGGAATCTTCAAAATCTCCGGCTCCAGAAAGGCAGACACTTCATTGACCTGATTCATCAGCACCTGTACCTGCCCGGAACATTTCTGGCTTTCGCCATTTGCCATATCCTGATGCAGAAGCTGATTTGCATATACATATGCTTTTTCGAATCTCTGATTCAGTTCACTGTAAAAATTCAGTGCCTTTTTCAGATTTTCTGCACCTTCCACAAGCGTTCCTTTGCAGGAATACAGCTCCTGTGCCAGTTTTCGGATTTTTTCAAGATCTTCACTCCATGCTGCCTGATCCTGATATAAATCTTCCAGTGCCCAGGTAAATTCTTTTGAAATTTCTTCTCGTTTTTTTACATGTTCCATTTTACGCCTCCTGCAGTTTTGCGACCACTACTTTACTGTTCTGCCGTTCATTCAGCACTGCCGTCTTCAGTATCGTAAGATTATTCTGTCTGCGGCACATTTCTTCAAGCAGTGTTCCCTGACGATTATACAGCACAAGAACAGCTCCTCTCTTTAAAAGCGTTTCTGCTTTTTTAAAAAATGTCCTATAGAATGCTTCATCTGCGGAAGCCGGCATATCTGTAATCAGTTCATCAAACAGATAGTCATGTTCAAAGGTAAAGAAGTCTCTGGCAATATAATGGATCGGCATTTTCGTCACCGCAGTATTGTCTCTTGCTTTCTGAATCCCTTCCGCATAGATATCAACACCATACAACGGATCGGCAGAACGAAAATACTTGCGTTCGATCAGCATGGTTCCGACACCGCAGAACGGATCGAGTACCTGTGCATTTTCTTTCAGATAGTCTCCGGCGATCTGCATGATCAGTGCTGCATTCACCGGGGCAATGGAAGCGGCAATGCTCTCTTTTCGATAAACAAAACGTTCATCTTCCATCGTATACAGCCTCAGAAACGGCAGATAACCACCTTTTTTGCTCTCGACAATGCGGATTTCAATTTCATAATCCGAAATGGAATTGATCAGCATCCGTTCGCTTTTTTCTTCCAGCAAAGATGCCGTTTTTTTCACAAATTCGCTTTTTTTGCGTTCATCCAGAGAACCTTTGTACTCGATGCGAAACAGAAACGCTCCTTTTTCCTCATGCAGACTTTGAAGCAGTTCCATGATCTCGGTGTTCCATACCGTCTGTGCCGCCGCCTCCGCCGTATACTCCCGTTCCACTTTTCCGTGAAGCGGAAATAGGAGCTCCTGCCAGGTTCGTATTTTCGCGATTTCCTGCAGATCTGCCCCCTGAATGCGAACGCCTCCGGCAAGCATGGAGACTTCACCAGTCTGGATCTGTCTGGCTGTGATCTGGCGGTTATTTCGATTGCACAAAAGGATCACATCTTCCGTCTTTCCCCCACAGAATGTATGATGTTTTGGCTTTTCATATTTTAAGATCATGCGGGAAAGAACGGCTGCTTCTTTCTGGAGATGTTTTTTCCCCTCGTCTGCCGCATAGAGCAGTTCTTCCTGCAATGTTTTCTGTCTTTTCTTTAATTTGGGAAGCATCTGTGAAAAATTCAGTTTTTCCATCGCTTTTAAATAAGACTCTCGGACAAAGAGCTGTTTTTCTTTCTCATAGGCTTCGTAGAGCCACGGAAGAACATCTTCGGATTCCAATTCTCCGAGGATCAGTGCTGCATTTTTCCGTATCTTGGCGTCTTTATCCTTTAATAGAGCTGCCAGTTTTCGAAAATCACCTGCCAGCATATAAGCAAATGCACTTTTTTCTTTCTTATCTGCTATCAGCTGCTTTAAACAGATCAGATTTGCCCGGACATCTTCTCCCCTGCAAATACTTTCATATATATCTTTAACCATACCTTTCCTTTCTATACCTGTCTTCTCTTCCTGTTCTTATAATGGCTGCATATTTCTACTGTTCAGATTTTTGGATTAATTTCCATTTTCTTCAATATACTTTGCCACATCTTCTTTAAATGCATTCCATGCATCTTCATGCTCCACAAAATACTTTGGACAGTCTTTTCCGGTAACATCATAATGGCGGATCACATTGTCCATCGTCAGATTAAACTTTCCGCACAGAAATGCAACCAGCTCCACAAGAGACTGATACGTCACCTCCTGGAACGCTCCTGACTCATCCGGATGACAACATTCAATGGACACTGTATCGTTGTTGCGGTTGTTAGATGCATAGGCGATCTCATTTGTCGGAATGCACTGAATGATCTCTCCGTCCAGTCCGATGATAAAATTGCTGCTGACCTGATTTTCTCCGGTGTCCTTGAGGCTTTCAAAATAATCCCGATTATTCTGTGCGGTACTTCCTGGATTAGCCGTATAATGAACCACCACACCACGCACTCCATCGGTTGCAATCCCTGGTCTGGAGTATTCGTTGACAGTCAGAAGCTGCACATCAAGCTCCGGCTGTGGAACCTGTTTTACAGGATCTCCGATATCATACTGCTCCCATGCATCCATCCCTGCCTTCTGGTATGTCATTTTTTTCGTACCGGTGTTCCTGTGAAAGAAAAAGACAAAAAACAGTACCAGAACAACTGCTGTCAAAATCGCCGATACGGTGATTCTTTTTTGAATTTGCCTTTTCCTCTCTTCCATTTTTCTTCGGCTTCTGTCGTTCTCCCACATATCTGCCTCCAATGTAAAATGCGATAATTGCAGTCTGCTTTCACTCTCGCCGGCGTGCAAAAAAGAAAGGCGGATTCCTTTTTCGGGAAATCCGCCTGTTCCGCTTTTATTCATCAACGCTGTAGTTTGGTGCCTCTTTTGTGATATGAATATCATGCGGATGAGATTCTTTCAGAGATGCTGCAGAAATCTTGATAAATCTTCCGTTCTCTTTCAGATATTCAATATCTTTTGCTCCGCAGTAACCCATACCGGAACGAAGACCGCCCATCAGCTGGAATACGGTATCTTCTACGCTTCCCTTATAAGCTACACGTCCTTCAACACCTTCCGGTACCAGCTTCTTCGCATCAGACTGGAAGTAACGGTCTTTGCTTCCGTTTTCCATTGCTGCGATAGATCCCATACCACGGTATACTTTATATTTTCTTCCCTGGTACAGTTCAAATGTTCCCGGGCTCTCATCACATCCGGCAAACATGCTTCCCATCATACAAACATTCGCACCGGCTGCGATCGCTTTTGTCATATCTCCGGAGTACTTAATACCGCCATCTGCGATAATCGGGATACCATACTCTTTTGCAACACTGTAGCAGTCCATAACAGCTGTGATCTGCGGTACACCGATACCTGCAACCACACGTGTTGTACAGATAGAACCAGGTCCGATACCAACTTTGACTGCATCTGCTCCGGCTTCAATCAGTGCCTTTGTAGCTTCTGCTGTTGCCACGTTACCTGCGATAACCTGCAAATCCGGGAATTTCTCTTTGATCATGCGAACACAGTTCAGAACGTTTGCAGAATGTCCGTGTGCAGAGTCCAGAACAACGACATCGACATGTGCATTTACCAGCTCCTGTGCACGATCCAGAACGTTTGCTGTGATACCAAGTGCAGCACCGCACAGCAGACGGCCTTTGGAGTCTTTGGAAGAGAGCGGATACTTGATCTGTTTTTCAATATCCTTGATCGTGATCAGTCCTTTGAGATTGAAGTTATCATCCACGATCGGCAGTTTCTCTTTTCTTGCTTTTGCAAGGATCTTTTTTGCCTCTTCCAGTGTGATACCCTCTTTTGCAGTGATGAGGTTTTCAGAAGTCATGGATTCTTTGATCTTTTTGCTGAAATCCTCTTCAAACTTCAGATCACGGTTTGTGATGATACCTACCAGTTTTCCGTTTTCTGTAATCGGCACACCGGAAATACGGAACTTTGCCATCAGATTGTTTGCTTCTTCCAGTGTATTGTCAGGGGATAAATAAAACGGATCCGTGATAACACCATTTTCAGAACGTTTTACCTTATCAACTTCCTCTGCCTGCTCCTGAATGGACATATTTTTATGTATAATACCAATGCCGCCCTGTCGTGACATCGCAATCGCCATTCTGTGTTCCGTAACTGTGTCCATTCCTGCACTCATCATCGGGATATTCAGTCTGATAGACTTTGTCAGATAAGTAGACAGATCCACCTGATTCGGAATCACTTCCGAATAGGCCGGCACAAGGAGTACATCATCAAAAGTAATACCTTCGCCTATAATCGTACCCATTTTATTATCCTCACTTTCTTTCCTGAATTTCTAACATCTGTTGTTAGTTGTCAAGTTTATCAAATTTGTCGAAACCTGTCAACCCTGTTTTCAGGCAAATTGTACTTTTCCCGGAGAACGTCTTTGCATATCCAGGAGCATTCCCTGATCTGGTTCAAAAATCAGCAGATCCTTCTGCTCCGCTCTCGGTATCAGCATGCCATACCGCATGCCTCTTCGCCCGGCGGAACAGTCTCTGATCTTGATGTTCTTATCTTTTCGATATTCTCGAAAACGTTTTGCATCCAGCGGAAACAGAGCTTCCATATCCGCCACTTTGTAAGTACCGATGTGTTCCCGTCTCTTTTTCAGGTAAATGCAGTCAATATCCAGCTCTCCATTCAGATACAGGTATTCATACTCCAGAATGGAACCGAAAATGGATCTTGAGACTCTTTTTTCTGTGTACCAATCCTTCATACATTTTCTTCCTGCTTTCTTCTGATTTCATACTATTATATGCCTTGTTTTTTATTATACACGAAATTCTCATCTTGTAAAAGGAATTTTTAAAAAAAGCAGTTACAGATTTGTTCTCTGTAACCGCTTTTTCTTAGCTCGGTTCTTTTATTACATCATTCCGCCCATTCCCGGGGCTCCGCCTGCCGGCATTGCTGGTGTTTCTTCTTTGATGTTCGCAACACAGGATTCGGTTGTCAGGAAAGTGGATGCAACACTGGTTGCATTCTGCAGTGCACTTCTTGTCACTTTTGCAGGATCCAGGATTCCTTCTTCTACCATGTTTACATATTTCTCATTGTATGCATCAAATCCGACACCTACCTCAGATTCTCTTACTTTGTTGATGATAACAGCTCCTTCCAGTCCTGCATTTGCAGCGATCTGATGCAGTGGAGCTTCCAGTGCTTTGAGGATCACGGATGCACCGGTCTTCTCATCTCCTTCCAGAGTATCTACCAGTTTTGCAACTTCCTTGGATGCATGGATGTATGCAGATCCGCCTCCTGCTACAATGCCTTCTTCTACGGCTGCTCTTGTTGCATTCAGAGCATCTTCCATACGCAGTTTTGCTTCTTTCATCTCTGTTTCGGTAGCTGCACCAACACGAATCACTGCTACGCCGCCTGCCAGTTTCGCAAGTCTCTCCTGCAGTTTTTCTTTATCAAATTCAGAAGTTGTAACTTCGATCGTAGCTTTGATCTGTGCGATTCTGTTTTCGATTTCTTTCTTATCGCCCATTCCGTCAACGATAACGGTATTCTCTTTTTTCACTTTGACAGATTTTGCACGTCCAAGCTGGCTGATCTGTGTATCTTTCAGTTCCAGTCCCAGTTCTTCGGAAATGACTTCACCGCCGGTCAGGATTGCGATATCTTTGAGCATTTCTTTTCTTCTGTCACCATAACCTGGAGCTTTTACACCGACTACCTGGAAAGTACCACGCAGTTTGTTCAGAATCAGAGTCGTCAGAGCTTCTCCTTCGATATCCTCTGCGATGATCAGCAGTTTCTTACCAGACTGTACAATCTGCTCCAGCAGCGGCAGAATCTCCTGGATATTGGAAATCTTCTTGTCTGTGATCAGGATGTACGGATCATCCAATACAGCTTCCATTTTTTCCATATCGGTTGCCATGTATGCGGAAATATAGCCGCGGTCAAACTGCATACCTTCTACCAGATCCAGTTCTGTTTTCATGGTCTTGGACTCTTCAATCGTGATAACACCATCATTGGAAACTTTTTCCATGGCATCTGCTACCATATTTCCGACTTCATCATCACCTGCGGAAATAGCTGCTACTCTTGCCATCTGATGTTTGCCATTTACTTTGCTGCTCATAGCTGCGATAGCATCCACAGCTGCCTGTGTTGCTTTTTTCATACCTTTACGCAGGATGATCGGGTTTGCACCTGCTGCCAGATTTTTCATACCTGCCTGGATCATTGCCTGAGCCAGAACGGTAGCAGTTGTGGTACCATCACCTGCTACATCATTGGTCTTGGTAGCAACTTCTTTTACCAGCTGTGCACCCATGTTCTCGAATGCATCTTCCAGCTCGATCTCCTTTGCAATGGTAACACCGTCGTTTGTAATCAGCGGAGCACCATACTGTTTATCCAGAACAACGTTTCTTCCTTTCGGTCCAAGTGTTACTTTTACTGTATTTGCCAGTTTATCAACACCTGCTGCCAGTGCTGTTCTTGCTTCTGAACCGTATTTAATTTCCTTTGCCATATCAATCAACCTCCAGTTAATTCTTGATTTAATCTATCCTGTTATTCAACAACTGCCAGAATATCATTCTGTTTTACGATGATATATTCTTCGTCTTCCAGTTTTACTTCATTTCCTGCATATTTTGAATAGATAACTTTATCTCCGACTTTCACCTGCATGGTTACTTCTTTGCCGTCTACCATTCCGCCAGGTCCGACTGCAACAACTTCTGCTTCCTGTGGTTTTTCCTGAGATTTGCTTGCCAGAATAATACCGGACTTTGTTGTCTCTTCTGCTTCAAACTGTTTTAATACAACTCTGTCACCTAATGGTACTAACTTCATTTTATATTCCTCCTTAAATTATAATCGCCTTATTTATCATGTTATTAGCACTCACTTTTATCGAGTGCTAACTTTAGTACATATAATAGTGAACTTCCTCAAAATGTGCAAGCGGAATTATTTTCGTATATTTATTTATATTCTCTTTAATTCTTTTTATTCCTCGTATTTTCTCATGTTTTCTCATTTTTTTGTATTTTATACTTTTTTTATAGATGATGTGGGTGTCAAAAGTAATTGTACAATCTCTTCTGACTTTAACATTATACTTAGAAAAAGAACCACTGCAAAAACTGAAAATCCCGTTTTTTTGCAATGGTTCTTTTCCTGTTTAAATCGTTTCAAGTCGAACGCACGTGAGACTTGGTGCGTGATTCTGGTCAGCGAAAGCTGA
>ERZ773188.113-NODE-113-length-91844-cov-7.400059_pt1 | contig 91844 bp, 97 predicted proteins | sample MGYA00581011_ERZ773188 | MGnify/ENA primary metagenome ERZ773188 (study PRJEB29015, sample SAMEA2737798) | human gut metagenome | biome: human gut; feature: human-associated habitat; material: faeces | place: China | collected 2012 ...
TTTCTATCCATACCACCGGGGCGGCTGCCCCGGCAGGAACTTTTCTCTTATTATAACACCAATCTTGTGAAATCACAATTTATTCTTGTAGCCTGCCGCTGATACCGTCTGGATTGTGCTTTTCCTTTCTTTTTGTTCCCTTTAATTAGCCATAAACTATTTTATGGGAGGCGGTAAAATGGATAAATCGATTATTGAAAAGTATAAAAACGAAATGTTAAACATAAGAAAAAGAGCAATGCCCGCAAACGGCGCACAGCAGGGTTATTATGAAGAGGGAAAGCCGAATATACCTGATGACGCGTCAGATGAAAACGGAAGACTTATTGCCATGGTAACCTATACCGACAGGATATATCCCGTAAAGAAAGCCAAGGTTACGGTGTTCACGGGTTCCCCCGATAATATGGAGATAGTAGACAGCGGCATAACCGATGAAAGCGGAAAGACCAAAACCTTTGGGCTTGCCGCTCCGCCGCGCAGTCTTTCGCAGCAATCGGGTCCCGCGGCACTTCCGTATGCGCTTTATAATATGATGGTACAGGCAGAGGGGTTTCTTGATAACATACACCTTAATATTCCCGTTTTCAGAGGCGTTACTTCGGTTCAGCGTTCGGATTTAACTCCGATAAGTGTTGCCGGCGGCAGAACGGCGCCCATAATCTTCAACGAATTTTCGTCTTACGAGCTTTAAGGGGGGAAAAATATGCCTGACATAATACAGCCGGTTATCCCCGAAAGCATAAGGGTGCATTTGGGCGCGCCCTCTTCAAATGCCCAAAACGTTACCGTGCCGTTTGTGGATTATATTAAAAACGTGGCTTCAAGCGAGATATACCCCACATGGCCCGAAAACGCGCTCAGGGCTAACATTTACGCTATTATAACATTTGCGCTAAACCGCATTTATACCGAGTGGTATCCGTCCCGTGGGTACGATTTCGATATAACAAATTCAACGCAGTATGATCAGGCTTATGTTCCAAATCGGGAAATTTTTGAAAATATCAATGATATTGTAAATGATATATTTGATGAATATGTTGTAAGAAACGGCAGTATACAGCCGTTGTTCACCCAGTTTTGCAACGGAACAACATCTACCTGTAACGGTCTTTCGCAGTGGGGAACCGTGTCTCTTGCCGAACAGGGACTCACGCCTTATGAAATTTTGCAAAGATTTTACGGCGAGGATATTTCAATACTTACCGATACGCCGGTTGCAAGCGTAGGAGAATCGTACCCCAGTGAGCCGCTGAGACTCGGCGACGATTCAAACAGTGTTAAAATAATACAAACCGAGCTTAACCGAATATCCGACAATTATCCTGCAATACCTAAAATAAGGCTTGAAAACGGTCTTTTTGGGGTTGATACCGAAAATGCGGTAAGGGCGTTTCAGGAAATATTCGGTCTGCCCGAAAGCGGCTCTGTTGATAAAGCTACTTGGTATAGAATAAGGCGTTATTATAACGGGGTTAAAAGACTTGCCGAGCTTTCTGCCGAGGGAGTTACAGAGGATGAGGCAAGCCTGCCGTATTTGCTTGAGCTTTCAGCAGGTATGCAGGGCTTGAATGTTAGGGCGCTTCAGTACTATCTTGATGTAATAGCGTACACCAATCCCGAGCTTGATATGATACCCATAACCGGTGTGTTTGACGAGCCTACTGTAATGGCGGTTGAGCAGTTTCAGCGGTTTTACGGTCTTCCCGTTACGGGTGTTGCCGATACCGCGCTTTGGAATATTTTAAACCGTGAGTACCGCCTGGCGGTGGAGTCTCTGCCTGCAGGGTACGAGGGAACAAGCGCTAAAATTTACCCCGGCTTTGTTTTAAGCGAGGGTATGAGGGGAGAGAGCGTGCGTGATCTTCAAACCTATTTATCATATATAGGCAGCGTTTATCCCGAAATACCCGAAATACCCGTAACGGGTTATTACGGAACGCAGACAAGAGACGCGGTGTATACCTTTCAGCGCCTTTTCGGGCTGCCGCAAAGCGGGCTTGTGGGGCTTAACACCTGGCATACGATAGCGGAGGAGTATAACGCCCTTCGCGGTGAAAATTATAATGAATTTTTTTGAATGGTACAGGGCATAATTCTAAAAGGTGATGTTATGTCCGGACTTACTTCCGATTATGAAAATATAAAGCTTACGGGCCGTCTTGAAAGCGATGTGGCTTTTTTTAAGGAAATATTTAAAAAGGACGCCGTTTTAAGAATAAAGCAGATAAGGGTGCGCGGCATATACAGCTATGACTGCGCCCTTTTTTATATGGACGGTATGGTTAATTCCGAGCTTGTAAACGAATCGGTCGTGCGGCCGCTTTTGCTTGTTGAAAGCGAACGGCGCGAGGACTCGCTTGCAGGATATATTTGCGAGCAGGTGCTTTTTGCAAGCGAAAACAAAATTACCGATAACACGGCGGATATGTTAAGAGCCGTGCTTTACGGCGATACGCTTTTGCTTATAGACGGAAGCGCGCAGGCAATAACCGTAAATACCAAGGGCTGGAAAACAAGGGGAATAAGCGAGCCCGAAAACGAAAGAATACTTGAGGGCCCGCGCGAGGGCTTTAACGAGGCGGCGCTTTTGAATTTGGCGCTTATAAGAAGAAAGCTTTTAACGCCCGATTTTTCCACCGAAATGATAAGGGTGGGCAGGCGCAGCGAAACGCTTGTGTTCTTTTGCTATCTTGATTCGCTGGTTGATAAAAAAACGCTTTTTGAGCTTAAAAAAAGAATCTCAAAAATAGATATAGACGGCATACTTGATACAAATTATATTACCGAGCAGATACGCGATAACAAAGGCTCGGTATTTAAAACCGCAGGCACTACCGAGCGGCCCGACGTTGTTGCGGCGCGCTTGCTTGAGGGCAGGGTGGCGCTGCTTGTGGACGGAACGCCCATGGTGCTTACGGTGCCTTACCTTTTTTCCGAAAACTTTCAGTCGGACGAGGATTATTATTTAAACTTTAAAGTATCGCTTATAGGCAGAGCACTTCGGTATATATGCTTCTTTTTAAGCATAAGCATACCCTCTGTTTTTATTGCGGCAACGGTTTTTCATAAAGAGCTTTTGCCTACTTCGCTTGCGCTTTCGGTAACGCAGCTTCGCGGCGGCGTGCCGTTTCCCGCGGTTGCGGAATGTATACTGCTTATTTTTATTTTTGAAATTTTAAAGGAAACGGGAGTAAGAATGGCGCAAAGCCTCGGCCATGCACTAAGCATTGTAGGCGGGCTTGTGGTAGGTCAGGCGGCGGTAGAGGCAAGAATTATAAGCGCGCCCATGCTTATTGTTGCGGCGCTTTCGGGCATAGCGGGTCTTATTGTACCGCGGCTTAAGGGAGCGGTGTTTTATATGCGGCTTATCCTTGTTTTGGCGGCGGCGTTTTTCGGGCTGTACGGTTATATTGCGGGGATTACCGTAATGGTTATAAAAATACTGTCGCTAAGCTCCTTCGGAATAAGCCCGACCGTGTCGCTTTCGCACGCGGATTATCAGGGCCTTAAGGACACGCTGTGGCGCGCGCCCTGGCGAAGAATGAAAAAAAGACCGCTTTTTAACAGAAATAAAGTGCGTATGGAGGAAATTAAAAACGAATGAAAAGGCTTGCTTCTATTGCTTTTGCGGTTTTATTCTGTTTTTCGCTTTGCGGCTGTAAGGGCGAAAACAGCGGGAGCGACAGGCGGTTTACGGTGGCGGCGCTGGGCTTTTCAAGCGACGGCGCCTTAATAAACGTTTTTGCCGAAACGGTAATAGTTAATTCCGAAGACCCCGAAATTTCCCCCGAAGCGCGCGTTATTTCGGGAACTGGGGCTACAATATCGGAAGCGCTTGACAAAATAGGCGCCTGCCTTTCAAGACCCATACTTTTAAACCATTGCGCGGTTATAGCGCTCGGCGAGGATATGACGGCAGGCTGGCTTGATAAAATATGCGATTACTGTTTTAAGGAAAACCGTATTACAATGTCCGCCTATATGGTTTCGGTAAAGGATCCGAATATGCTCTTATCGCGCGGATCGGAGGCGTCGGTTGCGGTGGGGTATGATATTATGGGTATGATAGAGCAGCAAAGTGAGCGCACGGGAATTGCCTATAACAGCCGCTATTTCGAGGTGGAGGCGCGGCGCGAGGGCGGCAAAAGCGTTTTCACACTGCCGCATTTTTCCTGCGGCGAGGACAGTATGGAAATAGACGGGCTTTCGGTTTTTTACCGCGACCGCCTGGCGGCAAGGCTTGATAACGGCTCTTCGGGGCTTTACGCGCTTATGACGGGCAATTTCCGTTGCGGAACACTGCGCTTCGGGGCTGAGGAATATACGGTTGAAAGCCGCAGAGTCGATTACGCATATAACGATACCGAAAGCAAAAAAATAATATTAAAGCTTAAAATAGCGGGAGATACGGTAAGCAAAACTGCAAAAAACAGGCTTGAAAAGGAGCTTGCGGGGCTTGAAAGCAGGCTTAAAGCCGAAACGGGAGCGGACGTGTTCGGCTTTTGCGACAGCCTAAGGCTTAAATCCCGCGAATTTGAGGATAATTACGGCAAGGATTATTTAAGCTTTTATAAAAACGCCGATTTTTCGGTTGAGTGTTACAGTTAGACAATACAATCAGGGTACAATGCTTTTTTGAAGAAACGGCGCCGTTATCGGCATTGTTGCCCTCCGCTCACAATACGCCAGTATTACTCGGTCAGGCGCCGCACCGCTAAACAGCACCTTTTTCTTACAAAATCTTTGACCCATAGCGAGAAAATTTTTTCGCTTATGAAGTCGAGGAATGCAGTAATACCGGCGTATTTCAAATGACGAGACAAAATAATCGGACAAATTTTCCGCTATGGGAAGCATTGTACCCTGATTGTATTGTCTAAAGGAGTTATGAACAATGGAAGAAGCTCGCTTCGGCAGGCATTTTGTGTGTCTTACGGCGCTTTTTATACTGGGTGAATCGGTTATCGGTCTGCCGTATAATAATTCGGGCGGGTATTCGGTCTTGGCGTTTATTGCGGCGGCGGCGCTCGGCCTTTTGGTTTTGGCGGCTGGCTTTCTGCTTTTAAAATTCGCCTGCCGTTTTAAAGCGGCGGCGGCGTTTCTTTACCTTGCGGCGGCGGTTTATGCGCTTTATCTGTCAGGCGCGGCGTTTAAGGAATTTTTGCTTTTTGCCGCAAAAATACTTTTGCCGAGCACCCCGCGCTTTTTTGTTGCCGCAATATTTATAATTGTTTGCGCGTATCTGGCGCTTAAAAGCCGAGAGGTTTTGTTAAAGCTTTCGGTTTTGGCGTTTCCTATTGCGGCGGTTGGAATAATACTCTTCTTCTTTTTATCCTTTAAGGATTTTAATACCGAGTGGCTTATAATAAACCGCCTGCCCGATGTAAAGGAGTTTTTGCGTGACGGCGCGCCTATGGTTTTAAACGTATCGCTTCCGTTTTTGCTGCTGCCCGTTTTGGGCGAATATTTTTTGCCGCATAAAAGAAAAAGAGCCGCATTTTCGGGCGGCGTAATCGGCATTTTGCTGCTTACGCTTTGCTTTTTTGACAGTATTCTGCTTTTCGGCACGTCGCTTGCGGCGCGGTGCGAGTTTCCGCTTTATTCTGCTGTAAGCACCGTAACGGTAGGGCCGCTTTTTACAAGAATGGACGGCATAGTTTTTTGTCTTTATTTTTTAACCGCGCTTATTAAAACCTCGGTTTGTCTTAAGATATGCGTTTTTTCGCTGAAAAGGGTAAAATCGGCTTTTAAAAATTAAAATTTACTTTTGCTACTTGCAAACTTTTTAAAATATGGTAAAATTATAAAAAAGGAATAAAAAAGGAGTTTTTTATTATGGCAAAAGAAGTTTTGGTTGAAATATCCGCGCGCCACGTTCACGTTACGGACGAGGCTCTTGAAATACTTTTCGGTAAAGGTCATAAGCTTACCCCTAAAAAGGACCTTTCACAGCCCGGTCAGTATGCCTGTGAAGAAAAGGTTACCGTTGTAGGTCCCAAGTCTCAGCTTAAGGCGTCTATTTTAGGCCCCACGCGCTCTGCAAATCAGGTTGAGCTTTCCCTTACGGACGCGCGCACAATAGGCGTTACCGCCCCTGTAAGAGAGTCGGGCGATATTAAGGGCAGCGGCGTATGTAAGCTTGTTGGTCCCGCGGGCGAAATCGAGCTTACCGAGGGCGTTATAGCCGCAAAGCGCCATATACATATGACCCCAGAAGACGCCGAGAAATACGGTATTAAGGATAAGCAGATCGTAAGCGTTAAAATTCCCACCGAGGGCCGCGCGCTTATTTTCGGGGACGTTGTTGCAAGGGTAAGCAGCAGCTATAAGCTTGCCATGCATATAGATACCGACGAAGCGAATGCCGCGGGCGTACCCGGCAGCTGCATTGGTGAAATACTTGACTGATAAAGCGCCGATAGGGCTTTATCTTCACGTGCCGTTTTGCAAAAGAAAATGCGCTTACTGCGATTTTTATTCCTCGTTTGTAAGCGATAAGCTTTTAGATGAATATACAAAACGGCTGATTACCGTTATAAAAACACGGGGCGGCGAAATACACCGCCCCGTTAATACTGTTTATATCGGCGGCGGCACGCCCTCGCTTTTGGGGGATAGGCTTATTACCGTTATGAACGCCGTAAGGGCTTCGTTCAGCGTATCGGGCAATGCCGAAATAACGCTTGAACTTAATCCCGACGGTAATATTAAGGAAATACTTTCCGCCGCAAAAATAGCGGGCGTTAACAGGCTGTCGGTAGGGGCGCAAAGCGGAAATAACGAAATGTTAAAAACGCTCGGCAGAACCCACACGGCAGAGGATACCGCCGCCGCAGTAAGGCTTGCGCGGTCCTGCGGGTTTAATAATATATCGCTCGATTTAATGATAGCCCTGCCCGGCTCCGATATTAAAAGCCTTGAAAGCGACCTTGAGTTTTTAAGCGGCTTTTGCGCGCCGCATATTTCGGTATATATTTTAAAGGTGGAGGAAAACACCGCGTTTTATAAACGCCGCGGTACGCTTGACCTGCCGGACGGCGACGGCGCGGCAGAGCAGTATTTGTTTATGTGCGGGTATCTTGAAAAAAGGGGATACCGCCATTACGAAATTTCAAATTTTTGCCTTGAAAATTATGAAAGCCGCCATAACCTTAAATACTGGAACTGCGAGGAATATTTGGGAATAGGCCCTGCCGCCCATTCCTTTTTAAACGGCAGGCGTTTTTACTATCCGCGCGACCTTAAAGCGTTTATAAACGGAAACGAGCCTGTATACGACTGTACGGGCGGCGACAGGGAAGAATATATAATGCTTAGACTGAGGCTTAAGGAAGGGCTTTTGTTTAAGGCTTATAAAACGCGTTTTAAGACGGAAGTGCCGAAAGGGCTTATAAAAGCCGCCCTGCCGCTTGAGAGGGCGGGGCTTTTAAAAATAACCGATAATGCACTGGTGCTTACCGACCGCGGTATGATAGTTTCTAACAGTATAATAACAGAGCTTTTGGAGAATTTTTAATGAACACTATTAAAATACATTTAATACGCCACGGAGCGACCGACGCGAATTATAGGGGCGAATATATAGGCTGCCGTACGGATCTGCCCTTAGCGCCCGAAGGATTAAACGAGCTTCGCCTTTTAAAGGACGATATAGAATACCCCGAAATAGAGCGCCTTTATTCAAGCCCTATGTTAAGGGCAAAGCAAACGGGAGCGGTGCTGTACCCCGAAAAGCAGATAGTTCCGGTTGAAGAATTAAAGGAGTACGATTTCGGCAGCTTTGAGGGCAAAACCGCGGCGGAGCTTGAAAGCAACCCCGATTTTTTGCCCTGGACTTCCGGCAAGCTTACGGCGCCTCCGGGCGGCGAAGAAAATTCCGATTTTATAAAGCGCGTATGCATAGGGTTTAACAGAATAGCTGTTGATATGGTAAACGGCGGATATAAAAGCGCCGCGGTTATAATGCACGGCGGAGCGATTATGATGCTTTTGGCTGCCGCAGGGCTTCCGAGACGCAGCCCCGTAGAGTGGACAAGTGAAAACGGTAGGGGATATTCGCTGCTTGTAACGCCCTCGCTTTACTTTAAAAGCGGCGCGTTTGAGGTTTACGGTATAATATAAAGCTTTTTGCTTGATTTTTAAGGAAAAAAGAGGTATAATCTTTTAAAAAGAGGTGTGTTATGGCTCAGTTTACCAAAAAGGCAATAATAGACGCATTTACGGAGCTTATAGGGGAGCGCCCCTTTGATAAGATCACCGTAAAGGATATTGTAACCCGCTGCGGCGTGAACAGAAATACGTTTTATTATTATTTTGAGGATATATATGCGCTTGTAGACGAGCTGTTTCAGCTTGAAACGCAAAAAATACTCGGCACCGAAACCGATTATGCCTCATGGCAGGACGCGTTTTTAAAGGCGGTCGCCTTTGCAAGGGATAACAAGCTCGGTATTTACCACCTTTATAAATCAATCAGCCGCGAGCAGGTGGAAAATTACCTTAACCGCGTTTCTTGCAACAACATTCTTTCGTTTATTAAAAAAGAAACGGCGGGGCTGAATGTTGATAACGCCGATCTTGAGCTTATGGCGCGCTTTTACACTCACGCGCTTGTGGGAATGGTGATTGAATGGATAAACGGCGGTATGAAGGGCAATACAAGCGAGGATATAGAGCGCCTCGGCGTATTGCTGGACGGAAACATAAAAAGCACATTTTTAAATTCACAAAAAACCGTACAAACAGGCTGATTTGTCTGAATTTCGAACATATTAGGGCTTATGCGTAAATTTTGCGCATAAGCCCTTTTTTGTCGATAGAAATAAAACGGCAAAGCTATATAATGTATTACGGTGAATGAAGAAACACAGGGAGGGAAAAAGAATGAAAACGATCAAACAGGCAAAATGGTGCTATATAATATGCTCGCTGCTGCTTATTGCCGCAGGTGTGTATATTACAGCGCGTCCTTATGCCTCGGCTGTTATTTTTTGCAGGGTAATAGGCGCGGTTTCGCTTGTGTACGGTATTTCAAAAATACTCGGTTATTTTTCGCACGACCTTTACAACCTTGCCTTTCAGTTTGATTTGGCGCTTGGGGTATTCACGCTTATTTTCGGGCTTATATTGCTTTTGCGTTCCGCAAGGGTGGTAACCTTTATGCCGGTTATAATAGGCGTGTTTGTTTTGGTGGACGGCGTGTTTAAGCTTCAAACCGCGGTTGACGCAAACAGGTTCGGTCTTTCAAACTGGTGGCTTATACTTTTAGGCTCGCTTTTATGCATTGCGCTCGGTCTTCTGCTTATAGTAGATCCGTTCAGCGGCAGCGGCGCGCTTATGACGTTTGTGGGAATTTCGCTGGCAATAGACGGTCTGCAAAATTTATTTAATGCGTTTTATACCGTGCGTATACTCAAAAACAGATAAAAGAAACGGGTGTGAATATGATTAAATTCGGAAAAGGCGTGGTAAAACACCGCGTGCTTATTCTGATAATCGCGGTGGCTTTAATGGTTCCGTCGGTTTTCGGAATACTTAAAACGCGTATCAACTACGATATGCTTACTTACCTGCCCGACGATATTGAAACGATGAAGGGGCAGAACATACTGCTTGACGATTTCGGCAAGGGCGCGTTTTCCTTTATAATCGTGGACGGTATGGAGGATAAGCAGGTTTCCGCACTGCGCGAAAAAATTGAAAAGGTGGATAACGTTGACAGCGCAATTTGGTACGACAGCGTTATGGATTTATCAGTACCGAAGGAAATGCTGCCTGACGACATATATAACGCCTTTAATTCGGGCGACGCAACAATAATCGCGGTTTTCTTTAAAACCTCTACCTCGGCGGACGAAACAATGGACGCCATTAAAGAGGTAAGGAAAATTGCCGATAAAAACTGCTACGTAACCGGTATGTCGGCGGTTGTAACCGATCTTAAGGACCTTTGCGAGCGTGAAGAGCCGATATATGTAGGCATTGCGGTTCTGCTTTGCACGGTTACAATGATGATATTTATGGACAACTGGATAATACCGTTCCTGTTCCTTGCAAATATCGGTATGGCGATTGTGGTCAACCTCGGCTCTAACTACTTTATGGGCGAAATTTCATATGTAACAAAGGCGCTTGCCGCAGTTTTGCAGCTTGCCGTTACAATGGACTATTCAATATTCCTCTGGCACAGCTACGAGGAGCAAAAGGAACGCTACTTCGGCGATAAGCAAAGGGCAATGGCTCACGCCATAAAGGCTACAATAAGCTCGGTTGTGGGAAGTTCGATTACAACGGTTGCAGGCTTTATAGCGCTTTGCTTTATGAGCTACACATTAGGCCGCGACCTCGGTATAGTAATGGCAAAGGGCGTTTTGTTCGGGCTTATTTCCTGCGTTACGGTTTTGCCCTCTTTAATACTTGTTTGCGATAAGCTGCTTGAAAAAACAAAGCACAAAGCGCTTATTCCGCCTATGAACAGACTGACAAACTTTGTTGTCAAGCGCTCGTGGATATTCCTTATAGTGTTCTTAGTGCTTGTAGGTCCTGCCTTCTGGTGCTACACCAAAGCCAACAGCGAGGTTTATTACAATATGACCGAAACGCTGCCGAGCGATATGGAGTGTACGGTGGCAAACACAAAGCTTGAAAAAGAGTTTAACGTAGGCTCAACGCATATGGTGCTTGTCTCTGCGGATACGGACGGTAAGACCGTGCGCGAGATGAGCGGCGAAATGGAAAAGGTAGACGGCGTTAAGTTTGTTTTGGGGCTTGAATCGGTAGTGGGCAGCAGAATACCCGAAGAAGTAATACCCGACGAAGCCAAATCGGTTCTTGAAAGCGATAACTGGAAGCTTATGGTTATAAACTCTGAGTATGCAACCGCGTCGGACGAGGTAAACGAGCAGATAACCAAGCTTAACGATATACTTAAAAAATACGATAAAAACGGTATGCTTATAGGCGAGGCGCCCTGCACTAAGGATATGATCGATATTACCGACCACGACTTTAAGGTTGTTGATACAATTTCAATCGCGGCGATATTCGTTATAATACTTCTTGTTTTAAAGAGCGCTACGCTGCCTATCATACTCGTTTCGGTAATAGAGCTTGCAATATTTATAAACCTCGGCTTCTGCCACCTGCTCGGCACTTCAATGCCGTTTATAGCGCCTATTTGCATAAGCACGATACAGTTAGGCTCAACGGTTGACTATGCAATTCTTATGACTACGCGTTATAAGAGGGAGCGCTCATTGGGCGGCGACAAGAAGACCTCGGTAAGCATTGCGCTTAAAACCTCAATTCCTTCCATTGTGGTAAGCGCCCTCGGCTTCTTTGCCGCAACCTTCGGCGTCGGTCTTTATTCCGATGTTGATATTATAAGCTCCATATGCAATCTTATGGCAAGGGGCGCAATAATCAGTATGCTTGCGGTAATATTTATACTGCCTGCAATGTTTATGCTGTTTGATAAGATGATTTGCAAAACAAGTATAGGCTTTAAGCCTAAGGAGGTAACTTCAAATGAAAACCGCTAAAAAGGAACTGCTTAAAATTGTCGCGGTAGCAGCCGCAGGCGTAATTGCGGGCACAGGCGTTACCGCCGCCACAATAGGCGCCGCAAAAAAGACCGACGGCACAAAAAGCACGGCAACCTCGGTTTCGTCCGAAAGCGAAAGCAAAACCGAAAGCACCGCTAAAAACGAGACCGTTTATGTGCTTGCAAACGCCGACGGTTCGGTTAAAAAGATAATTGTAAGCGATTGGATAAAAAACAGCCTTAACGAAAAATCGCTCAAAGATAAAACCGATTTAAGCGACGTTAAAAACGTTAAGGGCGACGAATCCTATGTAATGGACAGCGACAATATGCGCGTTTGGAACGCGGACGGCGCGGACATTTACTATCAGGGTACAATAAGCAAGGAATTGCCGGTTGATTTAAAGGTAAGCTATAAATTAGATGGCAAAGCCGTTTCTGCCGAAGAAATTGCGGGTAAAAGCGGAAAAGCCACTATCCGTTTCGACTACACCAACAAGCAGTACAGCGAAGTGAATATAGGCGGCAAAACCGAAAAATTTTATGTTCCCTTTGCAATGCTTACCGGACTTATGCTTGATAACGACGTATTCTCAAACGTAAGCGTTACAAACGGCAAAATAATAAACGACGGCGATCGTATGGTAGTAGCCGGCTTTGCGCTTCCGGGTCTTCAGCAAAACCTTAATTTAAGTAAGGATAAGCTTGAAATTCCCGATTATGTTGAAATAACAGCAGACGTTAAAAACTTTGCGCTTACAACAACGCTTACCCTTGCGGCGAACAGCCTGTTTAATGAAATTGATACCTCAAAGCTTAACTCCGCCGACGATTTGCAGGCGCAGTTAAACGAGCTTACAAGCGGTATGACAAAGCTTATAAACGGCTCTTCCGAGCTGTATGGCGGTCTTACGACACTGCTTTCAAAATCGAAAGAGCTTGTAGCCGGAATTGATAAATTGGCGGCGGGAAGCGATGAGCTTTTGGGCGGAACGGCGGCGCTTAACGCAGGACTTAATACCTTGGTTTCCAAAAACGGTGATTTAACCGCAGGCGCTAAACAGGTATTCGATACCTTGCTTGCAACGGTATCTTCTCAGTTTTCGGAAAAAAACATTGATGTTGATCTTACTGTTGAAAATTACAAAACCGTACTTAACGGACTTGTAGAAAATCCGAAGGCGGTAATAGAGGGACTTCTTAAAAAGAACGGTGTGTCAGAAAACTATTACGGCGCTGTTGAGGTAATGCTTGCAGATAAACTTAATGCCGGCGAGACTTTTGAACAGGCAGTTGCGGAAATAACACCGATTCTTAAAAATGCAGTTATCGCACAACAAGTTGGTGCAAATGATAAAATACAACCGGATAAGCTAGTATTAGAGAGTCTTATCAAACAGGGCTATACAATCGAACAGGCAGGACTGGTTTCAAAACTTTGCGTTTACTACGCAGGTATTAACAAAAATCAACCCAACGAAAACATTGAGCAAGCAGCGGCAACCGCAAAAGATGCAAATAAGGTTGTAGAGGCTGCCGGTGATAAAAATGCTACGGTCAAAATCAATGCTCTTTGTGCTGCGGTAAAGCAAACTCTTATTGCACCGAATGTTGAAAAAGCACTTGCAAGCCTTGACAGCTACAACACATTCTATCAGGGCGTGCTTGCTTACACCGCAGGCGTTAAAGACGCGGCGGACGGTAGCGCAAAGGTAAACGCAGGCGCTAAGCAGTTAAAAGACGGCACATCCGAGCTTAAAAACGGCGCTGCGCAGTTGGTTCCGGGCGTTGAACAGCTGTCTGACGGTTCAAAGCAGCTTGCAGACGGTATTAAAGAGCTTAACGATAAGGGCATAAGCAAGCTGACAGGTCTTGCGGGCGATGATTTGCAAAACCTTGTAGACAGAGTAAAGGCAACGGTCGAGGTTTCAAAGAATTATAAGTCTTTCGCAGGAATTGCAGACGGCGCGGACGGCAGCGTTAAGTTTATATATAAGACCGATGAGGTCAAGGCTGAGTAACTTGGATTAAAGAAAAAACGGTTCCGAAAAATCGGAACCGTTTTTTATGCGTATTAAAGTGCCGCAGGTGTAAAGCCTAAATCGATTAAGGTATCAAGCGCGGTTTTAAGGCAATGCTCGCAGCCGTTTACCGTAACGGTTTTATCCTCAAGCGATACGGTAAAATCAAGCTTTTCGGCGGTAAGCGCCTTTGTGATGCGGTTTACGCAGACATTACAGTGCATATCGGGTACAGAGATTTTTCTTTCCATTTCAGTTCCTCATTTCATAAGCTTTTGCAGGGTTAAAACAAGCTCGTCTATAACCGAGTCGTCCCCCCGTCTTATATTTTCAGCCACACAGGTGTGTATGTGGTTTGAAAGCAATTCCTTGTTAAACGCGTTAAGCGCCGCGCTTATTGCCGAAACCTGAGTGAGAATATCGGTGCAGTACGCGTCGTTTTCAAGCATATTTTTAACGCCGCGTACCTGTCCCTCAATTCGGTTAAGACGGTTTATAAGCGAGCGGTATTCGCCCTCGCTTCGGTGCTTGCGCTTTTTTGAACATTCACATTCGCTCATAGCTTTTTACTCCTTAATCTTAATGCGTTGCTTACCACAAATACCGAGCTTAGCGACATTGCAAGCCCTGCAAGCATAGGACTTAAAAGCGAGCCGCCGAACAGATACAAAAGCCCTGCCGCCACGGGTATGCAAACCGTGTTATAGCAAAACGCCCAGAAAAGGTTTTCTTTAATGTTTGTAATTGTAAGGCGGCTTAATCTTATCGCGCGCGGCACGTCTACGGGGTCGCTTTTCATAAGCACAATATCCGCCGCCTCTATTGCAATATCGCTGCCGCCGCCGATAGCACAGCCTATATCCGCCTTTGTAAGGGCGGGGGCGTCGTTTATGCCGTCGCCGACCATCATAACGGTGCCGTATTGCGACTGTATTTTTTCAACCGTTTCAGCCTTTTGTTCGGGCAGAACCTCGGCGTATACCTCGTCTGCTCCCACTATACCGCCTATATAATCGGCGCACGCCTTATTATCGCCCGAAAGTATAACCGTATGCACGCCGAGCTTTTTAAGGCGGCTGAACGCCTCGCGCGAGGTTTCTCTTACGCTGTCCGCAACCGCTATAACGCCGAGCGCTTTATTATCCGCGCTTACGTATATAAGCGATTTGCCCTCGCTTGCCAATTGCTCGCCCTTGCTTTTATATGCTGAAACGTCTATGCCGTTTTCCGTTAAAAGCGCCGCGCTGCCGAGCAGAACGGTTTTCCCGTCCGCTGCGGCTGAAATTCCCTTGCCCGAAATGTTTTTAACGTCATCGGGGCGATTTTCGGGCTTTATGCCTTTTTCCGCGGCGTATGCCGTAACCGCCATTGCAAGCGGGTGATCCGAAACCGCTTCCACCGCCGCGGCATAATACAAAAGCTCTTTTTCGTTATCGGAGCATACGTCGGTAACCGCCGCTTTACCCACGGTTACGGTTCCTGTTTTATCAAAAATAACCGCCTTTACTTTGTGGGTGATTTCAAGTATTTCACCGTTTCGTATCAGTATTCCGTTAGAGGCGCCAAGCCCCGTTCCCACCATAATGGCGGTAGGCGTTGCAAGCCCCAACGCGCATGGGCAGGCTATAACCAAAACACCTGTAAACACCTTTAACACAAACGAGATTTCCTTGCCTGCAATAAGCCATGCGGCGGCGGCTAAAACGGCAATTATTATTACCGCAGGCACAAAAACGCCGGCAACCTTATCCGCCGTTTTTGAAATGGGGGCTTTTTTATTCTGCGCGTCCTCAACAAATTTTATTATTTTTGCAAGCGCGGTATCTTCCCCTATATTTGTTACCTTAACGTAAATAACTCCGCTTATGTTTATGCTGCCGCCTATTACCCTGCTGCCTGTGCTTTTCTCAACGGGTATGCTTTCTCCCGTAAGCATGGCTTCGTTTACGCTGCTTATACCGTCTGTTACAACACCGTCAAGCGGCACCTTAGCGCCCGGCTTTACAATAATCGTTTCGCCGACGGCTACCTCTCCGGTAGGAACGGTAAGCTCCTTGCCGTCCTTTAAAACCACCGCGGTATCCGGCGAAAGCTCCATAAGCTTTTTTATTGCGGATTCGGTTTTTTTCTGGCTTCTTAGCTCTAACTGTTTGCCGAGAGACACAAGCGTTATAACCACCGCAACGCTTTCATAATAAAGATTATGCACAGCGTGGTGATAATAGGGAATGGCATAGGTCATTACAACGCTGTATATAAACGAAGCCCCCGCGCCTATGGCTACAAGCGAGTCCATATTCGGGTTGCCGCGAAACAGCAGTGGTATTCCTGTGGTGAAAAACCTTTTGCCTATAAACATTACGGGTATTGTAAGCAAAAGCTGCGTAAGCGCAAAGCCGTAGGGGCCCTTAGTCATATCCGCAAAAAACGGTACGGGCAGATTTTTCACCATCATTTGCCCCATTGAAACATAAAGCAGCACCGCCGATAATACCGCGGAGATTATAAGCCCCGAAAAGCCGCTTTTTACTTTTTTTTCGGGCTGCTTTTCAGCCGCCTTTTCCTGCGCTTCGGGCGATATGCCGAAGCCCGCGCGTTCAACCGCCCTTTTAAAATCGGCAGGACCTGTTTTTGCTTCATCGTAGCTTACCGTCATTTTTTCGGTCACAAGGTTAACCTCGCAGCTTTCAACGCCGTCGAGCTTTGAAACCACGCGTTGAACCGAGGCGGAGCAGGCAGCACAGGACATACCGCTTATATTATATCTTTCTTCCTTCATAGGCATTTCCTTCCCAAATACCCCATACGGGTATCTGGCAGTAATTATATACCCCCGTACGGTATTTGTCAATAGTATGCCCGAATTTTTTTAATTCAGTCCGTAATACCCCCTTAATATTTCAAGTCCCCTCAGCAAAAGTCCGTGCACCGATTGCCTTGAAATACAAAGCCTGTCCGCAGTTTCGGCGTCTGAAAAGCCGTAAACGTAACGGCTTATAATAACAAATTTTTGTTTTTCCGATAACAAATTAAGCCCTTCGGTTAAGGCTATTCTTGTATCAAATTCGTAAGCTTCGGCACCTGAATTATCAAAAAGCTCCTCGCATTCGGCGCGGTATTTACTGTTTCTTTTTGATAGGTTTATGTACTGATTTCGCAGCGATACCGCCAGATACCTTTTAAGCGTGTCCGAGCCGTCGGCTTTAAATTTTTTTATATCTATCCCGTAAATAAGTTCTAACAAAAATACCGTAAGCTCCTGCACGGCGTCCTCATATCCGAGCTTTTTTGCGTAAAATGAAATAAGCCTGTCGCAAACACCGTAAAGCTCCCCGAAGCGGGACATATCCTGCCCTTTAATTTCCTTAATAATTGCCGATAATTCTTTATTGCACATTTTATCTGCCTGCCTTTCTGCTATTTAGAAACGAAAAAAGCAGGTGTTTTGTAAACATACAAAAAAATTAAATTTTAATTTGCTTTTGCCGCTTTTTAAACTCTGCCTTCTCATTCGTGAAATTTTATATAAATAATTTTCAAATTTTCACATTTTTGGAGTAAAAGGCTGTTTTTTTAGAGTAAAAAGCAATTTTTTTGCTATTTTAGGTCATAAAAAGTTAAATATTGACATTTAATGGCTAATGTTGTATAATATTGTCGAAATATGTCAAATAAGGGCGGTGCCGAATATTAAAAATGAAGATAGCAATTTGCGACAATGATATTAAGAGCCTGAAAAAGAGCAAAAAAACGGTGTACGAATATTTAAACAGACGTAACATTGACTCGGTGGTAGACGAATTTACATCGGGCGTCGCACTGCTTAAGAGCAACTGTAATTATTTGGTTGTAATACTTGAATACCATATAGGGGATATTAACGGTCTTGAAACCGCCGCGCTTATTCACAAGCGCAATCCTAAATGCGCAATTATTTTTTTAAGCGAATGCGGCGAGTTTGTATTTGATTCGTTCAAGGTAAATCCGTACAGATTTCTTTTAAAGCCGCTTGAGCGCAACGCGCTTTTCGACGCGCTTGACGATTATTTCGGCACCCGCATAAGCGACAGACCCGTTTGGGTAAAATGCGGCGACGACACCGTTTGCTTTAATACGGAGGATATTTATTATCTTGAAGCGGATAATAAAAACTGTCTTATCCGTCTTGAGGACGAGAGCGTGCGCTGCAACAAAACAATGGCAAGGGTATACGGCGTACTGCCTAAAAATCATTTTTGCAAAATAAACAGGGCGTTTGTGGTAAACTTTAATTACATTTCGGCTTACAGCAGCGACAGCATATGCCTTAATAACGGCGAAATTCTGCCGCTCAGCCGAAATTACTGTAAAAGCTTTAAGGAGGAATACTTAAGCTACGCCAATCCGTGCGTACTGTAAAAAAAGTGTATAAAAGGTTGATTTTAGGTTTAAAAAAAGGTATTATATAAGTATTAAGTAAATTTCGGAGGAAAAAATGTTAGAGCTGAAAAACATTTCCTTCAGCGCCGGTGACGGCGAAGGGGAAAAAGAGATATTAAAAAACGTAAGCCTTAAAATAGATGAAAGCTTTACGGTGATAACAGGACCTAACGGCGGCGGAAAATCAACGCTTGCAAAAATAATAGCGGGTATAATAAAGCCGACAGACGGCGCTATATTGCTTGACGGGGAGGATATAACCGGTTTTTCGATAACCGAGCGCGCAAACAAGGGTATAAGCTTTGCCTTTCAGCAGCCGGTGCATTTTAAGGGCATACGCGTGCACGATTTGTTAAGCCTTGCAGCCGGTAAGGATTTAAGCCTTAACGATGCCTGCGATTATCTTTCGCAGGTAGGTCTTTGCGCGCGCGATTATATTGAGCGCGAGGTAAACGCCTCGCTTTCGGGCGGCGAGCTTAAAAGAATAGAAATTGCAACCGTTTTGGCGCGTTCGACTAAGGTTTCGCTGTTTGACGAGCCTGAGGCGGGCATAGACCTTTGGAGCTTCGGAAACCTAATTAACGTGTTTGAAAAAATGCACGGCAGTCTCGGCGGCTCGATAATAATAATCTCCCATCAGGAGCGTATTCTTAATATAGCTGATAAAATAGTTGTTATAGACGGCGGAAGCATTAAAGCCACCGGCACAAAGGAAGAGGTTTTGCCGGAGCTTTTAGGCACTGTTGAAAGCGGCTGCAGGGTGATCTCCTGCAAGGAAGGGGAGGCTTAACAATGAACAATACCGAGCTTGAGCTTTTAAAAATAATAGCCGATATGGGCGCAACGACCGAGGGAGCTTACAATATCCGCGCCAACGGTCAGCTTGCAGACCGTAAGGTAACGGAAAATATAAATATAAAAACAAAGACCGATAACCCCGGAATAGATATAATAATAAAGCCGGATACAAAGGGCGAAACCGTTCATATTCCGGTTATTATCAGCGAAACAGGACTTACCGATCTTGTATATAACGATTTTTATATAGGCGATAACTGCGATGTAACAATAGTGGCGGGCTGCGGCATACACAACTGCGGCGAAAGCCTGTCGCGGCACGACGGTATTCACACCTTTTACATCGGCAAAAACGCAAAGGTTAAATATATTGAAAAGCATTACGGCGAGGGCGACGGCAACGGCGAAAACGTTATGAACCCCACCACAATAGTCAATATCGAAGACGGCGGCTATATGGAAATGGAAACCGCGCAGATAAAGGGTATAGACTCAACAAACCGCGTTACAAAGGCGCGCCTTAAGGATAATGCAACAATAGTTATACACGAAAAAATTATGACACACGGAAAACAGAGAGCGCAAACCGATTTTACCGTTGATCTTGACGGTGAAAATTCGGGAGCGAACGTGATCTCGCGTTCGGTTGCAAAGGGCAGCTCGTTCCAGAAGTTTTTATCAAAAATCAACGGCAACAACGTCTGTAACGGTCATACCGAGTGCGACGCCATAATTATGGACTCCGGCCGTGTTACCGCAATACCCGAGCTTACGGCGAATAATATAGACGCCTCGCTTATTCACGAGGCGGCAATAGGCAAAATAGCCGGCGATCAGCTTATAAAGCTTATGACCTTGGGCCTGACCGAGGCGCAGGCGGAGGAGCAGATTATAAACGGATTTTTAAAATAAGCCCGTTTTGTTAATATCGTTATCGTGTATAACGGTGACGTATTTAACAGAGGATAATTCGCAGATCATCGTGCTGCAGCCTCTGTACAGCTTAAGTATCAGGTAATCGGCGCCTACCTCTAACAGGGTTCCCACTCTGCTTTCAAGTCTGCCGCCTATAAGCGACTCCACCCGCACAAGCTTGCCTACGCATTTTTTTAAAATATCCGTAATGCGGCAGGGGGCGGAGGAAACGGCGGGCGGCGCAGCTTTTACCTTTGCTTCACCGCATTTTTTAAGATAGCTTTCGTAATAATTCAGGTCCTTTTCACTTACAATAGGGCAGGGAAAGTTTTTTTCCATAGCTTATCAGCTCCAAATATTATTATTTACTATATGATATGAAACGAACGCCTACGGCGTTATTAAAAGAGGAGGAAAAGTATGTCTACACCGCATATAGCAGCCGAAAAAGGCGATTTTGCAAAAACCGTACTTATGCCGGGCGATCCGTACCGTTCGGCGCTTATTGCCGAAAGCTTTTTAAGCGAAGCCCGCCTTGTGAACGACGTGCGCGGGGTGCGCGGCTATACGGGGCTTTATAAGGGCGTTCCCGTTTCGGTTATGGCAAGCGGTATGGGTATGCCGTCTATCGGTATTTATTCTTACGAGCTTTATAATTTTTTCGGCGTTGAAAATATTATACGGGTAGGCTCGGCGGGCTCTTACAGCCGAAACGTTAAGGTGCGCGATATTGTAATTGCTATGGGGGCTTGCACCGATTCGGCATATGCCTCGCAGTTTAACCTGCCCGGCACGTTTGCGCCCGTGGCGGATTTTAATTTGCTTGAAACGGCGGTTAAAAAGGCGCGCGAATTGAAATTTAATTTTCACGTCGGTAATGTGATTTCAAGCGACCGCTTTTACGGCGACAGTGCCGATCTGCCTATAGCGGAGCAGCCGCAGAGCCTTTGGGGTAAAATGGGCGTGCTTGCGGTTGAAATGGAAGCGGCGGCGCTTTATATGAACGCGGCAAGGGCGGGCAAAAAAGCGCTTGCTGTCTGCACGGTATCGGATTCGCTTATTACCGGCGAGGCGCTTTCTGCCAAAGAGCGCCAAAATTCCTTTACCGATATGATAAGGCTCTCCCTTGAGACCGCGGCGGAGCTTTGAAATATGACGGTTAAGGAAAGACTTTTGCCGCTGCTGAGCGAAAACAGGTTTATATCGGGCGAGCAGGCGGCTAAGGAGCTTAACGTAAGCCGCGCGGCTGTTTGGAAGGCAGTGGAGCAGTTAAGGCGCGAGGGCTGTAAAATAGAAGCGGTTACAAACAAGGGCTACCGCTTGAGGTACGATAACGATATTTTGCAGGCAGGCAAAATAAACGAGCTTTTAGGGCCGCTTTCGAACGCCCTTTACATAAATGTTGAACGTACCGTAACGTCAACGAATATATTGCTTAAGGAAAAGGCGGCTTTGGGCGCGCCGGAGGGCACCGTGCTTATAGCTTCAAGCCAAACATCGGGCAGGGGCAGATTTGCGCGCAAATTTTATTCCCCCGAAAACAGCGGAATTTATATGAGCATACTTTTGCGGCCGCGTATGCCTGCGGAGAACGCCGTGCTTATAACAACCGCCGCAGCTGCCGCGGTTGCCGTTGCCGCAGAAAATTTAAGCGGTAAAAAAACCGAGATCAAATGGGTAAACGACGTGCTTATAAACGGCAAAAAGATTTGCGGAATTTTAACCGAGGCGGCGCTTGATGTGGAAAGCGGCAGTCTTGATTACGCGGTGTTGGGTATAGGAATTAACGCATATACCCCAAGCGGCGGCTTTCCCGAAGAAATAAAGAATATCGCCGGAGCGGTATTTGAGCAAAAGGCGGCGGACCTTCGCAGCCGCCTTGCAGCCGAGGTGCTTAAAAGCTTTTACGGTTTTTATTCAACGCTTGAAGGCCGCGGCTTTCTTGAAGAATACCGCCGCCGCAGCGCGGTTATAGGAAAAAGAATATCCGTTATTTCGCGGGACGGAGCCGTTTTTGCAACCGCACTCGGAATAGACGAAAATTGCAGGCTGCAGGTGAAATACGACGACGGCAGAACAGCCACTCTTTCCTCAGGTGAGATAAGTACAAAAATAATGTAAAATAAAAATCTTACCACTTGAAAAATACAGGATAATGTGATAATATTGTCATATATTAGAGTTTACGGGAGAAAAAAATGTCTGAAGACAACAGTATAAATAGCAAGCTTAATTTTAAAGATATATTTTTTACGGCGCTTAATAAATGGTATATTCTGTTCATAGCGCTGCTGCTTTGTATTTCTGCGTCACTTATTTATTCGTATTTTATTGTGACGCCGCTTTACAGATCAACCGGCAAAATTTATTTAACCAATAAAGACGCGGGTAAAATTAGCACAAGCGAGATTGCTATTTCATCTTATCTTACAAAGGATTACGAAAATCTAATAACAGACCGCGCGGTGCTTGACGAGGTATCCTCAAGGCTCGGCGGTAAGTATTCCTATGCGGAGCTTAAGCGTGCGGTTTACATTGAAAATCCGGAGGATACGCGCTTTCTTGAAATAACGGTTACCACCGCAAGCCCGAACGATTCAAAAAAAATCGTGGATACGGTGTGCAGCGTTGCGCAGGAGAAAATTATCGAGCTTTTGGGAATAGACAGGGTTACCATTATACGCGGCGGCAATGTTCCGCAGTCGCCCGCGGTACCGAACGTAAGCCTTAACATAATAAAATCGGCGATTATAGCAATACTTATTTTTGCGGCGGCTGTTTTGGCAATGGTAATGTTCAACGATAAGATAAACGGTCCCGAAGACGTTGAAAAATACCTCGGTATAAGCGTGCTCGGTAATATACCGTATCAAAACCGCAACAAAGCGAAAAGATAAAAAAGATACTTAACTTAATAGATTTGACGTTATTTGTCGGAAAGGCAGTTTATGTTAACCGAAAACGAAGAGCTTTATAACAGCGGTATGTTGGAATACGCCGGAAAGGTGAATTTTAACGCCGCGTCTCAAAACGGATATCTTACAAACGAAAATTATAAAACACTCAGAACAAACATACTTTTTTGCGGAACGGATATAAAAACAATAGTTTTAACAAGCGCCAGAGAAAACGAGGGCAAAAGCACCGTTTCGGCAGAGCTTGCAAAAAGCCTTGCGGAGGCGGACAAAAAAACCGTTTTTATAGACGCCGATATGAGAAAATCCGTGCTTATGCGGCGCAGCGCCGCGTCGCGCGGCTTTTGCGGACTTTCGGAATATCTTTCCGGTCAGGCAGAGCTTTCCGATGTGCTTTATAACACCCAAATACAGAATTTCGATGTCATTTTCAGCGGCAGGTTTCCGCCTAATCCGGTTGAGCTTTTAGGCTCGCAAAGCTTTGTAAAGCTTATAGATATGCTTAAATCCGTTTACGATTATGTTATAATCGATTCACCGCCGCTCGGCGCTATTATAGACGCCGCGGTTATCGCTTCTTATTGCGACGGGGCAATTATTGTAATAACCCCCGGAAAGATACCGTATACCGAGTGTCTTGAGGTAAAAGAGCAGCTTTCAAAAAGCGGCTGTAAAATACTCGGCGCGGTGCTTAACGATATATACGGCAAGCGCACCAAATATTATAAAAAGTATTACAGACAGCGCGAGTATTCAAAAGAGGCCAAAAAAATCAAGTACAGATAGGCAATACAATCAGGACGCACCGCAAACACAAAAACTTGACAAATGCCAGGAAAAGCCTTATAATTCAATTAGATTTAACTTTTGGAGGAATTGTAAAATATGATTAGTGCCGGCGATTTCAGAAATGGAGTAACCTTTGAAGAGGACGGAAACGTTCTTCAGGTAATAGAATTTCAGCATGTAAAGCCCGGAAAAGGCGCTGCTTTTGTAAGAACTAAGGTTAAAAACGTAATTACCGGTTCGGTTGTTGAAAAAAGCTATAACCCTTCCGCTAAGTTCCCTACCGCTTTTGTTGAAAGAAAGGATATGGAATATTCTTATTCGGACGGGGATCTTTATTACTTTATGGATCAGGAGACCTATGAGCTTGTTCCGATCAACAGCAGCGAGCTTGGCGATAACTTTAAGTTTGTAAAAGAAAATATGGTTTGCAAGATACTTTCCTATAAGGGTAAGGTATTCGGCGTAGAGCCGCCTACATTCGTAGAGCTTCAGGTAACGGCAACCGATCCCGGCTTTAAGGGCGATACCGCTACTAACGCCACAAAACCCGCAACGCTTGAAACAGGCGCGGAGATCCGCGTTCCGCTCTTTATTAACGAGGGCGATATGATAAGAATAGATACCCGCACGGGCGAATATATGGAACGTGCTTAAAACGGAGGTTAAGTTAATGGATATTTGTGAAAAGATTGCTTATATTAAAGGTCTTGCCGAGGGCTTAAAGCTCGACGAAAACACCAACGAGGGCAAAATACTTGCCGCTGTTATCGATCTTCTCGGAGATATAACAAGTGAGATATGTGATATTGAGGACGGCTGCGACGCAATGCTCGAACAGATCGACGCGGTAGACGAGGATCTTTCCACTGTTGAGGATTTTGTTTACGGCGACGAAGACGACTGCTGCGACTGCGGCGACGATTGCGAAGACGACGACCTTTATGAAATAGAGTGCCCGGCTTGCCATGATACAATTTATCTTGACGAGGATATGCTTGAGGACGAGGGTATGACCTGCCCTAACTGCGGCACAAAGCTTGAATTCGACTTTGACGATTGCTGCTCCGGCGATTGCTGCGACTGCGATCACGACGAAGACGAGGAATAATTAAAATAAATCAAAGGCCGTGCCTGCCCGTTTAACGCGGCGGCACGGCTTTGTTTTTAAACGGGGTGTTGAATTTGGAGCTTACCGCACCTAAGCTTGAGTATACCGTGAATAAGGCGGACGAAGGCGCAATTCCGGTAATTATAGTAGCCGCCGGCTCGTCTTCCCGTATGGGCGGAATAAATAAGCTTACCGTACCTGTTTCGGGCGTGCCGGTGCTTGCGCGTACCTTGGCGGCTTTTGAAAACTGCCCTATGATTTCGGGTATTATACTTGCAGTGCGCTCGCAGGATATCTTAAATTCACAGCTTATGGCAGAGCAATACGGTATTTCAAAGCTTACCGATGTAATCTGCGGCGGAAATACGCGTGCCGAAACGGTGGCGCGCGGTATTGCAAGGCTCGGAAAAAACGATGAGTACGTGCTTATCCACGACGGGGCAAGACCGCTTGTAACCGATGAGATCATAACCGAAACGGCGGCGGCTTTGAAAAGCTTTTCGGCGGTTGCCTGCGCCGTTCCCGTAAAGGATACCGTAAAGTGCGTTGATAAAAACGGCGTTGTTATAAAAACCTTGGACCGTTCGGGGCTTTTTGCCGTTCAAACTCCGCAGGGCGTTAAAGTAAGGGATTATAAGGCCGCCGCAGAAAAGGCGGGGGAAGGGCTTAAGGAATTTACGGATGACGCGTCTGTAATGGAGGCGGCGGGCTATACCGTTCACATAACGCGCGGAAGCTACGCCAATATAAAAATTACCACACGCGAGGATATTGCGCTTGCAGAGTATTTATTAAACGGAGAAAATAAGGAATGAGAATAGGGCACGGGTACGACGTTCATAAGCTGACAGAGGGAAGACCGCTTATATTGGGCGGCGTTAAAATACCGTACGAAAAGGGGCTTTTAGGTCATTCAGACGCCGACGTGCTGCTCCACGCCGTATGCGACGCGCTTTTGGGCGCGGCGGCGCTCGGAGATATAGGCAGGCATTTCCCCGACAGCGATAACGCCTACAAAAATATAAACAGCCGTATTTTACTTAAAAAAACGGCGTCCCTTATTAAGGAAAAAGGCTTTAAGGCGGTTAATATAGACGCCACCGTAATAGCGCAAAGGCCTAAGCTTGCCCCCTTTATACCGGATATGGCAAAAAACATTGCAGAGGATTGCGGCCTGCCGCTTTCGGCGGTAAACGTTAAGGCAACAACCGAGGAGGGGCTTGGCTTTACCGGCGCGCTTGAGGGGATAAGCGCCCATGTGGTGTGCCTTATAGAGTAATATTAAATTTGGGTTTTGCATATTATTATTTCGGTGATATGCTTGAAACTGTTTGTAACCGTAACCAAAAAAGCCTTGGCTGTTATGCTTGCCGCAGCAATAGCGGTGCTTGTGCTTATAAGCCGCGTGTCTTCCCTTAACGGTAATGTTAAGGACGGCTCAACCAACGCAAAACGCGTGCAGTTTATCGAAGACTTAGGCTACAGCGTTAACAAAACGCCCTGCGTTAAGGAAACCGTAATACCCGAAAGCTTTACAAACGTTTACGAAAAATATAACGCCTTACAAAAGCAAGCGGGCTTTGACCTTACGCGCTTTAAGGGGAAAAGGGCTGAAGTGTACGGTTATACCGTTTTAAACGGTGAAAAAACCGTAACGCTTATAGTTGTAAACGGCGAGATCGCGGGCGGAGACATAGCCTCTGCCGCGCTTAACGGCGAGATGCTGCCGCTTATACATATCGAATGAAAGGAATCATATGCCTTTGCAAAGACTTGACAGATTTATTTCAAATCAGCTTAACCTTTCAAGAAAAGAGGTTAAGGAGGGAATAAAAAGGGGCTTTGCCGATGTAAACGGTAAAACGGTAACACGCCCCGAACATACGGTTGATACGCTTGGCGACAGGGTTTGCTTTAACGGACAGGCCGTTTCGTTTAAGGAGCATATTTATATCGTAATGAATAAGCCCGCGGGGGTTCTTTCCGCAAGCGATGATAAAAGCCGCAAAACGGTGGTGGATATTATTCCGGATAATATAAGAAGAAAAGGTCTTTTCCCAGTAGGCAGGCTTGATAAGGATACAACGGGTCTTCTTATTATTACCGACGACGGTGATTTTGCACACAGGGTATTATCGCCGAAAAAAGAGATATACAAAACGTATATTGCAGGGCTTGACGGGGTCGTTAATGAAGAGACGGTAAAGAAATTTTTAAGCGGCGTGGTTTTGGCGGACGGCACCGTTTGCAGAAAAGCGTTTTTAAAACCGCTCGGTGAAAAAACGGCGGAAATTAAAATTTGCGAAGGAAAATTTCACCAAATAAAGCGTATGTTCGGCACCGCAGGTCTCGGAGTAAATTCACTTAAACGCGTGGCGATAGGCGAATACAAGCTGCCGGACGAGCTGTCGGAAGGAATGTGCAAAGAAACCACAAAATTCCAATTAAATGCGCTGTTTATCGGCAAATAGCGCGCGAATATGCATATTAAACAAAACATTCTTTTTAAGATTGGATATATTTCGTATAGCAATTTTTAAAATATTTTGATATAATACAATTACATTGAAGCGATTATTTTTAGGAGGCTTATTTTTATGGCAAGTTTGTCATTACGTCATGTTTACAAAAGATACCCGGGCGGAGTAACTGCCGTATCTGATTTTAACCTTGAAATTAAAGACAAGGAATTTATTATTTTGGTAGGTCCTTCGGGCTGCGGTAAATCTACTACTTTGCGTATGGTTGCCGGACTTGAAGAAATTTCAGACGGCGAAATTTATATAGGCGATAAGCTTGTTAACGACGTTGCCCCTAAGGATCGCGATATTGCAATGGTTTTCCAGAACTATGCGCTTTATCCGCATATGACGGTTTTCGATAATATGGCGTTCGGACTTAAGCTCCGCAAAACTCCGAAGGATGAGATTAAGCGCCGTGTTGAAGAGGCCGCCCGTATTCTTGATATTTCTCACCTGCTTGAGCGCAAGCCGAAGGCTTTGTCCGGCGGTCAGCGTCAGCGTGTTGCGCTCGGTCGTGCAATAGTACGTGAGCCTAAGGTATTCTTACTTGACGAGCCGCTTTCCAACTTGGACGCTAAGCTTCGTGCACAGATGCGTACCGAAATTTCAAAGCTTCACCAGAGACTGGGTACAACCTTCATTTACGTTACTCACGACCAGACCGAGGCTATGACAATGGGTACCCGTATCGTTGTTATGAAGAGCGGTCTTATACAGCAGGTTGATACGCCTAATAACCTTTATCTCTATCCCTGCAACCTCTTCGTTGCCGGATTTATCGGTTCACCTCAGATGAACTTTATAGAGGCAAAGCTTCTTAAAGAGGGCGAAAATTATTTGGTTGAGTTCGGTTCTGAAGATACTAAGACCCGTGCGGGCGTTAAGTATAAAATTCAGCTTCCGGCTTCTAAAAACAAGGATAACTGCCTTGAGGCATATGCCGGTAAAGAGGTTATTATGGGTATACGCCCCGAAAACGTTCACAACGAGGAAGATCTTATTGAAATTCATAAGGACGGTATCGTTGAGGCAGACGTTGAGGTTACCGAGCTTATGGGTGCAGAGACATATCTGTATATGAACTGCGAGGGTCAGTCGATTAACGCACGCGTTAGCCCGACTAATACCGCGCGTCCCGGCGATAAGATTAAAATTGCATTTGAAACTGCAAAAATTCATCTTTTCGATAAGGAAACCGAGCTTACAATCTGCAACTGATATTTTAAAAGGTTATCGGGGTCGCCCGCAAAGCGACCCCGATTTTTTACTTAGAGCTATCTGATTTTTTGTTTTGCCTGTCTGCTTTCATAATTTTACGGTTATAGCCCTGCGCCACCGCAGGATATGCGTTTTCGGTTTCGGCGGTAGACTGTATATTATAGGTGCCGTAGCGGTTGACCATATCAAAAGCCGTTTCGGGCATACCCATAACCGGAACGGAGGAAACGTCCGTAACAGGCTTATTTTTTTCTTTTTTCACTTTTTTTCACCCTTTTTTATTATATACGTTTAATTATAATATAACCGTTTGACAGAAAAAGGCATATGTGCTATACTGTAAAAAGACTATCGCATTGACGGAGGAATAATAATGCTGGATATTAAATTTATTTGTGAAAATCCGGAAATAGTAAAAGAAAACATTAAGAAAAAATTTGAAGATAAAAAACTTCCGCTTGTAGACGAGGTTATTTCACTTTACGGTGAAAAATGCGCCGCAAACAACCGCGCTAACGATCTGCGTGCCAACCGAAATAAGGTAAGCAAGCAGATAGGCGCGCTTATGGCGCAGGGCAAACGAGACGAAGCCGAGGATATGAAACGCCTTGTAAACGAGCAGGCAGAGGAGCTTAAGGCGCTTGAGGAAAAGGAAGCCGAGCTTCAGAAAAAAGTAACCGAAATTCAAATGAAAATCCCGAATATCGTGGACGGCAGCGTGCCGATAGGTAAGGACGATACCGAAAATGTGGAGGTTAAGCAGTTCGGCGAACAGTCTCACCCCGATTTTGAAATTCCCTACCATACCGATATTATGCAGCTTTTCGACGGTATTGATAAAGACGCCGCGGGCAAGGTTGCGGGCGAGGGCTTTTATTACCTTATGGGCGATATCGCGCGCCTTCATTCCGCAGTGTTGGCTTACGCGCGCGATTTTATGATAAATAAGGGATTTACCTATTGCATTCCGCCTTATATGATAAGAAGTAAGGTTGTAACCGGCGTTATGAGCTTTGAAGAAATGGACGCTATGATGTATAAAATAGAGGGCGAGGACCTTTATCTTATAGGTACATCGGAGCATTCTATGATAGGTAAGTTTATAGACAGCATAACGCCCGAAGAAAAGCTGCCGCTTACCCTTACCAGCTATTCGCCCTGCTTCCGTAAGGAAAAGGGCGCGCACGGTATTGAAGAACGCGGAATATACCGTATACATCAGTTTGAAAAGCAGGAAATGATAGTTATTTGCCGACCCGAAGAAAGTATGGATTGGTTTAATAAAATGTGGAGCTACTCGGTAGAACTTTTCCGCAGTATGGATATTCCCGTAAGAACGCTTGAATGTTGCACCGGCGATCTTGCAGATCTAAAGGTTAAGTCTTACGACGTAGAGGCATGGTCTCCGAAGCAGCAGAAGTATTTTGAGGTATGCTCCTGCTCGAACCTCGGCGACGCGCAGGCAAGAAGACTGGGCATAAGGGTTAAGGGAGTCGACGGTAAAAAATACCTTGCGCATACTCTTAATAATACCGTTGTTGCACCGCCGCGTATGCTTATAGCCTTCCTTGAAAACAACCTTCGCTTTGACGGCGAGCATTACAGTGTGCTCATACCCGAAGCGCTGCGCCCGTATATGGGCGGCAAGACCGTGCTCACAAGCGATAAAAAGCTTTGATTTGCCGTAATAAAGGCCTTTTGCCGCGGTGTAACGTGAAATTTTAAAAAAACTCTTGACAATAAACACAATATGCATTATAATTCTAATGTTGCAATCCAAAGACAGCAGGTGGCTGTATCAGCCGTAAGCATTACGCCTGCCGAGGTATGCGTTTAAATAATTATGTTTATTTAAGCCCGTCCTTTGTCTTTGGACGGGCTTTATCTTATATAATTCGGAGGTGAAAATATGCCTAACGCATTAGTTTTAGAGAAAAAGCAACAGCAGGTAGCCGAGCTTAAAGAGAAGATCGCCGCTTCCGTTACGGGTGTTATCGTTGATTATAAGGGTATCACCGTTGCGGACGATACAGCGCTCCGTAAGGAATTACGCGAAAACGGCGTTGAATATTTTGTTGTAAAAAACACTATTTTAAGCCGCGCTGTTGAGGGTACCGAGCTTGAGGGGATAAAATCCGTTCTTGAAGGAACCACAGCGATTGCTCTTTCTAAAGAGGATTATACGGCTGCTGCAAGAATTCTTTGCAAATTTGCCGATGATCATGAGAATTTTAAGGTTAAATCCGGATTCTTAGACGGAAAGGTAGCCGATGTTGCTACTATTACCGCTATTGCAAAGCTTCCCAGCAAGGAGGTTCTGCTTGCAACCGTATGCAACGTGCTTCAGGCGCCTATCGCCGCATTTGCACGCGTATTACAGGCTGTTGTAGATAAAAACGGCTCCGCAGACGCGGAATAATTAAAAACATTTAAAATTAAACGGAGGAATAAAAAATGGCATCTGAGAAAATCACAGCTATGATCGAAGAAATTAAAACTCTTTCGGTTCTTGAGCTTTCTGAGCTCGTTAAAGCAGTAGAAGAGGAGTTTGACGTATCCGCAGCGGCTGCAGTTACAGTAGCGGCTCCGGCAGCAGGCGGCGCAGCAGCAGCTGAAGAGAAGACCGAGTTCGACGTTGTACTTAAGGAAGTAGGCGCCGAAAAGATTAAGGTTATTAAGGCTGTTCGCGAGATCACCGGTCTTGGCCTTGCTGAAGCTAAGGCTATTGTAGACGGCGCTCCGAAGACCCTTAAGGAAGCTGTAGCTAAGGACGAGGCTGAAGCTATGAAGGCTAAGCTTACCGAGGTTGGCGCTACTGTTGAGCTTGCTTAATTTAAAGCAAAATTAACATTAAACCAAACAAGAAGACCGGCGTGCTTTACGTCGGTCTTTTTGAAAAAGAGCAGCCCATATAAAACCAATGTATAATGTGATAACCGCAAACCATCTGATTTAATTTGATACTTACCTTAAAAATTGTTGCACTTAGTTTGACAATTCATCTCTATTCAACAAATTTTTTTGCAAATTCGTCGGCATAGGAATTAAGCGCGGTAAAATCCATTGCTTTAATATAGTATTTTTCAAGTTCGTCGTGCATAGCCTTTGCGCGCTCAAGCGTTTTGCAGGCAGAGGATAAAAGCTCCTTAGAGGTCTTATTGTTAAACTTAATTCTTTCGCGGCTTAAATGCAGTGAAGAGTATGAAATAAATCTTCGCGCATGAATACGTCTTTCGCCGCTTTCAAAGCTGTTGTATTCATTTTCGGTCACAAAGGCAATGTCAAGTTCTGGAATTATAATATGATCGGTAATAAGGCTCGGCAAAAATGGATTTTTAACCGTTATTATTTTGTAACCGTTTTTAAGTGCGTGCTCCCTTATCCTGTTCATTATTATATCGGAAGCGCTGCCGTAGGGGTCGCTTATTATGATTTTTTTTGAAACCTCGCAGCCTACCGTGCCGTTAAAGGTAATTATTCCTTTTGGGGTTATACCGCCTAAAAATCTTATCCATTCGCTGCCTGCGGCGGTGCCTTGTTTTGCGGGTATCAAACGGCGGCAAAGGCGCTGGGCGAACTGTGCGGTCTTAGCCTTATCGGTGCAGGCAAGGGCGGTTTTGTAATTGCCTGCCTTAAGCTCGCCCGCCGCTTTGATATAACGTGCGGCGGTGGCGTGAAGCGCCTTGTTGCAAAGTGTTGCGTGTATAACCTCTTTTTCATTGCCCGAAAAAAGCGAGTCATTCCAGTATTCGCCGAAATTAAGTATTTTTTCACATACGCCGGGGAAAGACGGATCGACCGTATGCGGCGCGGTGCCGTCCATAATAACGCGTTTTTTATCGGGAAGAATTACCGCGTCAAGCGAATCGGGATCCGAGCTGCACGGGCATAAAACCGTTTTTATTCCGGCGCTTTCCGCATAAGCGGCAAGCCTTTTCATAAACGAGGATTTACCCGTTCCGGGACCGCCTTTAATTATAAACGCGCGCCATTCGCCGTCGGGCAGATAGCTTTTATCGAAAACCGAGTAAAACCCCTCGCAGGAATTTGCAGCTAAAAAATAAGTTAATTTTTTCTGTTTCATAAATCACCCTCCAAACATTATATATTATTCCCCTTAAAATACTTTTGACACAGAACGTTAAATGTGTTAAAATATGTAAGAGTCGGTCAGACGGTCGCGGGTAGCAATATCCGAGGAAAGTCCGAGCCCCGCAGGGCAGAATAGCGGCTAACGGCCGCCGAGGGTGACCTTAGGGAAAGTGCAACAGAGATATACCGCCGCAAAAGGCTGAGATTTTTTCTCAGAGCGTGCTTATGCACCGCCCGTTTGCGGTAAGGGTGGAAAGGCGAGGTAAGAGCTCACCGGTTTCACGGGAACGTCGAAACCCTGTAAACCCTATTCGGAGCAACGCTGACTGTAACTGTACGCTTGCCCGGCGTGTTACGAAAAGCGGCTTGAGCGTAAGGAGCAATCCTGCGTCGAGATAGATGATCGTCCACGACAGAACTCGGCTTACCGACCGACTCTCTATTTTAAATATAAACCGAAATGTAAGAATTGTTTTAAGCACGGACTGTAACGCCCGTGCTTTTTTGCGCCTGTTGACAAAATTAAAAATATGTATTATAATAAGAAACATATGTAGCGCAACATATGTTTCTTTAAAAAAGGAAGTGATAAAATGCCGCGTAAATTTATGTTTACCAAAGATGAAATAATTTTTGCCGCGCTTAATATCGTGCGTAAAAACGGTATGTCCGCGCTTACCGCAAGGGCGCTCGGAAATGAGCTTGGATCTTCTTCAAAGCCCGTTTTCAGTATATTTGATAATATGAGCGAGGTGCAAAACGCCGTTTTAGATGCGGCAAACCGTGAGTATCAGGGGCATATTGAAAAATTTATGAAAAGCGGTAAATACCCGCCCTATAAGGCAAGCGGTATGGCATATATAAGCTTTGCAAGGGAAGAAAAGGAGCTTTTTAAGTTGCTTTTTATGCGGGACAGAACAAATGAAGTAATAACGGAAAACAGGGAAGAAATAAAACCGCTTATAGAGCTGATAATGCAAAATACCGGAGCGGACGAGGAAAGAGCATATATATTTCACCTTGAAATGTGGGTTTACGTGCACGGGATCGCGGCAATGGCGGCAACCTCTTATTTAAAGCTTGACGAAGAGCTTATAAGCCGTATTTTGACCGACGCATATAAGGGACTTGAGGCTGCTTTAAAGGGGGAAATTTAAGCCTTATGAACGCAATAGTAACAGAAAAGCTTACTAAACGGTATAAAGATGTAACCGCCGTAGACGGGCTTAGCCTTTCGGTAAAAAAAGGCGAGCTTTTTGCGCTTTTGGGGGTTGACGGCGCAGGCAAAACAACCGCAGTTAAAATGCTTTGCGGAATTACAGAACCGGCAGGCGAATATTCGCATATACTTCCGCATTTTATTTGGGTTCTCGGTTATACCGCCGTTACAGCGGCGGCAGCGGTTCTGCTGTTTTTAAGGCAAATGAAAAAGCAGTAAAAATAAAGCTTGACAAATGATACCGTATATACGAAAATAGGCTTATAAATAAAAAGTCGGGGTGTTATTTAATGGCATATTTATCTGATATTGAAATTGCGGCAGGCTGCAAATTAAAACCCATAACCGAAATAGCAAAACGGGCGGGGATAGACGAAAAATATATCGAGCAATACGGAAAATACAAGGCTAAGGTCGACCCTTCGGTTATGAAGGACGGAAGCCGCGAGAACGGCAAGCTTATACTTGTAACCGCAATAACACCCACACCCGCAGGCGAGGGCAAGACTACAACCACCATAGGTCTTGCAGACGGACTAAGCCGTATCGGCAAAAATGTTGTTGCGGCACTGCGCGAGCCGTCTTTGGGACCCGTATTCGGCATAAAGGGAGGAGCCGCCGGCGGCGGTTATGCCCAGGTTGTGCCTATGGAGGATATAAATCTTCATTTTACGGGCGATTTTCATGCAATAGGTGCGGCAAATAACCTGCTTGCCGCAATGCTTGATAACCACATAAAGCAGGGAAACGAGCTTAACATAGACGTGCGCAAAATAACCTGGAAGCGCTGTGTGGATATGAACGACCGCCAGTTAAGGTATATAACAGACGGGCTTGGCGGCGTGGCAAACGGCGTACCGCGCGAAGACGGCTTTGATATAACCGTTGCCAGTGAAATTATGGCGGTGCTTTGCCTTTCGGATAATATAACAGACCTAAAGGAACGCCTTTCGCGTATTATTGTAGGCTATACTTATGACGATAAGCCCGTAACCTGTGCCGACCTTAAGGCGCAGGGCGCTATGGCGGCGCTTTTAAAGGACGCCGTAAAGCCTAATCTTGTGCAGACCTTAGAGGGAACGCCTGCGCTTGTTCACGGCGGACCGTTTGCAAATATAGCGCACGGCTGTAATTCCGTAACGGCTACAAGGCTTGCGTTAAGGCTCGGCGATTACGCCGTAACCGAGGCCGGCTTCGGCGCCGACCTCGGAGCGGAAAAATTCCTTGATATCAAATGCAGGGCGGCAGGGCTAAAGCCTGACGCTGTTGTTATGGTTGCAACGGTCCGCGCGCTTAAAATGCACGGCGGACTTGATAAAAAAAGCCTTGATACCGAGAATATTACGGCGCTTGAAAACGGCATACCCAACCTGTTAAAGCATATAGACAATATTAAAAACATTTACGGCTTGCCGTGCGTTGTGGCGTTAAACCGTTTCCCGACCGATACCGACAGGGAGATAGATTTTGTAATTAAAAAGTGTAAGGAGCTTCACGTAAACACGGTTCTTTCCACCGTTTGGGCAGAAGGCGGTAAGGGCGGCGAGGAATTGGCGCGCGAGGTTGTGCGGCTTTGCAACGAAGAAAAAAGCAACTTTACATTCGCCTATCCGCTTGAATACACAATAAAGGAAAAAATTGAAGCGGTAGTTAAAAAGGTTTACGGCGGCGACGGAATAACCGTGCTTCCGGCGGCGCAAAAGCAGATGGATAGGCTTACCGCCTTAGGCTTTGGGGGATTGCCCGTGTGCATTGCAAAAACGCAGTACAGCTTTTCGGATAACCCCTCGCTGTTAGGCGCGCCGAGCGGCTTTACCGTTACGGTTAAAAACGTTAAAATATCTGCCGGCGCGGGATTTATTGTGGTGCTTACCGGCGATATTATGACAATGCCGGGACTGCCGAAACGCCCTGCGGCGGAAAATATAGATGTTGACGAAAACGGAAAAATAACAGGTCTGTTTTAAAATGTCGAGGGGAAATATAATTATGCGATATGAGTTTTTAAGGTTTCCGGGCGGAAAGCCGAAGGCTGTAACCTTCAGTTATGACGACGGCTGCAGAGATGATATTAGGTTAGCGCAAATCGCCAACTCTTACGGAATAAAATGTACCTTTAACATAAACAGCGGCTTTATTGCGAAAAAATCCGAACGAATGGCATTTAACTGCCGATGAAATTAAAAAATACATTATTGACGCGGGCAATGAAATTGCCGTGCACGGCGAATATCACAGAGCGCCCGGCAAGCAAAGAACAATTGAGGGAATAAAGGACGTTCTTAACTGCCGTATCAGGTTGGAAGGCTTGTTAGGCGCTATAATAAGGGGTATGGCATACCCCGATACGGGTATCCGCGATTTTCATAATAATGCAAGCTATGAAAATATAAGGGGCTATCTTAAGGACCTTGGAATTGTATATTCAAGATCCTTAGGGGCAGATAACGACAGCTTCGCCTTACCGACGGATTGGTACAACTGGATACCTACCGCGCATCACAATAACGAAAATATTATGGCGTATATTGATAAATTCATAGGCAAGCAGGGCAGCTACTGCGCCGCAAGAACGCCATGGCTCTTTTATTTATGGGGGCACAGCTATGAGTTCGGAAATGCCGGCAATTGGGAGCATTTAGAGAATATATGTAAAAAGCTATCAAACCGTGATGACGTTTGGTATGCTACCAATATAGAAATTTATGATTATGTTAACGCATATAATTCGCTGATTCACAGTGCGGACGGCAGCATGGTATATAATCCTACGCTTTGTGACGTTTGGTTTGATATAGACGAAACCGAATATTGCGTTAAAAGCGGCGAAACGATAAAAATTACAATAAAATAAGAGCGGCGTTCGCCGCTCTTATTTTATTTAAGCATATTTATTTCGTTCTAAGCGCAAAGCGCGAAAGAATCCGTATTTCCTTAAAAGAGGAACGAATTGCCACAGCCGTTTACACGGTCTCGCAATGACAGGTGTGACGGTTTGCCGCGTATTTTACGGTGGTTGCAGTAACCAAACGGCTTGTCATTCTGAGCGCAAAGCGCGAAAGAATCCGTATTTCTTTAAAAGGGAAGCGGATTGCCACAGTCGTTTACACGGCTTCGCAATGACAGGGGTGTGGAAAACGTATTCCGCGCGCCTTTCGGCGCTCGCAATGACAGCTATATAAGCAAACAAAAAACTAAGCCTTCCGCTCTTATTTTATTGCAAAACCGTAACATTTTTAAATAAAACGCAAAATCCCGTTCTCTCGTCCTTTGCGGATATCGGAAGCCCTGTAGCGCCCAAATACATACGGTATTTTAATTTTTCACCGTTGCTTTCGGTATAATAGCAGTCGTTTTCGGCTGTAACCTCGGCGTTTTCACCGGCGGCGTCGTTTAATATTTTATAAAGGTAAGAGCAGGCAATTCCGTCGGGAACCGAAGAAATATCGTACTTATATTCAAGCCCGTTATATTTTGCCGTAACGCCGCTTTCGCTGAAATGCAGCATAAGACCGTTTAATGTGTCGGGTGCGGTAAAGGCAATATCAGTATCGCCGTTTTTGCTTACTGTTACAAGCGCGATATAGCTTTCGTTATAGTATGTAAGCTCTGCCGTAAAGCTTATTCCCCTTGTTACGGGGGTAATATGCGCGGCTTTACTGCAAGAGCAGAATACGGCAATAACGCTTAAAACCGTAATAAGCAAAAAAGTTTTTTTCAAACAGAAGCGCTCCTTTTAAAGCTCCTCGATAATATCGGTCGGCAGCATAGCGCGTTCGCCGCGGCGAAGCGCCGCTTTATCGCCTGCTTCGCCGTGCAGATAAACGGCGTACTTTGCGGCGCTTTCGGGCGAAAAGCCTTGGGCTAAAAGCGAAACCGTAATACCCGAAAGCACGTCGCCGCTGCCGCCGCAAGCCATACCGGGGTTTCCCGTAAGATTAAATGTGATTTCACCGTTCGGCAAGGCTATTATCGTGTTTGCGCCCTTAAGCACCAATATGCAGCCGTATTCTTTTGCAAAGCCGCGTGCAATGCTTACACGGTCTGCTTCAACCTCTTTGGCGGTAACGCCCAAAAGCCTTGCCATTTCACCGGGGTGCGGCGTTAATATAACGGGAGCTTTTGTGTTTTTAATAATATCTATGCTGTTTGCAATCACGTTTATGCCATCGGCGTCTATCACAATAGGAATTTCGGCGGTTTTAAGCAGCTCTTTAACCAAATATTCTGTTTCGTCGTTATTGCCGCTGCCGGAGCCTGCAAGCACGGCGTCGGCTTTGTTAAGCAATGCTTTTATATTTAAATCCGCAGTGCCGTTTTGCTTTATCGGAACGCACACTGCCTCAGGTACGGCGGCGGTAAACGGCGCGTATATGCTCTCGCTTAATACAGCCTTTGCTATTCCTACACCGCTTCTAAGCGCGGCGCGCGCCGCAAGCACAGCAGCTCCCGCATAGCCGTAGCTGCCGCAAAACAGCAAAGCCGTACCGTAGATTCCCTTGTGGGAATTATGCCTTCGCTTTTTAAATTCGGGCTTTTGCGTTGTTGAAAATGTGCTGCCGATAGGCTTTACGCCTATATCCGCAACCAATACCTCGCCGCAGTAATCCGAGCCTTCGGGCAGAACAAAGCATGGCTTTAGGGCTATAAACGTAACGGTAAGGTCGGCGCAAAACGCCGCGCCCAATACCCTGCCTGAATCCGCCTCTACGCCCGACGGAATATCTACGGCAATTTTTACGGCGTTTAGGGAGTTGACTTTATTTATAAGCTTTTCGGCGTTTTCGTTAAGTTTCCTGTTAAGGCCTATTCCGAAAAGCGCGTCTATAACAATATCGCAGTTTTCCGTTTCAAGGCGCTCACTTACGTTAACCGCCCCCAATTTTCCGTAATAAAAGGCGGCGTTTTCCGTTTTGGGAGCGCCGAACGGCGTTACAACGCTTACGGCGGCGCCGTTTTCGCTTAATTCCTTTGCGATAACAAAGCCGTCGCCCCCATTGTTTCCGCTGCCGCAAAGCACGGTTATGCGCTTATTTAAAACACTGTATTTTTGCATTATAATTTCGGCGGCGGCGCGGCCTGCGTTAAGCATAAGCTCTTTTAAAGAAAAAGCGCCGCTTTTAACGGCGTTTTCCTCCGATTCTCTTATAAGCTCGGCATTAAGTATCATACCTTAAAACTCCCTTACTTAAAGGCGCTGTTTGCTATAAATTTAGGCACAAACTTTACAATTGCGCCGCGCACACGCTCGTCCGGTGCAAAGATAAGATAAGAAGTGCCCTTACCCTCGGTAGAGGAAACCATAAGATACGCCTCAGGGTCGTTTAAATTGCAGGCGGTAACAATTTCCTTTGAATTGACCGAGGAAAGAAGACCTTGATTAAATTTTTCAAGCCTTGAAACGGTGGCAAGCTCAAACGAAAGCACGCGCTTTCTTGAGCTTTTATTTATAATTTTATCAATATCCATGGTTCCGTTGGTTACAATATATTCATACTCTACATTAAAGCGGCAGCTTAGCTTAAAGGCTCCGTAAAGCGCGCCCGCTATAAGTAAAAATGAAAAAAAACCTAAATATCCCATAAACAGCACAAGCAAAAAGCATATTATAAATGCAAGCAGCCAAATGCCGGTTATTGCGGCAATATCCTTGCCTGATTTTTTTACCGCTGTTATTTGTTCAAAAAACGTATCCATGTCATATCTCCTCAAATAAAGTAATATAATTACACATACATTATATACCAAAATGTATTGTACTTGCAATATTTTTTGTTTTGTTATATAATAAATTTACCTTTTATTAACAAGTGAGGTGCTTAAATTGCATATTAAAGACGGATTTACGGTTAAAAACCTGCAGGGTCAGATGACGGTTGTTGCGGAAAAGGGAATTGACAATACCATTGTGTTAACCGAAACGGCGTTGTTTTTATGGAAAATGCTTGAGAACGGAAACCCCACAAAAAGCGAGATGTTAAACGCGCTGCTTGATAATTTTGAAATTTCAACGGTATTGGCGCTCGGAGATATAGACGTATTTTTAAGAACGATGAGGGAAAACGGAATAATTGAGGAATGAAAAGGGAAAACAATAAGGCAACCTTAAAATGGATATATGCCCGCACAAAAAGATTTTTGCCCGCGGTTGCGGTAACCTCTTTAATTTCCGCGTTTACGGCGGTAAGCTATGTGCTGCTTGCGCTTATTACAAAGCGTGTGCTCGATATTGCAACAAAGGACGCCGCCGGCAGTCTTGCGGCGGCGGGAACCGCGCTTTTTGCCGTAATTGCGGTGCAGGTGATATTAAGCGCCTGTCAGTCGCTTTTAAACGCATATGTAAACGGAAGGCTTACGCTTTCGCTTCGCAGCTATCTTTTTACACTGATATGCCGCAAAAGATATTCGCAGATTTCACGCTATCACTCAGGCGATATATTAAACCGCCTTACCTCCGATGTCGACGTGGTTGTATCAAGCTCGGTCTCGATTATACCGAGCGTTGTTTCAACCGTTGCAAAAATAACGGCGGGCATCGGCGCAATGATTTTTATGAATCCGATAATCGCGGCGGTGATATTGGTTTTGGGAATTACCGTTCCCGCAATAGGCAGGGCAATAAACAAAAAGTATAAATATATGCATAAGGAGTGTCAGCGAACCGAGGGTAAAACGCGCTCGTTTATGCAGGAATGCTTTGAAAACATAGTGGTTATCAAATCCTTTGCAAGCGAAAAGCCGTTTGTTAAAAGGCTTACCGTGTTTATGGAGGATAATTTCCGCCTTAAAATAAAAAGAACGGGAATTTCTGTTTTGGCTTCTATATGCCTTTATACGTTTTTTACCGCAGGCTATTATGCGGTGCTTTTGTGGGGAGCGGGCGGTCTTGCCGCAGGCACGCTTACATACGGTACGCTTATGGCGTTTTTACAGCTTATTTCGCAGCTCAGGGCGTCGCTGCAAAACGTTTCGGGAATACTGCCGCAGTATTATTCCGCCTTAGCCTCTGCGGAAAGGCTTATTGAACTTGAAAAAACCGAAGACGAAAAGCCGCCGCTTGAAAAGGAAAGCGCGGACAGGCTTAAGGATAATTTTGAAAGCCTTGAAATAAACGGGCTTTGCTTCGGCTACGGCAGAGAGGCTGTAATTGAAAACTGCAGCTTTAAAATAGAAAAAAATAAAATAACCGCTGTAACCGGAGAATCCGGTAGCGGCAAAAGTACTTTGTTTAAGCTTATTTTAGGGCTTTATTCGCCCACTGCCGGCAGTATTACCGTAAACGGCAAAATCCCTGTCGACGCTTCTGTACGCGGGCTTTTTGCATATGTTCCGCAGGGTAATATGGTGCTTTCGGGCACGGTTAAGGATAACATAACCCTTTGTAACCCTGACGTTGACGAGGAAAGACTTATAAACGCGGCAAAGGCGGCAGAAATATACGACTATATTTCGTCGCTGCCAGATGGGTTTGATACGGCGCTCTCCGAGCGCGGCGCAGGCCTTTCGGAGGGGCAGATACAGCGCATATCGATAGCGCGCGCACTGCTTACCGAAGCGCCGGTCTTACTGCTCGACGAGGCAACAAGCGCCCTTGACGAGACTACCGAAACACGCGTGCTTGAAAATATTAAGGCTATGAGCGCTAAAACGGTTGTATTTATAACCCACCGCAATACAAGCCTTAAGGTATGCGACCGCATAATACGGGTTGAAAATAAGAAATTTGCCGCCTTGAAATGACGGCAATTTTTTATACCCTATAATCCGCATATCATACGTTCAAGCTCCTTTGCCGCTATGCTCAGCGGTTTATCCTTTCTTTTAATAACCGCTATACTGCGTTCGGGTATTGTTTCCTTAAGGTCTATAATTGCGGCGTTATTGCTGCATTTCACAAATTCCTTCGGTACAAAGCCTATACCGAGGTCCGCCTCTACAAGGGGCAGTATTTGGTCGGCGGTAAAGGCTTCAATATCGGGCTTAAAGGCAAGCCCGTAATCGGCAAAAAGACCCGAATAAAAGGAAAACGACATTGTATCGCTCCCTAATGAAATTAAGGGGAATTTCACCAATTCGGCAAGCGAGACCTTTTTACCTAAAAGCCCTGAAAAAAACGGCGAACATACCGCAACCTCGTTTACGGAGCCGACCTTTTTTGCCGTGAGCGACGGCGAGCCTGCGGCGGGCGCGGTTACTACTGCAATATCGGCTGCGCCGTCCTTTAAGGCGGCAACGGCCTGCGGCGTTGTGTGATTGCTTACCCTTATGTGTATATTCGGGTACAGCGTGCGGTATTTTTTTAAAACAGGCAGCAGCAGGCATCTCAGAGCCACCTCGCTTGCGGCAATGTATACGCTGCCGCCGTTTAAGCTGCGGCTTTCGGATATTTCCTCCTCCGCCGCCTCAATATGCTCAAATGCGGCGCTTATATGCCTGTAAAGCTTTTCCCCCTCAGGCGTAAGCTTCATTCCGCGGTTATTCCGCGTGAAAAGCGGGCAGCCGAGCGAATTTTCCAAATTCTTTATTATCCGTGTAAGGTTCGGCTGGTTATTTATAAGCAGCTTTGCCGCTTTGGTTATGTTGCCGTATTTTGCAATATAATAGAACACCCTGTAATAATCGTAGCTGATATTCACGTTATCCCTCTTTGCAATATTATTATCGTATCGCAAATATATGTATTATGTATTTTACATATATTTGTAAAACAATTATAATATTAAGGCTTGGAAAAGTCAACATGTATTAACGCTTAAAAGGGGACGATTTTTATGGCGGATTGTTTTGAAGCCGCAATGTGCGTTATGCTTGATACGGCCGTATTCTTTGTAATGCTTAATATAATTAAGAAAAACGGCAAAAATGAGGCGTTCGGGCGTTTTGCGGCATTGGCCTTCGGCACGGGCTTTTTAACAGGGCTTGCGGCAAAATTTATTTCGGGCGGCAGCGCTGTTATTATATGCCTTTACGCACTTGGTTTTATGCTTTCGTATTCGGCGTTTGTTTTCTCGGTTCCGGAAAAGAGGAAACGCAATGATTGCCGTTAAGCCCTTTAAGGGGCAAATGTCGGACAGCTTTCGCGCCGCTGTTTTTATAATACTGTCGGGCGGCTTTCAGGACGCATACACATACACCTGCCGCGGCGAGGTTTTTGCCAATGCCCAAACGGGTAATATTGTGCTTTTAAGCACGGCGTTTTTCCGTTCGGAATGGGGCACCGTATTAAAATATCTTGTGCCGGTTGTTTCTTTTCTTATAGGAACGGCGGCGGCGGAATTTATACACATTAAGCTTAAATGCTATGAAAAAATACATTGGCGGCAAATAATTCTGTTTTGCGAGATCGTGCTGCTTTTTGCCGTAGGCTTTATACCCAAAGCCGCAGAGCCGCTTGCAAACGCATTGGTTTCTTTTGTTTGCGCGCTGCAGGTGCAGACCTTTCATAAGGTAAGGGGGCACGCCTATGCCAGCACGATGTGCATAGGAAATATGCGTGCGGGAACCGAGGCTATGTGCGCGTATTTAAGAACAAGAGATAAGGAAATCCTTAAAAAATCGCTTACATATTTCGGCGTTATCCTTGTTTTTGCAATAGGCGCGGCGCTTGGCAGTATTGTAACGCTTATTTTAAATTACAGGGCGGTTTTGGTTTGCTGTGCGCTGCTTTCGGTAAGCTTTTTTATGATGTTTGTGCCTGAAAAAAAGCCCTGATTCACTCTGTGAAAAGTTTAACAATTTTGTTGTTTTAAAAAGACTGATATTTGTATAAAAAAATGCTTGACTTTATTATATAAAAGCACTAAAATTAGACAATAAAATCAGGTAGGGGGTATGCTTTTTGGCGGCAGGTATAATAGCGGCGGTTTTCGGCGCGGCCGAGGCGGTTTTGCTTAAAAAAACGCTTGGCTTTTTTACTTCGGGCGAATATACCGCGGCGGTTGCGTTTGCCTTAATAAAGCTTTTGCTTTACGGCGCTGCGCTTCCCGTACTGGTGTTTTTGTTTCCGGCGCATATTATAGAATGTGTTATAGGCTATGCGGTCGGTTTACCCCTATCGGTTATGTTTTTCTTTATATTAAATACAATAAACGCCGGCAAGGCGTCTTCGGGAGATGGTAAAAACGAAAGCGGTAACAATAATTGAGTTTGCGTTTTCCGCGGTGCTTCTTGCGCTTGGAATTATAGGCTACTGCGCCGTACATTCCTATGTTAAGCACCACGGCGAAACAAAGCAGCTTAAAAAGCGTTCAAAGCTTTTGTTGGCAACGGCTGTTATTGCAGGGTGGTTTTTTATAGGCACGGCAATAACCTCTGTTTGGAACGGCAAGGGCGGTCTTAACGTTGAGTTTGAGATGTTCAGCGAGCGCACCGAAATATTCGGCTTTTCATTTGCAAAGACCACGGTGCTTTCCTGGGCGATTATAGCAATTGTTTTGGTGCTGTGCCTTGTTTTCAGGTTTTTGGTTTTTCCGCGCTTTAACCCCGAAAAGCCGAAAAACGCCTTTCAAAACGTAACGGAGCTTGCGGTTGAGGCTATGGACAGCTTTACAAAAAACACGGTGGGGGATTATTCAGGGGCGCTGGCGCCGTATATGTTCTCGCTTGCGGTATTTATGGTTTTTTCGGCGGCAAGCGAGCTGCTTGGGTACAGACCGCCGACATCTGACCTTATAATAACGCTTGCAATGGGTCTTATAACCTTTGCGCTTATAAATTTTTACGGAGTAAAGAAAAAGGGGCTTGCGGGCAGAATAAAATATCTTTCAAGTCCTACGCCGCTTATACTTCCGATGAAGATATTAAGCGACGTTGCGGTTCCGGTATCGCTTGCGTGCCGTCTTTTCGGTAATATGCTCGGCGGTATGATAGTTATGGACCTTTTAAAATCGGTTTTAGGCGGTTACGCTTCGGGTATACCGGCAGTGGCAGGGCTTTATTTCAACCTCTTCCACCCGCTTATACAAACATACATTTTCATTATATTATCGCTTACGTTTATTAACGAGGCAATTGAGTAGGAGGAATTTTAAATGACAGCAATAGGTGCAGGTTTGGCGATTTTAACGGCAATAGGCGCGGGTCTCGGAATGGGCATCGCAACAGGTAAGGCGGTTGAAGCGGTGGCGCGTCAGCCCGAAGCTTCGGGTAAAATAAACGCTATACTGCTTTTGGGCTGCGCATTGGCGGAGTCAACGGCTATATATGCGTTCGTTGTAGCGCTTATTTTGGCGTCTAAAGTTTGATTGAACGGAGATTAAGCTATGGAAGGTCTTGTAATATCAGACGCCGTTAAGGACCTGATAATAAATATTGTAAACATTATTGTTTTGTTTGTTATTGTAAAAACCCTTGCGTATAAGCCGGTTAAAAAGTTTCTTGACGACAGAAAGGCAAAAATCGAGAAGCAGTTAAACGACGCAGCCGAGGCTCAAAAGCAGGCTGACGAAAAGGCGCAGAGGTATGAGGGCCTTATTTCAGACAGCAAGAAGGAATGTGCCGAGCTTAAGGTAAAAGCCGAGCGCGAGGCTAAGGAAAGCGCAGACGCTATTTTGGCAAACGCCAAGGCGGACGCAGATAATATAACCGCCAAGGCGCGCGAGGACGCACAGCGCGAGCACGACGCAAAAATAGCTTCGGTAAAGGACGATATTACCGAGCTTGCCTTTGATATTTCAAGGCAGGTATTATCGCGCGAGGTAAGCGATGAAGACAATAAGCGCATTGCCGAAGGCTTTTTTAACGAGCGTTTATAAGGTGATTTAATGAAAACGGTTATAATTACGGCGGCTGATAATCTTTCAGACGCAACGTATAAATTGATTTGCGACGGCTTTAAGAAAAAAGTAGGCGGCGAGGCTCGGTTTGAACGTGTTACCGATAACGGCATAATCGGCGGATTTATTGCCGACGTTGACGGTGAAATATACGATTTAAGCATTTCCTCGCAGCTTAGCGAAATGCAAAAACAGATAAACTGATAAGGCGGTGACAGGGTTGCAGGATACCGAGCTTGAAAAGGTAAGCAGCTTTCTTAAAAAAAGAATATCCGAATTTGAGGTTAAGCCTATTGTTTACCGCCGCGGCAGGGTAGACAGCGTAGGCGACGGCGTTGTACGCATAAGCGGACTGCCCGACCGTCTTTACGGCGAGCTTTTGGAGTTTGACGGCGGCGTATACGGTATGGCGCTTGATTTAAGCGAGGACGGCGTAGGCGCCGTGCTTATGGATAACGCTGATACCGTAAACGTAGGGGACGGCGTTAAGGGTACGGGCGTCGTAGCGGACGTGCCCGTAGGCGGCGAGCTTATAGGCAGGGTTATAGACCCGATAGGCAGACCGCTTGACGGCAAGCCGCTTGAAGCTAAAAAGCATATGCCGTGCGAGAACAGCGCGCCTACCATTATGCAAAGAAGACCTGTTGACAAGCCGCTTGAGACGGGTATTATGGCTATTGACAGTATGATACCGATAGGCAGGGGTCAGCGCGAGCTTATTATAGGCGACAGACAAACGGGTAAAACCTCGATAGCGCTTGATACGGTTATAAACCAAAAAAATTCAGACGTAATATGCATTTACTGCGCAATAGGACAAAAGGCTTCTAACATAGCGCAGATAACCGAAACGCTGCAAAAAGCAGGGGCTATGGAATACAGTCTTGTTGTTGCGGCTACCGCTTCGGACAGTCCCGCCATGCAGTATTTGGCGCCGTATGCCGCCTGCGCGGTTGCAGAGGGCTTTATGAAGGACGGCAGGGACGTGCTTGTTATATACGACGATCTTTCAAAGCACGCCGTGGCTTACCGTACCATGTCGCTGCTTTTACACAGACCGCCCGGACGCGAGGCGTACCCCGGCGACGTATTCTACCTTCACAGCCGTTTGCTTGAACGCAGCGCATGTATGAGTAAGGAATTGGGCGGCGGCAGTATTACGGCTATGCCTGTTATAGAAACTATGGGCGGAAATATTTCGGCTTATATACCTACAAACGTTATTTCCATAACCGACGGTCAGATATACCTTGAAACAGAGCTGTTTCACAGCGGTGTAAGACCTGCCGTAAACACGGGTCTTTCGGTTTCGCGTGTGGGCAGATCCGCCCAGCATAAGGCTATGCAAAAGGTTTCGGGTTCGCTTAGAATAGAGCTTTCGCAGTACCGCGAAATGGCAGTGTTTACACGCTTCGGCAGCGATGTGGACGATTCCACCGCAAGGCTTTTGAACAGGGGTCATATATTGACCGAGCTTTTAAAGCAGAAAAAAAGCAAGCCCTATTCGCTTTTTGAAGAGGTCGCATTGCTTTTTGCTTACCGTAACAGCATATTCGACGGTATTCCCGAAAGCGATATAAAGCCCTGCGCCGAAAAAATGCTTGATTATCTTCATACAAGCTGCACCGCCGCCGAAAACGCCGTTAAAGCAACGGGCGACCTTAGCGACGAAAGCGCCGAAAGGCTTAAAGAGGCGCTTAATCTTTTTAAGGAAAGCTATTTAAATGGAGAACATAAGTGAATTAAAGCAGCATCTGCACGCTGTGGAGCAAACAAGGCAGATATCAAACGCTATGTATCTGCTTTCCACCTCGCGTATGAAAAAGTCGATGCAGAACATTGAATACAATCTTTCTTATATGCGCCGGCTTCGCTCGACTATGAAGGACATTATATCAAAAACAAAGCACAATATGCTTACAGACCCGTTTATAGAGCTTACAGAGGGCGGCAAGGCGCTTTTCTTTGTAATAACTTCGGATAAAGGACTTTGCGGAGGCTATAATTCCGCGGTTGTTAATTCTGCACTTGAAAAAATGCGCGATTTTGAAAAGCCGGTGCTTTATTCGTTAGGGCTCAAGGGTACCGAAATGTTTACCGCGCACGGTATTAAGCCTGACGGCTCTTGGTACGGCGCTTCGCAGCTGCCTTCGCTTCACCTTGCAAGCGAACTTGGCGAAAAAATGGTTGAGCTTTACGATAACAAAGAGGTAAGCGAGGTATATATAGTTTATACCGAGTATGTTAATTCAGCCGTGCAAAAGCCTGTGTGCAGGCGCGTTTTGCCGCTGCTGCGCCGCGATTTCGACGATGTTGAATATGAAAACAAATACGAAACCGAGGTTATTTACGAGCCGGATATTCAAACCGTGTTCGATCAGATGGTTCCGCAGTATATCGTGGGAATGATGTACGACGTAATAATGCAGTCCGCCGCAAGCGAAAACGCCGCAAGAATGACGGCAATGCAAAACGCAACCAAAAACGCCGATAAAATGACGGCAAAGCTTTCTGAGCAGATCAACGCTGTAAGACAGCTTGTTATTACCAATGAGATAACCGAAATAGCGGCGGCAACACAGGTTCAGGAAAACGGAGTATAGAAAGGGTGAGCCGAATGGAATATAAGGGAAAAATTGTTAAGATATCGGGTCCTGTAATAGACGTTCGATTTGAGGACAATGCAGTTCCGCCCATAAATTCTTTGCTTACGGTAACCGAATACGGTAAGCACGCCGAGGTTGCGGCGCACCTTGAAAACGGTCTTGTGCGCGCAATAGCCTTAGAGGCTACCGAGGGACTTCGCTGCAACCTTGCGGTTACATCGGACGGAAAGGGTATAGAGGTACCGGTAGGAGACGGCGTTATAGGCCGCGTGGTAGACGTACTCGGCAGACCGATAGATGAAAAGGGTCCCATAAAGGCAGATCATTATCTGCCTATTCACAGAAATGCGCCGCGCCTTTCAGAGCAAAAGCCGGCTACCGAGCTGCTTGAAACGGGCATTAAGGTAATAGATTTGTTGGTGCCTTATGCCAAGGGCGGCAAGATCGGTCTTTTCGGCGGTGCGGGCGTAGGCAAGACCGTGCTTATAATGGAAATGATACACAACATAGCCGTTAATCACGGAGGCTATTCGGTGTTTACGGGCGTGGGCGAGCGTAGCCGCGAGGGCAACGAGCTTATACACGATATGGAAAACAGCGGTGTTATAGATAAGTCCATTTTGGCTTTCGGGCAGATGAACGAGCCTTCGGGCAGCCGTATGCGTGTTGCTATGACAGGGCTTACAATGGCGGAATACTTAAGGGACGAAAAAAATCAGGACGTTCTTTTGTTTATAGATAATATTTACCGTTTCGTTCAGGCAGGCAACGAGGTAAGCGCCCTGCTTGGCAGACTGCCGAGCGCCGTCGGCTATCAGCCTACATTGGCGCAGGAGCTTGGCTCTATTGAGGAGAGAATTGCCTCTACCGATAAAGGCTCTATTACCTCGGTACAGGCGGTATATGTTCCGGCGGACGACCTTACCGATCCTGCGCCGGCAACAATATTTACTCACCTTGACGCTACAACCGTTCTTTCAAGAAGCATTGCCGAGCAGGGCATTTACCCCGCGGTTGATCCGCTTGAATCCTCAAGCCGCGTGTTAGAGCCTGAAATTGTGGGCGAAAAGCATTACAGTGTTGCGCGACGCGTGCAGGAATGCCTGCAGCGTTATGACGATTTAAAGGATATAATTGCAATACTCGGTATGGAGGAGCTGTCGGCAGATGACAGGCTTACCGTTTACCGTGCAAGGAAGATACAAAACTTTTTATCGCAGCCTATGAGCGTTGCAAAGGCGTATACCGGCGCCGAGGGGCGCTTTGTTCCGCTGAGCGATACTATCGAGGGCTTCCGCCAGATAGTAGACGGCGAGGCGGACGATATTCCCGAACTTGCTTTTTCAATGGTTGGTAATATAGAAGAGGCGCGCGAAAAGGCAAAAACGCTTTAACGGGAGACTGTTATGAGTGAGTTTTTATTTGAGATCATAACGCCGTCCAAACAGTTTTTCAAAGGTCAGGCAGAGCAGGTCATCTGCCAAACTACCGACGGTGAAATGGGCATTTTAAAGGGCCACGGTACTATGGTGGCTACGCTTACCATAGGCGAGATCAGAATTAAAACCGGCGGCGAATGGAAAAACGCATATATTTCGGGCGGATTTATGGAAGTAAGAAACGACGAGGTTTTGGTTTTTTCAAACTGCTGTGAATGGCCTGAAGAAATAGACGAGGCTAAGGCTGAAGAATCGCGCAGGAAGGCGGCAGAGCTTATGCTGCACGAGCAAAACGTGCGAGAGCATAGGCATAACGAAATAACCCTTGCGCGAGCTATGGCAAGGCTTAAGGTGAAAAAAGAATATAGAAACGTAAGGTAGGAGCAGCGCCGAAAGGCGCTGTGAGCGTGTCGAAAAAGTCGACACGCTCCCCTACGGGAATGCCGTTCGCTCGAAAATCAGAGATTTTCGGACTGCACTCTATCCCCGCCAATACCACCCCAGTGCCCTTGAAAAACCGCTGAATAAGCGGTTTTTCGCTTACAAGGTGTTTTTTCGCCGCACGTGTCAGCGAAAAAACGTAAATGCGGCGTAAACGCCGCAAAAATAAAACTTGGGTTTATCGACAGACTGGCAGCGCCGAAAGGCGCTGTTTTTTTATATTCTACGGTGTGTAGAGCGGCGGTAGAGATATTCTAAAGCTTTGATTTATACGGTAGACAGGGTTCTAAAATGTTTTTATTTATACGGTTTAAAAAATACTGTATAATACTATACTAAAAGGGGTGGGAACGTTTGAACATACTTTATTGCGGCGATGAAAACGTATGCGGCGGAATATATTTATCCGCTGTGTCGGTTCGCAGAAATACCTGCGGCAGGCTTGATTTTTATATTTTAACCGCTTCGTTAAAAGATGTGCATGGGGCAATACCCGCCGAATTTGCCGAAAAGCTTAGTTCGGCGCTTTATACCGTCGGCAGGGAAATAAACGTGCATTTGCTTGACATAACGGATAAGTTTTTATCCTGCATGCCTCTGAGCAATATGGATACGCGCTTTACTCCGCTTTGTATGCTCAGGCTTTTTGCAGACGTACTGCCGCAAATTCCCGATAGAATCTTATACCTTGACGCAGACGTTTTGGCAAGAGACGATTTTGAAGACCTTTATAACACGGATATGTCAGACGCAGAAATAGCGGGCGTGCCGGATAGATACGGCAAATGGTTTTTCGGAAATATATTAAAGCACGATTACTTAAATTCCGGCGTTTTGCTTATGAATACGGCGCAAATAAGGAAAAGCGGGCTTTTTGAAAAATGCCGCATAATGTGCCGAGATAAAAAAATGTTTATGCCCGACCAGACCGCATTAAATAAGCTTGCGGTAAAGAAAAAGCTTCCGCGCCGCTTTAACGAGCAGGGTAGGATAAGGGAAAACACCGTGTTTAAGCATTTTACCACCTATTTTAAATTTTTGCCTTATTTTAGGGCGGTAACAATAAAACCGTGGAACATAACGGAAATGCACGAAAAGCTTAAAATATTTGAGTTTGACGATATTTTAAACGATTATTTAAGGAGCAACGAAAATGAATAAGGAAATACCGATATTTTTTACCATTGATAACTCATATGCGCCGTTTTTGGCGGTTGCGCTTAATTCGGCTATAAAAAATGCCGATAAAAGCAGAAAGTACCGCGCCGTGGTTTTGCACGAGGACTTAAGCAAAGAGAACGCCGAAAAGCTGAAAAGCCTTGAAACCGATAGCTTTAAAATCGAGCTTACCCCAATGAAGGCTAATTTCGAGGCGCTTGACGACAGAATGAGCAACAGGCTGCGATGTGATTATTTTACCCTTACAATTTATTTCAGGCTTTTTATACCCGCTATGTTCCCGCAGTACGATAAGGGAATATATATCGACAGCGACGTGGTTTTAACCGACGATATAGCAAAGCTTTACGATACCGATATAGGCGATAATCTAATAGGCGCCTGCAACGATCTGTCCATTGCGGATATTCCCCCGCTTGTGGCGTATACCGAAAATGCGGTAGGCGTTAAAAAAACCGAATATATAAATTCGGGCGTGCTGCTTATGAATCTTAAAAAATTAAGGGAAAACGATTTCGAGGGGCATTTCTTAAGACTTTTAAACGAATACCATTTCGACAGCGTGGCCCCCGATCAGGATTATATAAACGCCATTTGCAACGGGCGGATATATTATCTTAACGAGAGGTGGGACGCTATGCCGAACGATAACAAGCAGCCGCTTAAAAGCTCAAGCCTTATCCATTATAACCTTTTTTCAAAGCCGTGGTGTTACGATGATATTATGTATGGCGATATTTTTTGGAAATATGCCGCAGATTCGGGCTTTATAGACGAAATAAAGGAATATAAGGCAACTTATTCAGATGATAAAAAGCAGGCGGACAGCGAGTGCTTGGAGCTGCTGGTTCGCCGCGGCACCGAAATTCCCGAAAATGAGATAACCTTTAAAAAGCTTTATGAAAAGGGTGTTAAAATCAGATTATGATTATAGGTGACAACAGGAAAGCCGTAATCGAAAATATAAAATTATGTGCCGAAAGCGGCGAATTTCATAACAAGGTGGAGCTTAACGACCCCGTGCTTACAGCCGAGCAAAGCAAAAAAATTACCGAAAATTATATAGAAAACCGCAAACAGCCCGCATTTAGGGCGAAAACAGCCCTCGGCGTAACGCTTGCAAAAAGCGCCGCAAAAATAGTTAACAAAAATACGGTTATTACAGGTCTTGAAAAAATACCCGAAAACCTTGGCGGCTGCCTTATCACAAGCAACCATTTCAGTCCGCTTGAAAACACGGTTATAAGGTATTTAACAAATACGCTCGGCAGAAAAAGGCTCGGCATAATAAGCCAGACCTCTAACTTTGCTATGACGGGTATAGTGGGCTTTCTTATGAACTATGCCGACACAATACCCATATCGTCCGAGCCGCATTATCTTGCAAAGGATTTTCCCGCAATACTTAAAGAGCGGCTTATTGATAAAAAGGACGCCGTGCTTTTATACCCTGAACAGGAAATGTGGTTTAATTACAGAAAACCCCGTCCTCCGAAAAACGGCGCATATTTTTACGCGGCAAAGCTTAACGTGCCGATAGTTTCCTGCTTTGTTGAAATTATCGATTTAAATAAGGACGATAATTCCGAATTTAAAAAAGTGAAATATGTACTGCATATTCTTGACGTGCTGTATCCCGATAAGAATAAAACCGTGCGTGAAAATACCGATTATTTAGCCCTTACCGATTATTCGCTTAAAAAGGCGTGTTATGAAAGGGTATACGGCAAAAAGCTTACCTACAGGTTTGAAGACGGGGATATTGCCGGTTGGAAGGAATCGCTGTGAAAAAAAGTGAAATAAGGTATTACGGCAGCTTTACGGACGATTTTAACACAACCGCAGATCAGGATTTTAAATTGCCCGAAGATTACAGATGGGTGCGCGGCGATATAGTATCAAGAGCGTTATCGGCTTTAATTTATGCGCTTGCAATAGCTTTTTCCTATATATACTGCAAGCTTTTTTTGCATATGAAAATAAGCGGCAGAAAGAATCTTAAGGGTGTAAAGGGCGGCTTTTTTATTTACGGCAACCATACACAGCCCGTAGGCGACGTATTTATTCCGGCGCACGCGGTTTTTCCGAAAAGAATATATACCGTTGTAAGCCCTGCCAACTACGCAATACCTGTTATAGGAAAAATACTTCCTTTTTTGGGGGCGCTGCCGATTGCCGATACGCTTCACGGCATAAAAGAGCTTAACAGGGCGATGGAGCACCGCCTTAAAGACGGAAACCCGATAGTGATATACCCCGAAGCGCACGTTTGGGAGTATTATACAGGCATACGCCCTTTTCCGGTCACGTCGTTTAAGTTTGCGGCTAAATTCGGCGTGCCGGTGTTTGCAATGACGGTAACATATAAAAAATCGCGTGTTTTTAAAAGACCCGTAACCGAGGTGTTTTTAGACGGCCCGTTTTACCCTGAGGGCGAAACCGAAAGGGAAAAAGCCGCTTTTTTGCACAGACGCGTGTATGAAGCCATGAAAAACCGAAGTAAAAACAGTAATTACAGTTTTATAGTGTATAAAGAAAAAGGCAATAAATCTTCCGTAAAATTTTAAAATATACTGTTGTTGATTTTATAATTATGTTTTTCCGGCGAAAAATAGTTTTTGAAACTGTTTTTCAGGAATACAGGGGTGGTTTTGGCGGGGATAGAGCACAGTCCGAAAATCTTTGATTTTCGAGCGAACGGCATTCCCGTTCGAGAGCCTGTCCGTTTTTGACAAGCTTAAAAGAGGCGGTAAAATGCCTCTTTTTTTAATAAAGCAGTATATTTCGGCAGTCCTCAGAGCGTATTGCTATAACGGCACCGCGTATCATATATGCTTTCGGATCGCCTGCCGGACTTTTGCCTACGCATTCAACGCCTGTATCGGGTATAAGCCCTATATCAAGCAAACGCCTGCGCATTTCGCCGCAAGGCAGTATTTCTTTAACCGTACCTGTTTGTCCCGGTTTTAAAAAGCTTAGGTATTTCACGCTTATTCTCCTTATGGTTTTTAATATATAATACTCGTCTTACATACGGGAGGTTACTTTTAAGGTGGATTTTTAAATACCGATATGCTATAATAAGCCGTAAGGGGTGCTGTAATATGGAAATAGTATATGAAAACAAAACGGAAGCGCTGACTATGCAGTTCGGCAGCGGGCTTTCCTGAATGATTCATTTGCATAAGGAGCTTGAGCTTATTTATGTGGAAAGCGGCAAGGCTGTCGCCTATGCCGATAAAAACAGTTATATTTTAAACAAAGGCGATGTTTTTATTACGTTTCCCAATCAGATACACTATTATGAAACAATAGAGTACGGAAGCTTCGCCGTAATAATTTTCTCTTCAAAAATAGTATACGGATTCAGTGATATTATTTCAAAAAGCGTGCCTGACAGAAATTATATTCCCTGCGGAGAGGTTGAAGGCTTTGATTATATTTTTAACCGTGTAACCGCGCTTTCCGGCGATTATACCGAGCTTGCGCTTAACGGGTATATAAATGTTTTAATGAGCCGCATTTTGCCGATATTGCAGCTTAAAACCGTTAATGCGGAAAATAATACCGCCCTTTATAATGTGATCGATTATTGCACAAATAATTTTAAAGAGGATATAACGCTTGACAGTATAGCGGAAAAGCTGCTCCTCAGCAAATACTATATTTCGCATATGATAAACCGCAAGCTTAACCAGAATTTTAACGAATACATAAATAATCTCCGCATTGCAGAGGCATGCAATCTGTTAAGGGAAACAAACATAAAAATAGCCGACATCTCAGAAGATGTCGGCTTTGGGACAATACGGTCGTTTAACCGCGCCTTTAAGCAGATAACGGGTATTTCACCGGCTGTATACCGTGAAAAAAACGCCGTGCTTAAAAAATTGATTTAAGATAGTTAATGCTCATTTCCGCACATTCCATACGGGATTTGCCCATACTCGGTTCGTCCTGCTCTACAACAACCCAATGGGCGCCGACTTCCTTTGAGGCCTCAAGTATAGAGGGGAAATCCTGAAGACCTGAGCCTAACGGACGGAATTCAAAGCTGCCTGCGGCAGCTTCCTTTTTGCTGTCGTCGTTTCCTATAAGAGCATACATATTGCCGCCCTTTGTACCGGCAAAGTCCTTTAAATGCACAATTTCAATGCGGCCTGCATACTTGCGTATAAAATCCGCAGGATTTTCGCCGCCGACGTTTACCCAGCAGGTATCAAGCTGAGTTGATAACAAATCGGGTGAAATTGCCTTATAAAGCAGATCAATCTTATACTCGCCGTCAACCTTTTTAAATTCAAAATCATGGTTATGGTAGCAAAGCTTCATACCGTATTTATTAGCAAGCTCGCCGAATTTTTTTACGTTTTCGTAAAATTCGGCGTTTTTTTCGCCGCCTGCAAGGTATTCCTCGTTTATCCACGGAATTACAATGTATTTGCAGCCGATATCCGAATAGGTCTTAAAGGTTTCGTCGCCCTTTAAAAGCTCGGCATACGGTACGTGCGCCGAAATAGGCGTAATACCTATTTCAATTCACATATTTTTCACCTCTTCGGCACTGTGACCGAAAAGACCTGCAAACTCTACGCCGTTATAACCGAGTGATTTTACTTTTTTAAGAGTGCCTTTAAAATCAGCTTCCATATCTGTTCTTACGGAATAAAGCTGTAATGCTATCGGAAAGTCATACATAATATCTGCTCCTTTAATTAAATTTCGGGTATATCAACGGTGATTTCCTTGCCCTGCTCTGCGGAGCGTACAATTCCGTCTATAATAGCCTGATTGTAAAGAATTTCGCTTGAGGGAACGGTTGCTTTTCCACCGTTCTTTACAGCGTCTACAAACGAGCGCAGCTTTTTATAGAACAGCTCGCCTGCGGGCTTAAGCGGAATGCTGTATTCAAGAGTTGTATCGCCGATGGTTTTGTAAACCGTAAGCGGCTTGTCAAACCCGCCGTTCCAGCAGTCGGTAGAGGGAATACGAAGACCGCCCTTTGTACCTAAAATAAGCGCGTCGCCGCAGGTATCCATATTCATAGCCCAGGAAATGCGGAAATCAAGAATTATATCGCCCTCAAGACGGATAAAGCCAGCCGCAAAATCGTCAACCTGGAATTTATCGGCATATTCGGGGTGAGTGGGGTAATAAGCGGGATCCTTACCGAAGAATGCAGAGGTATAGCCCGATACGGTAAGCGGCTTCGGATAGCCTACCGCGCCCATAAGCATATCAAGCGAATAAGAGCCTATATCGCCCACAGCGCCTATGCCGCCGGTATCCTTTTCAATAAACGAGGTGCCGAACGGTGTGGGAATACCGCGTCTGCGGCCGCCGCCCGCCTGCATATAGTAAACCTTGCCGAGCTCGCCGGATTCAACTATTTTCTTTATCATTTTCATATTTTCGCTCATACGGGGCTGGAAACCGATGGTAAGGATTTTACCCGATTCCTTTTCGGCTTTCATTACCTCTACTGCCTCTTCAAGCGTTACGGTAAACGGCTTTTCAAGCATTACGTTTACACCGGCCTTAAGGGCGTGAATGGCGCAGGGGGCGTGCTGGCAGTTATAAGTGCATATGCTTACGCCGTCAAGCTCCTTTTCGTTGTCAAGCAGCTCCTTGTCGCTTTCGTAAATTCGGCAGTTTTCAATTTCAAATTTCTTTGCAAATGCTTCCGCCTTGCCGGGAACAAGATCCGCCAGCGCCACAATTTCAACATCAGCCATTTTTTTATAGCTTGCAATGTGTGATTCTGCGATCCAGCCTGTTCCTATAATCGCTATTTTAACCTTTTTCGAGGCGTCGATAACCTCGGTTTCCTGATTGGACTTAAATGCGTCCAGTCCTGCTGCGTTTGCCATAAATAATTCCTCCGTTTGTTTATTTATATTACGAACTGACGCATATAGCGGCAGCTCAGTGCTACTGAATCCATAACGCGCTGCTTTGAGCCTTCAAAGGCCTTATCCTCAACCTCAATGCAGGCGTAACCCTCGTATCCTATATCGGTAAGAGCGGATACGTATTTGCCCCAGTCAACATCGCCGAGTCCCGGAAGCTTCGGACTCATAAAGTCAAGCGGATAGCCCATTATGCCCACGTCGTCAAGTTTATCTTTAAACAGCTTAATATCCTTAAAGTGAACGTGGAAAATTTTATCTTTAAATTCATAAAGCGGCTTTATGTAGTCTATCTGCTGCCAAATAAAGTGGCTCGGATCGTAGTTTATACCGAAATTATCGCTGGGCAGCAGCTCAAACATTTTGCGCCAAAGCCTCGGTGTGGTAAACAGGTTCTGACCGCCCGGCCATTGGTCTGCACCGAAAAGCATGGGGCAGTTTTCAATCGCTATTTTAACGCCCTTTTCCTCGGCAAGCTTTATTATAGGCGGCCATATTTCCTTAAATAATTCAAGGTTTTCCTCTACTGTCTTTGTCTGATCCCTGCCTATAAAGGTAGTAACCATATTAACGCCCAAAAGCGCGCTCATATTTATTACCTTTTTAAGGTGGGCAATGTTGGCGTTGCGCTTTTCAAGGTTGCCGTCCATCGTGTTGGGGTAAAACGCAAGCGAGGAAATTTCAATACCCTTTTGCCTGCAATAATCCTTTATGTATGAAATATATTCGGGCGCGGTGTTATCAACATCAATGTGACTTACCCCTGCATACCGTCTTTCAGCCTTGCCCTGCGGCCAGCATGCAACCTCCATACATTCACAGCCGTTTTTTACGGCGTTTTCCACGGCTTCTTCAAATGTAAAGCCGTCGTAAATTGCGCTTACAATTCCTAATTTCATAAAATGCACTCCTTTATCGGATATTTTATTTCTGCGCTTTGCTTTATTAAGTCCATACAGGTATGAACATTGTGCGTAAGGGTAGATACCTCGTTGTAATCGGCTTTAAATTCCTTGCTTTTTTCAATATAATCGGCAAATTTTATTGCTTCGTCGCCCATTATCTCATCTCTTTCGGGAAATCCCAAAAGCTTTGTTTCCTTACCGTTTTTAACAAGCGAAATATCCGCATATTGCGAGACCGAGCCGATTTTCACGGCGCCGCCGTCTCCTATAATTTCCGAGCCTATTGCCGATTGCCCCGCCTTGCTGTATGAAAGCGCCGCGGTAAAGCCGTCATATTCAAATATTGCCGAACCCGATTTATCGGCGCCGTTATCAAAAAATGCGGCGGAAGCCTTAACCGACTGCGGCATACCGAACATATCAACCGCCGCGTATACGCAGTAAACGCCTAAATCGGTAAGGGTGCCCGCACCGAGCGACATATCAAATATATTCATGTGTTCGCCGCCCTTAAATGCGTCGTAGCGGCTTGAGCGCTGGCAATAATCTATTCGTGCTGCCGAAATATCGCCTATTTCCGAAAGCGCGTTAAAAAGAATTTTTCTGCCTTTAAAGTGGCGGCTCATTATAGCCTCGGCGTATATAACGCCTTTTTCGTCCGCAAGCTTTAAAAGCGCGTCGTATTCCTTTGCGCTTGCCGTTATGGGCTTTTCGCATAAAACGTGCTTGCCGTTTTCCAAAAAAATGCGGCTTTGCGCGTAATGCAGCGAATTTGGCGTGGCTATATATACTGCGTTTATATCGGGACTTTTTGCAAGCTCGGTTATATCGGTGCAGCAGCCTTTAAAGCCCTGTGCCTTTGCAAACGCTTCGCCCTTTTCCCCGGTTCGCGAATAGCAGGTGACAAGCTCAAAGCGTCCTGTTTTCCGCGCGGCGGATAAAAACTTTTCGGTAATGGCGCTTGTGCCTACCGTAGCTAAGCGTACCATTAAATTTGCACCATTATGCGCTGCTTTTGTTCAGCCGAGCTGAACGCCGCTTCCATAACCTGCATAACGCGGCGAACCTCGCTGTGTTTAATTGCAGGCTCTGCTTTTTTATCAAGCACGGCGCAGAAGTTACGGTAAAAATCGTGTACATCGCTTGACGGACGTTCAACCTCGTACATATCAAGGGTGATCTCATCGCGCGGAGCCATTGTTTTGGTAATTCCTGCGGCAGTTTGAACGGGCAGAACTTCCTTTTCGTTCCATGCCTTCATACGTGCAACCTGAGCCTTTTTCTGCCAGTCTTCAATAATTGCGCTGCCGTTTTTGCACTGTAAGTAAAAACGCGGCATTGCAATAAAGTTGTATGTGCCTACCTCAATATAGGCGGTCTTTCCGCTTTCGAAATAAAGGGTGAGCTTAAAGCCGTCGTCTACCTCGTCGGTTGTAATATTGGTGACAGTGCAGTAAACGCTTACGATTTTTTCCTTTATTATCTGTAATATCTGATCGATAAGATGCACGCCCCAGTCAAGTATCATACCGCCGCCGTAGGGCTTGTGGCAGCGCCAGTCGCTCGGTATTCCGCGCGAGCCGTGTATTCTTGATTCAATGTTTATAAGCTCGCCTATCTCGCCGGAATTTACTATCTGTTTCATAGCAAGAAAGTCAACGTCCCACCGCCTGTTTTGGTGAACGGTGAAGAATTTGCCCGATTTATCTGCGGCGGCAAGCATTTCGTCAAGCGCCGCAACCGACATTTCAACCGGCTTTTCGCAAATAACGTTTTTGCCCTTTTCCAGCGCCTTTATAACAAGCTCCTTGTGGCAATCGTTCGGCACGGCTATTACAACTGCGTCAACCGCCGCGTCCGCCAGTACTTCTTCGTATGAAGAGTAAGCGCGTATGCCGTTTTTTTCGGCAAGCTCAGCTTTTTTTGTCAATATCGTAAATACCCGTAAGCGCGGCAACGTCGCTTGCAAGTATCTGCCTTGTGTGCCAGCCGCCCTGACCGCCGTATCCTATAACTGCAAAATTCTTTTTCATAGGTAATATTATTCCTCCGGTTTTTTAATGTTCGGGCAGTCTATTACCTTGCGGTAGCCGTTGTATGTCCAGTGCACGGCGTTTTTCAAAACGCGTATTATCTGCGGATTATAATATGTGGGATAGCTTTCGTGACCCGGCTGGAAATAGAATATCTTGCCGTAGCCGCGCCTGTAACAGCAGCCTGCCCTTAATACCTCGCCGCCCTCAAAGCTGCCTATAAATATAAGCTTATCGGGTTCGGGAATACTGAAAGGCTCGGCATAGGTTTCTTCGTGTTCAAGCTTTATATATCTGTCTACGCCGTCTGCTATCGGGTGAGAGGGGTCTACAGCCCATAAATATTCGCGGTCTCCGTCCTCGCGCCAGCCGAGCGAGCAGGGTGTGCCCATTAACAGCTTAAACGGCTTTGAGTGGTGCGCGGAATGAAGGAAAATGGCTCCCATACCCGAAAGCACCGCGTTTTGCACGCGCTGCGCTACCTCGTCGGGCACGTCGCCGTGCTTCATATGCCCCCACCAAATAAGAACATCGGTGTTTTTAAGAAGCTCGTCTGTAATATCGTTTACATTATCAAGTGTTACGGTTTGTACCGTTATTTCATCATCGCTTAAATGCTCCTTAAGCGCTGTATGTATACCGTTCGGGTAAATGGCTTTCACTTCCGGCTGAGTTTTTTCATGGAAAAACTCATTGTAAACAGTAACTCTTATCATAATATCACTGTCACCTTTCAACATTATTTATCTATCCTTATTCTACAAATATCGCTTATTTAAAGCAAGTAAAATGTATTATATTTTATAGACAAATATTGCTATACTTAAAACACAAAAACAGGAAACAATAAAAAGGGTGATTATTTTGCGCTTAAATAAAAAAAATCTTTTATCCGCAGCGGCGGGTCTTGCAATAGGCGCCGTAAACGGCTTGCTCGGCGCGGGCGGCGGTATGATAGCGGTGCCGCTGCTTTTAAAATCGGGCCTTAAAAGAAAGGAAGCCCACGCCAATGCCGTTGCGGTTATATTGCCTATAACATTGCTTAGCGCGGTGCTTTATATCATAAAGGGGTATGTTACCGTTAGGGCGTCGCTTATATTTATCCCCACGGGCGTTGCGGGCGCGCTTTTGGGAACCTATTGCCTTAAAAAAATATCGCCGCTGTGGCTTAAGCGCATATTCGGCGCCTTTATGGTATATGCAGGCGTGCGCCTGCTTTTAAAGTGATTATCGCCGCCCTTTTGGCAGGGCTTTTTTCGGGACTGATAGGCGCTATGGGGCTCGGCGGCGGCGCGGTGCTTATAATTTATCTTACCCTTTTTACGGATACGCCGCAGCTTGAAGCGCAGGGCATAAATCTGCTGTTTTTTATTCCCATAGCCGCAGCGGCGGTAACCGTATACGCCGTAAAAAAGCAGATAAAATGGAAAATGACGCTTAAAATAACCCTTTGGGGACTTATAGGCGTAATAATAGGTATGTATTTTGCTCGTATTTTAGGGGGAGAGCTTACTGCAAAGGTATTCGGCGGACTGCTTGTTATAATAGGTATTTCCGAAATATTTACAAAAAGCGAAAAAAGGGTTGCGAAAAGGGAAAACGGCTGTTATAATAAAAAAGAATAAATGTTCGATTGGAGATAATGAAATGCCTAAGGCTCCGCTAAGCGATAAGCAAAAAAAGGTATATGATTTTCTTGTAAAGGAAATGGCGTCCGGCTTTCCGCCTACGGTGCGCGAAATATGCGCCGCCACGGGAATAAGATCCACCTCTACCGTACATGCGGTTTTAAACGCGCTTGAGGAAGAGGGCTACATAATAAGGGACGCAAAATCCTCGCGCGCAATCAAGCTTGATAACGAATATGAGTCCTCAATGGTACCGGTTATAGGAAAAATAACCGCAGGTCAGCCGATACTTGCGGTTGAGGATATAGAGGATTATATACCCTTTCCTAAAGGGGACGCCGAGGGGCTTTTCGCGCTTAAGGTATCCGGTCTTTCAATGAAAAACGCAGGAATACTTGACGGAGATATAATCGTTGCAGATAAAAACGCGCCATGCAGAAACGGCGATATAGTAATAGGTATGGACGGGGACGACGCAACGGTAAAGCGCCTGCTTATTAAGGACGGGAAAATAATTTTTATGCCCGAAAACCCCGATTTTTCGCCTATCTATCCGGAGGAGCCGCACGTTATAGGCAAGGTTATAGGCAGCTTCAGAAAGTATTAGCGGGTAGTTATGGCAAAAAGAATAGAACTGTATACAGACGGCGCCTGTTCGGGCAACCCGGGTCCCGGCGGCTGGGGCGCGGTGCTTAGATACGGCACGCGGGAAAAGGAGCTTTCGGGCGGCGAAAAAAGCACCACAAACAACCGTATGGAGCTTACGGCGGTAATAAAGGGGTTAGAGGCGCTTAAGGAACCGTGCGAGGTACGCCTTGTAACCGATTCAAAATATGTTGCGGACGGGCTTTCAAAGGGATGGGCGCGCTCGTGGCAGCAAAACGGCTGGCGCAAGGCGGATAAAAAGCCCGCGCTTAATCCCGATTTGTGGGAGCGGCTTTTGCAGCTTTCGGATATTCATAAGCTTGATATAGAGTGGGTAAAGGGGCACGCAGGTCACCCCGAAAACGAGCGTTGCGACCGCCTGGCGGTGGAATATTACAAAAAATTTACGGATCAGAGTGGAAATACAAATGACTAAAGCAAAAAAAAGAATAAACTTTATAATAACGGGGGCGCTTATAGCCGCGGCTTATGTTGCGCTTACATTTTTAAGCAATATTTTTTCACTGGCCTTCACACCGATACAGTTAAGGGTGTCTGAGGTGCTGACGCTGCTCCCCATATTCACCCCTGCGGCTATACCCGGCGTTACGCTTGGCTGTTTTATTGCAAATATAGCCTCGTTTAACGCGGTTGATATGATATTCGGAACGGCGGCAACGCTTATAGCCGCACTGCTTACATATGCGTTTCGCAATATTAAATTTAAAGGTCTGCCGCTTCTTTCAATGCTGCCGCCCGTTATAATAAACGCGGTGGTTATAGGGCTTGAAATAGCGTTCTTCTTTCTGCCTGAGGGGTATACGTTTTGGGGCTTTGTAATTTCGGGTCTGCAGGTGGGCTTAGGCGAGCTTGCGGTGTGTTACATTCTCGGAATACCCTTTTACCTGATAGTTAAAAAGCATAATATTTTTAAAGGTTTATTTTAAAATTGAAAAGGGCGTTACTTGTTTTCAAAACGGCGTTAAGCCTGCTTATATGCTTAATATTTACAGCCGGAGCCTCAGGGATAAATAATGTAAATAAATTTGTATACGCGGCGTTATATACAAAGCCTGCAGGCCCCGAAGTAAGCGTTCCCGAACAGGCTGATACAAATGAACAGCCTGCGGAAGGTGCGGAGGAGACGGTAAGTACAGCGGCAAGCGCTCCGCAAAGCGGCGCTGCCGAAAGCACACCCGCAAAGGCGCCGCCGGCACAGCCTGAGCCGGAGCCTGCAAAGGCGGTGCAGTCGCCTGAAAAGCGGGCGGTGTGGATATCGTTTCTTGAATACCAAAAAATACTTAACGGCAAAACCGAAAAACAGTTTAAAAGCAGTATTTGCAAATATTTTGACAGCTGCGCGGAATACGGTCTTAACACGGTTATAGTTCAGGCGCGCAGCCATTCGGACGCGTATTATAAAAGCGCGTACTTTCCGGCGTCGCTTTGGTTTACCGAAAAAAGAAAAAACACTTTCCCGTTTGATCCGCTTAAAATAATGGTTGATGAGGCGCATAAGCGCGGCCTTAAAATAGAGGCGTGGGTAAACCCATACCGCGGCAACAAAATTTCAGAAGAATTTGCCGAAAACGATATAATAAAAGCTTGGCTTGATACCGATAAGGTTTTTGCTTGCGGCGAATATTATTATCTTAATCCCGGCGAGCCGGAGGTTATGGATTATGTGGTGAACGGTATAACCGAGATTGTTGAAAACTACGATATAGACGGTATACATTTTGACGATTATTTTTACCCCGCCGGCATAGGCGGGGCAGACGCGGCAGCATATGAAAAATACGGCGGCGGAAAAACCGTTGCCGAATTCAGAACCGACTGTGTGAACCGTCTTGTATCGCGCGTTTACAGTGAAATTAAGGCAAGAAAAAATATTGTATTCGGTATTTCGCCCGCAGGCAATATAGATAACTGCCTAAACAAAAGCTATGCAGACGTAAGGCTGTGGGGCTCTGCCGACGGGTATGCGGATTATTTGGCACCGCAGCTGTATTGGGATTACGGGCAGGGCGTATTGCCGTATGAAAAAGCGCTTGAAAATTGGAAGAAAACGGTTAAAAACAGTAATGTTAAGCTTATAGTCGGCTTGGCGCCTTACCGCGTAACACAGGGAAACGGGGACGTATGGAATGCGGGCGATATACTTAAAAGGCAGGTATCAGACGCACGCGCCGCCGCAAATTACGGTGGATTTATAATGTTCAGATACGATTTCTTTTTTTCTGATACGCTTAAAACCGAAAGGGATAATTTAAAGGGTATATTGGGGTGAATATATGGATAGGGAGCTTTTAAAGCAGCTTTCCCGTATTACCGAGGAGGAAAAAAATATACTTGCGGGCGGCAGGCTTGATATGAGCGTGTATTCCGATAATATGCCCTCTGTTGTAGACAGCCAAAAGCTGCTTGAAGCGGGCAAGCTGTTCACCATTCGTCCCAATACAAGGTTTATCGCTTTCCCGAAGCACAGCCATAATTATGTTGAAATAATATATATGTGCAAGGGCTCGCAGCGCCATATTATAAACGACTCGGCAGAGGTGGTATTAAAGCAGGGCGAGATATTGCTGCTTAACCAGCATGCAAGCCACCAGCCCGATATTGCGGGTATAGACGATATTGCAATAAATCTTATAGTGCTGCCGCAGTTTTTCAACACGGCTATTGAAATGATAGGCTCGGATAATAAAATAAGCCAGTTTCTGTTTTCGGGTCTTACGGGAAAAGGACACGAAATAAGCTATATGCATTTTAACGTTTCGGACGTGCTTCCCGTTCAGAACCTTATGGAAAACCTGATATGGAGCGTTGTTAACAGGCAGCCCAACCGCCGCAATATAAACCAAATAACCATGGGGCTTCTGCTTTTGCAGCTTTTAGGTTTTACCGATTGCCTTATAACGGGCGAGGCGGGCACGGTATCCGATACGATAGTTATGTCCGCTATGACCGAAATAGAACAGAATTATACGAACGCCAGCCTTGAAAGCGTGGCAAGGCGCTGTAATGTTTCTGCGGCGTATGTAAGCAGTGCGGTCAAAAAAGCGACAGGCAAGACCTTTAAGGAGCATTTAATGGAAAAAAGACTTACCAAGGCGGCGTCTCTGCTTAAAAGCACGGCGCTTTCGGTAGGCGATATAATAGTTATGGTAGGCTATGAAAACACGAGCTACTTTTACCGCATTTTTACCGAAAAATACGGTATGAGCCCAAAGGAATACCGTTTTCTTAAATAAGGACGTTATTTTTAAAAAGTAATGTCCTTATTTTTTATTATAGCTTGGTATATAATGAAGCTAAACTGAAGAATTATATACGGAGGTATAGGTATGTCAAGATACGAGGAAGCCAAAAAGCGCTACGCGCAGTACGGAATTGATACCGATGCCGCAATAGAAAGGCTTAAAACCGTTCCGGTTTCGCTTCATTGCTGGCAGGGGGACGACGTAGGCGGCTTTGACAGCAAGGATGCGCTTTCGGGCGGTATTTTAACCACGGGCAATTACCCCGGCAAGGCAGCAACGCCCGAACAGCTGATGCAGGATATGGACAAGGCTATGTCGCTTTGCCCCGGAAAGAAAAAGCTTAATCTTCACGCAAGCTACGCGATTTTTGAAAACGGCGAGTTTGCCGACCGCGATAAGTTGGAGCCTAAGCACTTTAAAAAATGGGTTGAGTATGCTAAGGAAAGAAATATGGGTATAGACTTTAACCCTACGTTTTTCTCTCACCCCATGGTTAAAAACGGGCTTACCCTTTCAAGCCCCGATGAAGAGGTGCGCCGTTTTTGGATAAACCACGGTAAAGCGTGCATACGGATATCACAGTATTTTGCAGAGGAAACAGGCATACCCTGCGTTATGAATATCTGGACGGGCGACGGCTATAAGGATATTCCGGCGGACAGAATGGGTCCGAGGCAAAGATATAAGGAAGCTTACGAGGAAATAATATCGGAACCGCATAACCCCGATATGGTTAAGCCGTGCGTTGAGTCTAAGGTTTTCGGCATAGGCGTTGAATCGTTTACCGCAGGCAGCGCGGAATTTACCTTAAGCTTTGCCGCAACCCACAAGGGTGTTTTACCGCTTATGGATAACGGCCATTATCATCCGCAGGAATATGTTTCGGATAAAATTTCGGCATTGCTCTGCTTCTTCCCCGAAATTGCTTTACATATTACAAGGGGCGTTCGCTGGGACTCAGACCATGTGGTGCTTTTTGAGGACGAAACGCGCGAGATGGCTAAAGAGGTGGTTCGCAATAACGCGCTTGACAGGGTTTATATGGCGCTTGACTTTTTTGACGCAAGCATCAACCGCATATCCGCCTGGACAGTGGGCTTCCGCAGCTGGCAAAAGGCGCTGTTGAACGCTATGTGCCTGCCGAACGAGGAGCTTAAAAGGCTTCAGAACGAAAGCCGCTTTACCGAGCTTATGGTAAAGCAGGAGGAGGCTAAAATGCTCCCGTTTGCCGATGTGTGGGAGGAATACTGCCGTCGGTGCGGTGTTACCGCGGGACCTGAATGGTTTGAAGAAATTAAAAAATACGAAACGGAAGTTTTAAGCAAAAGAGGTTAATTGTTAATGGATATTCTTGATATTAAGGTTATAAAGGACTATATCCGTATGTGTAACGACGGTTGGGAGCAGGGTTGGCACGAGCGTAACGGCGGCAACCTTACCTACCGTATGAGGGGAGAAGAGGTTGAAGAGTGCCGCCCGTTTTTTAAAACCGACAGACCGTGGGTTAATATGGGCGTTAAGGCGGATAATTTAAAGGGCGAATACTTTATTGCCACGGGTTCGGGCAAATTTTTCCGCAATGTTGTTTTGGCTCCGCAGGACAATATTTGCATAGTTGAAATAAATGAGGCAGGGGACAGCTACCGTATAGTATGGGGGCTATGCAAGGGGGGCAGACCTACAAGCGAGTTCCCAAGCCACTTTATGAACCACAGCGTAAGAAAAGCCGCAACAAACGGCGAATATCGCGTTATATATCACGCGCATCCCGCAAATATTATAGCCCTTACCTTTGTTTTACCCCTTACCGATAAGGATTTTACAAAGGCGCTTTGGACCAGCGCTACCGAATGCCCCGTGGTATTTCCGGGCGGAGTGGGCGTTGTTCCGTGGATGGTGCCGGGCGGCAGCGATATAGCAATAGCCACAAGCGAACTTATGAAAAAGTACGACGCGGCCGTTTGGGCGCATCACGGTCTTTTTGTTTCGGGTCCCGATTTTGATATTACATTCGGTCTTATGCACACAATTGAAAAGGCGGCTGAAATTTATGTTAAGGCGCTTTCCTGCGGCAGGGGAATACGCCAAACAATTTCGGACGATAATCTGCGTGCGATCGCAAAGGAATTCGGAGTTACCTTAAACGAGGATTTTCTTGACTGAACGGTATAAAACAAAGCTGTAAGCGATTATTGTAAAAAGCGGCAACCCGTAAATCACCTTAAAAAGAACAGGTTGCCGCACACCTTACGGCGTTTGCAATAACAAGACTCGATTTACCGCTTATATTTTAAAAATAAAAAATCCGCTTTTGTCCATACGGGCAAAAACGGATTTTTCTTTATTTATGCTAAATTAGATTTCAGCAAAATACTTAATGGTACGAACCATCTGGCTGGTGTAGCTGTTTTCGTTATCATACCACGAAACAACCTGTACCTGATAGGTGTCGTCGTCGATCTTGGTAACCATGGTCTGGGTAGCGTCAAACAGTGAACCGTAGGTGATACCGATAATATCGGAAGATACAAGCGGCTCTTCGGTGTAACCGAAGGAAGCGCTTGAAGCAGCCTTCATAGCGGCGTTGATGCCTTCAACGGTTACGTCCTTGCCCTTAACAACAGCAACAAGGATAGTGGTAGAACCGGTCGGAACCGGAACACGCTGAGCAGAACCGATAAGCTTACCGTTAAGCTCAGGAATTACAAGACCGATAGCCTTTGCAGCGCCTGTTGAGTTAGGAACAATGTTAACGGCGGCTGCACGTGCACGGCGAAGATCGCCCTTTCTGTGAGGACCGTCAAGAACCATCTGATCGCCTGTAAAAGCGTGAACGGTGGTCATAATGCCACTCTGAATGGGAGCATACTTGTTAAGAGTATCAGCCATAGGAGCCAAGCAGTTTGTGGTGCAGGAAGCGGCAGAGATGATCTTATCGTCAGCGTCAAGAGTCTTTTCGTTAACGCTGTAAACGATTGTTTTAAGGTCTTTGCCTGCGGGGGCGGAAATAACAACCTTTTTAGCGCCTGCGTCGATATGAGCCTGAGCCTTGTCCTTAGAGGTGTAGAAGCCTGTGCACTCAAGAACTACGTCTACGCCGATTTCGCCCCACGGAAGATCGGCAGCGTTCTTTTCTGCATAAATCTTGATAGTTTTGCCGTCAACAGTGATGCTGTCTTCACCTGCGGAAACCTTGTCCGCAAGAGCGTAACGACCCTGAGCGGAATCGTACTTAAGAAGATGAGCAAGCATAGCGGGGCTTGTAAGATCGTTGATAGCAACAACCTCATAACCCTCTGCGCCGAACATCTGACGGAAAGCGAGACGGCCTATACGGCCGAAACCATTAATAGCAACTTTTACCATTGGAAAAAACCTCCTTAATATATTGCATTTACTATTTTACTCTATTTGTCCGATATTTTCAAGCTATTTGTTTAATCTTTAACAATTTTTTTATTTTTCATTAAAATTGGCACAATAAGAGTATATAAGGTTGGCGATATTATGATATTTTCCCCAAAACCGATTGAAAGATATATTGCGGCGCTGAGAAGTACGGTTCAGGGCTCGGTTTTAAAAAACGGAATTAAAAAGCATAACAGGCAAAGGCTTAAAAAAATAATCGCCGCCGAGGCGCTGATCTTAAGAAGGGAGCTTGACTCTGTAAACATAACCGGATTTGCGGATTCACTGCTCGGCGCGGCGCAGATAGTAGCTATGCAAAAGGGAAAGGGCTTTAAGGTCCGGCTTTCGGGAAATGGGAATTATAAGGTCAACAAGCGCCTTTTAACTGCACTTATGTTAGAGCTTGTTTATTGCAATGCGAATGCTATCGGTATTGAGAGCGGAGCGCCGCGCACGGTAATAAGGGCGGCGGGGCTTTCGGATACGGGTATGGTATTAAAGCTTGCAAGGGCTATGAGGGGCGACTATATGCTTGAAAAGCAAAGCGGAAATATTATAATAAGAATACCGACGCTCAAAACCGAAATCATACCCGAAAAAACCGAAAACGAATGGTATTATCTGTTAGATGAATTTTCACCCGTAAATATTTGGCTTAAATAGTTGTATAAAAAAAAGAATTGTGTTATAATTTATTTCTAAAACCATAAGGGAGAATTGCAATGAAGCTTATAGCCAGCTTTACCGTGGATCACGATAAGCTTGAAAAGGGAATGTATATATCGCGTATAGACGGCGACGCGGTAACCTACGATATAAGAATGAAAAAGCCGAATGGCGGCGATTATTTAAGTAACGGCGCGCTGCACACATTTGAGCATCTTTTTGCTACATATGTAAGAAACGGCAGATTTTCAGACAGCGTTATTTACGTAGGACCTATGGGCTGCCGAACGGGATTTTACTTTATTCTGCGCGACAGCGTAAAGCCGCAGGAGGCAATAGACCTTGTAAAGGAAAGCTTTAAATTTATAGCCGATTTTACGGGCGAAATACCGGGAGCTAAGCGCCGCGAATGCGGAAACTATCTTGAGCATGACTTGGGCGGCGCAAAAAATACTGCGGAAGATATGCTTTTCGTGCTTAAAAACTGGAAAGAGGAAGACCTTAAATATAATGGAAATAACGGTTGACGAGCTTAAAGGGCTTAACAGCGGCGAATATGTGCTTTACGATATAAGAAACAAGGACGAAAGAAATTACGGCTTTATTCCCGAATCGGTTGCGGTCACGGCAGAGGAATTGCCGTCGGCTGCCTGCAAACACAAGGACAAAAAGCTTATAATTTACTGTGCGCGCGGCATAGTAAGCCTTGACGCCGCAAAAAGGCTTTGCGAAGCGGGGTTTGAGGCGTACAGCCTTAAGGACGGGTACATATCGTGGCTTAGAAGCGAAATGCAGAGCCAAAATGCAAAAACGCTTTGCGAAAATACCGAACGCAGCTTAAGAAAAAAGTTTAAAAGCACAATATTAAGCAAATTTACAAAGGCGCTTAAAATTTATAAGCTTGTGAACGAAGGGGATAAGGTTGCGGTTTGTATTTCGGGCGGCAAGGATTCGTTTTTAATGGCAAAGCTGTTTGAAGAGCTTAAGCGCCACAGCGAGGTTAATTTTGAGGTTGAGTACGTTGTTATGGACCCCGGATATAACGCGGAAAACCGCCGTATTATAGAAAAAAACGCCGAAAATCTTAACATACCCATAAAAATATTTGAAACCGATATTTTTGAATCGGTTTATAATGTGGAAAAATCGCCCTGTTATTTGTGCGCGCGTATGCGCAGGGGATATCTTTATAATTACGCAAAAAGCCTCGGCTGTAATAAAATAGCGCTCGGTCATCATTACGACGACGTTATAGAAACAATACTTATGGGTATGCTGTACGGGGCGCAGGTACAAACTATGATGCCGAAGCTTCACAGCACCAATTTTGAGGGAATGGAGCTTATAAGGCCGCTTTATCTGGTGCGCGAGGACGATATAAAGGCATGGCGCGATTATAACGGGCTGCATTTTATACAGTGCGCCTGCAAATTTACCGATACCTGCACTACCTGCCGCGACGGGGGCAACCGCTCTAAACGGCAGGAAATAAAGGAGCTTATACGCGAGCTTAAAAAAACCAATCCCGATGTGGAAAAATGTATATTCAAAAGCGTGGAAAACGTCAATATAGATACCGTTATAGCCTATAAGCAAAACGGTATAAAGCATAATTTCCTTGATGATTACGACGCTTAAGGCGCATAAAATATAATTACGGAATGTAAGGTGAAGCAAAATGGAAAAGGACGCTCTTTCAGCCGGAGTTTCTAAGGTGGGCGGTCTGTTCAGCACGGCGGAAATTAAAATACTTGTTTGCTATATTTTATCCGCTCTTAACGCTCCGGTTCCCGGCAGAATGTTAGCTGATGTTCTGCATTACGAGGGGATAGCAAACTGCTTTGAGGTTAACGACGCAATAGCTGCGCTTTGCGAAAGCGGGCATTTAAAGCCTGCGGACGAAAAGGACGATACCTATGTTATTACCGATAACGGCAGGCAGATAGCCGATACCCTAAAAACCACTCTGCCGCTTACCGTTAAGGACCGCGCGTACAAGGCGGCGCTTAAAATGGTATCGCGCTTTCGCAACGCTAAGGAGAGCATTACCGAAATATCGCACGAGGACGGTAAAACATATATTACCTGCTCCGCTACGGACAACGGCAAGCCGTTTATGAGCGTTAAGCTGCTGGTGGCGGACGAGGAGCAGGCGCTTTTTATTAAAAACCGCTTTTTAAACGACCGCAGTATATACTCCGAAATAATAGAGTTGCTTACAAAGCCGGATAAAAAGTAAGAAAAAATCACGGAGCCAACGTATATGACGGCTTCGTGATTTTTCATTGACATTAAAGCGCGGCGTATATATAATTGAACATAGCAGGGGGGAGGAAAACAAAATGCTTAAAATAGAAAATCTTACAAAGGCATACGGCGATAAAAAGGCCGTAGACGATTTAAGCCTTCATATCAAATCGGGCGAGATTTACGGATTTATAGGCCATAACGGCGCGGGGAAGACCACCACGCTTAAATCCGTTGCGGGAATTTTACGGTTTGACAGCGGCGAGATCTACATAGACGGCAAATCCGTTAAAACAGAGCCGATAGCCTGCAAAAGCGTTACCGCTTATATACCGGATAATCCCGATCTGTACGAATTTATGTCCGGCATTAAGTATTTGAATTTTATAGCGGATATTTTTGGGGTTACCGCGGACGAGCGCAGGGAAAAAATAAATAAATACGCCGAAATGTTCGAGCTTACAAAGGATCTTGCAGAACCGATAGTCTCTTACTCACACGGTATGAAGCAAAAGCTTGCCATAATTTCGGCGTGGCTTCATTCGCCTAAGCTTGTTATAATGGACGAACCGTTTGTAGGCTTAGATCCAAAGGCGGCGCACCTTTTAAAGGGTATGATGCGCGAGCTGTGTGATAACGGCGGCGCAATATTCTTTTCAACACACGTGCTTGAGGTGGCGGAAAAGCTGTGCGATAAGGTTGCCATAATAAAGGACGGCAGGCTTATACGTTCTGGCACAATGGAAGAGGTAAAGGGCGACGATTCGCTTGAACAGGTCTTTTTGGAGCTGGAGGGCGAGGTATGATAAAAATACTTGTTAAAAAGCAGTTGGCGGAAATATTCCGCAGCTACTTTTATAACCCTAAGAAGAATAAAGCGCGCTCAAAGGCGGCGGTTATCGCATATATGGTTATGTTTGCCCTGCTTATGATAGGCGTGCTGGGCGGTATATTTACGTATCTTTCGTTTACTATATGCTCTGCGCTTTCGGCGGCTGGAGCCGACTGGCTTTATTTTACGATAATGGGGCTTATCGCAATACTGTTAGGCGCCTTCGGCAGTGTGTTCAACACATATTCGGGGCTTTATTTATCTAAGGATAACGATTTGCTTTTATCAATGCCGATACCCTCGAATACAATTGTAACGGCGCGTCTGCTCGGCGTTTATATTATGGGGCTTATGTATTCGGGCATTGTTATTATTCCAGCCGCCGCAGTTTATATCGCCGCGGTGGATCACAGCGTTTTCACCGTTATAAGCTGCATTATATTTGTTTTTTTAATATCATTATTTGTTTTAACCCTTTCGGCGACGCTCGGCTTTGTTGTTGCAAAAATAAGCCTTAAGCTTAAAAACAAAAGCTTTGTTACGGTGGCGGTATCGCTTGTGTTTTTCGGGCTTTACTATTTCTTTTATTTTAAAGCGCAAACGCTTATTACAAAGCTTTTGGAAAACGCCGCTGTATACGGCGATAAAATTAAGGGAGCGGCATATCCGCTTTATCTGTTCGGGAAGTCGGCAACCGGCGATATAACAGCCCTTATTTCGGTTTCGGCGGTTATTTTGGCGCTTTTTGCGGCGGCGTGGATAATTATTGCAAAAAGCTTTTTGAAAATTGCAACCGCAACCGGAAAAACCGCAAAGAAAAAATATAAGGAAACCGCCGTTAAGCAAAACGGCGCCGATACGGCTCTTTTTAAAAAGGAGCTTAAAAGATTTACATCAAGCCCGAATTATATGCTCAACTGCGGCTTCGGCTTGCTGTTTTTAATTTTGTGCGGCGCGGCTGTTATTATAAAGGGCGGGGATATTTCCCCTGCGGTAAGCTTTTTGGCAAGCGTTAAAGACGGGCTTGTTCCCGTAATTGTATGCACCGCCGTTTGCACATTGACTTCAATGATTGATATTGCGGCTCCCTCGGTTTCACTGGAGGGCAAAAGCATTTGGCTGCCGCAGTCGCTTCCCGTAACTGCGTGGCAGGTGCTGCGTGCAAAGCTGTTTTTGCAGATAGCCTTATGCTTACCCGCAGTGCTGTTTTGCCTTATATGCACGGTTGCGGTTTACAGGTATACGTTGCCTGAGCTGCTGCTTACATTTTTAATTTCTGTTTTATATGTAATGCTTTCGGCGCTTTTCGGGCTGTTTTTAAGCGTTAAAATGCCTAATCTTAACTGGACGAACGAAACCACGCCCATAAAGCAAAGCGCAAGCGTTGCAATAGCCTTGTTCGGCGGTTTCTTTTATGCCGCGCTTATAATTGCGGGCTATTTTCTGCTTGCAAAATTTATTGGGTATATTGTATATATGTGCCTGTTCGCCGCGGTTACGGCATTGCTTTCGGTATTGCTTTATGCATATCTTAAAGGAAAAGGCGCCGCCGAATTTGCCGCACTTTAAGGCTTGACAAGGCGGTTTAGTTGTGATAAAATTCTCTTGTAAAAGGCAATGACGGAAACAAGTAACGTTTTTTCCCCTTTTAAGAGAGAAAAACATTTTGCTGCAAGTTTTTTAAAGGGCAAAACGCGAATACCGTTCCCGAGCCGCTTTTCCGAAACCGCAGGCTGTAAGAAAAGCCGTTTTCCGCGTTAAGGAGTTTTAAGAGTTAAAAATCAAGGTGGAACCGTGCGTTAGCATTAAATCGCACCCTTGATACGGCGTAATACCCGTATCAGGGGTATTTTTATTGCCGAATTAGGGAGGAAAGCTTATGAAAATTATTTGTAAGGACGGCACTGTAAGAGAGTGCGAAAACAAGGAAGAGGAGCTTCACGTTCTTCGTCACACCGCGGCGCATATTATGGCGCAGGCTATAAAAAGACTTTACCCCGAAGCGGATTTCGGCTACGGTCCCGCAACCGAAAAGGGCTTTTATTACGACGTTGACTTAGGCGACGTAAAGCTTGCCGACGAAGACCTTGCCGCGATTGAAGCGGAAATGAAAAAAATTGTCAAGGAAAATCTGCCCATTAAGCCATTTATTCTTCCGCGTGCCGAAGCAATCGCGCTTATGGAGGAGCGTAAGGAAAAGTACAAGGTAGAGCATATAGGCGATTTACCCGAAGACGCTGAGATAAGCTTTTACAAGCAGGGCGAATACATTGATATGTGTATAGGACCTCACCTTACCTATACAAAGGCGTTAAAGGCGTTTAAGCTTACAAATGTTTCGGGCGCTTACTGGAAAAACGATAAAAACAATAAAATGCTTACCCGCATAGGCGGCGTAGCGTTTGCAAGCCAGCAGGAGCTTGAGGATTATTTAAAGCTGCTTGAAGAGGCTCAGCGCCGCGATCACCGCAAAATCGGCAAGGAAATGGGTCTTTTTATGCTTTGCGAGGAAGGCCCCGGATTCCCGTTCTTTCTGCCAAAGGGTATGGCGCTTAAAAACGCCCTTATTGATTACTGGCGCGATATTCACTACCGCGATAATTACGTTGAGGTTTCAACGCCTATGATTATGAACCGCAGGCTTTGGGAAACAAGCGGTCACTGGGATCATTATAAGGATAATATGTATTCCACAATAATAGACGACGAGACCTACTGCATTAAGCCTATGAACTGTCCCGGCGGACTTATGGTATACCGCAGCCGCCCCCATTCCTATAAGGAGCTGCCGCTCAGAATAGGCGAGCTCGGCCTTGTTCACCGCCATGAGCTAAAGGGCGCGCTGCACGGTCTTTTCCGCGTACGTTGCTTTACTCAGGACGACGCGCATATATTTATGCGCCCTGATCAGATAACAGACGAGATTATGGGCGTTGTTCACCTTATAAACGAGGTTTACACCAAATTTGGCTTTAAGTATTTTATCGAGCTTTCAACCAGACCCGAAGACAGTATGGGAAGCGACGAGGATTGGGAGGCGGCTACAAACGGTCTTATAAACGCGCTTAAGAAGTTAGACCTGCCCTACACCGTAAACGAGGGCGACGGCGCTTTCTACGGTCCTAAGATAGACTTCCACCTTGAGGACAGTCTCGGCAGAACATGGCAGTGCGGTACAATACAGCTTGATTTCCAAATGCCGCTTAATTTCGGCCTTGAATATACAGACGAAAAGGGCGAAAAACAGCGCCCGATTATGATTCACCGCGTTTGCTTCGGCTCGATAGAGCGCTTTATCGGTATAATAACCGAGCATTTTGCAGGCAAGTTCCCGCTTTGGTTAGCTCCGACGCAGGTTAAGGTACTGCCCGTTTCGGAAAAAACCGCAGAGTATTCCGAAAAGGTTTACGAGGCTATAAGAAAAGCGGGTATTCGCTGCGAGCTTGACAGCCGCAATGAAAAAATCGGCTACAAAATACGCGAGGCGCAAAGCGTGGATCGTGTGCCTTATATGCTGATACTCGGCGCAAAAGAAGCGGAAGAAAATACCGTTTCGGTACGCAACCGCGATACTGCCGAAACCGTAACAATGCCGCTTGACGATTTTCTCGATATGGCGCTTAAGCAAAATAAGAACAGAGAGTAGTTCTTTAAGTATTCGCTTTAAAACAAAAATAACCCCGCCGTTTAGGCGGGGTTATGAGCATTTTGATTTTTTAAGCAGCTTTCTTAAGAAATAAAAATCGGCAAGTACCGTTAGATAGATACTTGCCGATTTTTGGTGATCCATCGGGGATTCGAACCCCGGACACCTTGATTAAAAGTTCTGAAAACCAAATTCCCGCAAGTTTTATAAAAAACCTTTTAAGATTAAGTAAATCCTTTAATTATGCGGCTTTGAAGTATACTTTTAATATTTTATCCTCAAACCGTAGCTAAAGCGATTTTTTACAACAAAGAACAAATGTTAGAAAAGTGTTAGAATGACAGTTAGAAAATACCGTGTTTAATATTTGCAGTCGCTTTAATTAGCGGCTGTTTTTTATTACAAGGCTTAGAGCGTAGTACAGGCTGAATAAGTACAGTGCGTACAGGCTCGGTGCGTAGCAGGGGCTTTATTGGTCCTGTGTCAGCCGTTTCCCCTGACGGCGGGAAAATAGCTCGGCAAATTCCCGCACAGGGCAAACGGCTTGCAGAAACTTAAAAAACAGCAGAAGCACGTCACCCTGTCTGCCGTTGCACAAACTAACGGTATGCACTCGGCTGCACGGTTTCGCAGAGTTTACTTTTTTTCTTCATCGGATATTTTTTCAATAACGTCAATTAAACTGCCCATAGTATCGGTCAATGCTTTTAACTGTTCTCTGGTAGCTTTATCGCCAGATAATATTTTCTTTTGTACTTCGTCAACTATTTCACGGTATTGATTAAATTGTTTTCTTCTGTCATACTCGCTTTTTGAAATAGTATCTCTCTGTACAAGTATATCAATCGGGCAATCATACAAATATGAGAGCCTCACAAGTATTTCCGCGGGCGGTTCGTTTCTTCCTCGCTCGTAAGTGGCATATGTTTGGGCATTTATCCCTAACTGCTCCGCAACATAGCTTTGAGTGTATTTATTAGTAAGTCTGTGAAATTTAAGCATTTCAGAAATAAGTTCTTTGCGTTCAGCTATCGTATAAATATTATCGTATGTGATTTTGTTAGGCATAATAATTCCCCCGCAAGTTATTTTAGCACACAAATCCAAAAAATACAATACATTTTGTAGTGTTGATGTTACAAAAAATTAACTTTTTACATATTGCATTGCATTACAAATTGTAGTATAATTCAAAGCAACAGATATAGATGTGCGAACGGCGTAAATCATACGCCGCCGCACTATACGTTGCAAAGGTTAGTATTACCCTTTGCAACATATGTGTTCTGTGTACTGAAAAAAGAAAGGTGGTGAAAATATGGCAAGAGAAAAAAGTTCTCGAAAATATCAGCTTACAATTAACAATCCTGTTGAGCACGGTTTTACTCACGAACAAATCAGAAAAAATTTAAGCACAATTAAGATTGCTTACTGCTGTTTTTGTGATGAGGTTGGGCGTGAGGGTACACCCCACATACACATTTTCATTTATTCCAAAAATGCTATTATGTTCAGTACCTTACAACAGCGCTTTTACGGCGCACATATTGAATGTGCTGTCGGCACTTGTAAGGAAAACAGGGATTATATCCGTAAAGAGGGTAAATATCTTGACAGCGATAAAAAGGAAACGAATTTAATAGATACCTTTGAGGAATACGGCGAAATGCCTATCGAAAGAAAAGGCGGTAGCGATAATATTTCAAGTCAGGTATTGCAAATGATTAAGGACGGATATGGCAATTTAGAAATTATAGATGTATTCCCGTCCTATATGACAAAAATTCCGCACTTGGATAAAATGCGCCAAACTATTCTTTCTAATAAATTTGCAAATGTATTTCGCAAACTTGAAGTAACCTACATATACGGCGAAACAGAAACGGGCAAAACCCGTTATGTGCTTGAAACCTACGGATATGAAAATGTTTATAAAATAACCAATTATGAACACCCATTTGACGCATATGAGGGTCAGGACGTTATTTTATTTGACGAATTTAGAAGTTCTTTACCGCTCAAAGATATGTTACAGTATCTTGACGGTTATTCGTGCCGTCTGCCAGCTCGTTATGCCGAAAGACAGGCTTGTTATACAAAAGTGTTTTTAATCAGTAATATACCTTTTGAAAAACAGTATATAAATATTCAAGAAACAGAAATAAAAAGTTGGTACGCATTTAGAAGAAGAATAACAAAATACCTTAATTTTGAAAAGAAAAACAATGAATTGCCGTACTTTGATAAAAATAATATAGATATTATAGAAAGCTATGAATAAGAGGTGTTGCTTATGAAAACCAGAACCATAGAAAGGAGTAATTATGCAATTAAGGGAATACCCCGAAGTATTGACTATACAAGACCTTATGAAATTATTGCATATAGGAAAAAATACGGCATACCGTCTTGTAAAGGAAAATATTATTCACGCACACCGTATCGGGCGGTGTTACAGAATACCTAAATGCTGCGTTCTTGATTATTTGAAATCGGCGCAATATTGTAATATATAACACGGTAGGTTTCAACTGTCGAGGAAAGGAGTAAATTAAAATGACAGGTAGCCTACAAATTAAAAATAACAAATATTATGCGGTGATAAATCTTTACATAGACGGCAAACGCAAACAAAAGTGGATTTGTACCGATTTAGACGTTAAAGGTAATAAAACACGTGCAGAAAAGTTTTTACGTGAACAAATAGTTGCGTTAGAATGTAAATCGGGTATTGTAAATTCGGATATTTTGTTTTCAGACTATGTAAAAATATGGCTTGAACAAGTAAAAAATTCCGTTGACAATATAACTTTTCAAGGCTATGAACAGCTTGCAAATTCGCATATAATACCTTATTTCGAACAGAAGAAAACACGCCTGCAAGATGTTAAAAAGGAAACCTTGCAAGCATATATTGACGAGAAATCAAAAAGCGGAAGACTTGATAATAAAGGCGGGCTTTCAGCAAAATCCTTAAAATTGCACCGTAATATATTAAATCAAACGCTTAAAGAAGCTTTAAAAAGCGGTTTAATATCCGTCAATCCCTGTCAGTGGGTAAAGTTACCGCAAATACAGCGCCGTGAGCCGACTTTTTATACTGCCGAACAGATTGAAAAGCTATTATCGGCTATAATCGGGGACAGCACATTTTATTTGCTTGTTAAATTAACTGCCACCTACGGTCTGCGCCGAAGTGAAGTTTTGGGACTTATGTGGAATAGTATTGACTTTGAAAACGATACACTTCAAATAGCGCACACGGTTGTTAAAGTCAATTCGACCGTATGTAAGAATAAGACCAAAAACGCAAGCAGTTACCGCTCATTCCCGCTGATAGACGAAATTAAACAGTTGTTACTGGCGGAAAGAAAAAAGCAAACGCAAAATCGCAAAGAGTTTGGAAAAGAGTATATTCAAAGTCCGTATGTTTTTGTGTGGGATAACGGAAAGCCGTTCGCAACGGAATATGTAAGTCAGCATTTCAAACGTTTGCTTGAATGGAATAATTTACCGCATATTCGCTTTCACGATTTACGGCACAGTTGCGCAAGTATTCTTTTGTCCCGTGGATTTACACTCAAAGATGTACAGGAATGGCTCGGTCATTCCGATATTACATTAACGGCAAACATATACGGTCATTTGGATATTGAGCGGAAAAAAGCTATTGCGGATACTATGGCAAATATACTTGCTTAATCTGTTAGAAAAAGTGTTAGATACAGTATTTTTTTATTCCACCTTTAGAGGAATAAAAAAAGAAAAACCCCGCTTAAAAAGCGAGGTTCTTACTGGTGATCCATCGGGGATTCGAACCCCGGACACCTTGATTAAAAGTCAAGTGCTCTGCCAACTGAGCTAATGAATCATTCAGACAGCTTTAATATTATATCAATACTTTGCGTGCTTGTCAAGTATTAAATTGCTATTTTTGCAAAAAGCCGCATTTATAACCGAATAAAGGCAGAACAGTAATCCCGTTTAATTAATGTCTACTGAATAATTGCATTAGCAAATGCAATTATATAAAATCGAGTTAAAATCTCGATTTTATGGGTCAAAACCTTTGTTTTGACCGTCAGTTTCCATTGATTGTCGCCTGATTTTAAAAAGAATCAAAATGTGATTCTTTTTAAAGAGCAAGGTTTTTTCGCAAAATTGCGCAAAAACCTTGCACCTGAACAATTCAAAAGTTTACACCAACATGCTTGGTTAAGGTACTTTTGAATTGTTCAGCAGGCATTAATTACAGGAATTACTGTTTTGCCTTTAATAGTTTAGCTTATTTTCCTTTAAATATTCTTGCTATACGCATATGCAGAGTGTTCATATAAAACATTGCCATACGCGAGACCGCAATATCATAAAGCACGAAAACCGCGTTGCCAGCAGCCAAAAAAGCGTAAACGCCGTACCTGCCGAAGGTATTAAAATCGTCAAGCGAAATTCCGAAAAGCTTTGCAATAACAAAATAAACAAGTAATACGGCGGCGTTAAAAACCAAAAGCTTAAGCAACCATTCTGCCGCGGGCTTATGCAGGCGTTCAATTAAAGCCTTAAGTATCGGGTAATACCCGAAAAGGCATATATACATAAGCTTGCTTTCGGGCTCGGCAAAAATAAACACCAATACCGACGCCGCCGCATAAGCCGCAAACGCCCAGCGCGTGTTTATTTCTATTACAATTATCATCATTAAAAGCCCGGTAACTGCGGGAACCGCATATGTTAAGTACGGAAAATACGAAAGCAGCATAAAAACCACGGAAAGCGCGGTGATTATACCGCAAAAGGTAATCTTAGCAGTTTGTTTCATTTTAACAGCAGGGTATCAGGTCGCCGCCCATACACTCGCAGCAGCAATCGGCGCATATAAGACCTTGACAAACATCGCACGCGCTGCAGCCGCTGTTTCCGCCGTAGCTGCGGTAAGGATTATATTGCCTTCCCTGCTGGCGCGCGGCATTTTGCACGGCGTGCTGATATTCCGCGTTTGAGGGATCCATTCTTGAAGCGGTGGTAAAGCTTGTAAACGCCTGATCAAACCAACCGCGGCGGTAAAGCACCGTGCCGTTTAAAAAGTACCACTCTGCGTCGCGCGACTGCGGCGGAACACCGTCGAGCACCTCCTGTGCCTGCTCAAGTCTGCCCTGATTTATAAGATTACGAACGTCGGGGAATGACGAGCCGCCCGTGCCTGCATTATAAGCGCCGCCCGACGTCTTACCCGTTCTGCGCTCCGCCATAATGCTGTCGTATGCTTCGTTGATCTCCTTCATCTTTTCGCCCGCAAGGTCGGAAAGAGGGTTGTCCGCGTAATTATCGGGGTGATATTTGCGCGCAAGCTCCCTGTAAGCATTTTTAATTTCGTCGTCTGTGGCGTTTCTTGAAACGCCTAATACCGCATACGGGTCGGTCATAGTGCTAACTCCTTTTTAAAAGTATCTTCAAGTCCTAAATATATAATATTTCCGATTATCGGCTTATATTTTTTAACGTCCAAAAGCTCGAATGCCTTGCCTGCCTCGTTAGCGCACACGTAAAGCTGCGGTGCAACGCGTTTTTTTGCATATTCGGCGGGGTCGCCGCCCGGAAAATTTTTTAAGCAGTTATACGAGCCTGTTTTTATATCGCTTGCTAAATCGCACGCCGCGTCTAAAAGATAAATATATCTTCCTATGCAGTATCCTATACGGCTGAGTACACGCTTTTGCGTTTTATCATCGCTGCAAAGGCTGAGTATGCCCGCCAACGCGTTGGCGGTGGGATCTGCCGCCGCGTCAAGCTCTGTGCAGTTTTCTTTTTCAAGCTTATTCTGCGCTTTTATATAATCCGATACCGTGGTTTCAATTTCGGGGTATTTTAAAGCCGCCTTTTTTCGCGCACCGTTAAATAAGGGCTTAAGCAGCATAAAACCCAATTTTTTTATGCCCTTATTATCGGCAATATTATCGGCGAGCTTATAGTAAGACATTATCATAGCAGCGGCGGCGGGCATTTTAAGCTTATCGCTGTTTTTGCAGAAATTGCATTTTTTAAACGGGTTAAACACGCAGCGTTTACGCTCAATCATATCACAGCCGGGTGTTAACGCCATATTTATAAGCGCTAAAAAAGTAAAATCATAGCTTAGCGTAAAGCGGGACCAAAGCCCGTATTCACTGCCCATAACGCGGCAAAGCGAGCAATAAACCGCTTTGTAGGTTTCGTATTCCCGAACCTTAAGCTCGGGCTTGCAGGCTCTTACATATCCGAACAATTACCTTTTCACCCCATTTTTTACATTTTATACGCTGTAAAAAACATATTGGTTAATAATGTGTAAATTTAATATTAAAGTAATTTCTTTAAGAATTTGCCTGTATACGATTTTTCGCACGCCGCTATTTTTTCGGGTGTGCCTGTACAAACCACCGTGCCGCCCCTGTCGCCGCCCTCCGGTCCTAAATCTATAATATGGTCGGCGGTTTTTATAACGTCAAGGTTGTGCTCTATTACAAGCACCGTGTTGCCCGAATCCACAAAGCGCTGCAAAACCTCGATAAGCTTATGCACGTCCGCTGTGTGGAGACCTGTTGTGGGTTCGTCCAAAATATAGATCGTTTTGCCCGTACTGCGCTTTGAAAGCTCGGTTGCAAGCTTAACACGCTGTGCCTCGCCGCCCGAAAGCGTGGTTGCGGGCTGACCTATTTTTATATACCCAAGCCCCACGTCGAACAGGGTTTTAAGCTTGCGGTATATCCTCGGTATGCTTTCAAAGAACTGCATACCCTCTTCAACCGTCATTTCAAGCACGTCGTAAATGCTTTTGCCTTTGTATTTAATACTGAGCGTTTCATGGTTATAGCGCTTGCCCCCGCATACCTCGCACGGCACATAAATATCCGGCAAAAAGTGCATTTCTATTTTCAAAATACCGTCGCCCTGACAGGCTTCGCATCTGCCACCCTTTACGTTAAAGGAAAAGCGGCCTGCGGTGTAGCCGTGGGTTTTTGCGTCTTTAGTAGAGGCGAATAGCTCCCGTATATCTCCGAAAACGCCCGTATATGTCGCGGGGTTGGAACGCGGCGTTCTGCCGATAGGCGCCTGATCTATATTTATAACCTTATCAAGATTTTCTATGCCCGAAAACGATTTGAATTTGCCGGGTATGGTTTTTGCACGGTTAAGCTTGTTAGCAAGCACCTTATAAACAATATCGTTTACAAACGAGGACTTGCCGCTGCCCGAAACGCCCGTAACGCAGGTGAATGTACCGAGCGGTATTTTAACGTTTATTTTTTTAAGGTTATTTTCAGCCGCGCCCTTTATTTCAAGAAATTCACCGTTGCCCATTCGTCTTTTTTGCGGCACCGGTATTTTTTTTCTGCCGGTAAGATAGTCCGAGGTTACAGACTCGGTGCATTTTTCAAGCTCCGGCACGGTTCCCGAAAATACAATGTTTCCGCCGTGTATTCCCGCGCCGGGGCCTACGTCTACAATATAATCCGCGGCGCGCATTGTATCCTCATCGTGCTCTACCACGATAACGGTATTGCCGAGATCCCTAAGCCGTTTAAGCGTGGCTATAAGGCGGTCGTTATCACGCTGATGAAGACCTATACTCGGTTCGTCAAGAATATAAAGCACACCCATAAGTGAAGAGCCTATCTGCGTAGCAAGGCGTATACGCTGGCTCTCACCGCCCGAAAGCGTGCCCGAAGACCTTGAAAGGTCAAGATATTCAAGCCCCACGCTTTCAAGAAAGGTAAGGCGCTCGCGTATTTCCTTTAAAATGGGCTTTGCTATCATTTCGTCGCGCTGACCGAATTTAAGCGAGGATATAAACTTAAGCTCGTCGGAAACCGACATATCGCAAAGCTCTTTAATATTTTTGCCGCCCACGGTAACCGCAAGGTATTCGGGCTTTAAACGCGCGCCGTGGCAGTCGGGGCAGGGCAGAGCGGTCATATAGCTTTCAATTTCGGCGCGGGCATAATCGCTTGAGGTTTCCTTATAGCGCCTTTCAAGGTTATTTATAACCCCTTCGAACGGCGCCTCGTACGTGCCATTGCCCAAATCGTTTCCGCGCCTTAATTTAAGCTTAACGTCCCCCGTGCCGTACAGCACTGCGTGCTTTACCTCGTCCGAAAGCTCGCCGTATGGCGTGTTTATATCAAAGCCGTAATGCTCTGCAAGACCGTTATAATACATAGTGGCAATAGTGCCGGAATCGGGGTAAAACCATGAATTTACGCCCCAGCCCGAAGCGCGTATAGCACAGTCGATAAGCGATTTGCTTTCATCGTTTATAACAAGCGCCGGATTAACCTTCATAAATATTCCGAGTCCCGTGCAGGTGGGGCAGGCCCCGAACGGACTGTTAAACGAAAACATTGTTGGGGTAAGCTCGGGTATGCTTATGCCGTGCTCGTCGCAGGCAAAGCTTTGCGAAAACTGCAATTCCTCGCCGCCTATTACGTCGGCTGCCACAAGACCGCCCGAAAGCTCCACCGCGGTTTCAATACTGTCTGCAAGGCGCGAGCGTATTTCCTCTTTTACAACAAGGCGGTCTACAACAATTTCTATTATATGCTTTTTGTTTTTTTCAAGCTTTATTTCTTCTGAAAGGTCGTAAATATGGCCGTCTATCCTCACGCGCACATAGCCCTGCTTGCGCGCGCGTTCAAGTTCCTTTGTGTGTTCGCCCTTTCTGCCCTTTACAATGGGGGAGAGTATTTGTATTTTGCTGCCCGAAGGCAATTCCATTATTCTGTCTACGATTTGGTCGGTGGTCTGGCGGCTTATTTCCTTACCGCAAACAGGGCAGTGCGGAATACCTACGCGCGCATATAAAAGGCGCAGGTAATCGTATATTTCGGTAACCGTTCCTACCGTAGAGCGCGGATTTTTCGAAGTGGTTTTCTGATCAATTGAAATTGCGGGCGAAAGACCGTCTATGCTGTCTACGTTAGGCTTTTCCATTTGCCCTAAAAACTGGCGCGCATATGATGAAAGCGATTCGACATACCGCCTTTGCCCCTCGGCGTATATTGTATCGAACGCAAGCGAGGATTTGCCGCTGCCCGAAAGCCCCGTAAAAACAATAAGCTTATCGCGCGGTATCTCAACGTCTACATTTTTTAAATTATGCTCTCTTGCGCCGTGGATTATAATTTTATCGTTTGCCAAAAAAACGTCCCCTTTTATTTCAGTATGCCCCATACATATCTGAAAACAAATGTTCGTTACTATTTTACAGTATTTTTCAAAAAAAGTAAAGTACGGATTTATAAAATCAGGCCGGTCTGTAAGCGACCGACCTGATTGTGTAATTTCTATTTTTCGTTTTCTAAGTCTTCTTTAATAATGTATTTTGGTCTTGCCTTTGCTTCAAGGTAAATTTTACCTATATATTCGCCTATTATTCCGAGCGACAGCATTATAAGCCCGCCGATAGCCCAAACCGAGCATATAACGCTTGCCCAGCCCGGTACGGTTGCGCCTATTGCCCAGCGGACTATAAAGTTTATCAGCATAAGTATGCTTACGGCGAAGATCAGAAAGCCGATAATGGTTATATACCGTATGGGCTTTGATGAAAGCGAGGTTATCCCCTCTAATGCAAAGGAAATCATTTTTTTAAGCGGATATTTGCTTTCCCCTGCAAAGCGCTCGGTTCTTTCATAGTAAACCGAAGAGGTCTTGTAGCCTATCATAGGTACTATTCCGCGCAAAAAAAGGTTGACCTCTCTAAATTCCGCAAGACCTTCTAACGCTCTTTTGGACATAAGCCTGTAATCGGCGTGGTTAAATACCGTTTCGGCTCCCAAAAAATTCATAACCCTGTAAAATGCTTCGGCGGTGAATTTTTTGAAAAAAGTATCTGTTTTGCGTTTTGAACGTACGCCGTAAACGATATCGCAGCCGCCGTAATATTCTTTTAGCATTTCGTCTGCGGCGTTTATATCGTCCTGCAGATCGGCGTCCATTGAAATTGTTACGTCGGCTTTGTCTTTGGCGGTCATAAGGCCTGCCAGCAAAGCGTTTTGGTGGCCGCGGTTGCGGCTTAAATTAACTCCGGTGAAAATCCCGTCGTCCTTATGCAGGGCTTTTATTATTTCCCATGTTTTATCCTTAGAACCGTCGTTTACAAACATAACGCGGCTTTTGTCGCTTACGATTTTATCCTCAATAAGCTTTTTAAGCTTTAAGCCAAGCCGCTTTGCGGTTTCGGGCAAAACCGCTTCCTCGTTATAGCAGGGAACGACAATATAAAGTATATCGGGCATTGTATTCAATCCTTTCGGAAAAGCTGTTTTATTTACCTTCGCGCAGCTTATTTATTTTATCGCGCAAATAGGCGGCATGCTCAAATTCAAGTATCTTAGCCGCCTGCTTCATTTCGTTTGTAAGGCGTTTTATCTCAGTCTCACGCTCTAAGCGGGACATTTTGGATACAGGCTTATCGCTTTTAACCTTTTGACCGATTTCTATTATGTCGCGCACGTCCTTTATTACCGATTTCGGCGTTATGCCGTGCTCCTCGTTATAGCGGCTTTGTATTGCGCGGCGTCGCTCGGTCTCGGTTATTGCGCGCTCCATAGAGGGCGTTACGCTGTCGGCGTACATTATAACCTCGCCGCGGGCGTTTCTTGCGGCTCTGCCTATTGTTTGCACAAGCGAGGTTTCGCTGCGCAAAAAGCCCTCTTTATCCGCGTCTAATATTGCAACAAGCGATACTTCGGGTATATCAAGGCCCTCGCGCAGCAGGTTTATTCCCACAAGCACGTCAAATTCGCCGAGCCGCAGATCGCGTATTATCTCCATTCTTTCTATGGTGTCGATATCGTAGTGCATATATTTTACTTTTATATCAAGCCCCGAAAGATAATCGGTAAGATCCTCGGCCATTTTTTTGGTAAGCGTGGTAATAAGCACGCGCTCGTTACGCGCGGTACGCATATTTATTTCCGAAACAAGGTCGTCTATCTGACCCTCGCTCGGTCTTACAGATATGAGCGGGTCAAGAAGTCCGGTAGGACGTATCACCTGTTCTACTATCTGTGCGGCATGGTCCTTTTCAAAATCGCCCGGTGTTGCGGAAACAAATACCGCCTGATTTACGTGATTGTAAAATTCTTTAAAATTAAGCGGACGGTTATCAAAGGCAGAGGGAAGCCTGAACCCGTATTTAACAAGATTTTCCTTTCTTGCGCGGTCGCCGCCGTACATACCGCGTACCTGCGGCAGCGTTACGTGGGATTCGTCCACAAAAAGCAGATAATCGTCGGGAAAGTAATCAAGCAGTGTTGAAGGAACGCTTCCGGGTTTTCTGCGCGAAAGCACCCTTGAGTAGTTTTCAACGCCCTTGCAGGTGCCTATTTCCCTGAGCATTTCAATATCGTATTCGGTGCGCTGGCGTATACGCTGTGCCTCAATAAGCTGACCGTTTTCGTTAAAAAACCTTACGCGCTCTTCCATTTCTTCCTTAATTTCGTTAAGAGCGTCCTCAAGCTTATCGTGCGAAACTATATAATGCGACGCCGGATATATCGCCGCATGGGATAAAAACGCCTTTACCTCGCCCGTAACGGTGTTTATTTCGCTTATGCGGTCTATCTCATCACCGAAAAACTCCACGCGTATTGCGTTTTCATATGCGTTTGCAGGGTATATTTCCACCGTGTCTCCTCTTACCCTGAATTTGTTGCGTACAAAATTTATATCGTTGCGTTCATACTGTAAATCCACAAGCTTGTGAAGAAGCTCGTCCCTGCTTTTTTCCATACCCGTTCTGAGCGAGATGACCATACTTTTATAATCGATAGGGTCGCCGAGCGAATATATGCAGGAAACGCTTGCTACTATTATTACGTCCCTGCGCTCGGAAAGCGCGCAGGTTGCCGAATGGCGCAGCTTATCTATTTCATCGTTTATTGCCGAATCCTTTTCAATATAAGTGTCGCTGCCCGGTATATACGCTTCGGGCTGGTAGTAGTCGTAATAAGAAACAAAATACTCCACCGCATTTTCGGGGAAAAACTCGCGGAACTCACTGCAAAGCTGTGCGGCAAGGGTTTTATTGTGGGCTAAAACCAACGTCGGGCGGTTGACATTCGCTATTATATTCGCCATAGTAAAGGTTTTGCCCGAACCCGTAACGCCCAGCAAAACCTGCTCTTTTAAGCCGTTTTTAATGCCGTTTGAAAGCTTTTCAATAGCCTCAGGCTGGTCTCCCGTAGGCTTGTATTTTGAATGTAAAACAAATTTATCCACCGGTAATTGCTCCTTTGCGGTGCTTAGAGATAAGGTTAATGCTTTTTATAAAAGCTTATTGAAATAAGCTGTTTGATGAAATAAAAATCGGCAAGCCTATAATAAGGCTTACCGATTTTTGGCGTTCCCGAGGTGATTCGAACACCCGACCTACCGCTTAGGAGACGCTCCCGGAACGCCTTTTGGGCTGAAAAACAGGGGTAAAAAATCCTTAGAAATCATTGAAATAAAAGGCTTCGAGAGCTTTTGGACTGATAACTAAATTCATCTGTTTTCTGCTAATTTTAACTGCTGTTTTTAGCAGGTCATTAGCAAGGGTCGTGCTAAGCGGGTTATGGTGGTCTGTTCAGATAAAACCAACGGTACTCTGTGAACGCAAGCCATAAAGTACACTCATTATAACAACTCTGCGCCAAAAAATCAAGAGGGACAGCCGGAACTGCCCCTCTATTCATATAACCCTATTCTTATAAATTCTTCGCAAGTGTTTTCAGCAGCGCCGCCATTTCGGGGTTCTGCAACAGCTTCGCTAAAAGTTCGGCGTTGCTTTCTGCTGCGTCCGCAGTTTTCTCTTGTACTGTTTCCTGCGGCGGTTCGGCGGTCTTTTCCATTTCCTCCTGTGTGACTGCCATCGGGTCAGGTAAGTCCTTCACGGTTTCAAATTTCGGCATAGGGATTGTTTTCCCCTCGGCTTCCGGCGAGAGCGCCTTTGCCTTATAAAACTGCTCATCGAAGCGTTGAGCATTGAAACGGCGGTCATCATCAATAATGTGGCTGTAAACATCTGCAACCATTTCAACCCTTGCGTGTCCTGAGTCGCCCTGCACTGACTTCATATCGCCGCCGTTCCATTTCAGCTTATAGGTGATGCTGGCGTGTCGGAAACTGTGAAAGACTACATCCGGCAGATTGTTATCACGGATGAGTTTCTTCAAGGCACGGGTTATAACTTGATTTTCCATCGGTCTGCCCGTCGGGTGACAAAACACAAGGTTGTAATCTGTGTATTCCTCTCCGAACAGTTCTTTGTATTCCTCAATCTGCTTTTTCCTCTCTGTAAGCATAAGCGCAACGGTTCTCGGAAGAAAGACCTTGCGGACGCTCGTTTTTGTTTTCGGTGCTTTCAGCACAAGATCAGTCGTTCCGGTCGTGAACATATGGGGGAAGGTAAACACTATATCTCTGCTGTCGAGGGCTTGCACAGCCTGACGGCTGACCCTTTGCAGCTCCTTGTTTACAAAGATTGAGGGATCGCCTTTTTCAATGTTTTTTTCGTCTATATCCACGCAATCCCAAGTCAGCGCCAGCATTTCTCCCATTCGCAGAGAGCAGGCAAAGGAAAGGTTGATAGCAAGGGAAAGTATGTCATCGTCGCATACTTCAAGGGCGTGTTGCAGGGTTTCCGCCGTCCATATTTCACGCTTTTTATGTTCCTCTTTGGGAAGTGTCGCATTGACGCACGGGTTCTTTGACATCAGCTCCCACTTGACCGCCTGATTAAAGGCGTTTCTGAGCAGCTTGTGTATCTCACGAACGGTATGCACAGTGAGAAATTCATTTGTCGGCTTGCGATTATTCGTGACCTTTGTTTTCACGGAAAGCAAGCTCTGATAAAAGCGATCCATAACACGGGTGTTCAGGTCGTCCAGCTTCATATCCCCGATAATCGGAATGATGTAATTGAACATCAATCCCCGCCGTGCTTCATAAGTGGACATTGCCCAAGTGCTGACACCGTACACAGATGTATATTCTTCAAGAAGGTCGGCAACGGTCTTTGCAGACGGCACAATGAATGTGCCGCTCATCTGCTCAAATTCAATTTGCGCCTTCCGTTTTTTTGCTGCGGAATTTGTATCGTAGGTTTCCCACTTTTGACGGGTGTTGCCCCTTTCATCTCTCACGGTATAAACCACTGAATACCGATTTTTCCTTTTGACTATTGAAGCCATATCTATACCTCCTGACCGTTATCGCTGTCGAGCCATTCATCAAAGCTCGCTTTGATAACCCTATATTTGCTGTCTACTAAAACCGCTTTGAACGCACCCTCTTTTATGAGGTTGTATACCGAAACCCTCCCGACGCCGAGAATTTCGCAAATCTCTGCGACGGTATAAGTGCGTTTCACTTTTACTGTTCCGTTGAGTTCTGCTACCAAGACCCGAAAGGCCGTTACCACCTATGTCAGCGACAAGACCATTGAAAAGATCATCAAGCTCCTGCGGTGTGCGTTTAAGCAGGCGGTACGATGGGAAATCATTGCAAGAAATCCCTTTGACAATGTGATCCTCCCTAAAACGGAGTATGCGAAACGGGATATCTGGACAGCGGATATGATCCGTCTTGCCCTGGACAAATGCACGGACAGCAAACTCTATGTAGCAATGAACCTTTCCTTTGCCTGCTCTCTGCGTATGGGTGAAATCCTGGGGCTGACCTGGGAGAATGTCCATATTTCCGATGAAGATATTGCGGCGGATAACGCCTATGTCTACATCGACAAGGAACTGACACGGGCATCCAAACGGGCGATTGAAACGCTGGGTGAGAAGGATATCTATTACATCTTCACTCCGCTCATGCCGAACACCAGCACAAGAATTGTTCTGAAAAAGCCGAAAACCGATTCCAGTATCCGTAAGGTGTGGCTGCCAAAAACACTGGCTTACATTCTGCGGGAATGGAAGAAGTCCCAGGACGAGCTGAAAGGCTTCCTGGGCGACGAATATCAGGACTTCGATCTGGTGGTGGCACTTCCCAATGGACGGCCCTGCGAGGATCGGATCATCCTCAAAGAGTTTGCAAAGCTCCGTGAGGACGCAGGGCTGCCGAAGGTGGTCTTTCATTCTCTCCGTCATTCCAGTACCACTTACAAACTGAAACTGAACCACGGCGATCTGAAAGCCACCCAGGGCGATACAGGCCATGCCGAGATCGACATGATAACCAGTATCTATGCTCACATTCTGGACGAGGATAGAAAGGTCAATGCTCAGAAATTTGAGACAGCCTTCTATGCCAAGCCTGATCTTCGCAATGTCCGTCCGCCGGAAGAACCGGCAAAATCGGAGCCTGCGACCCTGGACCTTGAAAGCCTTGTGGAGCAGCTTCAGAAGTCGCCGGAGCTGGCGAGTGCGCTCGCAGCTCTGATAGCGGCGCAAGCCACGGCAAAGTGATCCGAAAAATCGAATTAGCAAAACGCAGAATTTTCTTAGCAAATTTCTGAAAAGCGTTCGAGTCCAATTAGCAAATATACATCTTGCGGCGTATAAAAATCTCCCGGTAACGGAAGTGAAATTACCGGGAGAAGGAGGAACAAAAAAACGCTGCAAACCCCGAAAAAAGGCTTGCAGCGGTGCTTTCTGGCGTCCCAGAGAGGATTTGAACCTCCGACC
>ERZ773188.126-NODE-126-length-86399-cov-6.166508_pt1 | contig 86399 bp, 59 predicted proteins | sample MGYA00581011_ERZ773188 | MGnify/ENA primary metagenome ERZ773188 (study PRJEB29015, sample SAMEA2737798) | human gut metagenome | biome: human gut; feature: human-associated habitat; material: faeces | place: China | collected 2012 ...
AAATCCCCGGGACACCTGGCGGGGGACTTTCTTTCTGGACAAAATGGTTATAGCTCGCTTGCCGGGGATTGCAAATCCCCGGAACACCTGGCGGGGGACTTTATGGGGCAAATACCTAATTGCAAATCCCCGGGACGCCTGGCGGGGGCAAATCTCAATGTTCAAAGTAACGCCTGTGTTCAAAGTTCCGAAGACGAGGATTATCCTGCTCCTCCTCCGATGCCCAAGAAGCTGCCGAAACTGGTGGAGCTGCTGATATCCAAGACTCCGGAAATCTATCAGCCGGCTGTGGCTTGCGCCATTTTCCCTCCGTTGGCTACCCATCTCTGGAGAACGAAATTCAGATATATCGATAACGTGGAGCACGAAGCCACTCTGATGACCTGTCTGCTTGCAGGCACCGGTGCTGGTAAAAGTTGTGTACAGAAACCTATCGATTTCATCATGGAGGACATCCGTAAAAGAGATGCCGAAAACCTGAAGCGTGAGAAGGAATGGAAAGAGGAGATGATGCGAAAGGGTGCCAACAAGGATAAGCGCAAACGCCCTGAAAATCTGATTATCCAGGAGATTGATGCTGATATGACCAATCCTGCCTTCGTGATGCGTACTGCTGAAGCTAAGGAACATTTCCTTTATACTTCGCTGAACGAAATCGACCAGTTTGATGCGCTGAGAGGTATCGGCAATCAGCAGTTCCGCATCATGTGCCTCGCCTTTGACCCTAGTAATAAATTCGGACAGTCTCGCGTAGGAATCCAGAGCGTTACCGAGCGTGTCTGCGTCCGCTTCAACTGGAATGCATCTACTACCATCGACAAGGGACAGCGATATTTCGCGAAGGTATTGACCGATGGTCCGCTGAGCCGTATCAACTTCTGTACCATCCCGGAGCGGGAAATAGGCGAGGATATTCCCATCTATGGCACATACGATGATGAATTCAGAAATTCTCTGAAACCCTACATCGAAAATCTCTGTATGGCGTCGGGATTGGTGGAATGCCAGGAGGCGTATGATCTAGCCGTGGTATTGAAGAATGAGAATGCCGAGTTTGCACGTACTTCGCAGAACCGCATCTTCGAGAATTTCTCGTTCCGTGCCAACGTCATCGCCTACCTCAAGGCGTGCGTGCTCTATGTTGCCAACGGCTACAGATGGGAGCCGGAGATGGATGATTTCATCCGCTGGAGCGAGCGTTACGACCTCTACTGCAAGATGCGTTTCTTCGGCGATATGATAGCCCGGGAGAACAGTGCCGGCGAGAAGAGTTCGAAGCGTGGACCGGAGAATCTGCTGCAGCTGTTGCCCGATATCTTCACCATGCCGCAGTTGGATGCCATCCGTATGGAGCATGGATTGAATGCGAAGGGTACCCGGAATGTGATCAAGCAGTGGATTTACCGTGGGTATATCGAGCGAATCTCTCCGCCCGGCGAGGACGGGAAAAGCGGTTACGGTTACAGTAGTTACAGTTTCAAGAAGCTGAAGTACCGCCATGACGGGCTGGTGCTTGAAGCTTGATTTTTAAATTAATTGAATATTTATGGAAATAGTATTGAAGCGTATAGCCAAGAAGAACAGCTATACCATTGGTCGCCTCTATATCCTGAAGGATGAGGAGGTAGAGAGAGTGGTTCACTCTTCATGGATGAACCCACAGTTGAAGCGTTGGTTCGAGCATAAGATAGATGCCGGCAAACTGACGCAGGAGTGTTATTTCTGCGATACCCTGGAGCCTACGTGGCGCAACCTGAAGGGCGTGGAACTCCAGCCCGAGGAGGTGAACGTGCGCCTGGGCAGGGTTTCGGGCAAGAAGGCGCAGAAGATGAAGGGCACTACGGCGATTCCCGAAGGCACCTATCCGTTGTTAGTCACCAAGTCGCCCCGCTTCAAGGAGTGGCTGCCGTATCTGCAGGGTGTTCCTGATTTCGAGGGCATCCGCATCCATGCCGGCAACTACCCCGACGATACCCAGGGCTGCATCCTGGTGGGCGAGAACAAGGTGAAGGGCATGGTGGTAAATTCCCGTATCTGGCTGCATCGCCTGATGAAATGCATCAGCGAAGCGAGAGAAAAGGATGAATCCGTCTGGATTACCATCATCTGATACTTACAAATATCATCAGGATTCTCGGTCTTTTTTATAATATTAAGACCGGGAATCCGTTATTATTATCGAAGATAAAAGTAATCAATCAATAATAATAAAAAAAAGAAAGAAAAGAAGAAACAATGCTCAAGATTGTAATGATCATGCTATGCGGAATTGGTACGGGGTACCTGCTCCGTAACAAGAAAATGAGTTTTATCGGCCGTGTCATCACGGCGCTTATCTGGGTACTCCTCTTCCTGCTCGGCATCGAGGTGGGAGCGAACCCTCGCATTATCAATGGTCTTCAGACCCTGGGACTCGAAGCCATCGTGCTTACGATAGCCGGAAGTCTGGGTAGTGCAATCTTTGCGTGGGCATTGTGGAGATATGTCTGCAGAAAGGAGGCTGGAAATGAAAGGTAGTCTGATTATCGTAGGCTTCTTCGTGCTGGGCATCATCGTGGGAGTGTGGGATGTGATTCCTGCCAGTTTCCTGGCGAGCGACGTGAGCTATTATGCCCTCTGCTGCCTGATGTTCTGCGTGGGTATCAGCATCGGTTGCGATACCTCTATCCTGAAGAGTTTCAGAAAGGTGAATCCCCGGCTGATGATGCTGCCGGTGATGACCATCCTGGGAACCCTTGCCGGATGCGCGGCTGCCTCCCTGATACTGGGACACCGTCAGCTCTCCGACTGTCTCGCCATCGGTTCGGGCTTCGGATACTACTCATTGTCGAGCATCTTCATCACGCAGTATCGGGGTGCCGAGCTGGGAACCATCGCCCTGCTTGCCAACATCTTCCGTGAGATTCTCACCCTGCTCTGTGCGCCCCTGCTGGCGAAGTATTTCGGCAAGCTGGCGCCTATCAGCGTGGGTGGAGCCACCACGATGGATACCACGTTGCCTATCATCACCCGCTATTCGGGCGAGAGCTTCATCATCGTTTCCATCTTCCACGGCTTCTGCGTAGATTTCTCCGTGCCATTCCTGGTTACCTTCTTCTGTTCGCTCTAACGGCTTCCTTGCCGCTAGAGCTTTCTTGCGTGATCAGAATCCATCCAGCTCGATGTATTCATCATCGGCTTCAGATTCTGGTGTATTCGAGTCATCGAAGTAAATGCCGGTATCGGTATCTTCTGCGGGCTGGCCCTCGATATCGATTCCATTGTCTTCAGGATTCTTCTTCTGAGAATCATTTTCTTCCTTCAGAGCATCTTCCTCCTTCTGGGAATCCTTATCCACTACGATTTCCGTTGGCTCCATCAGCAGGCGCATCTTGCTGATCTTCAGCGGTGCAAAGTGGCGGGTATAGAACTTGTCGTAATCATCATACGAGAGATTTCTGCCCAGAAGTTCGAGGTTCGGCTCGCTGATCACGTAGCTTCTCGCCTTGGAAATCAGACGGAGGATGCCGGCTTGCTGATGCAGCTCGTTGGCATACTGGCGCGCCTCGTCGTAGTTCTGGAAACCGCTTACCTGCAGGCGATGCAACCCCTGGAGGTCTTCGATGCTGATGTCGAAATTGCGCGCCATATAGGTGGTGAAGTTATACTTGGCTACCTCGAAGAGCAGTTGGTTCTCGTTGACGGAATCTGGACTGTAGGCGAGCAGGAAGACAAAACGGTCGTTGCGGTCGGCAGAGAATCCTTTCTGCTGGGTGGAGTCCTGGGAACTGAGCACATCGCTGCGTTTCGCCCAGACATTACTCAGGTCGAACTTTCCGCCGTAGAGTCGTCTTCCGGCATTCACGCCGTTTACGATCATTCCCGCCATCTCGCTCAACCGACTGTTGGGATATTGCGCTATCACCTGGTTCATCTTTTCCAGACATTCGGAAACCTTGCCCTCGTTGAGCTGGGTCATACCGCTGATGAAGAGGAACTTGTCGCGGTTGGCACCAGTAGGGAACCGCTTGTCTGATATTTCCGAGTTGTGCATCACCACCTCGTACTTGCCCTCCTTGAATGCCTGATAGGTGAGGGTGTAGATGGAATCTTCGATGTGTACACCCATCCTTGCATTCTCCAGATAGTAAGGGTCGGAGAGGAGGGTTGTGAACTGGCTTTCTGGGTAATCCTTCTTTAGTTTATCGACATAACTGTTCGCCATCTGAGTTTGCTTCTTTCGGGAATAAAGCAGATACAGATGGTAATAGGCTTCGTCGAGATGCTTGAAATCCGGGTAGTTGTCCACCAGCCGGAGCAGCATCTTCTCGCTCAGAGCCAGGTTGTCGAGCCGGTCCTTGAAGATGATTCCGGCATGGTATAAGCCATTCGCCAGGAGCTGGTTGCTCGCTGACATCTGCTCTGGGGTGAACGGAATCTGAGCCAGATAATAAGCCCGCTGATGAGGGTCGAGGCTGGCGCTATCGGCAGATGGCTTGCCGGATTCTTTCTGGGATAAAGAATGGGATAGGGCGTCTTGTAATGCATCAGGCTGGAGCTTGGAATCTTGATCAGAAGTCGTTCCTTGAGCGATATCCGTTTCTTGTGCCGAAGCTACAACGGTTTTGTTGATTCGCTGCCAGTTGTCAAGGTTCTTTCGCTTGCCCCAGAGTTTCTCGAAGAGCGCCTTACCCTGGCTTACGGCTACAGGGGAATAGAAATACCAGGTATTGGTGTTTCCGAATCCGTTTCCTGATGCATTTCCGAATCCGTTTCCGGAATCATTCCCGGAATCATTTCCGGAACTATTCCCATCAACTCCTCCTTCATATTCCGAATTCATCTCTGCACCGTCTTCCCATCTCCTTCTTTCTTCCTCTTTCTCCTTTCTTTTCAGGGCAGCTATCACACGGTCGATGGCTGCATTTCTGTCTCTCTCGTCCATTTTGGCAAGAGACTGCAGGGAATCCTGGAGGGCGATGGCATCGGTATAAGGCACCAGTTCGTCCAGCACCTTGGAGCGATGAGCCAGTTGCGGATAATCCTTTCTGTCCTGGTCGAGCAAGCCGATTGCTTCGCCATAGCAGCGCTTGGCATCAGCATATCGCCCGGTTTCCCAATACAGATTGCCCAGACGCAGCAGGAGTACACCCTTCTCTATACCGTTTCGGGTAGCCTTCCGGTTGCCTTTTTCATAGGCATAGATGGCACGCAGGGTATCTTTCTGGGCCAGGTGGATATTGCCGATGGCATAATATACCTGGTCCTGATATTCCTTGTTCTTATCCGATGCCGCCATGCGCTTGAGTCGGCTGATCATCTTCCTGCTGTTGCCCGAAGCCAAGACCTCGGTGGTGGCGATGCGGGCATTAAACTCCAGTTCGTAGGGCGGATTGAGCCGGATGACGTGGCGGAAAGCCTGATAAGCCTCCTGCTGGTTGCCGATGGAAGCCTGCAATTGTCCCATCAGATACCACTGGCGGGCTTTCTGCTTGTGTCGCATCTCATGGCTTATCACCTTCCTGAGATAGGGAATCGCCTTCCGGGCATCCCCCGTGTGGATATAGTAATCGGCGAAGGCATAATCCCATTCCTTCTGGGCACGCCAGTGGATGGAATCGCGCTGGATGTTTCGGATCACATCTTCTGCATCGTAGGTCCATCCCAGCTCGATATAGCATTTGGCAAGCCAGGCGCGCGCCTTGCCGTAGATGGCAGGCTGGGTGGCGTAAAGGCGGCTCATATAGGAGAAGGTGGCAGCAGCCCCCTCGAAATCCCCTTTCTGGAATTGCGAACGGCCCATCAGCATCCACGCTTTCCATAAAAACGGATTGTATTCCCTGCGACTGAGCCATTCGATGTCTTTCGCCGTCTTTCTCTTGCCGGGTTCCCATACGGGGCGGCGCTTGATGCTATGCTGGTGGATGGCTTTCTCGCATTTCTCGATGGCACGGTCGAAGTTGGCTTTGCCCAGATCGCGGCTGTTCCTGTTGCCTACGGTATAGAGCGGAATCTGCTCCGTAAAGTTGTCCCGGTTGCCTTCTTCCTTCTCCAGCGCCCCGTCGATATAAGCCACGGTACCATTATAATAGGTATTGTATCGGGCATTAAAGGCATGCCACCACCTGCTCTGCGCCGTATTCTTCTGCGTAGAGCATCCCGTAAGGAACGCTGCAATCACAGCGAGTCCTATCAGAAAAAGAAGTTGGATGGGGCTTTTGCCTTTCATGTTTTCTATTGTTTATCTGGCATCTTTCTCCTGATGCCCAGGACGATTTTGGCGAGTGCGAATACCACGATGCTGATGAAGATGATGGTGGCACCTGATGGCACGTTGAGCAGATAACTGATGTAGAGACCGGCGATGCAGTCTATCCATCCCAGGATGATGCTTGCCCATATCATCTGCCTGTAATTATAGGTGAAGAGGTTGGCGGTCATCTGCGGAATGGTGAGCAGACTGATGGCGAGCACGATGCCCACCATTTTCAGTGTAGCCACGATGGTCATGGCGATGAGCGTCATCATCAGGTATTCGATGGCTGTAACCGGCAGATGCTGCGAACGGGCGAAGGTACTGTCGAATGCGATGTTCTGGATAGGGCGCAGGAGAAAGGTGAAGAGGAGGGCTACGATGAGGGCGAGTCCGCCCAGCAGCCACAGGTCTGCGCTGTCGATGGCAAGGATGCTTCCGAAAAGGAAGGAGGGCAGGTCGGGCATGAATCCTGGAGTCAGGAAACAGCAGATGATGCCCACGCTCATTCCCAGGGTCCAGAACATGGCGATGGCGGAATCCTTTCGCACATCTTTCTTGCGTGATATCCATTGCACTCCGAAGGCGCTGAGTATGGCGAAAACCATGGCGGAGAGTATCGGATTGATTCCTGTAAACACGCCGATGCCGATGCCTCCGAAAGAGGCATGGGTGATGCCGCCGCTGATGAATACCAATCGGCGGGTAACGATGTAGGTTCCGATAAAGCCGCACAGGATGCTTGCCAGAAAGGCGCCTATCAGTGCGTTTTGGAAAAATGTATATTGTAGTATATCCATGTGTTTACTTTGAGCTTTGAACTGCAAATTTCTAGCTTAAAAAGCCGATGACTTCATCCTTCAGTTGGTTGGGCAGGTTGATGCCTCTCAGTATCAGGCTTCTGTTCCATCCAGCCACTTCTTCCGGCTGCATGGTATAGAGCACTTCCGAGAATTCCTCAACCTCCTCATCGGTATAGGCATCGGCATCCCGACCGGCAAAGCGGTCGAGATCCTCATCATCGTAATATTCTATTTCTTTGGTAGCGGCTTCCATCATGCACTCCTGCTCGCACTTCGAGTTCTCACCGTTGCAGGTGTTGCACGATACGCCTTCCTGCAGAGGCTCCTCGTCCTCTCCCCTGCGGTGAGATACGATTCCGAATATGGCGCTTATCAGGCCTAATGCCACCAGGGCTAAAATCAAGTATAGCATTTACTTCGAATTTTCAATATTGAACATGAACTTTGAACATTATGACTGGCATAGCTGTTCATTCTTCACTCTTCACTCTCAATAATCTCAAACCCTACTTTCTTCAGGTCTTCCCAATAATGAGGATAGGATTTGCTCACTACCTCCGGATTATTGATCTCAATCTGAGGGAACTTGAAGGCGAGAGGGGCGAATGCCATCGCCATACGATGATCCTCGTAGGTATCGATTGGAGCAAATGAAGGTTCGCAGGTTTTGCCATCCCAATACAGAGTGTTGTCGTTTTCATCGTGGATGACATAGCCCACCTTCTTCAACTCTGTCTTCAGTGCTTCGATGCGGTCGGTCTCCTTGATCTTCAAGCTGGCAAGACCCGTGAACCTGAACTTCACACCCAAGGCACAGCAGGCTACCACGATGGTCTGAGCCAGATCAGGAGAACCGGAGAAATCGTATTCGAATTTCGGCAGAAGACAGCGGTTCGCCTTCAGCATCACATCCGTAAGATGATCATGGTTCTCAAATTCGCTCTTCACTCCCAGCAGACTGAAGATGTATTTCACCACGGAATCTCCCTGCTTCGAGCAGTCCATCAAGCTTTCGAGCTGGATGCTGGAGTCGATGTTGCCATTCAGTGCCATCATCTCATACCAGTAGGAAGAAGCACTCCAGTCGTTCTCTATCATATAAGATGTCTCCTTGTAAGGCTGTGGCTTCACGGTGATGGTGTCCATATCCGTCCAGTCGGCATCGGCACCATATTCCTTCATCGTCCAGAGCGTAAGGTCGATGTAAGGGCGGGACGCAATCTCTCCTGTCAACTTCAGTTCCAGTCCGTTCTTCAGAATCGGACCGATCATCAGAAGCGCCGAGATGTATTGCGAACTGATATTGCCCACTACCTCCAGATGGCCGCCTTCCAGCGCCTTGCCTCGGATGTGGAGTGGGGGATAACCTTCCTTCTTCTCGTAGGTGATGTCGGCGCCCAGATAGCGCAGGGCATCTACGAGGATGCCGATAGGACGGTTCTGCATGCGCTCGGTGCCCGTGATGGTATGTTCGCCGGGGGTGGCAGAGAGATAGGCGGTCATGAAACGCATGGCTGTGCCGGCTGCCTTGATGTTGATGACCTCTGGCATATTATGAAGGGCTGCAACGATTACTTCCGTGTCATCGCAGTCGCTCAAGTTGTCGGGTTGGATATGGCTTCCAGCCATCGCACTGATTACGAGCGCTCGGTTGCTGATACTCTTGGATGCTGGCAAGTTGATACTTGCGTTCAGTTGGCTTGGTGCCTTGATGGTATATTTTATCATACGCGTACCTTATATTATATATATTTTAGTGCAAAAGTACAAAATAAAAAGTATATACGCTAGTTTTCTTGCGAAAAGTTTTCAAAATATCTCAAAAAAAAGCATGGGCTGCCGTGCTCTGTTTCTATCACTTGCTGTCAATATGTAAACGAGATAGGGGTATTATTGGGGTATATTGAGATGTGCCTATTTCAAAGTGTAAAAAACGACCCCCTAAAATGTCAAATTGTAATTTTGTGTGCGTTTTCTTTCAAAAAGTAAAACCGACCCCAAAAATAAGATAAAATAGCGTTAAGGAATGATACAACTTACCGGAATTTGTAGTATCTTTGCATCAGAAAAAAGAAACAACAAGCAATAAGTAACAATCTAAAAATAAAGAATATGAAACGAATTATATTATTCTCATTGATGGCTCTCATGACCGTAGCTACTTTCGGTCGCAAGCGCGTAGAGAATGCAACAGTAGTAGCAGACACTATTTTCTATGCAGAAAATATGAGTAATGTGGCTAGTGCAGATCAGGCTAGTTATTACAGATTGCTGATGACTACCGGCGCTGGCATCAATAAGAAGGATGTGTTCCAGGACTTCTATATGAACGGTAATCTTCGTGCCGAGGGTGGATACAGCTTCATCGATCTCGGTAACGACCGCAATACGATCTTCAATGGTGAGGTTACCACTTACTACAAGAATGGTAAGGAGAAGTGGCACGGAAAGTATGTTAACGGCAAGCGTGAGGGATACTTCACTCTCCAGCTCCGTGAAGGTGGCGTGGCTGTTGTTCAGTTCAAGAATGGCAAGTCTATCCACAATTACTTCATGATAACATACAAGGATGGTACCACAGAGAAGAGAAATCTCTCTGAGATTCAGTCTTTGATGTAGAAGATCTCTAGAATAGAAGATCACTAGAATAGAAAATCTCTCTTAAATTAATAGAAAAATCTCTCTTATATAAATTAAAATTTTATGTTGATATGACCAATATGGGGATGGCTTCCGGGAGGAAGGTACATCCCCTTTATTTTTCTGATATATGCATAACTGAAAAAAGGTCTGGCGATGAATTTCGCCAGACCTTTTTACAATATTTAGAGTGCCAGGTCAACCTCTACCGGGCAGTGGTCACTGCCCATGATGTCGGTATGAATCTTGGCTTCTGTAATCTGTTCTCTCAAGCGGTCGGATACCAGGAAGTAGTCGATACGCCAGCCGGCATTCTTCTCGCGTGCCTTGAACCGGTATGACCACCACGAATAGGTAATCTCTTCGGGATGCAGATAGCGGAAGGTATCTGTAAAGCCGTCGTTCAGAAGCTCGGTCATCTTCTCGCGCTCCTCGTCGGTAAAACCGGCATTGCGACGGTTGGTCTTTGGATTCTTGATATCTATCTCCTGATGTGCCACGTTCAGGTCGCCGCAGACCACCACAGCCTTCTTGGCATCCAAAGCCTTCAGGAACTTGTGGAAATCATCTTCCCATGTCATACGGTAATCCAGTCGCTTCAACTCGGTCTGGGAGTTCGGGGTATAGCAGGTTACGAGATAGAAGTTGTCATACTCCAGGGTGATGACTCTTCCTTCGTGGTCGTGCTCCTCCACGCCCATACCGTAGCTCACGCTCAGTGGCTGGTGGCGGGTATAGATGGCTGTGCCCGAATATCCCTTCTTCTCGGCATAGTTCCAGTAGCTTTCGTAGCCCTCGAACTTCAGGTCGAGCTGACCTTCCTGCATCTTGGTTTCCTGCAGGCAGAAGAAGTCGGCATCGAGCGCCTTGAATTGGCTCTCGAAGTCCTTGCCCACGCAAGCACGCAGGCCATTCACGTTCCAGGATATAAACTTCATATTACTTTGAACTTATTTAGATTCTCTTGCTCTCACCTCTGAGCAGGCTCATGAACTCCTGACGGGTGTTCAGTGAATTGAATACGCCGCTGTAATCGCTGGTAGTAGTGATGGAGTTCTGCTTCTCCACGCCACGCATCTGCATGCACATGTGCTTAGCTTCTATCACCACCATCACACCCTGAGGATTCAAGGTCTCCTGGATGCAGTCCTTGATCTGCTGGGTAAGGCGCTCCTGCACCTGAAGGCGGTGGCTGAAGATATCTACCACGCGGGCAATCTTGCTCAGTCCGGTAATCTTGCCGTTAGGGATGTAAGCCACGTGTACCTTGCCATAGAAAGGCAGCATGTGATGCTCGCAGAGGGAGAAGAAATCAATGTCCTTCACAATGACCATCTGGTCGTATTTCTCCTCAAAGAGGGCATCGGTCAACACCTTGTGGGCATCCTGATAGTAGCCGCGGGTCAATACCTGCATCGCCTTGGCTACGCGCATAGGAGTCTTGACAAGTCCTTCGCGCTCTGTGTCTTCACCCAGGAGCTTCAATACTTCCTTATAGTGTCCTGCGAGTTCATCCAATCCCTCGCGAAATTCTGTTTCTGGATTCATATCTTATTTACTTTGAATTTTGAACTTTATGAATAGTAAGACTGTTGAATTCTTCACTCTTCACTTTAATACTGTACTGTAATCTGTCCCTTTACCAGACATGCCTGTCTGTATCCCAGGGCTCTCACCTTGGCAAGCACCTTCTTAGCCTCGCCCAGTTCGCGGAAGTTGCCCATGCGGCAAATCCATCTTGGCGAGTAGAAGTGTACATATACAGGCTGGTCTGGGAACTTCATCTTGATGTTGTTGCCCGTCTGTTCAGCCTTCAGTCGGTCGTTGCGTGAGTTTCCTCCGGCAAAGATCTGTACTCTATATCCTGTAACCTTATAGCTTCTGCGCATTACCTTCTTGCGCATGTCCACTACAGGCATCTCGGTTTCTTCCTGATGAGTCTCAGCCTTCTGTGCATTGTTTCCATGCTGTTTCTCCTTGGCAGTTTCGTGCTGTGGCTCGGCCTTCTTGAGCGAGTCTGGAGTCTGCTTGTGAGAGTCCGGAGTCTGCTTGTGCTGGGCAGCTGGAGTTACTTCTTTATGCTGAGTATCTGTTGGTTTCTTCTGTGGTTGTGGGGTAGTCTTAGTCTTATCGTCCTGTGGATTCACCTGATTCGTATGGGTTGGAACCTGTTTTCCGTTCACCAATTCGTCGATAGCCTTGCTTTGGTGTACGGTCACGACACCCTGTCCTGGATTCTTCTGCTTGAGATGATCCAAGTAAGTCTGCGCATTCATCTGGATAGATGAGCAGAGGATGAAAATCAATAATGTGACGAATTGTTTCATGACTATACCTTATTTAATATATATATACCTTTTATTAATATATAATGTGTCAGCAATCTGTTTCTGTCATCCTATAAAGATAGGGAAAGGGATGCCCCCATGAAAGAAGGCATCCCCTTTGGTAAATATCCTTGTGAGATTACTTCTTCCAAGCGTCGATGATACCCTTGAAATCAGCAGCCTTCAAAGAAGCACCACCGATCAAACCACCGTCGATGTTTGGCTTAGCGAAGAGCTCAGGTGCGTTGCTAGCCTTGCAGCTACCACCATAGAGGATAGATGTCTCCTCAGCAGCCTCGTTGCCATACTTCTCTGCTACGATAGAGCGGATGTATGCCAACATCTCCTCAGCCTGGTCAGAAGTAGCAGTCTTACCTGTACCGATAGCCCAGATTGGCTCGTAAGCGAGGATGATGTTCTTCCAAGCGTCAGCGCTCAAGTGGAATACTGAACCTTCCAACTCAGCCTTAACTACCTCGTTCTGCTTCTCAGCCTCACGCTCCTCGAGAGTCTCACCGCAGCAGAAGATAACCTTCAAACCGTTAGCCAAAGCCAACTCTACCTTCTCCTTCAAGATCTCTGCAGTCTCGCCATAGTACTGACGACGCTCTGAGTGACCGAGGATAACATACTGAGCACCTGTGCTCTTTACCATCTCAGCTGAAACCTCACCAGTGAAAGCACCCTTAGCCTTGTCAGCGCAGTTCTCAGCACCGAGACCTACTACCTTTGAATCCAAAACCTGAGCTACAGAAGCCAAGTGGATGAATGGAGTACAGATGATTACGCCACAGTTTGGCTTGTCAGCTACCAATGCCTCGTTGATCTCCTTAGCGAGAGCAACACCGTCCTGCAGGTTCATGTTCATTTTCCAGTTACCTGCTACAATTTTCTTTCTCATTTTTCTTTTCTTTTTAAAAGTTGATAATATTCTGTTTGAATTCTCTTTCTTTCTGATCCAGGCACCCCATGCCCAAAGCCGGTCGGCGATGGTAAGGAGTACCAGCGGGATGACAAACCAGGAGATGATGCCGGCTATCTTCTTGGCGGCACTTACTTCCGGCATCTTGCCGATTTCAGTCTTCTCCAGTGGCTTGCCTGCCAGGTCTGCCATCTTAGGCAGGTCGTTGTGGCTCCATTTCCTGATGATGGTGCCGTCTTTCAGCAGCAGGAGTCCCGGGTTGCTGCGTATCACGGTCTTCAGCGTCGTCTCGTCTGTGATATAGAAGGGATATTCCGCTCCCGTGATGTCTTGCCAGTGCCTGATGGCTTTCTCCGTACTTGCCGTGAGGCAGAGGAAGGGATAGTCATGGTCGGTGGCATACTCGTATATCTCATCGATGCTTCCGAAGTTGCTGTCATCGGCAAAATCGAGATGTGGCGAGATGAGCAGGAAGGTGTAGCCCTTGCGGTGAATCACTTCCTGGGTGATGTCTTCGCCCGTCTTCATATCTTCTATGCTGAAGTCGTGGATAGGAGGCACGTAGCCTTCTTCGGTCTGCACCGTCTTGCTGTCGATGAAGGTCCAGGTAGAGTCGGGATAGTTGTCTATCGTAAACTCCTTCCGTTCGCCGTTCTTCTCCAGGATGAAGGTGGTGTCAAACTTCGGCTGCTTGGCTCCCTTCGGAATCTCCATACCCTTGGCTATGTTGGCGCCGATGTGATAAGGGCGGAAGTCGAACTGCGGCAGATACCACAGGCTCCAGGTGCTCATCACGATGGAGAAGAGGAAGGTGTAGTTGATCACCACCCATTGGGTCTGTCTAGAGATGAGTCTCGGCATCTCCAGCGGCTTTCTCCAGATCAGGACGGCGAATATCAGGAGGATGATGTTCTTGATGAATGTCTCCATATTGGTGAGCACTACGGCATCACCGAAACATCCGCAATCCTTTACCGGGTCTGCGATGACGATCCAGAGTGTAATCAGCGTCATCACAATCATCACGGCAAGGGTAATCTTGCTCGTCAGTCTCCGTTGGATGGCGAAGAGAAGGAAGATACCGATGGCAAACTCAGCAGTGGCAAGCAATACCGACATCACCAGGGTGCTCCAGTCGGGAAACATCCAGTCGATATGCAGCGCTTCCAGATAGTCGGTTATCTTGTATTGCGTGCCCAGTGGATCCATTCCCTTCACGAATCCTGAGAAGATGAAGGTTACAGCCACGAGCAGTCGCCCGATATTCACCGCTGTTTTTGTTATAATCTGCTTTGCCGTCATATCATTTTCCTCTTTTACCTGATAGAATGAACCTTCTTATTATAGAATGAGCCTTCTTACTTTTCTCCCATTTTGATGGCACCGAAAACTGCGTAGTTGATGATGTCCATATAGTTGGCATCAATGCCTTCTGAAACGAGTGTGGCTCCTGCGATATCCTCGATTTCCTTTACTCGCTGTATCTTGGTGAGAATAAAGTCGGTATAGCTGCTCACTCGCATCGATCGCCAGGCCTCGTCGTAGTCGTGATTCTTCTTGAGCATCAGTTGCAGGGCTTCCTGGGCATGCTTGTCGTAGAGCTTCATTGCCTCTTCCGGTGTCATATCCACTTCATCCACGAATGGCTTTTCCAGCTGGATGAGTCCTACGATACCATAATTAATAAGCGCGATAAACTCCGGACGGATGCCTTCGCCTACGAGTGATTCTTTCTTGATTTCAAGCGAGCGGATGCGCTTCGCCTTGATATAGAGTTGGTCGGTTAAGGAAGATGGGCGCAAGATTCTCCAAGAGGCTCCATAATCGTGAAGCTTCTTCTCAAATAATGCCCTGCATTCTCCCATAACAACTTTAAACTGCTGTTCTGTTTTCAATAAATCTGCCATAATAATTTCGAAATTCGGTGCAAATTTACGCATTTATTATGAAATAGCCAAATATTTATTTTGTATTTTACATTATTTGCAGTAACTTTAGACAAGTTACGCTGCATCTCAACAATAAAAATAAAAAAAGTGCTTTTTTATTTTGTATTGTCTTCGATTTGCAGTAACTTTGCACCCCGAAATTAAATGAGTATGAGAAATTTGACCAATGCCGAACTGGCGCAAATACTAGATAAGGATATTTTTCACGAGATTTCAGAGGCGGCGGATGCGCTGTCTGTGGAATGCTATGTAGTAGGTGGATATGTGCGCGACCTCTTCCTGGAGCGCCCTTCCAATGACATCGATGTCGTGGTGGTGGGGAGCGGAATTGAGGTGGCTTCTGCCCTCAAGAAGAAGCTGGGCAAGAAGGCACATCTCTCGGTGTTCCGAAATTTCGGAACCGCACAGGTTAAGTATAAGGATACAGAAGTGGAGTTCGTGGGAGCACGAAAGGAAAGTTACAACCGTGATTCGCGCAAGCCGATTGTAGAGGATGGAACCCTGGAGGATGACCAGAACCGCCGTGACTTTACCATCAATGCAATGGCGGTCTGCCTGAACAAGGAACGTTTTGGCGAACTTGTCGATCCGTTTGATGGTGTCTATGACCTGGAGGATGGCATCATCGCCACTCCGCTCGATCCGGATATCACCTTTTCTGATGATCCGCTCCGTATGATGAGATGTGTACGTTTTGCTACCCAGCTCAATTTCCAGATAGAAGATGAGACTTATGCCGCTCTCTCGCGCAATGCCGAACGACTGAAGATTATCAGTGGCGAGCGTATCTGCGACGAGATGAACAAGATCATGCTCTCCAAGCATCCCAGCAGCGGCTTCTATTATCTGAAGGATACCGGACTGCTCGATCTCATCCTGCCGGAACTGGTGGCGATGGATAAGGTGGAGACCCGCAACGGAAAAGCCCACAAGAACAATTACGACCATACGATGGAGGTGCTAGAGAATGTTTGCAAGCATTCTGATAACCTCTGGCTCCGCTGGGCTGCCCTCTTCCATGATATAGGCAAGCCGAGGAGCAAGCGATGGGACAACAACATCGGATGGACTTTCTACAGCCATAACATTATCGGTGCCAAGATGATTCCTAACATCTTCCGCCGTATGAAACTGCCGATGGATGCCAAGATGAAGTATGTGCAGAAGCTGGTGGAGCTTCACATGCGTCCGATTGTGATAGCGGATGAAGAGGTGACTGACAGCGCCGTGCGCCGACTGCTGAATGAGGCCGGTGATGACATCAACGACCTGATGACGCTTTGCGAAGCTGATATCACCAGCAAGAACCAGGTGCGCAAGCAGCGATTCCTGGATAACTTCAAGATGGTGCGCGAAAAACTGGTTGATCTTCAGGAACGTGACTACAAGCGACTGCTCCAGCCATGTATCGACGGCAATGAAATCATGGAGATGTTCCAGCTCAAGCCATGCCGCGAAGTAGGAGTCTTGAAGCAGTATCTCAAGGATGCCGTGCTGGACAATAAGGTGGCTAACGAGCGCGAGCCGCTGATGGAACTTCTGATGAAGAAAGCCCAGGATATGGGGCTGAATATGGCAGAAAACTTAAACAGAGAATAATTTTTGTTAAATAACGGCTCGCAGGGAGCCGTTATTCGTTTATTATTCGTAATTTTGCACCGCTTTTTAAAACTAAAAGCATTGTTTCAGTTTCCGTCAGAGGGCGGTATATATAATAAGGTATGACATAAAATAATAAATTATAATATAAAATAGGTATGAAAATTAAAAACGTTTTGTTTGTTGCAGCAGTTTGTGTTCTTGCTGCTTTGACATCATGTGGTGGAAGTAAGAAGGGTGGTTTACCAGACTTCGGCGATGATGAGTTTGCCGTGGCTACCATCGGCACTTCCAGCGCCGCATTGCAGACTACCTATCCTGCTACCATCAAGGGTATTCAGGATGTTGAGGTACGTCCTAAGGTTTCTGGCTTCATTACAAAGGTTTTTGTACATGAGGGTCAGACTGTTTCAGCAGGTCAGGCTTTGTTCTCTATCGATAGCGAGACCTATCAGGCTGCAGTCCGTTCAGCTGCTGCCGCTGTCAATACAGCCAAGGCTCAGGCTAACACAGCAAAGTTGACTTACCAGAACAATAAGAAGTTGTATGATAGCAAGATTATCGGTGAATATGAACTTTCTACAGCAGCTAACGGCTATGCAACCGCTAAGGCACAGGTAGCTCAGGCAGAGGCTGCTCTGGCTTCAGCCCGTGAGCAGTTGGCTTGGTGTACCGTTACCAGCCCTTCTGCCGGTGTTGTAGGTAGCCTTCCTTTCAAGGTAGGTGCTTTGGTCAGCGCTTCTGGCCAGGCTTTGACTACCGTTTCCAACATCAGCACCATGGAGGTGTTCTTCTCACTCTCTGAGTCTCAGATCTTGAGCATGTCTAAGACCAATGGTAGCGTTCAGGCTGCTATCGCTGCGTTCCCAGCTGTTAAGTTGCAGTTGGCAGACGGTTCTATCTATAATCATCCAGGTAAGGTAGTCAAGATGAGTGGTGTCATCGATGCTACTTCCGGTTCTATCTCTCTCATCGCTCACTTCGCTAACCCAGAGAAGTTGCTGAAGAGTGGTGGTGCAGGTTCTATCGTGGTTCCTAACGATCATAACAGCGCTATCGTTATCCCTCAGGAGGCTTGCTCTCAGGTTCAGGATAAGATCTTCGTTTACATCGTAACCAAGGATAACAAGGTGAAGTATTCTGAGATCAAGGTAAATCCACAGGATGATGGCAAGAACTATATCGTAACTGCAGGTCTTCATGTAGGCGATCGTATTGTTTTGAAGGGTATTACCAAGTTGACCGATGGTCAGCAGATCAAGCCTATCACTCTGGAGCGCTACAATCAGAAGATTGCTGAGGCTGCCAAGTTGGCTGAGTCTCAGGATAACGCTCATGCCTTCGCTACTGCTATGGGCGGAAAGAAGTAATATATAATAAGGTATAAAGAAAAATAGTAAATTATGTCATTTACAAACTTTATAAAACGCCCGGTACTTTCGACGGTGGTTTCCATCTTCTTCGTCTTGCTGGGTATTATCGGCTTGGTATCGCTGCCTATCGAGCAGTATCCGAATATCGCGCCGCCTACCATCACGGTAACTGCTACCTATACGGGTGCAGATGCCCAGACGGTGTTGAACTCAGTCGTTGCTCCGCTGGAGGAGAGTATCAACGGTGTGGAGAACATGACTTATATGACCTCTTCCGCGTCTAACTCTGGTTTTGCTCAGATCACCGTTTACTTCAAGCAGGGTTCTGACCCTGATATGGCTGCGGTCAACGTACAGAACCGTGTATCTCAGGCGCAGTCTCTGCTGCCTGCCGAGGTTACCAGGGTGGGTGTCACCGTAACCAAGCGACAGAGTTCTAACGTCATCATGTTCGCTCTGACTACAGACGATGGCCGTTACGACGACCAGTTTGTTACCAACTACGCCCTGATCAACGTGGTTCCACAGTTGAAGCGTATCAATGGTGTGGGTGATGTGCAGAGCCCTTCTACCCGTAACTACTCTATGCGTATCTGGTTGAAGCCAGAGAAGATGAAGGAGTTCGGACTGGTTCCTTCTGATATTTCCCAGGCTCTGGCAGAGCAGAATATCGAGGCTGCCCCTGGTAGCTTTGGTGAGAGCTCTGATATGCAGTATGAATATACTTTGCGTTACAAGGGTCGTTTGAAGACTCCATTGGAGTATGAGAACATCCTTATCAAGAGCAATACTTCCGGTCAGACGCTCCGTTTGGGCGAAGTTGCCAAGATTGAGTTGGGTGGTTTGCAGTATAATGTAAACCTGCTCAATGATGGTCAGCCTGCCGTGATGGGTATGGTTCAGCAGATTGCCGGATCCAACGCTACCCAGATTGCAAGCGACGTAAAGAAGACGTTGGATGAACTGGAGAAGAGTTATCCTCCTGGGTTGAAGAATGTCGTCCTGATGGATGTTACCGAGTTCTTGTTCGCATCTATCGAGGAGGTTATCTTCACCTTGATCATCACCCTGGTACTGGTGTTCATCGTAGTGTATATCTTCTTGCAGGACTTCCGTTCTACGCTGATTCCTATGATTGCTGTGCCTGTGGCTTTGGTCGGTACGTTCCTCTTCCTTTGGATCTTCGGATTCTCCATCAACCTGCTTACGCTGTCAGCCCTGCTGCTGGCTATTGCGATTGTGGTCGATGATGCCATTGTGGTGGTCGAGGCGGTTCACGCCAAGCTCGACCAGGGTTACAAGAGTGCCCTTACTGCAGCTATCGATGCGATGAACGAAATTTCCAGCGCCATCATCTCTATTACATTGGTGATGTCTGCCGTGTTCGTTCCTGTATCGTTCATCGGTGGTACTTCCGGTTACTTCTACCGTGAGTTCGGTGTAACCATGGCGGTATCTATCGTTATTTCGGCTATCAATGCGTTGACCTTGTCTCCTGCACTCTGTGCCGTGTTGCTGAAGCCACACGAGGAGGGTCACGAGAAGAAGATGTCTTTCGTGGACCGATTCCACGCAGGATTCAACTATCAGTTTGATAAGATTACCAATAAGTATAAGGGTGGTGTCAAGTGGGTTATCAACCATGGCATCATCGCAGGTAGCCTCGTGGCTGTCAGTATCGTAGGTTTGGTTGCCCTGATGGGTACTACCAAGACGGGTCTGGTGCCTGATGAGGATACCGGTACTATCTTCGCTTGTATCTCTACAGCTCCTGGTACTTCTCAGGAACGTACTGCAGAGGTGGTAAAGCAGGTAGATAAGATGCTGGCTAGCAACCCAGCCATCGCAACCCGTAACGCCATCATGGGTTATAGCTTTATCGGTGGTGCCGGTTCCAACCAGGGTACCATCATCGTGAAGCTGAAGCCATTCGAGGAGCGTCCGGGTGGATTCTTCCACCGTATCAAGGAGGCTTGTACCGGTGGCGGTATCGAGGCGCTGTTTGTCAACCCTATGGAATATACTTCTGTGTTGGGTATGATCTACAAGCAGACTGCTGCCATCAAGGATGCACAGGTGCTTGCCTTTGCTCCACCTATGATTTCCGGTTTCTCTATGCAGAATGGTATTACCATGACTATGCAGGATAAGACCGGTGGTGACTTGAATAAGTTCTTTGATAATGTGAAGAAGTTCCTGGCTGAGTTGAACAAGCGTCCTGAGATTCAGACCGCCCAGACTCAGTATAACCCTAACTATCCACAGTATATGGTAGATGTAGATGTTGCCAAGACCAAGCAGGCTGGCATCTCTCCATCAACAGTATTGTCTGTCATGCAGGGTTATCTCGGTGGTCTCTACGCATCTAACTTCAATGCCTACGGTAAGCTCTACCGCGTGATGATTCAGGCTGGTCCTGAGAGTCGTATGCGTCCAGACGATCTGAGCAAGATTTATGTACGTTGTGCAGATGGCACCATGTCTCCTGTAAGCGAGTTCGTGAACTTGAAGAAGGTTTATGGTCCGTCTAACATTACCCGATTCAACCTGTTTACCTCTATGGATGTTTCTGTAACTCCTAACAGCGGTTACTCTACCGGTGACGGTATGAAGGCGATTGCTGAGGTTGCCAAGGAGACATTGCCTGAGGGTTACGGCTATGAGTACTCTGGTTTGACCCGTTCTGAGGCTGAGTCCAGCAACTCTACAGGTTTGATCTTCGCACTCTGTATCGTATTCGTTTACCTTATCTTGAGTGCCCAGTACGAGAGTTACATCTTGCCATTGTCTGTAGTATTGTCTATCCCATTCGGTTTGGCAGGTGCATTTATCTTCACCAACCTCTTCGGTCACTCTAACGATATCTACATGCAGATTTCGTTGATTATGTTGATCGGTCTGTTGGCTAAGAACGCCATCCTGATCGTACAGTTCGCCCTCGAGCGTCGTCGTACGGGTATGGCCATCAAGTACTCAGCTATCCTGGGTGCCGGTGCCCGTCTCCGTCCTATCCTGATGACCTCTCTGGCGATGGTTATCGGTCTGTTGCCTCTGATGTTCGCATCAGGTGTAGGTAAGAATGGTAACCAGACTTTGGGTGCTGCCGCCGTAGGTGGTATGTTGATTGGTACTATCTGTCAGATCTTCGTGGTTCCTGCTCTCTTCGCAGTCTTTGAGTGGTTGCAGGAGAAGTTGACTCCATTGAAGTTCGAGGATGAGTTGAACGAGGAGGCTGCTGCCGAGTTGGTGCAGTATGCTAACGCTGCTCATCAGAAGAAGGGTATCGAGAAGAAGTAATAACGCAATGTAACTTCAAAGGAAACAATGAAAAAGAATTTAAATATCATCATATTGGGTCTCGCAGCGCTCTCTCTGAGCAGCTGCAAGACTCTCTACGGAAAGTATGAGCGTCCGGATGTGAAGACCAGCGGTATCGTTCGCGATGTAGCTTCTGATACAGATACTTTGGCTGTAAAGGATACTACTACCTTCGCCAACATCCCTTGGCGCAGCGTCTTCACCGACCCTCAGCTCCAGTCAATCATTGAGAAGGGATTGAACAACAATGTCAACCTCCTCAATGCGGCTTTGAACGTGAAGATGGCAGAGGAGCAGTTGAAGTGTGCCAAGTTGGCATTTGTGCCTGCCTTGTCTTTCACTCCTCAGGGAACCATCGCTTCCTGGGATGGTAACGCTGCTACCAAGACTTACAGCTTGCCTGTTACAGCCAGCTGGATGGTTGACCTCTTCGGCAACCTGCTCTCTCAGAAGCGCAGTGCCCAGATGGCTCTGCTCCAGTTGCAGGACTATCAGGTGTCTGTAAAGACCAACCTCATCGCCAACATCGCCAACATGTATTATACCTTGTTGATGCTCGACAAGCAGGTGGAGCTGGTTAACAATATGGAAGGATTGACCAAGAATACCTGGGAGACCATGAAGGTGCTGAAGGATACCAAGATTGGTTATCGCGGAACTTCTGTTCAGGCTGCCGAGAGCAACTACTATGCTGTGTTGACTCAGAAGACCGACCTGTTGCGTCAGATTCGCGAGACAGAGAACTCCCTGAGTCTTCTCATCGGCGACCAGGCTCATTCTATCGCCCGTGGCAAGCTGGAGAATCAGAATCTTCCTGCAACATTCTCTACCGGCGTAGGCATCCAGTTGCTCAACAACCGTGCCGATGTTCACGCAGCCGAGATGAATCTGGCTCAGTGCTTCTATGGCATTGAGACTGCCCGCAGCAAGTTCTATCCATCCATCACCATCTCTGGTACAGGTGCATTCACCAATTCTGCTGGTGCAGGTATTGTGAATCCAGGCAAGTGGTTGCTTTCAGCTGTTGGTTCATTGGTTCAGCCAATCTTCCAGAATGGTAGAATCATTGCCGGATTGAAGGTGGCTAAGATGCAGTATGAGCAGGCTTACAACACCTGGCAGAACACCGTGCTGAAGGCAGGTAGCGAGGTGAGCAATGCCCTGGTGCTCTACAACTATTCTGACGAAAAGGGTAAGGTCGAGGCTAAGCGCATCGCCGTACTCGAGAAGAATGTGGAGGATACACGTAAGTTGATGTCAGAGGCTGGCGGTTCTTACCTTGAGGTAATCCAGGCACAGTCTTCACTCCTCAACGTACAGCTTTCTAAGGTAGCTGATGACTTCTACAAGATGCAGGCAGTGGTAAACCTCTACTATGCATTGGGTGGAGGAGCTAAGTAATTTATAGTTAATAATTAATAGTTTATAGTTATGGCTAGTATAATAAGTCCAAAGGCAGAGGTTTCTCCAAAGGCTAAGATTGGAGACAACTGCAAGATCTATCCATTCGCCTATATCGAGGACGATGTGGTCATCGGCGACAACTGTATCATCTATCCCTTCGTGAGCATCATGAACGGTACTCGCATGGGTAATAACAATAAGGTGTTCCAGGCAGCCGTTATCGCTGCCCTCCCACAGGATTTCAACTTTACTGGTGAGGAGAGTGAGGTAGTGATTGGCGACAACAATACCATCCGTGAAAACGTGGTTGTCAACCGTGGTACTCACAAGGGTGGCAAGACCGTTCTGGGCAACAACAACTTCCTGATGGAAGGTGCCCATATCTCTCACGATACCGTAATCGGCAACGGTTGCGTATTCGGTTATGGTACCAAGATTGCAGGCGACTGCGTGATTGGTAACGGTATCATCTACTCAACATCCGTAGTAGAGAACGCCAAGACCCGAGTAGGCGACCTGGCGATGATTCAGGCAGGTACCACTTTCTCTAAGGATATTCCTCCTTATATCATTGCTGGTGGAAAGCCTGTGAAGTATGCAGGTCCTAACACCATCATCATGGAAGCAGCCGAGGTTACCGAGAAGGTTCGCAAGCACATTGCGAATGCCTACCGACTGGTATTCCATGGTCAGACATCCCTCTTCGATGCCATCAACCAGATCAAGGATCAGGTGCCAGATGGTCCGGAGATTCAGAACATCATCCAGTTCCTGGAGAGTTCCCAGAAGGGTGTCATCACTAAGATGTAAAATTTGCTTAGAAGGATTTGGATCCTTCAGTTTGCTATTATGTTTAGTTAAAATTCAAGTCATACCTATTTGAATTTTACTCAGTATCTTGAAAGGGCTGGCCGTGAGGTCGGCCCTTTTTATGTGTGTATGGTATGAAATCTCCGTTCATAAGTTTTGAACGCACATTCAGTACTTTTGAATGTATGTTCGGTACTTTTGAACGGAGATTCAAAACTTATGAACGGAGATTTTCATTAGGCTTAGCAACAATTTCAATGAATGGTAGCAATAAATTCCTCTTATGATATCCACAAATTCTATTAAGGATAGTTGTAATATCAATCTATTCCATCATCCATCACATACTATAATAGAGTCAAGTTCCTTATGCAGCGATATTCTCTTCCCTTAATAATTAATAGAATAAATGCAAATAAATGCAATTTTATTTTGTTATCTCTTCGTTTATGTGTATCTTTGCAAACAATTTGGGTAATTACGCCCTTCCGGTCTGAAAATAAATAGATTTAGAAATGAGAAAGAAACAATATAAGCCTCGCAATCATCGTGGATTGCAGGTCGTTACTTTATGCATCAGCACCGCCATGGTGCTTGTTTTGTTGGGATTGGTCATCTTTTCCGTATTGATGGGAAGAAACCTCTCTTCCTATGTCAAGGAGAACCTGGTGGTACAGGTGATGCTGGAGCAGGATGTTACCAATCCTGAGGGCTTGCAGATGTGTAAGCGCCTGAAGGCACGTCCTTACGTGAAAGGTCTGACCTATATCTCCAAGGAACAGGCTTTGCAGGAGGCTACCCACGATCTGGGTACCAATCCTAGCGAATTTGCCGGTGTGAATCCTTTCCAGCCATCTATCGAAATCACGACACAGGCGGATTATGCCAACAATGATTCCCTGAAGTGGATAGCCAAGGAGCTGAAAAGCTATTCGCGCGTGACAGAAGTAAGTTATCAGCACGACCTGATAGAACAGGTGAACAATTCGCTCACCAAGATAAGCATCGGTCTCCTTATCGTAGCCGCCCTGCTTACCTTTATCTCGTTCTCGCTTATCAACAATACGGTGAGACTGGGCATCTATGCCCGCCGATTCTCCATCCATACCATGAAGCTGGTGGGTGCATCCTGGGGCTTCATCCGTAAGCCTTTCATCAAGAGGGCTGTGTTGGTGGGTGTAGTTGCGGCTTTGCTGGCAGACGGTTTCCTCGGCGGATGCCTCTATGCCTGGTCGCTTCACGAGCCGGAACTGGTCAATGTGCTCGGCTGGCAGGAACTTGCCATCACGGGCGGTTCGGTATTCCTCTTCGGTATCATCATTACGGCTCTCTGTGCCAATATCTCGGTGAACAAGTTCCTCAAGATGAAGGCGGGAGACCTGTACAAGATTTGATCAGGAGTAAACTTCTGTAAAATAAACATTAACATTACACATTAAACATTATATATAATGGATAAGAAGAATTTAGCATTTGACAAGATGAACTTCATCTTGTTGGCAATTGGTATGGCAATTGTCATCATCGGTTTCCTCCTGATGAGCGGCGCTGGCTCTAACGAGCACTCTTTCGATGCTGATATTTTCAGTACTCGCCGTATTGTAGTGGCACCAACCGTTACCCTGATTGGTTTCCTCTCTATCATCTATGCGGTTATTCGCAAGCCGAAAGACAATTAAGAGTTTATTGTTAATATACATATTTAAATTAGATGGATTTTATTCAGACTATCATTATCTCTATCGTAGAGGGATTGACCGAGTTCTTGCCAGTGTCTAGTACAGGTCACATGATTATTGCCGAAAACTTATTGGGTGTAGATATCCAGGATAAGTTTGTCAACGCCTTCACTGTCATCATCCAGTTTGGTGCCATTCTTTCTGTCATCTGCCTGTATTGGAAGAGATTCTTCTATCCGGATGCAGTGAAGACAGGAGAGAAGACCTATTGGAAGGCGATGTTCGATTTCTATGCCCGCCTGGTGGTTGGTACACTGCCTGCCGTGGTATTGGGTCTTGCCTTCAATGATTTCATCGAGTCAAATCTGGGAAATGTGCAGCTGGTAGGTTGGATGCTTGTCATTGGTGGTGTGTTCATGCTCTTCTGCGATAAGATTTTCAATAAAGGCAGCGAGCAGACCAAGCTTACTTACAAGCGTGCCTTGACCATCGGTTTCATCCAGTGTATTGCGATGATTCCGGGTGTGTCTCGTTCTATGTCAACCATTGTGGGAGGTATGTCTCAGCGACTCACCCGCAAGGCGGCTGCCGAGTTCTCATTCTTCCTGGCTGTGCCTACCATGTTTGGTGCCACCTGTCTGGAGGTTTATAAGCTCATCAGTCATGGTGGCGGTTCGTTGCTTACCCAGGGTAACAACCTGTTTACTTTGATTTTAGGCTCTGTGGTAGCATTCATCGTTGCCATTCTCGCCATCAAGTTTTTCATCAATTATGTCACCAAGTACGGTTTCGCAGCTTTCGGCTGGTATCGTATCGTTGTAGGACTCATCATCATCATCTGCGGCCTTTGCGGTGTAGATATGCAGATGGTTGACTAAAATAAGAATATGGATTTTAGAAAAGGAGAAATTATAGCCATCGACAAGCCTTATCGCATGTCGAGCTTTGGAGCACTGGCGCACGTTCGCTATCTGCTCAGCAAGAAACTCGGCTTCAAGGTGAAGATAGGACATGCCGGTACGCTCGATCCCCTTGCTACGGGTGTGTTGGTGCTCTGCACGGGTAAATGTACCAAGCAGATTGAGCAATTGCAGACACATACCAAGGAATATACGGCAACGCTTCAGTTGGGTGCTACCACGGCAAGCTACGATAAGGAGCACAGTGTGAACCATACTTACCCTACCAAGCACATCACCCGTGAGCTGGTAGAGGAAGTGCTGAAGCAGTTTGTTGGTGAGATTCAGCAGGTTCCGCCTACCTATAGTGCCGTGAAGGTGAATGGTGACCGCTCGTATGCCCTGCGCAGAGCAGGCGAGGAGGTGCAGCTGAAGCCTAAGACCGTGCGTGTGGATGAGATCGAACTCACCGATTACAACGATGAGGAGAAGACGGCAAGCATTCGTGTGGTTTGCGGTAAGGGTACTTACATCCGTTCCCTGGCACGCGACATCGGTCGTGCCCTGGATAGCGGTGCCTTCCTCACAGCCCTCCGCCGTACCAAGGCAGGAAGCTTCTCGGTAGAGAACTGCATCGACTTTGATCATTTCCAGGAATGGCTCGATGCACAGGAGATAGAAGACAGCCTTGCCAATAACTAGGCTCGAATTTCGAAAAATGACATTAATAGTAAATCATCTTAAGAAAGGAGATATAATATCACATGAAACTATCACAATTCAACTTTAAGTTGCCAGCTGCTCAGGTGGCACTTTATCCACATAAGACTAAGCGTGTGGTCAAGACTGCTAGTGGTGAACGTACTTTCGAGATTACCCGTCGTGACGAGTCTCGACTGATGGTGCTCCACAAGAAGTCTGAAACCATCGAGATGTACAAGAAGGACGAGAATGGCAAGGATATGGTGGATGCTGATGGCAATCCAGTATTCCTGCAGTTCAAGGATATCGTCAACTACTTCGAAGAGGGTGATACCTTCATCTTCAATGATACGAAGGTGTTCCCAGCTCGCCTTTATGGTACCAAGGAGAAGACTGATGCCAAGATTGAGGTGTTCCTGCTCCGTGAGCTGAATGCCGAGATGCGTCTTTGGGATGTGCTGGTAGAGCCTGCGCGCAAGATCCGTATCGGCAACAAGCTGTTCTTTGATGATGTCAACGAGATGGTAGCCGAGGTTATCGATAATACCACAAGCCGTGGTCGTACCCTCCGTTTCCTCTATGATGAGGATGGCAACCACGATGTCTTCAAGCGTTCGCTCTTTGCATTGGGTGAGGCTCCGCTTCCTCGCTATATCATCGATGCCCGTGAGGATCATCACGCTACAGAGGATGATATGGACGACTTCCAGTGTGTATTCGCTGAGAAGGAGGGTGCCGTAACTGCTCCTGCTACAGGTCTTCATTTCTCTCGTGAGTTGATGAAGCGCTTGGAGATCAACGGCATCAACGAGGCTTACATCACCTTGCATTGCGGATTGGGCAACTTCCACGAGATTGAGGTTGAGGACCTTACCAAGCACAAGATGGATTCTGAGCAGATGATTATCTCTAAGGAAGCTTGCGAACTGGTGAACAAGACCAAGCTGGAAGGTCATCGCGTATGCGCCATCGGTACCAGCGTGATGAAGGCTACAGAAACTGCTGTCGGTACAGACGGAATGATGAAGGAGTTTGATGGATGGACCAATAAGTTCATCTTCCCTCCATACGATTTCGGATTGGCAGACTGTGCTGTTGCCAACTTCTATCATCCAGAGTCAACCTTGATGATGTGTACTGCTGCCTTTGGTGGTTACGACCTGGTATATGAGGCATACAAGAAGGCTGTGAAGAATGGCTATATGTTCGGTTGCTATGGTGACTCACTGTTGATACTTCCAGACTAAATGGTGAAATAAACAGTTTTTGTACATATAAAAGTATTTGATATTCAGTAGATAAGCTGAGTTATCCACAGTTTTCGTAAAAGTGTGAATAAGTATGTATAAAGTATATTTAAGCCTTGGTACGAATCTGGGCAACCGGAAGCGTAATATTCGTGAGGCTATCGATAAAATAGGAGAGCAGATTGGCGTGGTAGAGCGCCAGTCTGCTCTTTACGAAACCAAGCCTTGGGGCTATTCGTCGCCCAATGACTTCATCAATTCCTGCGTGCTGGTTCTCACCACCATGGCACCTCGTCAGGTGTTGGAGGCTACCCAGCGTATAGAGCAGGAGATGGGCAGAACCCTGAAGTCTGTAAATGGAGAATATCACGACCGCATCATCGACATCGACATTCTGATGATAGATGATCTGGTCATCGATGAGCCCGATTTCAAGATTCCTCATCCTCTGATGGAGGAGCGCGATTTCGTGATGACTCCTCTGAAGGAGATATTAGATTAAAAAAAAGTTTATGCAATTGTTCAGTAGTTATCATATACTTTCATGGGCAATCGTATCGATAGCTTTGATTGCTCTTATGGGATTCTATGTTGCCAGCTTGCGCTCCACTGTGAGGAGGCAAGCTAGCATCATCCGTTCTATGCAACGCCAGTTGCAGAATCTCCTGGCTTCTTCTCCTGTGGATGGAGCTTCTTTCAGAAAACAGTCTTCGGATGAAGTGCAGATAGGAGATGTAGCTGACCAGGCACTTCATGTTTTGGATGCAGAGCAGGAGCTGTTTGTTAAAACCACCCTGTATATGAAGGAGCACGCTCCTTTTATCAATCCGGATTTGCGCATTGATGATTTGGCAAAAGCATTGTGTACCAATCGTACAACCTTGGCAAACTGCATTAAGAAATACACTTCTGGCGACCTTACTTTATTGCAGTATATCAATCATTATCGCATAGATTATGCGGTGCAGTTATTGGCTGATCCGAAGAATAAACAGACCATTTCGCAGATAGCTGAGGCAGCGGGCTATCGTTCACGTAGTGTATTCAATCGCCAGTTTGCCTTGATTTATCATTGTTCTCCATCTGTTTTTCGGGAGAACTCTCTTTGCCAGGCAGAAGGAGAGATTCCTTCTGATTTGGAAAATACGCTGGAAAAATAGGCAAGCGAAGAGAATCCGCATTCGAAGGCAACTTCCTGGAGTCTCTTCTCGGGCTCTTTCATCATGATTCTCTTTGCCTCGTCTATGCGCAAGCTTCCTACCCAACCGCTGAAGTTCATGTCATATTCATCCTTGATGAATGTAGATAGGTAGGTCTTGTTGGTATATAGTCTGGAGGCGAGTTCTTCCAGGGTCAATTGCTCGTGCGTATAAGCTTTGGCTTTCACCCATACTGCTATTCTTGGGCGTAGGATATCCCTGAAGTCCTCCTTGTATGGCTTTTTTGTTCTGCTGGTTGCAGTAACTTCTTCCCCTTCAGCTTTTTCTTCCTCTTCTTTCTTTTTCCTTTCCTCATGGCTCAAGTTGTAAGATTGTGTTTTGTCCATAACGGCAATCATCTCTTCGGTTGTTGCTAGGCGCAGGGTTTCGTATTCATTAGCAAACTTGATGAAGTTGACGGTGATATATATATTCACGGCAACGACGTAGAACTGGAGGAGCCAGTTGATGACTGCTCCGGAGGTGATGGAAACTACGCCGAAGGAAAGTAGAATATAGAACAACCAATGGCTGATGTTGAGCCACCTTACATTGCTCTTCTTGTCGGAAGAGAAATAATTTGCAAGCAATTCATTGCGCTGTAAATAGCTTCTATGAAAGAATATGATATGTTTGGCACATAGTTCTATGACACCCAGCAAGGCGACGATGAGCAGGATTTGTCTATACGCTGCCAGAGCATCGACCATGGCGATGAGTGCAATAAATGCTGTAGCTCCAAACTTGATCGCTGTTATCTTGCAACGTTGTCTGGAGATATAGGTATAGTCGATCAGACTGCCAAACGCAAAGGTATAGCAGACGCCTATGAGATAGAATAGGATGGTGTCGAAACTGGCTACCCACGCATTTTCGCAGGTCCACAGACCATTAAAGGTGGCAAGCCAGATCCAGATGTTTATGCTCGTCATCCACATACCGGCGGCTAACAGCCACTTGGATTTCCGGTAGGGAGCATAGACACCTGTCTTGGGTGACTTGAAGAAAATAAGTACGAGACCTAGGATGCAATAAATGAAACTAGTCATCGTTACTAAATATGTAAAATTGCGCTCTAAGAAACTGATCATAGTTTATCGTCTTTTGCTTGATTACACTTTTTACTTATATAGAAGTCTGTTTGCTGTAGCATTGAAAACTTGTTTCCTAATAGTTGACTACAACTTTCCGTCTGCAAAGTTACAAAACATTTTCCTAAAAATGAAGTTTTCTTGTTCTAAATTTGCAATAAGTTGATTTTTAATTGGTTTTAGACACTTTTACCCCCCCCATTGTGTCCGTTCTTTTTACGTTTGACCTCTAAAGAACACGATTTTTTTTCTTTTTGTTTAAAATGAAATACCCTGATTTTCTATTTTTTAAAGTCTGTCTTACCCTTTTATTCTATCTTTGCACGCAATTAAAAGATGTAATAGTATAGATAATAAAGATAATCATAATTATGGTATTTGATAGAATTGTATTAGTAGCTATATTGATGATGAATTGTTGTTTCACGCCTCTTACTGCCCATTCGGCTGAGCAGCACAAGCAGGTTCAGCAGTTTGGGCAGACTAGGCAGTTGGGTATCAAAACCAACTTGTTTTACTGGGCTACAACCACTCCCAACTTGGGATTGGAGATGGCCGTAGGAAATAAGCATACAGCTCAGGTTTTCTTCGGCTTGAATCCATGGAAGCAAAGTAGCGGTGACCATTCCAGTCTTCGTCATTGGATGGTGATGCCGGAATATCGCTACTGGTTCAATCAGAATTTTGAGGGTTGGTTCCTCGGTGCTCATGCTTTAGGGGGACAGTATAATGCAGGTGGTGTGAAGTTTCCTTTCGGATTGTTGAAAGGACTGCGCAACCATCGCTATGAAGGTTGGTATGCCGGAGGCGGCATCACTGCCGGAAAACAATGGATTCTTTCTAAGCACTGGAACTTCGAGGCTTCGCTCGGATTGGGCTATATCCATACCCAATACGATAAATTCGAATGTGGTACTTGTGGTGAAAAAATCAAATCTGCCCATAAGAATTATGTGGGACCCACCAAGATGGCTCTTTCCCTCATTTATTTAATTCCGGGTAGGGCAGATGAAAAACGCTCTACAGATGCTCCTCAGATCATCGAGATCATTCAGCAGCCTAAGCAGAATGTACTGAAGCCGGTGCTTCAGTTGCAGGCTGTCGTTGCCGAGGCTCCAAAGATCCGTCATTTGGATAAGCGTGCCTATATCGATTTCCCGGTGAACAGGATAGAATTGCGTGCTGATTATCGCCGTAATCCGGCACAGTTGGATAGCATTATCACTACCATCAAGGCATTGAAGGCGGATAAGAACCTGCAGGTGATGGGCATCAATATCCATGGTTTTGCTTCGCCGGAAGGTTCGTATAAGCATAATGAGTATCTGGCAAAGAATCGTGCCATCACCCTGACAGAATATGTCCGCAAGATGGTGGATTTGCCTGACAGCATCTTCACGGTATCCTCTACAGCCGAGGATTGGGATGGTTTGCGTGAGTATATCAAGCAGAGCGATTTGGAGAAGAAAGAGCAGTTGCTGGCGATAGCGAAGGATGAAAGCCTGACCCCAGATGCTCGTGATGCGAAGCTAAAGCAGCTATATCCTGCGCAGTATCGCACCCTGCTCACCCTCTGCTATCCGGCTCTCCGCCATAGCGACTACCACATTACTTATAAGGTTAAGCCTTTCGATGTGGAAGAGGCAAAGCAGATCATGAAGACCAAGCCGCAGCTATTGTCGCTCAATGAGCTGTATATGGTGGCTCAGACTTATGAGGTAGGTTCCAAGGACTTCAATGAGGTGATGGAGCTGGCAGTCCGTATGTATCCAACGGATGAAACCGCAAACCTGAATGCTGCCATTATCCGTCTGAACAACGGAGATGCCGATGCAGCCAAGCCATATCTGGATAGAGCCGGCGATTCTGAGGAAGCCGATGCAGCAAGAAAGGCGTATGAAATGATGATGATGCAATAGAACGAAAAAGAAATTATAAGTAAAATTAAAACTATAGAATTATGAAGAAATTTACGATGCTTTCATCAGTGCTGGCTTCAGTACTGATGCTGACGGTTGCATCCTGCTCTAGCGAAGATGTTGCCGGCGGTGATGCACAGAATGGTAAGGGGGCAACTTCTTATCTTGCCGTGAATATCGAGAACGTGGGTTCTGCTCCTGCATCTCGTAGTTATGAACAGAATAAGGGTACTTATGAGGATGGCACTGCTGATGAGAGTAAGATCACCAATGTGCGTTTCTATTTTTTTAATGGTGATGGTACTCCATATCTGTTGGTTAATAAAAATTCAGATAATGATTCAGAGAAGCAACCTGTTAACTATTTGGAACAAAAAGTTGAGACGGATGGCAATGATCATGACCATACTGCCGAAATAAAAACCAAGGCAGTGCTTGTATTAAACGGTGAGACTAAAGCTGTTCCTGCCTCTGTTATCGCAGTGATCAATCCAGAAGTGTTGGATAATACAACCCTGCATAGTGGTACTATGACTCTTTCAGAACTCCGTACTTCTGCAACAGGTAGTACGTTTTATGATACTACCAATGGCTTTGTCATGTCTAATTCTGTGTATGAGAGTGCGGGACAGGACGTTTGCTCTACACCTGTAGCAAACAACGTTTTTGCTTCATCTGATGCGGCTTTGAAAAAACCTGTAGATATCTATGTAGAGCGAGTTAATGCCAAGGTGAATGCGAAAATTGATGCTGACTATGTTCGTACTAACGAGACTGAGAAAGCATGGAGCAAAAATGCAGAAGGCAAGTATCAGATAAATGTTGGTAACATTGATGTTACTACTTATGCAGAAAATACCAATGCAACTCCAACAACAAAAACATATCCTGTATATGCTGTAGTTCAGGGCTGGCAGGTGGCTGATGCTAATGGTAAGGCAGAGGTTTGCAAGCAGATCAATACTGCATGGTATGCTGGAGAATTAGGTTTCTCTCCTTGGACAACTTCTGATTACCATCGTTGTTTTTGGTCTAAGTCTGTACCTTTCATATCAGGTGCTCAGGGAGGAGTTAATCAGCCAGTTAATCCTAAGTTTGAGAATATTAAACTGTCTTTATCTGGTGATTTCTCTACTACACCTGTCTATACATTGCCAAATACACCAACAGAGGTGATTGCAAATCCAACAACAAGTTTGAATACTTTGACAAAACTGATAGTTGCAGCCAAGCTGGTATACAAGGATGAGAATGGTGACTATAAGCCAGCGCAAATATGTCAGTATAGAGGTTTGACCTATCTCGGTGAGGAAGCTGTTAAAAAACAGATTGTTGGTGGTTTTGCACGTTACTTCAAAAAGACCACTACTGAAAGTGGCGATGTCTATAAATCAATAGAGGCTTCTGACATTGCTTTCAAGACGGTTGTTCCGGGTTCTCCTGAATCTTCTGAAGTGAAGAATTATGAGGTTGTAGCAACATTGGCTAGCACCGTAGGTGATCTTTATGTCAAGAATGGAGAAACATGGACAAAAGCATCTAAGGACGATGTCAATGCTGCCCTTGCAAAGGAGACGGCTCAGGTTCGTTCTACGGATGGTGCTACCTATTATTATACCCCTATCAAGCATCTCGGTGAAGCTGGTAAGTTAGGCGAGTATGGTATCGTGCGTAACCATTCTTATCAGGTAACCATTCAGAACATCAAGGGTTTTGGTACTCCTGTCTATGATCCTAAGAAGGAAATCGACCCAATGATACCAAGCGATGAAAATACTTATCTTGCAGCAAGTATCAAGGTTCTCTCTTGGCGCGTGGTATCCTCAAAGGTAGATTTGGATCAGACAAAGTAATTTATTCATATTCGATATAATGAAGAAGAAGATAATAAATGATATCAAAGAGAAGGGAAGGCTGATGATGCTCTCTTGCTGCACCATACTCGGCTTGCTGCTCGCATCCTGTGATTATTGGCACGATAGCTATGAGGGATGTGAGGAACTGCTGAAGACTCATCTGAAGGTGCAGTTCATCTACGATATGAACATGAAGTTTGCCGACGCTTTCCCTCATGAGGTGAAGAACGTCACACTTTATGCTTTCGACCAGCAGGGAAAATTGGCTTATACCAAGACCGAGGCTGCCGAGAAGATTATCGCCGAAGAGGGTATGAACATCGCCGACTTGACTCCTGGTGTCTATGATCTTCTCGTTTGGGCACAGGGCGAAGAGCGTTATGCTGACTCCTATACTTTTGGGCAGGCAAGCGTAGGCTCTTCAGCCTGTGATGTGCTCAAGGCTACGGTGAATCGTGCCGATAAGGGAATCATCGGCCATGATTTGACTCCGCTCTTCCATGGACAGTTGGCTAAAGCCAATCTCACTAAGATGGAGAAGGGGGGAACGAGAACCGTCAAGGTTTCGCTTATCAAGAACACCAATCATTTCAAGGTGGTTTTGCAAAACCTGTCGGGAGCAAATCTTAATGCCGATGACTTCATCTTCCAGATTACCGATAACAATGGTAAGATGGATTACGACAACAGTTTGATGGAGGATGAGATGCTTACCTATAACGCCTGGTCAGCTTACTCCGGTACAGCCGGTGTCAGTTCAGGTACCAGCGAGCAGACTTCTGTGGCATGTGCCATCGCAGAATTGACAACCAACCGATTGGTGAAAGGTCATGATATGCGTCTGCGTGTATATAGCAAAGCTACGGGTGCAAGCATTATCAATATTCCATTGATAGATTATGCCCTGATGGTGAAAGGTAATTATAACAAGAGTATGAGCGATCAGGAATATCTGGATAGACAGGATTCCTACGACCTTGTATTCTTCATCGACGAAAATCACAAATGGCAGTCAGCCTCAGTCATCATCAACTCATGGAGAGTGGTGCTGAGCAAGGCCGATATGTAAAAAGTGCAAGGCTGACATATAAATAAGTAGAAGTTAGAAAATAAAAGTTAGGAGTTTTCCTGATTATAATATTGAATCATGATGTATGAGATGAAAGGAATAAGATATGCAGAGGGACTGCTCAAGTTCCTCTTGGCTATTGCTATGGCTTGGCTGGGCTGTATTGCTTTGGTCTCATGCGACCAGGGAGATACAGAATCAGAGAATGCCGAAGCCCATATCACGCTTACCCTTTGCCTGAAAGGTACGGATACCGATAACAATACAAGAATAGGGCAGTCGGGGGGGAAGCAGATTGCTTCAAGAGGTGAAGAAGATGAGCCTAAAGATCCGGGAACGGAGATGGAAAACAGTATAAACTTTAGCAGATTCCACGTCGTTTTCTATGATATAAATCATCGTATGGCTGGAATCCTGCAAAACATGGTGCTCATTCATATGGTCGGTAATATCTACCAGTTGACAGGCTCTTTGCCTGTGAGCAATAAGGTACTTGTGGGCAATCATTTTGTAGGAAAAATGGTGGTTTATGCCAATTTCGTTATGAGTGAGGCTGACTTGCAGAAAAACTACAACGATACGGATATCGCCCAGAAGGCGTTTGATTACGAAGCAAATCCTAAGTATCTGCCCATGTGGGGCGTCCAGAAAGTTGACTTTACACTTGCTGCCGGCAAGCGTCAGGATCTCTCGGATATCGACCTGCTGAGGGCGGTAGCCAAGGTAAAGGTGTATCTGAGTAACGATATGAAGAAAAATGGATGGAGCATACATAGTATGCAACTCTTCAACTATAATGATAAGGGTTATTGTATGCCTGGTAAATATAAAGATTGTGAACAGACTGCATCGCTTACTCACGAGGAGTTTGAGCACTTTTTCAATTCCAGACAAACCAGAGGTATCACGATGACAGATGATGTTCCTATCTATCTGCCTGAATATAAGAATAATGGTCAGGTAGATGCGGATAAATGTGTCATCAAGTTGAAACTGGCTAGAAAAGGAACCGTTGAACAGGATGCACCAGGCAAAGATAAGGAATATACCCTGCGTTTCATTGATTATACAGACACTGGAGCGGAAGGTACAACCACCAATGACATCGTGCGCGACCATTATTATATCTTCGAGGTGTATAAGGGCAGCAATGGCCAAAATCTCGTGAAACTGACGGTGAGGAAATGGAATGTTCTTAATCACGAGGAAATCGTGATGTAACTTCTATGAATAATAAATAAAGTATTAATAAGAAAATATAAATCAAGCAATTGATTGTAGGCTTTTCAAAACATGGCAAAGATATACTATTATATATGTATTTGGACAGTATGCTTGCTGGCGGCTTGTTCTGCCGGTGATGATGCAACTTCCTTTCCCGGTCAGGCTGATGCCGAGAACCGGGTAGGGGTGACGTTGCAGCTGTCTGCCTTATCTTCCCAGACTTCGCAGTCTTCCCGGTCTTCTCTGACCAGGGCGGGTTGGGAGACGGATACCGAAGCTTGGCCTGGAGAAATGATGAAAAGCTGGTTTGTGGTGGTGGTACAGAATGGAATGATAGAGAAGATTATCACTTCCGATTTGAAATCTGATGTTACTGAGGTAGAGAAAGACCAGGTCTTTGTGGAGCTGAAAAAGGGCGAGACAACCTTCTATTCTTTTGCCAATATCAAGCCTGAAGAGATTGGGTTGAATGCCAGCACATCTGTTGGGCAACCGCTGCCTGCTGATTTTGATGAAAAGACTTATCGGATGGATGGAAACAGTAAACTCTTCCATCTGTCGATGACGTCTGACTTTCAGAACGGTTATCCGATGAGTAATAAGCAGACAGTGGATGTGGTTGATAATCAGCAAGTCATCAATCTGGAGGTTATCCGTATGGTGGCTAAGGTACAGCTCTCCATTACCAATGCCACCGATCATGTCATTGTCTTGAAGAGCATCACCCTTTCGGATGTCACCCTGAACGGTAATCGGAATATCAAGCTTTTACCAAATGTGGATTCGGCAAATAAATTGAAGGGTGTGAATTTAGCTGATGGTGTGGCAAAGGGAACCATCACGCTGAAGGCTGACGAAAACAACAAAGGTATAACCATAGGGGAAGGAGCTACGCAAACGGCTTATTTCTATATGAACGAGAGTTTGGTAGATAAGAGAGAAGATGGTGGCAACCGGTATTTTATCCTTTCGCTTACTACGGTAGATGCGACTACGGGCACTACCAGTAACCAACGTTATGCCATGCTATCATGGAATGAAATCCGGCGCAATGATTATCTGAAGATTCCTATCAAGCTGGAGGATTATCAGATTAGATGGAAGGTGGAGGCATTCTCGCCAATCGGGGTGTTGCCGAAGGTAAAGGATGATGGCAAAAACCTTTCGCTTGACTTCGGTTATTATGGAGAGTTTCATATCAAGCCCGAGGTCATCAAGTTGAGCCGTACTGGTTCTCAGACCCTGTCAGTGAGTGAATGGCAGATGGGAACGGATGCAACAGGTTCAGATGGCTGGACTCGGCAGGAGCAGAATCCGGAGGGAGCTGATGGTGTAAACATCTTCGACTGTTCGCCAGCCTGGGTTCCATCCGCTTACCGCCTGGAAGGAGAGATGGGCAATCGTACAGGTTCTGCCATTTATACAATGAAGATTCTAGTCAGGCAGAAGAATGGATTGGAATTGAATCCTGTCATCTCCCGCAAGGTTCGTTTTACCATGAAGCAATTAGACTTGACACGGGCAGGAAAGAATACTGAAAAAATAGTATTAAACACAAAGACTTTTAGCAATGAAGGCATTTAAGTTTTACATATTTCGCATCAGTCTGGCAGTAATCTCCGGGTTACTGCCAATGACTGTGTGGGCAGGTGACAAGCTGACCCATTACGAAGGCATCGCCAACAAGGAAGGCGATTATAATTGGAATGGTACACAGAAATGTCACGAACTCACTTATTATTATTATGTTACCAGGGGGCAGGAAGGACTGGAGCTTACACTCCCTTTTGCCAACGGTATCTCTGACTTGGAACCAAGAGGTTACTATCGTTGGTATGATTGGAAGACTGATGCCGCATCTTCGCGCCTGACTAAGGTGGGCTATCGACTCTATAATTTTGATAATGGTAAAGGACTTTATGCTGTTTGCCTTAAAGATAAAAATCTATCTCAGGATTTGGTGGGAGTAACCTATTCTGCACCTTCGGGGACTGATTATGATTCTTGGGAGGCTGACACCATAGCCTGTGATGTGAGTAGATACCATGATGGTATCACGGTGGGATGGGGAACAGATTTCGACCACGAACCAACCCTTTCTATCCGATATAAGTTTGTTATCCGGAAGGCATCATGGATAGCCGACCAGCTTAGAAAGGCTGTTGTTGATTCCCGTACGGGTGCACGTACTTTTGAGGATAATCAGGATGTAACTATTGGTATTAACAGTACTGACAATGGGAAAAGCGAGGCCAACCTTCGCTTGAACTACAACAATGTAAATCGATATTATTTCTATCCGCTAACCACTGATGCTTTCAACAATAAACATATTTATTATCAGTCGGGTAAACAGGCTGAAAACAAGTTTGAAGAGACTGATTTCAGTAATACGCCTACTCTGGCTAATGCTGTAAAGTGGAGGATCTATGATGAGACGAATACTTATTATTGTGAGATTGATCCCGAAGAACAGCCGCGATTTGTAAAAATCAGTCCCTATAAGTTAAATGATAGGGATTGGACTCATATAACTACAGGTAACAAGGTAAGACCGGGTTCTTCTCAGCTTCCTAAATTCAAGACGATGAGCCGCTTCAATGTGGTTGCTTATCTAGGAGCAGATAGCGGGGGGAACCAGTGGTGTCCTGTGGCAAACTTCAGCTGTCGTTTTGCTGAGGAATATCCGGTGCTTTTTGATGATTTGAATACCGGTGCCCCTACTCGTACCCTCTCTTACATAGAAGATCATTATGTAAAAGTTACCGAGCCGATTTCGTTTGATAATCTGTCGGATGGAATGAACTACGATGCGCCAACCAAAGAAAACAATGTAGCTCCTAATCCAAGTAAATGGGAATTGCGCCATTATGGTTTCGTTTATAAGAAATTGGCAGCTGATTCAAAAGTTGGTTGGTGGTGGTTTAATGATTGTACCAATGCACCGGTTCATGGTGAATATGGAGTTTACAAGACTGCTGATGTAAGCGGTATCTCCACTTCAAGCGAAGGATATAAGTGGTGGTATAGAGAAAACACTAGTGACAACATGAATCTCTATGACAGAACCTATGGATTGACTACCGGTAAACAAGCGGGCTATTTCCTTTATGTGGATGCCTCGGATGAGAGCCGAGAGATTGCCAGTGACGAGTTTACTGCCAATCTGTGTAGTGGCACAACCTTTATCGTGAGTGCGGCAATAGCAGACCTGGCGCTTAGTGGGCAAACTGCTCCACAGGTTATGTTCAAGCTTTATGGTGACAATGGCGACCGAGTGGTAAGGCAGGAAAACTTAATCCATTCTTTTGCCAGTTGCGACATGAAGACGGTGGTGAATAATTATCGGTACGGCAAGTGGTATCAGGTTTATGCCAAGGTTACCTTGCGGGATAGTGAGAATCTGCGTAAGTTTCATAAGTTCCTCGTCACGGTGGACAACTATTGTCCTTCTACAGACGGTGCCGACTATGCCGTTGATGATATCCGCTTTTATCAGAAGCGTGCTATTGTTGATGTCATCCAGAATCAGCCTGTATGCGATGATGTAGCATCGGCTGCTTCCGTGAAGTTGAAATTACGTGCGGTATATGAAAGCTTGCAATCTCGCGCCTATGTAGATGCTACTACTGGAAAGAGTAAGGTTTACTATCGCTTCGTGGATGAAAAGGGTGAACCGGTTGACCTTGACTATGGTAATGGTGAAAAGAAATATGGAGTATGTGATTTCCATTATTATCAGAAAGACTTGCAGGCTGGTGAAACTGAGATAGTGAATGGTGAAACCTATTATATTCTGGTAGATAAGGCTTTCAAATTACCGTTAGGTAAGAAACTCTATGTGTCTGTAAACTTTGACAATCCTGATGATGCCAGCATGTGGGGAAACCGAAACGTGGTGTGCTCCAGCTACAGTGAATTGTTTGAAATGATGAAGCAGACGGTGATGATTCGTGATGCCGAGAGTAAGGTGATTGCCGATTATCGAGTAAGCTGCGACCGGAAGAATGCGGATGTCACCATGAATGCAGACCTGCATACCACCGACCCATACGTGGGTGGAGGTATCACCATTACTGGTGTGAAATATGATTGGTTCATCGGTAGTAAGGAGGAGTTCAATAAGACTAAGCTCCTGGAGGCTCTCCATGCTTTCCGTGATAAGAATAGTACAAGTACTAATCCTTGGGATGTGCAGAATTCGGGAATCAGTGCAGATTATAAGGCAGAAATAAAAACGTATATCGACAATCGTAAATTGATTCTGGCTGCAACCTCTCAGCTGCAGAAGACTTTCGAGTTTGGTACTCATACACTCTGTTTGTTGCCTATCACCAAGAAGGGAAATCTCATCACCATCAACAATGTGGATTACCAGATTTGTCCTGATCCTATCGAATATAAATTCCGGGTGCTGAAGGATGGACCTCGTATCAATCTTGGTTTCGTTGATGGAAAATATCCTAACGACCAGCGCATTGTGCGCATCGGATTGCCGCAACTCAAGGACATGCAGCAGAATAAGAAGTTCCTGCAGATACCAATCTGCAGTACCGAATCTTTGAGTAATTCTCATGGTTCTGTTTCTTTTGAGTTTAATACGGAAGATGGTGTTAAAGTGCTGATGGACGGCACCAACGACCCTATGTGGAAGAACAATGACGCTGTGTTGGGAAAGAAAGACATCTTCACGATTAAGGCTAGCAGTTTGGAGCATCGCAACAAGGAGACGGAACAGCGTACGCTTGACCTGCAGGTCTGCGATGATTATGCCCAATACTTGCACGAAGGCTATTGGTATGACCTCTCGTTCAGCTTTATGCAGAAAAATGGCACAACTAACACCGAGGTTACGAGCTGTCCGGGTACTACCTTCTTCCGCATCTATGTGGTGCCGGAGTTTGCTACCTGGGCTCCTGCAGCCGATGGCGGTATGAATAACAACTGGAATAACGACCTCAACTGGCGCCGTTCTACCAAAACAGAGCTTTACAAGTCGGCTGTCGATACCTATCCTGTATATGGAACAACAGCGGGTTATGAGGAATTGAAGACTCAGCAGGCATTCGTGCCTATGAAGTTTACCAAGGTAACGATACTTACACCTTATTATAATAATGGGTATTATCCGCTTCTGGGTTATCTGCAAAAGGGTAGTGATGGTTTTCTCAACAAACTGAACAATGGTGCATCCACCGCCACCGACTACATCCAGTATGATATGATGGTGGATGACGGAAGCAAGTTGGGCTATGGCGCAACCACTCCGGGGTGCAACTATTCTTGCGTGAAATTCTATGGAAATACCTGCGACCAGATTTACTTCAAGCCGGGAGCAGAGGTCCGTAACCAGCACTATCTGGTGTACAACAAGGCATGGGTAGAGCAGGAGCTGAGTTACAACCGTTGGTATCTCTTCGGTTCGCCATTAAAGAATATGGTGGCAGGCGATATGTATGTGCCTGTGGAGACGGGACGCCAGGAGACGGAAGCCTTCCAGCCTATCACCTTTGATGCGGCTGTTAACAATCGCACCAAGATGCCGTTCTACCAGCGTTCCTGGGATAGAAGCGATACCGAAGAATACAGCACTGATGGCTACTATGATGCCTACGACTACAGTTCGCTTCCAGTGAGCGTGCCAAGTACGATAGATTGGAATACCCAATATTGGAGTCATGTTTATAATGCGGCTTCGATGGCCTATTCGCCAAAGGTCAATGCCGATGGTTCCTATGCTTCCTTAACCGGCTTTGCTGTGAAGGTGGGTGATAAATATACGTCTGCCGGCATTTCGGGAAAGGCATTGGTAAGATTGCCAAAGGACGATAAGACATACGATTATTACGACCCGTCAACGGGTAACTTGGGGGGATTGAAGCATGACATCGTTAGGACAGATGATGGCACGGGCAACCTCATCATTGCTTCGGTAGAACCTTCGAGCAAGGAAGGGGCCATTGGAGCTGTAGATGTAACTTTGGCTGCAAATACCCATCAGGGAGCAGGTGATGGAAATTATTATTATCTCACCTACAACCCGTATATGGCAACGCTGGATATGAAACGCTTCTTTGCCAATGCCAAAAACAAGGCGGCTCTTGGAGAAGACAATGTATCTTACTGGGTTGTGAATGACAATGAGACCAATGGATTCAATACAATTACATTGAATGGTGAGACGGATGGAAGAATAGCGCCTATGCAGGCTTTCTTCATCAAGTCGAAAACCGCTCAGCCTACCATCCACTTTGATACAAACATGACGGTGGATAAGGATGTGACCAAGGGTGTTGATATTGCGGGTGAGGAGCAGAATAGCAGAATCAGATTGCAGGTAGGCAAGGGGACTGCGAGCTCTTCGTATCTAATATTGAATGCTGATGCGTCGCAAGAGTTCGATGGCAGGGAGGATACCGAATTGCTCGGAGATGACTTGTTGTCGGATGTACCTGCTGTTTATACGGTGGCTTCATCGCAGGCTGTCATGGTAAACTCGCTGCCGGAAATCTACTATGTTCCGCTGGGTGTTGTGGCGAAGAAGTCTGAGCTGATGAGCTTAAATGTTCAAGGGGCTGGTCGCCTCTCTTCTCCTCTTTACCTCTATGATGCTGCCACCCGGAAGTATCAGGAGATAAAGGATGGCGAGGAAGTGAAGGTACAGGCGAACGAGCACGGCAGATACTTCCTGACCCAGACTCGCAGTACTACAGGTATTGAAAATGCTGAGGTGGGCGAGAGTGACGTGAAGATCTATTCTCCAGCCCGGGGATTGATCGTCGTATCCAAGGTGAGTGCTCCTCTATTAAATAAGGTGGAGGTTTATACCCTTGATGGAAGACTGGTGGCATCGAGAAAGGCTGAAGGTGCAGCATCTGTCAGCATTCCTGTAGTCTCCACGGCTTCTCCTCAGGAAGTATATATTATTAAGGTATCTATGCAGGATACCCAAGCTACAATAACCAGAAAGCTTTCTCTCCGTTGAGAGAAAGCTTTCTGGTGTTTACTTATCTGCTTCTTGCCAATCTATCAATCCTCTATTTCCTTTGTCGAAAACCAAAGCCAGGTTGATGAGCTTCTTTTTGCTGGCAGCATAAGCATCAGCGTAGTGGCGGGAATCCGTTTACTTCTCTGTTTGGAAATCCCAGTCTGTAGGCTTCTCCAATTACGTCCTTGATAGTCAGGAAGCCTAACTGATAGAGTACCAGCTTTGGATTGTCTTTGCTGATGTCTGCCGTTTCGATGTAATCCATGTCGATGAGGCTGCCGTCCAGTGTTTCTACATCTTTCTCAAAGTTGGTGAGTATTTTGGGCAGCATTTCTGTAGCACCGCTGGCAATCCAATAGGGTCTCAGACGACGTTCTTTTAAGGCACTGATGACACTGAACGGATTGTAAACACCCTGCAGACTTTCTGAGAAATGATAACCGTCATACATATCTTTCAGTTCATGCATGGTCTGGTCGATATCCCACTTCTTTTGGGCAGCCAATGCCTGGATTTCATCTTTCAGATTTTCCAAGATTTCTTCTTTCGTTAATCCGCAGATGGTAGCATAGCAGTTGTAAAAGCTGATATTGCTTAATGTGTTGAGAACGCTGAACAGACTTATCTGCGTAAACTTGGTGATTCCTGTAAGGAAGACACACTTGATGCAATAGCCGTAGTCTTTTAGACCTGTGAAGAAGTCACGATAGAGATTGCGGCATTTTTCGTGTCTATCTGTCAGATAGGAGTGCTGTAAGGGTGCATCATATTCATCTACCAATACGGCAACTTGCTCTCCCGATTGTTGGTAAGCTCTTTCTATGATACCGGTAAAACGGTTGCTGAGCGTAGCTTCTGTGGCGCGTTTGCCGTAGATCTCTTCATATTTGGTTAATGTATCATCCAGATAATGGTATAATGATTCTGCATCTGAACCTCCAAGGTTCATGCTGAAATGGATGACAGGGCGCTTGATCCAATCTTTCTCCAGTTCCATGATCTTAAGTCCTTCGAAAAGTTCTTTCTTGCCTTCGAAGTAACATTGGAGTGTGGATACCAGAAGCGATTTACCGAAGCGTCGTGGGCGACTTAGAAAGTTATACTTGTCACCATTGGCGATTTGCCAAACCATATCTGTCTTGTCTGCGTAAAGGTAACCACCCTTGCGCAGTTCTTCGAAATTCTGTATTCCTAATGGCAACTTTCCTCTAGTCATAATTACACCTTATTATATATATGTTGCAAAGTTAGCAATAAAAAATGAAATGGCGATATAAAAGCGGAGAAAAAATAAAATGAAAGCCTAAATAAGAGTAGAAAATGAAAAATCCCATCGTTCGGTTGCTACTTCTTAAGGATAAAAACAGATGGTGGTGTGTGTCATTGCGTAAAAATCAGCGTCAAATGATATAAAATTGCCTATTTACGCAATGGCACCTTTACTTTTCCTGGCAAAAAGCTTGGAAGTTATTGCTTAATTCCCTATCTTTGCAAGCAAGAATAAGTAAAGGTGCCATTTCTTTTTCTTAGGATAAAGGCTCTTTCTAGGAACGAACTGACAATTATTTAATTAATAACATAAACCGATACAATTATGAAGAAATCCATCATTTTCGCATTGCTGATCTCTCTGTTGAGCGTACAGCAAATCCATGCACAGAAGTGGCTCAAGAAATTGGGCAAGGTGGCAGAAAACGTGCTTACTAATGACCAGAAGACTACCAACAAGGCGTCTGGCTCTATCCCTGGCTGTACAGTAAAGTATACCAGTTGCGTAGCTAATGGCAACGATGTCCATATCAACTTCGTGATAACCAACACCACTTCCAGTGAACTCAAAATGTACTTCAATGCATTTGATGACGGTTCTTGTGCTTTTGATAGCAAGAATGTAAAGCATACAATGCACTTCTATTTGGGTGGCGATAAGTTAGGTCACTATTCTGATAAGATGCTTCCTCCTAATGTTCCTGTCAAGGGTATTATGGTGATAGAGGATGTAGATCGCACCATTAAGCAGATTAATTCTACTCTTGTCAAGGGTAAGGCTAATGATGTGGAGTTTGCTATTAAGTTGCCTACCCAGGTAGTGGCAGATGTCAAGAATACCAATTCCGATTTGGTAACCTGCTCATTGCCTGAGTTGCAGTTCAACTTCTTGAAGTGTGTTCGTCAGGGCAGGAATGTGGTGATCACTGCAACATTCAAGAATATCGGTAGCAAGGAATATGAGATTTCTGCTTATGGCAATACTCCTACTATATATGATGATGGTGGCGATGCTTACGAGTGTGATCCGGAAACAACCCTCTTGGGCAAGAATCGCTGGTTAGGCTATAATTTCTATACCTTGCTCGCAGGTATCCCGATGAAGGCTACGTTTGTCATCAAGAATGTCAGCACCAGTGCCACCGAGTTTAGCGTTGTCAAGATTCCATTCAAGTACAATTCTAATGGCGAGACCTATCAGTATATAGAGTTCCGCAATCTGCCTATCTCAGCGCAGTAAGTAGCAATCTTAATAAGTTGATATAAAAAGAAAAATCCCATCGTTCTTGCGAGCGATGGGATTTTTAATTCTGTTAAGCAATGTGTCTGCTTCCGCTGATTACTTACGAAGACCGAGGGCCTTGATGATAGCACGATAGCGATTGATGTCGCGATCATACAAGTAATCGAGCAATGCACGACGCTTTCCTACAAGCTGTGTCAACGCACGTGTTGTAGTATAATCTTTACGGTTCTTCTTAACGTGCTCCGTCAAATGAGCAATACGGTATGAGAACAATGCTATCTGGCTCTCAGCTGAACCAGTATCAGAGTTAGACTTTCCGTACTTGCTAAAGATCTCTTCTTTTTTTGCTTTGTCTAAATACATAGCTGTGATACTTAAAATTTAATTATTATGAATGAATGTTATGCACATTAGGACCTTCCTCACGGTGGTTTCCGTTAAAATGCGGTGCAAAGGTACAACTTTTCAGTGAATTATGCAAATTTTTCGGGATTTTTTTGTAATTTTGCACCCAAATTCATTAAGTATTTAAGGTAAACGAAATGCAAGACATTAGAAACATTGCAGTTATTGCACACGTTGACCATGGTAAAACTACCTTGGTTGACAAGATGATGCTCGCCGGTAAGCTGTTCCGTGACGGCCAGGATAACAGCGGCGAAGTGCTCGATTCCAACGACTTGGAGCGAGAGCGTGGTATAACCATTCTTTCAAAGAATGTGTCTATCAATTGGAAAGGTACAAAGATTAATATTCTCGATACTCCAGGACACTCTGACTTCGGTGGTGAGGTTGAGCGCGTGCTCAACATGGCAGACGGATGCCTCCTCCTCGTCGATGCTTTCGAGGGTCCGATGCCTCAGACTCGTTTCGTGCTGCAGAAGGCTTTGCAGCTCGGACTGAAGCCTATCGTTGTGGTTAATAAGGTAGATAAGCCTAACTGTCGCCCTGAAGAGGTGTACGAGATGGTGTTCGACCTGATGTGCGACCTCGATGCTACTGAGGATCAGCTTGACTTTACTGTAGTTTACGGTTCTGCCAAGAATGGCTGGATGAGCGATGACTACAACAAGCCAACAGACAACATTGACTATCTGCTCGACAAGATTGTGGAGATTATCCCTGCTCCTAAGCAGTTGGAGGGTACTCCTCAGCTCTTGATTACATCTCTTGATTATAGCTCTTACACCGGTCGTATCGCCGTAGGTCGTGTACACCGTGGTACTTTGAAGGATGGTATGAACGTAACTATCTGCCATCGTGACGGTACCCAGGAGAAGACCAAGATCAAGGAACTCCATACCTTCGAGGGTATGGGTCATAAGAAGACAGACCATGTGGATTCTGGCGACATCTGTGCCGTTGTCGGTTTGGAGAAGTTCGAGATTGGTGATACCATCTGCGACTACGAGAACCCAGAGCCACTTCCTCCAATCGCTGTAGATGAGCCTACCATGAGTATGCTCTTCACCATCAACGATTCTCCTTTCTTCGGTAAGGAGGGTAAGTTCTGTACATCACGCCACATTCAGGAGCGCTTGAACAAGGAGTTGGAGAAGAACCTCGCTCTTCGTGTTCAGCCTTACGAGGATACCACTGATAAGTGGATTGTTTCTGGTCGTGGTGTGCTCCATCTCTCTGTGCTCATTGAGACCATGCGTCGTGAGGGCTATGAGCTTCAGGTAGGTCAGCCACAGGTTATCTACAAGGAGATTGACGGCGTGAAGTGCGAGCCTATCGAGGAGTTGACCATCAACGTACCTGAGGAGTTCGCTTCTAAGATGATTGATATGGTTACCCGTCGTAAGGGTGATATGACTTCTATGCTGAACATGGGCGAGCGTGTGGATATCGAGTTCGATATTCCTTCACGTGGTATCATCGGTCTTCGTACCAATGTGCTCACTGCTTCTCAGGGTGAGGCTATCATGGCTCACCGCTTCAAGGAGTATCAGCCATACAAGGGCGAGATTATCCGCCGTTCCAACGGTAGCATGATTGCGCTGGAGACAGGTACTGCCTATGCTTACGCCATCGATAAGCTGCAGGACCGCGGTAAGTTCTTCATCGACCCAGGTGAGGAGGTTTACGGCGGCGAGGTTGTTGGTGAGCATGTTCACGACAACGACCTGGTGGTTAATGTAACCAAGGCAAAGCAGTTGACCAACGTCCGTGCTTCTGGTTCTGACGACAAGGCTCGCGTGATTCCTAAGACCGTGATGAGCCTTGAGGAGTGCCTGGAGTACATCCGTGAGGATGAGTACGTAGAGGTAACTCCTAAGAGTATGCGTATGCGCAAGGTGATTCTCGATCACTTGGAGCGCAAGCGTAGTAATAAGGATTAAGCTATAGCTTATATATAAATGGATCCGTGAGAATTCCCCTCTAGTCGATTACTTAGGTATTCGATTGGCAGGGGATTCTTTATATTCAATATGGGTATGATATAGGTTATGAAAGTTTATCTTAGTATTGTCTTAATGTAATTAACAGTCATTTTAAAGAATAACTTATTTATGGCAAAAAATAAAAACCTAGATGTTATTTATATAATAAGGTGTATTTTTATATGTATTAGCTTTTGCACTTATAATGATGTAAAAGCTCAGCATATGGTGGCACGTCCTATTCCTTTTTTCTATCAGTTGTATTCTAATGAGGTCTTTGATATCTATCAAGATCGAACTGGATACTTGTGGTTTGGTATGACATCAGGTTTGGCCAGGTATGATGGTTATCGTTTACATACATTTAGATCTAATTATAAACATCCAGATTTATTGTCTGATAACCGTGTTGTATATATTACAGATAATGATCGTTATGTGTGGATAGCTACTGGTGTAGGAATTACTTTATACGATAAGCAGACTTGGAAGACAACGAAGATACTAGATAAAAAAATAAAAGATTTAGCAATTACGGATATTGTCACCAATCCCTCTACAGAAGAAGTTTGGGTAGCTGCAGGCAATCATGTTTTTCGTTGTTCCCCAGATGGGAAACAGGTTGTTGCTTATGGTTTGCAAAAAGATTCCCATGATATAGGTTTCCGCCAATTGTATGTGGATCGTGATAATCGCCTTTGGGCAATGACCGAATGTGGATTGTTTGCTTATGATAAGATACGTAATTCCTTTATAAAATATCCCCCAATGCCTCAAGGTGCTACTCCCTATACAATGTTACAGGACAAGCAGGGACATTATTGGATTGGTACTTGGGGTGATGGATTGTGGCTTTTTAATCCTAAGGCGTCCGACTCTACATGTTATCAGCGACAGATAGTAAAAATCTCCGGTACGAATGCAGAAGATAAGATTTTCTTTAGTATGGCTCAGGATGATCAGTTAGGCTATTTATGGATGCTTTCTTACGATGAGTTACACGCAATGAAATACCAGAAAGGTAAATTGGTACCAGTTGATATATCCGGAATTATAGATTCTCATAAGATGTTCACTATGATATTGAAAGATCGTGAAGGAAATCTTTGGTTGGGTTCATATGATATGGGATATACAATTTACTTTGATCATTCTGGAGCTGTGAGTTATACATTACCTAATCTGAAGGAGACGCTTCAGCATGATGCTAATATTGTTAATCTCGGTTATGATGGAGCTGATATGCTATGGATGGGACAAGATCGTTATGGGGTATTGCTCTATGATTTAAAGAATGGAACTATGACATCCGGAAGTACTCTTGGTTTGGGAGAGGTTTCTTTAATGAAGCGTTCTCATACAGGTGGAATGTGGTTGAAACTACGTAATCAAAATCGCCTAGTCAAGGCTGTAAGAAAGTCTCATGCGATTCAATTGGGAGAGGATGTTCAAATGAATGCTGTATTGGCAAATCCTGGTGAGATTGTAGATATGAATGAAGATAAAGATGGCAATTTATGGATTCTTACTTCAACGAATTTATATGTTCGTAAGCCTCATGCTGCAGCTGTTTATACATCAGGCAAGGATATTCTTCGTCCTGATGCGTTTACGGTGGATAATAAGGGTAGCGTTTGGGGTGTAAAAGGGAATAATATCTATCGGTATTCTTTCGATGGTCATAGTATTGTTTCAAGAACCGTAGGAAATATGAAAGTTTTGTCTGTAGGTGAATTGCCAGAACATCTATGTGTTGATAAGTTAGGTGCATTATGGGTAACTACTTCTTTGAGCAGATTGGTTAAAAGTGATGTTTCCAAAACGAAGTTTCATAGTCAGAATTATAGCCATTTATCCGATGGTGCTCTTTTGTCTATACAGTCGTCTGGAAATAAAATTTGGATATTGACTAATAAAAAGCTATTGAGTATTGATATCCATACTCTCAGAGAAACGAGTTATGAAGCCAATAGCGAGAATATTGCTGTGAAAGCTTTTCGTGGTTCAGCTCTTTGTCCAGATTTGAATGGAGGTGTCTTTGCGGGGGGACATAATGGATTTGTACATATCAAGCATGATCCTGATAAACAAGAACTACCTCATAACTTTGGTTTCCGTGTATCTGATGTTCTCTTAAATGATATGAGTATGATGTTTGATAATCCGGACGAAGATAGCCATGAGGGTATTGTATATTTACCTGCAGATAGTAGAAATATAAAAATATGTGTGGCATCTTTACTTTATGCTCCTGGTAGGATTGAAAATGTGCAATACAAATTGGAAGGGGTAGATCCTGATTGGATGAATCTTGATATGAAAAATAGTTTTGTTTTTTATAGCAGTCTTCCTTCTGGTAAGCATCGTTTTATGGTGAGGTGGCAGAAAGCTGATGGCTCCTGGACCGATGCAGAAGAAATTATGCTTCTTGTGCGCAGACCAGCCTTTTATGAAACTACGACGGCTTTTGTCATTTATGTCCTATTGGCACTAGTTGGTATATATTTCATAGTCCATTTTGTGCGTCGCCGGGCTAGTCTTTCAGCTTTGCGCCATTATCATAATCAGGCAAGAGTAGAACGGTTGATAGAGGAGAGTCATTTAAAGCAGCAGATGCCTGAAATGTCTGAGGCAGATAAAGCTTTTGTAAAGAATGTGATGAACTTGATAGAAAAGCATATTGACGATTCTGGATATGGTCAGGAACAGTTAGCACATGACCTGTTGCTTTCTCGTTCTACTTTATATCGAAAGATTAAAGCGATATCAGGAATGTCGCCTTTGGATTTTATTCGAAACGTAAAAATGAAAAAAGCATGTACAATGTTGGGACAGCATAAACTGTCTATTTCTGAAATAGCTTACTCTTTAGGTTTTACAAATCCTAAATATTTTACGAAATGTTTTAAGGATGAAATGGGACAAACACCATCTGAATATTTAAAACAGAACTAAATAGGGTATTCAATTGCTTCAATAGGGGTTCTTTTTGTGTCATAGAGCTAGAAATAGCCCTCGATGATACAAAAAGGATCCCTATTTCTTTTTTCTTTTTCCTTATTTTGCACTCGAGATTTCTTAACATTTAAACTTGATTGATATGAAAAAGGAAATAAAAAAAAGAGTGCTTATCATTATGCTGATGATGGGATTTGGATGTTTGCTTCCTGCTGTTATGTATGCGGCAGGATTGCCGAGAAAGACACTTATAGACTCATCATGGAAATTTTTCTTGGGGGATGAACAGGCTGCTTCTAAATCAGACTATAATGATTCAAAGTGGCGTATTGTGAACTTACCACATGATTGGAGTATAGAACATTCAATAGACGAAAAGGCGCTATCTGGTAATGATGGGGGATATCGGGTGGCTGGTATTGCTTGGTATCGTAAAGAGCTAATGGTTCCTGCAGCTCTTAAGGAAGAGAAGGTATATCTTTATTTTGAAGGGGTGTATATGAACTCTTCAATATATGTGAATGGTCAATTAATAGGTGGGCATCCTTATGGATATACTTCTTTCTTTTGTGATGCGACCTCTGCAATTATACCAGGTAAGAAAAATGTTGTGGCTGTAAGAGTAGATAATTCACAGCAAAAGAACTGCCGCTGGTATTCTGGTTCTGGCATTTATCGTCATGTATGGCTTATTCATACACCCAAAGTTCATATAGAGAATTGGGGAGTGGCCGTTCATACACCGCAAGTTTCTGCATCTCAAGCAACTGTTCAGGTAAAAACTATGTTGAATAATGAAACTCCTGTGGATAAGGAAGTGAAAGTAACTGTAAAGGTTGCCGATGCAGAAGATGCAGTTTCTACAGTGATAATACCTGCTAGAGGCAAAAAAGAAGTTATACAGAAATTGGAGGTATCTCACCCTAAATTATGGGACATCAATGCCCCAAATCTTTATGATGCACATATATCTATTCTGGATAATGATAAGATAATCGATACATATAGCCAATCATTTGGTATTAGAACGATTCATTACTCAGTGAAAGGCTTTTTCTTGAATGGCAGGAAGTTAGATTTAAATGGTGGTTGTGTGCATCACGATAATGGAATTTTAGGTGCAGCCGCTTTTGATAGGGCTGAATTTAGAAAAGTACAGATGATGAAGAGTGCTGGTTTCAATGCTTTACGTACTTCGCATAATTTGCCATCAGAAGCTTTCCTAGAAGCATGTGATCGCTTGGGAATGCTTGTAATTGATGAGGCGTTCGATGGATGGCGTGAGTCTAAAACTCCACATGACTATGCCTCGCTTTTTGATAAGTATTGGCAGCAGGATATAGAAGGAATGGTTCTTCGTGATCTAAATCACCCATCAATTATAGCATGGAGCATTGGTAATGAGGTCATTGAACGAAAAAAAATAGAAGTTGTTACTACTGCTCATAAGTTGGCTAGTAAGATTCGTGAATACGATAATCGTCCTATCACTTCTGCGTTGGCTGCTTGGGATAGTGCTTGGGAAATCTATGATCCTCTAGCTGCAGAACTGGATATTACGGGTTATAACTATATGATTCATAAACATGCGGAAGATCATCAGCGTGTGCCTGATAGGGTTATGTGGCAGACTGAATCTTATGCCAAGGATACCTACCAAAATTGGTCGTTGGTTCATGATTTTGATTATATTATAGGTGATTTCATCTGGACTGGTATAGATTATTTGGGTGAATCTGGTATCGGAAGATGGTGGTATGATGGGGATGTACCAGGTGAACATTATGAGCGTCCTCTTTATCCATGGCATGCGGCCTATTGTGGCGACATCGATTTGACGGGGTGGCGTAAGCCGATTTCTCATTATCGAAATCTTTTGTATAATGATACGGAGAAACTGTATATGGCAGTAAGAGAGCCAGATGGTTATTATGGAAAAATCAGAACTGGACTTTGGACAGCTTATCCTACCTGGGAGAGTTGGAATTGGCCAGGTCATGAAGGAAAAAATATTGAGGTTGAGGTTTATTCTAAATATCCGATAGTACGTTTATACCTGGATGATAAATTAGTTGGTGAAAAAGTTGTCGGTCGTGAAACGGAGATGAAAGCTGTTTTTTCATTGCCATTTAAACCAGGAACTTTGAAGGTCGAGGGGGTGGAAAATGGAGTAGTTAAAGATGCTAAAATGCTGTCTTCTGCCTCTGAGCCAGTTGCTATTCGTACTAAGGTTGAAAATCGAGAGATGAAGGCTGATGGAACAGACCTGTCTTTTGTTCAAATAGAAATTGTTGATAGGGAAGGTCGTGTATGTCCTAATGCATCTGTTGAGTTGGAAGCTATTGTTACAGGTTCTGGAGTGTTGGCTGCTTTAGGAAATGCTGATATTAAAGATTCTGACACTTATGCGGATCAAATCCATAAGTCTTGGAAAGGGCGTGCTCTTGCAGTTGTACGAAGTACGAAAAAGGCAGGAAAAGTAAAGCTTACGATAAAATCAAAGGGCTTGAAAACTTCGGCTGAAATCATACAATCTCGATAGAAAAGGTATATAACTATAACAATTAATACGATAAAATTTATGAAGAGTTACAGAGTTTTTTCTTTATTTCTAGCGTGTGCGATGTCCACTACGATAATGGCACAGTCCAGGAATGTACAGGGACGAATCGTAGATGCAAAGTCTAACGAACCTTTAATTGGTGTAACCGTTAAGGAAGCTGGTACTAGTCATGGTGTAGTAACCGACTTAGATGGAAGTTTTACTATATCGGTAAGTCCTGATGCTAATTTGTTAGTTTCTTATGTAGGTTATAAAAATCTGCAAGTGCCTGTAAAAGGTAAGAATAAATTAATGGTCCTTTTAGAGGAAAATAGTGAAATTCTTAATGATGTTGTGGTTGTTGGATATGGAGTGCAAAAGAAAGCTACCCTTTCTGGAGCTGTGACCAGTGTGAAAGGTGAAGATTTGGTGAAAGCACCTGTTACCAATGTCAGTAATGGATTGGCTGGTAGATTACCTGGTGTCTTTGCCATATCTAATACTGCTGAGCCAGGATATGATGGATCTACAATTCGCATTCGTGGTGTGAATACTTTTGGCAATGCAGAGCCATTGGTTGTTGTTGATGGAGTACCTGGTCGTTCTTTGGAACGCATTGACCCAAGTACGATAGAGTCGCTTTCTGTAATGAAGGATGCTTCTGCTGCAATTTATGGTGCACAAGCTGCTAATGGTGTTATTATTATTACAACCAAACGTGGCAAACAGGGAAAGCCTACCGTTGATTTCTCTTATAATTACGGTTTGTCTCGCCCTACAACTGTACCTGAGATGTGCAATGCGGCAGAATATGCTACTCTTTTGAATGAGATTGATTCTTATGCAGGCAATACGCCAAGATATACTGCAGACGAAATCAAAAAGTTTGCGGATGGTTCTGACCCTTGGTCATATCCTAACACCGATTGGTTTGCAGAAACGCTAAAGGATTGGTCACCTCAGAGTAATACCAATGTATCGGTATCTGGTGGCACTGAGAGAACAAGATATTTCCTTAGTATGTCAGCTAAAACGCAAGATGGATTCTATCGTCATAGTGCAACTAAATACAAGCAATATGATTTACGTTCCAACTTTGATGTAAAATTGGCTAAAGGATTAGATTTGACAGCTAATCTGTCTGGACGTCTCGAAGATCGAAAGTTTCCAACACGTTCTTCTGAGAACATCTTCCGTATGTTGATGCGTTCAAAACCAAATATGCCTGCTTATTGGCCTGATGGAACTCCCGGACCTGATATAGAATTTGGTGATAACCCTGTGGTTATTTGTACTGATCAAACAGGTTATGATCGTGACAAGCGTTATGTATTAAACGGAGATTTCGGTTTGAACATTCAGATTCCTTATATTCAAGGTTTATCTTTGAAGTTGGGTGCTTCTTTTGACAAAACATTCCGTTTCAGAAAGATTTGGCAGACCCCTTGGTATCTCAATTCTTGGGATGGAACTTCTTATGGTGAAAACGGACAGCCTTTGCTTCAAAAAGGAAAGAAAGGATATGATGATGCTCGTCTCAACCAGTCTTCAGAGAATAATTATAATATTCAGTTGAGTGCTATCTTGAATTATAATCGTAATTTTGGAGAGGATCATATTCTGAATGCTACTTTGGGTGTAGAGCGTATTAAAGGACGTGGCGATTCCTATGAGGCATATCGTCGATACTATATTTCAACAGCTATTGATGAACTTTTTGCTGGTGGACAAAGTGAAATTAATAATACGGGTTCTAGTTATACTGAGGCTCGACTTAATTATTTTGGTCGATTGAATTACGCTTATAAGCAGAAGTATTTAGCAGAAGTAGTCTGGCGTTATCAGGGATCTTATATCTTTGATCAGTCTAATCATTTTGGCTTCTTTCCTGGTGCTTCTTTAGGCTATGTGATTTCAGAAGAAGATTATTTCAAGAAGATGTTGCCTTTCATCCACTTTGCAAAGATTCGTGCGTCTTGGGGGCAGACGGGTAATGATCTCATTAATGCCTATCAGTATCTTGCATCTTATTCTTATAACAATCTGATGTATATAACGAATTCTGGTGCAACTTATAATCAAGCATTGAAAGAAAATGTAGTGCCAAATAAGAATGTTACATGGGAGACAGCTACACAGGAGAATATTGGATTGGATCTGCAATTCTTGAAAGGAGAACTTGCTTTCACCATCGATTATTTCCGTAATACCCGTAAAGATATATTGTGGCATCGAAATGCTTCTGTTCCTAGTACTTCTGGTATGACTTTGCCTGATGAAAATTTGGGAAGGGTGCGTAACCAGGGTGTTGATTTTGATCTGAGTTATCATCATCGTTTTGGTGATGTTATGTTTAATGCAGGATTGAATGGAGTATATGCCAAGAATAAAATTTTGTTCTGGGATGAGGCTCCTGGAGCTCCTGATTATCAAAAATCAACAGGTATGCCTATTGGTGCAGGTTTGGTTTACAAGGCTGTTGGAATCTATCAGACACAAGAAGAGATTGACAGCAATCCTGCTCATTGGCCTGGTGCTCGTCCTGGTGATATTAAGTTTGCTGATATAAATGGTGACAATAAACTGGATGGTAATGATCGTATCCGATATGGTCGTACAAGTGTGCCAACTTTTACCTATGGTATTAATCTAGGCGCTCAATATAAAGGATTCGATGTTACCGCATTGTTACAGGGAGCAATGGGAGGTGTTTTCTTTCAATCTACGGAGTCTGGTGATTTTGGTAACTTCTTGAAAAGTTTCTATGATAATCGTTGGACAGAAGAAAATCATAGTACATCCTATCCACGCACATACAATCGCTCAAATGAATATTGGGTTAATCAAAGTAATACCTTCTGGATTCACAGTAGTGATTATATCCGTTTAAAAAACGTAGAGGTGGGCTACACATTACCTAATGTGTTGACAAGTAAAATCAAAATAGAGCGTTTGCGTTTTTATATAAATGGTTACAATCTGCTTACTATTGCACCTTGTATGAAGGACTATGATCCTGAGAATACCAACGGTAGAGGATATAACTATCCATTGAGTAAGATTATTAATTTCGGTACGTCAATTACATTCTAATTATTCTAATGATATATAAATATGAAAAAGATATTGTTTTTCTTATCAATAGTCGCTTTGCTATTTTCTGCATGTAGTGATGAATTCTTAAATGTAACACCTAAAGATCGCTATTCTGATGCAACTGTATGGAAAGATAATTCCTTGGCAAATGCTTTCGTGAATAATATTTACGAAGGACAGTATTATGGCTTGCATTCGGTTATGTTCTCTGCGATTGACGATCAGGCAATGGAAGTTTGGTCATGGGAAAGTCAGCCTGTAGTTAACAATGCGATAAGTCCTAGCTATCTAGGTATTTTAGCGCCAGATTTTTGGATTATTGCATTCCATAATGTCAGTTGGAATAGTCTTTATAAGAATATTCGCAATTGCAATCTTTTCTTCCAGCGTGTTGCAGATAATGGGCTGAATGGTTCTGATATAGACCAACTAAAGGGAGAAGTTCATTATTTAAGAGCTTATTATTATTCCTGGTTGTTAAGCTTTTATGGGGGTGTTCCTATTTTACCCAAAGCTTATGAAGCTGAGGATGATATGCTTGTTAAAAGAAATACTTTAAAAGAAACAGTTGATTATATCATTTCGGATCTTGATTCCGCAGCTCAAGTTTTACCTATCTCTACAGATAAGGCTAGAGCTAGTAAGGGAGCTGCTTTGGCATTAAAGTCAAGAGTTCTGCTTTATGCTGCAAGTGATTTGTTTAATTCTCATGCTTCTTGGACTTCTGGCTATGCAAATCCTGAGTTGGTGAGCTATACCGATGATAATCGAAAGGAGCGTTGGCTGAAAGCCAAGGAGGCTGCAAAGGCTGTTATTGACTTAGGTGTTTATAAGCTTGTGGGTGAAGGTGGGTTCTCTACACCGGAGGAGGCAATTAGTAATTATGAGCAGTTGTTTATCAATCATGGTAATTCAGAGGATATCATGCTTACATATTATGATAATGTCAATCATAGTACTAGCGATTTCCAATGTCCTAGTTTTGGTAAATTTAACAGCCCGAATGGTTATCATGGTTGGGGAGGAAATGTGCCAACCCAACAGATGATTGATTCTTATGAGATGGCAGATGGTACTAGATTCAGTTGGAGTAATCCCGATCAGGCTAAGCATCCTTATTTGAATCGTGACCCTCGTTTTTATGCTACTGTACTTTATGATGGGGCTTTATGGAAGAAACGTCCAGATGATGTATATGCTTCTGATCCGATAGGAAAGATTCAGACGGGATATTATGAGCAGGAAAATGGTTTCTACACCCCAGGTCTTGATACGCGTAATAGTCCTATTGATGATTGGAATGGTACTTATACAGGCTATTATATGCATAAAGGTATAGATCCTAATATGGACCAACAGTATGAATATCAAAAGTACCCTTATCGGCAGATTCGCTATGCAGAAATATTGCTTAACTATGCTGAGTGTTGCATTGAATTAGGTGAGTATGCTGAGGCTCGTAAATATATTAATATCATTCGCAAACGTGCTAATATGCCTGATTTAGATGAATCGATAACTGGTAATGAACTGCGTAATCGTTATCGTAACGAACGAAATATAGAGCTGGCATATGAACAGAATCGTTTCTTTGATATTCGTCGATGGATGATTGCTCCAGATGTTATCAAGAATGCGCAAGGTATTGATATCCGTTACCCAAAGGGAAGTGATACTCCTATATATAGTATAAAGGAAGTGCAGACTCGTTCATGGAACAATAAAAACTATCTGCTTCCTATTTCTCTTGATGAAATGCAGAAAAATGCTAATTTAATACAAAACCCTGATTATTAATGGGGATTATATCCAAATAAGATTGCACATCGCAAAATAAACATCAATTTATTTTGCGGTGTGTTCTTTTTGCCGTAACTTTGCAGCCAAATTGAAGTTATGTTTATGGATATATTATCATTCTTTAGAAAATTTTCCTTGCCTTGTTCTCTGGTATTGGGAGCCGTGGGCTATCTGATTTTCGCCAATGTTCCTTTCCTGGAACCTTTGGGCGATGCGGTGGGACCGAAGCTGGTTGATATGATGCCGTGGGTGCTCTTAGCCTTGCTCTATGTTACCTTCTGTAAGATTGAAATCAAGGAGATGAAACCGAAGGCTTGGCATTTTGTATTGCAGCTGATCAGAACCAGTCTGGCATTGGCGATGGTGGTGCTGATTTTCGAATTCGGCGATGATTATGAAACCAAGCTGGTGCTGGAGGGAGCCTTTATCTGTTTTATCTGTCCTACGGCTGCTGCTGTGGCGGTGGTAACGGAGAAGTTGGGCGGAAGCATCGGTTCGCTGACTACCTATACGGTGATAGCCAATGTTTTTACGATGGTGATTATTCCTAGTCTTTTCCCGATGGTGGAGAAGGGGGCAGATGTGTCCTTTCTTTATATGAGTGCGATGGTGTTCAGGAATGTAACTACCGTCTTGGTGGTACCTTTGCTACTGGCTTTGCTGAGCCGAAAGTTCCTGCCTAAGTGGGTGGATAAGGTGAAGAGCGTGAAGGATCTGGGCTTCTATATGTGGTGCTTCAACCTTACTATCCTGATGGGCGAGACGATTCGCAATATCCTACATGCCGAGGTTTCGGGATGGATTCTTGCCTTGCTGCTCATTGTTCCGCTCTTTGTCTGTCTCATCCAGTTTGCCATCGGTAAGGCTGTGGGCAGACATTATGATGCGAGCATCAGTGCCGGTCAGGCTTTGGGACAGAAGAATACCATTGTGGGCATCTGGCTCACTCTTACTTTCCTCAATCCGCTTGCTGCCGTAGCACCAGGTGCCTATGTGGTTTGGCAGAACCTGGTGAATGGCTGGCAGCTATGGTATAAGGAGAAATACGGAAAACTGAAGTGGTAGATGTAAGAGAAAACAGAAATAATGGAAATATAAAAAAGCAGCTTGGAATTTCATAGGAGATTCCAAGCTGCTTTTTTAATATGAATGTATCTGATCTTTATTTACTTGTAGAAATAAAGATGCACTCGATGGTTACGTTGCCATCCATCCATTTTGCTGGAATGGTGAAGGTGCCATCCTTGGCGATAACTGTCTTCTTGAGTGATTCTACCTGATCACCATGGGTGATGGTAAAGTCGCCATAGGTAAATCCTGGTGCAGGAACCATCTTCACCTTGAAGTCCTTGCCGTATGCCACCTTGTGGTTGTTGAGGGTAGTTCCATCAGCCGCGGTTACCATACCATTGCGGTTGGCCTCGGTTACAGATACAAACTCGCTGTGAGCCTTCTTCTTTGCAGCACCTTCGGTCTTCAGCAAGGTGATGCGAGGAGCGTTGGTCAGGTGGATATTGATGTCATCGATATAGACCAGAGCATCCTCCTTCATCTCATGAGGAGACTCTGCGTGAGGAACCACCACCAGACTGTAGATATCCACACCCTCTGCACTCTTGATAGGGAACACGGCGTCGGCCCACTGTCCAGCAGGAACCGGAGTGGTTGACTTGATCCAGAACTGCTCTACTTCGTTAGACTGTCCGGCTCTGTCTCTTCTCTTTCCGAGACCTACCAGCATCACTCTGCCTTCCATCGGACGGTTAATCAGTACGTGAACCACTTTTCCGGATGGACCGAGTGCAATCGGCTTCTTCAAATCAATTCTTGCACCGAAGATGTTGGATGCCAGGCGTGAACGCTGGAAGCCGAGCACCTTCTTGTTAGGATTGTTGGTGAGGTCTGGATTATCCACAACCTCGCAGTTGCCTGCCAGTTCTCCTGTGCGGAATGGGGAATGCTCCCATCTGTCGTAAACTCCCACGGATTTGTAATCCTGGGTGTCGAACTTAATTTCTTGTCCCATTGCAGCCAATGGTAACAAACACAATGCTATGAGTAATTTCTTCATGTTCGTAGTGTAGAGTCAAAGTTTAAAATACTTTAATGGAATGTAACAATGGGCAAGCCTTGCTGTCGTCGATGACAACCTTCAGGCCTTTCACCTGATAACCCTTGCCGTAACTGTCGGATGTGCTGCCGTTCAACGGGATGATGCGCTTGTATCCGATGGTGGTAGTAGTGCACTTCTCTGCGATAGGTTTCCATGTCTTTCCGTCCTCAGAGATTTCGATATGGAACTTTCTTACTCGCTGACCCTTGCGGATATATTCCATCATATCCACATAGCGAACGGTCTGTGGCTTGTCCCAGTTGAAGGTGATGGTAGCCTGCTTCACGCCGTCATCAGTAGCCCAATAGGTATTCTTGTTGTTATCAGTCAGGTTCTTGGCTGCATAGTTGCGGTTGGCACCAGCCTTTCGGGTGTTGCTTACAGTAACCTTTGCCTTCCGTGCCAGGTCCTTGCCCAGACGGGTACGAATCATGTTGCCCATTTCCTTGAGCACGCGAACGTCGATCTCTGGCAACAGACCACTCTTGTCCGGAGGGCAGTTGAGAATCAAGGTAGCATTTCTGCCTACAGTCTCCAGATACATCTGGAAGAGGCGCTCTACAGAGAGAGGCTTCTCGCCCTCGTGCCAGAACCATCCCTTGTCGGTGAACTTGGCATCGCTCTCTCCTGGATCCCACTGCCAGCCATCCTCGGTACCATACATACCGTTGCTTTCTGGTGCATAGCCTCTTTCGTCGGTGAGCCAGTTGGTTTCGCCAGCCCATCCTGCCTCGTTGCCGATCCATCTTGCCTCAGCTCCCACACCCCAGAGGATGATGTCTGGACAAACCTTGTGGATAGAGTCTCTGAGGTTAGGAATATCATAATAGGTAGAACGGTCTACGTTTACGGTCGTATTGCGTCCGCCGTAGTATCCGTCGCCACCGTTGGCACCATCAAACCACATTTCAAACTGGTCTTTGCCATACTGTGCCAACTCCGCGCACTGGCGCAGGAAAACATCGTTTACATATTTCTCAGTACCATAGTATTGGCTGTTTCTATCCCATGGCGAAACATAGAAGCCGTACTTCATACCCAGACTGCGGGCTGCCTTGGCAAAGTCGCGAGGAATGTTGGTAGTCTTGCCGTTCTCGTTGCCTGAATTCACGATAGAATGATCGGTTGTAGATGTAGGCCAGAGACAGAAGCCATCGTGGTGCTTTACCACGGCAATACCGCCCTTCATGCCAGCTGCTTTCACAGCCTTGAGCCATTGAGCCGGGTTTGGCTTCTTGGTAGGTGCAAAAAGGGTTACGTCTTCACTTCCGAGTCCCCATTCTCTGTTGGTATAGGTATTCATGCCATAATGGAAGAAGGCATAGAATTCTGTCTCCTGCCATTTCATCTGGCGATCACTTGGAACCGGGAATACAGCTGTTGGCTCGTTGTCTGGATTAGGCAACGACTGCTGCTTTACTTGGAAAACACTCTGGGAGTGGCCAGCCATGGCAGTCATGACGAGGGACACCCCTATAAAAACTTTTTTGATGTTCATGGTTGTTGTATTTAAATCGATACACTTTAATCTTACCATAATAATAGATGTATATAATAGTTATTGATGCTATTGGTGATTGTTACTAATGATTCATCTGCAAAGATAGGAGTTTTATAAATAGTAACAAAACTTTTCTGGTTAATTAAATATAAACGCCCGCAATTTTGCTTTGCGGGCGTTTGTATAGGGCTAGTCTTGTGTAGGATAAATCAAATTATCTTCGGTGATGCAGTTGAGCACCTCTTCCAAATATTTTTTCGATTCATACTTTGCCATAGGCAGGTCGTGGAGCAGATAGTTACCGCAATCCTTGGCTGCCTGTCCTGGAATTTCTCCTTCGAAGTCGGCGATGAACTGGAAGGTGCGCTTCATCAGTTCTACGATGTCCTTGCTCTCCAGGTCGCCCTTGATGAGGAGGTAATTGCCGGTGAGGCATCCCATTGGTCCCCAGTAGATGATGCGGTCTTTCCACTCCTCGTCGTTGCGCAGGTAGGTGGCAGCCAGGTGCTCGATGGTATGGATGGCACCGTTGTGGAGACAAGGCTCCTGGTTAGGCACCTTCATACGGATATCGAAGGTTGTGATGACTTCTCCGCCTACTTCGTCCTTGCGGCTTACGTAGATGCCACGGAGCAACTTGTTATGATTGATAGTAAAACTTGGAATCTTATTCATATTACTTTGAACTTTGAATGTTGAACTTTGAACTTTGAATGTTACAGGCTTTCGAGAAAAGCCTTGGTAACATTGAATGATCCTTCTGCCATTTTTGCCCAGAAGTCGAAGTACTGCTGTGCCTTGGTATCCTTCAGAGGTACATCGCTGATGATGCGGAAGGAGATGAAAGGAGTCTTGTAGATGTGGCAGGTCTGTGCGATGGAGCAGCTTTCCATATCCACAGCCATGGCGTGAGGAAAGTGCTCCAGGATAGAGCGCATCTTCTCCTTGCTATCTACGAACCATTCTCCGCTTACAATCTGTCCGGCATGAATTTTGGGATGCTGGTTGTCTGGCTGTTCATTGATGGCAAGCGCCTTTTCTACATACTCCTTAGGGGTCTTGAAGAGGGCAGGCATACCGAGAATCTGTCCATACTCGCATTCGTCACCGCAGTAAGCATCGTGATATACACAGTCGGTAGCTACCACCACTTCGGTAACATTGAGGTTGATGTCAGCGCCTCCAGCCACACCCGAAGAGATGACGAGGTCTGGGTGGTAATTATCAATCATTTCCACAGCTCCGATGGCGCTGTTCACCTTTCCGATGCCGCACTGCTGCATCACTACTTCATTCTCGCCGATCTTTCCGATGACGAAGTCCTTATGATTCTTTCGCTCAGTCTGCGATTCTGTCAATAATGTCTTGAGTTGCGTGAACTCCTTGTCCATCGCAACGATAATTCCTATTTTCATATCGATTTATTTCTATTCTGGGTGCAAAGTTACAAAATAAATCCCATAAAAAAACATTTCCCCACCTATATTTTATAATAGGCAGAGAAATGTTATATGATGATATTGCAAACTACGAAAAATGTATGGTTCTATTAGAAGTTCACTCCGAAATTGAGCAAGAGGGCTCCATTATGCGATTTGTCAAAACTGTCGTGGCAGATGTTGGCAAGGCCGATGTCGTAGGTGAGGTCAGCATAGAACATATCGTAGCCGATGCCGCAACCGATGCGCAGACCGCCATCCAGGCGGCGGAAGGAACTCTGGGCTTCTCGCTCGGCAAAGTTCTTGATCTTGCCACCTACACCCACAGCGAAGTAACCGCCGAATTGTGGCTGGATGGAGAAGTGGTCATCTACATCATACTTATATTTCAACACCGCAGGAATCTGCAGGTAGTTGAGGTCGTAGGTCATCTTCTTGCCGGAAACCAAATCTTTCTTGCCACCTTTTTCTATATAGGAGAGACCCGTCTCCAGATACAGAGGCGCAGTATCCGTGAGCGGAATGCCGGCAACAACGCCTACGTTGAGACCCGTCTGCCAGTCACCGCCATCCAGACGGGGATCATCCGAATTCACGTAGGTGAATGCCGGACCGATTCGGAAACCGAAGTATGGAGCACCGTAACTGTGGTTGTATCTGTAGTCGAGATGTCCCGTCTTCTTGTTGTAATATCTACTATTCTTATAGTTCTGAGCTGTTGATGGAATCACTGCCAGGAGTATTGCCATCATGATAAATGCGATTCTTTTCATATTGATGTGATTTTAATTATTATCTGGTGCAAAGGTATGGATTTTCGGTCATCTTGCAGCGTGAGAATCCCTATAATGATAGGGGGAAAACCCTATTGCGTCTTTTCTTCGATAAAAAAAGTAAAAAGTTTCTTCTATTATTTTGTAGTGTCTTCATTTCTCATTATCTTTGCACCAAATTATAAACGTTTATAGAAAAAGATGAAATTATTGAAGAAGTATCTACTGGATATTCTGGTAGTGATTGTTTTTGCAGTGATCTCTTTCGTGTACTTCATGCCTGCCGACATGGACGGACGAATTCTGTTCCGACACGACTCGGCGGCGAGCAAGGGATTGGGACATGAGAAAGAGCTTTTCCAACAGCAGACTGGCGAGACAACCCGTTGGACCAACTCTGTGTTTGGTGGTATGCCAACCTATCAGATGTCGCCTTCGTACGGCAGTACCCAGGTGCTCAGCCAGGTAACGAAGGCTTATCATCTGTGGTTGCCTGATTATGTATGGTATGTGTTTGTCTATCTCCTGGGCTTTTATATCATGCTCCGTGCCTTCGATTTCCGACAATCGCTGGCGGCGCTGGGTTCCATCATCTGGGCATTCTCATCCTACTTCTTTATTATCATTGCAGCAGGTCATATCTGGAAGGTATGGGCTTTGGCCTATCTGCCTCCTATGATTGCGGGTGTGGTACTGGCTTATCGGGGTAAGTATCTGAAAGGTCTGCTCCTCACCGCCATCTTCTCGGCTTTCGAGGTGAATGCCAACCACGTGCAGATGACCTATTATTATCTCTTCATCATCCTCTTCATGGTGATTGCCTTCCTGGTAGATGCCATCAAGAAGGGGGAACTCGCCCGCTTCGGCAAGGCGACTGCGGTATGTGTCGTGGGTGCCCTCATCGGTATCTCGCTCAACCTCTCCAACCTGTATCATACCTGGCAGTATGGTCAGGAAACCATGCGTGGAAAGAGCGAACTGGTGAAGAAGAATACTGCTAACCAGACCAGCAGTGGTTTGGATAGAGACTATATCACTCAGTGGAGCTATGGTATTGATGAAACCTGGACGCTTCTGATTCCTGATGCCAAGGGTGGTGCTTCCGTACCTCTCGCCCAGAATACGCAGGCGATGGAGAAGGCGGATCCTAACTTCGTGCAGATTTATCAGCAGCTCGGACAGTACTGGGGCAACCAGCCTGGTACGAGCGGTCCTGTATATGTAGGAGCATTCGTATGTATGCTCTTCATCCTCGGTTTGTTTATTGTCAAGGGTCCGATGAAATGGGCATTGCTGGCTGCCACCATCCTGAGCATCCTGCTCTCCTGGGGTAGAAACTTCATGCCGTTCACCGATTTCTTCCTTGATTACATTCCGATGTATGCCAAGTTCCGAACGGTGGCTTCAATTCTCGTGATAGCCGAGTTCACCATTCCGTTGCTTGCCATGATGGCTTTGAAGAAAATCATTGATGAGCCGGAGATACTCACCAGTAAGATCAAGCTGGTATATGCCAGCTTTGGTCTGACGGCAGGTTTCTGTCTGCTCTTTGCCCTGATGCCGGGTGTCTTCTTCCCTGATTTCATTTCCGTTCAGGAAACTCAGGCGTTGCAGCAGTTGCCGGCTGAATACCAGGGACCGCTTATGAGCAATCTCATCGAGATTCGCAAGAGCATCTTTACTTCTGATTGCTGGCGCTCGTTCTGGGTCATCGTCATCGGCTCAGCCTTCCTGCTGCTTTACAAGATGAAGAAGTTGGGTGCTGAGTATATGATTGCCGGCATCGCAGTGCTCTGTCTCGTAGATATGTGGATGGTGAACAAGCGTTATCTCTACGATGATATGTTCGTAGATAAGAACGTGCGCGATACTCCTCAGCAGATGACGGAGACCGACAAGATTATCTGCCGCGATAAGGCGCTCGACTACCGTGTGCTCAATCTCGCTTCCAATACCTTTAATGAGAACGAGACCTCTTATTACCACAAGAGCATCGGCGGTTATCATCCTGCCAAGCTCCGTCGCTATCAGGAGATGATTGATGCACATATCGCTCCTGAGATGCAGAAGACGATGAAGGCTGTGGCTGAGGCTGGTGGTGATATGACCAAGGTGAATGGCGACAGTATCTTCCCTGTATTGAACATGCTCAATACCAAATACTTCATCCTGCCTTTGCAGGGCGGTCAGACGGTTCCTGTACAGAATCCATACGCCTACGGCAATGCCTGGTTCGTGGATGAGGTGCAGTATGTCAACAATGCCAACGAGGAGATTGATGGCGTAGGCAAGATCAACCTCCGCCATGTGGCGGTGGCTGATGCCAAGTTCAAGGAGCAGTTGGCTCAGAGCGTGAAGCAGGATGATACTTCGGTGGTGAAGATGATCCAGTATAAGCCAAACAACCTCACCTACGAGGTGAAGTCGAGCAAGGGTGGCGTCATCGTCTTCTCTGAGATTTACTATCCAGGATGGACTGCTACCGTAGATGGTCAGCCTGTAGAACTGGGACGTGTGGATTATATCCTCCGTGCCATCAACGTGAAACCGGGCAACCACAAAGTGGTACTCGATTTCCATCCTCAGTCGCTCAAGAATACAGAGATGGTAGCTTATATCGGCTATGGTGTTCTGGTACTCCTTATTATAATAGGTATAGGAGTGGAAATCAAAAAGCGCAAGAAGACAGATGCAGTTTCGAACAGAAATTGATATTCCGAAGGCCGACTTCGAGATACAGCCGGCAGAGCAGATGCTCTTCGTGGGCAGTTGCTTTGCCGACAATCTGGGTCGCCGATTCGTGGAGAATCGCTTCCGTGCTACGGTGAATCCCTTCGGTGTGATGTATAATCCGGCAAGCATTCTCCATACGGTAGAGAAATGTACCGGGGTGCATCCTCGTGTGGCAGTCTTTACGTTGGGTACGAATCACGTGTATATTCTGAAGGAAACGGGCGAGATTGTGGATAACTGCCAGAAGCGCCCCCAGCGCCTTTTCGAGGAAAGGGAACTGAGTGTAGAGGAATGTGCTGCGTATCTGCAAAAGGCGATTGATTTGCTGAAGCAACGAGGTTTGAAAGATGAAACATCGGAAGATGAAGCTTTCGATACCGGCTTGAAGGTAATCGTAACCGTAAGCCCCATCCGTTATGCCAAATACGGCTATCACGGAAGTCAGCTTTCGAAGGCTACGCTTCAGTTGGCTGCAGACCGCTTGGTGAAGGCGAATCCTGGTGTGGTGAGCTATTTTCCAGCTTACGAAATCATGAACGATGAACTTCGTGATTACCGTTTCTACAAGGAAGATATGCTGCACCCGAGCGATCAGGCAGTAGAATATATCTGGGAGAAATTCCGGGAAACCTATTTCGGCAAGGCTGCCGAGCTGTTCCTGGAAGACTGGCGTCCCATCCGGGAAGCCCTCGGACACAAGCCCTTCAACCCCGATAGCGAGGAACATCTGAAGTTCATCGCCAAAACGGAAGAAAGGAAAAAATTGTTCGAGAAAAAGTATGGGTTAGTGGCGGGCTGAAAGCCCAAAAGCATAATGTAGAACATTTAAAGTATTAAGACAATGACATATACTATTGAAAAGGTAACCACACTGATAGGTGCGCGTCGCTATGGAGACAATGATACCAACATCGGTTTTATCCTGACCGATAGTCGTTCTCTTTGTTTCCCAGAGGAAACTCTGTTTTTTGCACTCAAGTCTGAGCGCAATGATGGTCATAATTACATCCCTGAACTGTATCGCAGAGGTGTGAAAAACTTTGTGGTAACTGATGTCCCTAAGGGCTATGCTTCTGATTATCCGGAGGCTAACTTCCTGAAGGTGGTCAATACGCTGGAGGCTCTTCAGCGTCTGGCTGAGCGCCATCGTGATGAATTCAATATCCCTATCGTGGGTATTACGGGTTCCAACGGCAAGACGATGGTCAAGGAGTGGCTCTATCAGCTGCTCTCGCCAAGCATGTTCGTTACCCGCAGCCCTCGCAGTTACAATTCCCAGATAGGTGTGCCATTGTCTGTCTGGCTGATGAACGAGCAGACCCAGGTAGGTGTCTTCGAGGCGGGTATCAGTCAGCCTGGCGAGATGCTTGCCCTCCGTGACATCATCCAGCCTACCATCGCCGTTCTTACCAATGTGGGTTCAGCCCATCAGGAGAACTTCTCTTCCCTGGAAGAGAAGTGCCGTGAGAAGCTCATCCTCTTCCATGATGCTGAAACCGTGGTTTATGATGGCGATGATGAGGTGATTACCAAGGTGGTGGCTGAATATCCTGATTATAAAGGCGAGAAACTCTTCTGGTCGCTCCAGAACCCTGAGGCTCCTTTCTATGTCAAGAAGATTGAGAAGCAGCAGAGCGTGAGCGTCATCACCTATATATATAAAGGTGTAGAGGATAGTTTCTCTATTCCTTTCATCGATGATGCTTCCATCCAGAACTCCATCATCTGTGCTGCTGTCGCTTCCAAGATCGGACTCTCTGCCGAGGACATCGACAAGCGTATGGCACAGCTCGAACCGGTTGCGATGCGACTGGAGGTAAAGGTGGGGCAGCACGGCTGTACTCTCATCAACGACAGTTACAACAGCGATATCAACTCACTCGACATCGCTCTCGACTTCATGAACCGCCGTCCAGATCATCGTGGCCGTCGCCATACTTTGATCTTGAGCGATATTTATCAGAGCGGTCAGACTCCCGAGGCGCTATATAAAGAAGTGAGCGATCTTGCCCGCAAGCGTGGCGTAGTGAAGTTCATCGGTATCGGTCCGGAACTCTGCAAACAGCATGATACGATTCAGATTTCAGAAAAGTTCTTCTTCCCGAATGTGGAGGAGTTTATCAATAGCGAGGTCTTTGCCTCCCTCCGCGATGAGGTTATCCTCCTGAAGGGTGCCCGCCAGTTTGGTTTCGATCAGCTTACCGAACTGCTGGTACAGAAGGTGCATGAAACCACCCTCGAGGTCAACCTGAATGCGGTGGTTGCCAACCTCAACTACTACCGTGCCTTCATGAAGCCGGAAACCAAACTGGTCTGCATGATCAAGGCGGATGGCTATGGTGCCGGAGCGGTAGAGATTGCCAAGACCCTGCAGGATCATCGTGTAGATTATCTGGCTGTGGCTGTTGCCGATGAGGGTGTCACCCTTCGCAAGAACGGTATCACCAGCAACATCATGATCATGAACCCGGAGATGACGGCCTTCAAGACCATGTTCGATTACGACCTGGAGCCTGAGGTGTATTCTTTCCGATTGCTCGATGCGCTCATCAAGGCTGCCGAGAAGGAGGGTGTCACCGGATTCCCTGTTCACATCAAACTCGATACCGGTATGCACCGCATGGGCTTCGATCCTGAAAACGATATGGAGGAGCTTATCGGTAAGCTGAAGCATCAGAATGCCATCATCCCTCGTTCTGTCTTCTCTCATTTCGTGGGAAGCGATGACGATAGTTTCGATGATTTCTCAGCTCATCAGTTTGAACTCTTCGATAAGGGAAGCCGACAGTTGCAGGCTGCCTTCGACCATAAGATCCTGCGCCATATCTGCAATTCGGCAGGTATCGAGCACTTCCCGGAGCGCCAGTTGGATATGTGCCGCCTGGGTCTCGGACTCTATGGCATCAACTCCCGCAACAACAAGACCATCAACTGCGTGAGCACCCTGAAGACTACCATTCTCCAGATGCACAACGTGAAGGCGGGCGATAGTGTTGGCTACAGTCGCAAGACCATTCTCGATAAGGACAGTGTCATCGCTGCCATTCCTATCGGATATGCTGATGGCTTGAACCGCCGTCTCGGCAATCGCCATGCCTACTGTCTGGTCAACGGTCAGAAGGCAGATTATGTAGGCAACATCTGTATGGATGTGGCGATGATCGATGTCACCGGCATCAACTGCAAGGAAGGTGATAGCGTGGAAATCTTCGGCGAGCATCTTCCTGTTCAGGTGTTGAGTGATATTCTGGAGACTATTCCTTACGAAGTGCTGACCACCATCAGCAACCGAGTGAAGAGAGTTTATTACCAGGATTAAAGATGAAATGAGTACTAGTTCAATTGAAATTTAATGATAGAAGCGCAACAGACGATTTGCCTGTTGCGCTTTTTCTTTGTATTTATAAGGCATTGGGTATTTTTTGCCCCTAAAATACGCAAGAATAAATAAATTGGTTTAAAATATTTGCACGTATGATTTTTTTTTGTAACTTTGCACAAAACTTAGTATATTACTTAAACTTAAAAAAATAATGAAGAAAGCAGTTGTGGTTATAGCTTTACTCAGCCAGGCTCTGGGCTTGACTTATGCCGACGATCAGACCGGGACAAGGGGTATCGGACAGTATCCGGGACGCCCGTCTCAGTTTACGGCTCCTCAAATGGTGAAGGATGATACCTATAGGAACATTGCCTTGAACCGTATGGTATATACTTCCTCGAATGCCGATTTCAATCTTACAGGTCATCTGGTAACAGATGGTATCATCACCAGCAAGGCTCCTTCCTTCCTGAGTGTAAGAACGAATGAAGGCGAGTTGTCCAACCGTGACAAGGAGAAGATGATTGATGGCAACACGGTCACCAGTCAGTATATCAAGGGCGAGAAGGCTTTTGCTGAGTTCAATTGGGAAGCCATGAAGGTAAACCTCAGAAACCTGAAGTTTACAGGTGAATTGGCTTACTATCAGGACAAGGCTACTCAGGGGTATGTGATTCGTGTGATGGGTTCACACAATGGTCAGAAATGGGAGGTGCTGGGAGAAGAGAAAGGCACCGGACTTCCTGGCGAGGCTACCAAACAGCAGGTAAGTTCCGACCCAAACAAGTTCCAGGATGTGGTGCGCCTGCCGCTCCGCAAGCTGAATGTTTCCATTCCTTTGAAGAAACCGGGCAACTACGAGCACGTACGCATCGAATTTACTATGCCGGGTGCAGCGTGGTGGCGCGTCAAACTCATCGATAATACCACTTCATGGCGTCCATCCATGCACTTCTCCAGTGTATGGAAGTCTGAATTGGCAAAGAATGCCCAGTGGCTCTATGTAGATCTGGGTACTGTGGCTGATTTCGATCAGGTGAATCTCTTCTGGGTCAACAAGGCTCGCCAGGGCAAGATTCAGGTTTCCAGTGATGCTAGAAACTGGAGTGATATCGCTACCCTGGGTCAGCAGAAGCAGAAGAGCTTGACCGAGAAGGTGGCTTGCAAGGGGCATGGCAGATATGTGAGATTGCTGCTTACCCAGCCGGATGCTTCCGGTCGTTATGCCTTGTCAGAGATGCAGGTGATGGGTAAGGGTGGCTTGCGTGCCGAGGCAGCCAACACTTTGGCTTCTAAGAATGGCAAGCTGATGCTCAACCAGTGGCAGCTGCGCCGTGAGGGAAGTGATGCCTGGATTCAGGCTACCGTTCCTGGTACCGTGCTTACCAGCTATATGAATATCGGTGCGGTGCCTGATAACCGCTACGATGATAATATGCGACAGATTTCCGAGTCGTTCTTCAACTCTGATTTCTGGTATCGTACTACCATCAACCATCAGCCATCTGCCAACAAGAACCAGCATACCTATCTTAACTTCGATGGTATCAACTGGAAGGCGGATATCCTCCTGAATGGTGAGAAGATTGGCAGAATTGACGGTGCCTTTATCCGCTCTCGCATCGACGTGACCAAGAAGTTGAAGACGGGTGCCAACAAGCTCGAGGTGCATGTCATCAAGAATGCCCACTTCGGCGTGGTGAAGCAGAAAAATCTCCAGAATACCGACCTCAATGGTGGTGAGTTGGGTGCTGATAACCCTACCTTCCACGCATCTATCGGCTGGGACTGGATTACCAATACCCCTGGTCGTGAAATCGGTATCTGGAATGATGTCTATCTCACCCACGATAACGGTGTGAGCGTTTCCGATCCGCTGGTAACATCTACTTTGAATCTGCCGGATACATTGGCAACCATGACTCCATCTGTCTTCCTGAAGAATGCAGATGCCGTGGCTAAGACCGTGAAGCTTTCCGGTTTTATCGGCAAAATCCAGTTCGAGCAGGAGGTTAGCCTGCAGCCAAACGAGAAGCGTGAGGTGGCTTTCGCTCCAGCTGATTATCCTCAGCTCAAGAACCAGCGCATGAATCTCTGGTGGCCTAACGGCTACGGTTCTCCTTATTTATATGATGCCGGTTTCAAGGTTTCTGACAAGGCTTCAGGCGAGGTAATCTCTGAGGTCAACTATAAGGCGGGTATCCGCCAGATGAGCTATGCCGACCTGGATACCCAGACCAAGATCTACATCAATGGCAAGCGATTGAATCCATTGGGTGGTAACTGGGGATTCTCTGAGACCAACCTCAACTACCGTGGACGTGAATACGATGCTGCCGTTCGCTACCATAAGGAGATGAACTACAATATGATTCGCGACTGGGTGGGTCAGATTGGTGATGAGGAACTGTATGAGGCATGCGATAAGTATGGTATCATGATCTGGCAGGACTTCTGGTTGGCTAACCCATGGGACGGACCGGATCCTGATGACGACAAGATGTTCCTCGAGAACTCTGCCGATTACATCTCCCGCATCCGCAGCCATGCTTGTATCGGTATCTATTGCGGTAGAAACGAGGGCTTCCCTCCTGCATCCATCGACAAGGTGCTGAGAGAGCAGGTCAAGGATATCCATCCACAGTTGGGCTATATTCCTAGCTCAGCCGACCTCGGTGTCAGCGGTCATGGTCCTTACCAGATGAAGTCACCGTCTTTCTACTTCGCTAATCAGAGCCATAAGCTGCATTCTGAGCGTGGTATGCCGAATGTGCCTACCTTCGAGTCTCTGAGCCGAATGATGGAACCGGAGCATCTGTGGCCTCAGAGCGATGCTTGGGGACAGCATGATTATACATTGAAGGGCGCCCAGGGTGGTGAGTCTTTCAACAACATCATGGAGAAGCGTTATGGCAAGCCTCAGAGTGCTGAGCAGTTTACCAAGTGGGCACAGTGGCTCAACTATGATGGCTACCGTGCGATGTATGAGTCTTCTCAGCAGGACCGTCTTGGTTTGCTCATCTGGATGAGTCATGCCTGCTGGCCAAGCATGGTATGGTGTACCTATGATTATTACTTCGAGCCAACTGCAGCATACTTTGGTGTGAAGAAGGCTTGTGAGCCATTGCATATCCAGTATAATCCGGTGAAGAAGGTTGCCGAGGTGGTCAACTTTGCCGGTGGTGCCAAGGATGGCTTGGTTGCCAAGGCTCAGGTCTTTGATATGTACGGAAAGTTGATCAAGGAGGAGAGCAAGGAAGTGAATGTGGCGGAAGACCAGACCCTCGATGCCGTTAGCGTAAGCGAACCGGATGAAGAGGTTTACTACATCAAGTTGACTCTGGAGCAGAACAACCAGGTGGTTTCAGACAACTTCTATGTAATGGGTAAGGAAGAGGATAATCTCCAGGCACTCTCTAAATTGCCAAAGGCAGATGTTGCTGTCAGCGGCAAGCGTTTCGTTCAGCAGGGCGAAGAGTGGGTTGGCGAGGTAGAGATCCGCAATACCGGCAATGTACCTGCCCTCTTGGTTCGCCTGAACCTGAAGGGTGGTGATGGTGAGCAGATTCTCCCTGTTATCTACAGCGATAACTATTTCAGTCTGATGCCGAACGAGTGCAAGACTATCAAGGTATCTTATCGTGATGAGGATGGCAGAGGTCAGGCTCCATACGTAGAGATTACAGGTTTCAATAAGTAAAACTGAAAGTAAAATAAAAAAGCGCATCAGAATTCTGATGCGCTTTTTTATTTACTTGAGGAATCCCTGCTGCTTGAGGGCATCGAGGAATCCGATGCTCATGGCTTCGCAATCCTTCTTGGTATATCGGATATCGGTGAAAACCTGGGCTAATGTTTCTACGTTGTTGATGCGTACAAACTCCTGGTTCTCTTCCAGTGCTTCCTTCTCGGCATAGAAGTCATCAATCTTTTCTGGGGTATAATCCTCGAAATGCTCGTTGTGTATGATGCTTCTCAATGGCAGACGGTCGCTCTGGGCAGGCTGTTCATCCGGCCATCCGATGGTAAGGGTAGCCACTGGCATTACCAGCTTCGGCAACTTCAGGGTGTCAATGATCATTTTCGGCATATACACCGTGGTGCCCAGGAAGCAGGTTCCCAGACCCGCTTCTTCTGCCAGATTGGTAAAAGTCTGCGTGAAGAGCAGGGCATCGGTAGCCGCATTCATAAACGAGAGGATGTTGTCGTATCCCGGGGTTCCCTTGCGGTTTTCTGCCCAGAGGGTGGTGCGGCGGTAGTCGGCGCAGATGGTGAGTACCACAGGAGCGCCTGTCACCATCGGCTGGTTGAAGTGGGCAGGTGCCAAAGCCTTCTTTCCCTCTTCGCTGCGGGTTACCACTACGCTGTAGAGCTGCAGGTTTCCCATGGTAGGAGTTCGCATCGCCTCTTCCAGCAATCTGTTCAAAAGTTCTTCTGTGACCTCTCTGTCGGCATATTTGCGAATCGAGGTTCTTTTCTTGATTGATTCCATATCTTGTTTCTTTTTTATATTTCTCTTATCTTCTGCAAAGATAATGAAAGTTTCCCAAAAAGAACACGGTTCTTTTACATTTTTCGCTTCATAATGAGCTTTTCGTGCGTTTTTTGATGAAATATCTGCCCAAACGTTTCATATTTTAGAAATATTGTTTTAATTTTGCAGCTAATTATTAAACGTTTAATATGGAATATACTGAAAATATGACTTTCGAAGAGGCGAGCCACGCCTTGATGAAAGATTTGAAGACCCGATTGGCTGAGCTGCACGGGCATTTCGATGCTCAGAATGTCGATTGGCATAAGCTCCATCAGCCATTGGCGAAACTTGTTTCCGAAGAAACACAGAAATCAATCGGCAGCCCGGAAGTGGTTGAGGTTCGACCTAAGGAATTGGAGTGCGATGTGGTAAGATACCAGAACAATAAGGAGAAATGGGTGGCTTTGGTCGGATTGCTCAATGGTCATCCCTACGAGATCTTCACCGGTTTGCAGGATGAGGATGAAGGCATCATGCTCCCCAAGTCTGTCACCAAGGGCAGGATCATCAAGACGGTGCTCCCGGAAGGACAGAAGCGATATGATTTCCAGTTTGTCAACAAGCGTGGCTACAAGATTACCGTCGAAGGATTGAGCGAGAAGTTCAATCCCGAGTATTGGAACTATGCCAAGCTCATATCCGGCGTTCTGCGCTATCGCATGCCGGTTGCCCACGTCATCAAGCTGGTCAATCAGCTGCAGCTCACCTCCGAAACCCTCAACACCTGGCGGGTGGGCGTGGAAAGAGCCTTGAAGAAGTACCTCTATGAAGAAAATGGAATAGATAACTTGGAAAACGGAATAGATTATAAGGAGACTGAAGATGAAATTGATGAGCAGTAAGATATACCTCAGGAATGTGCGTTTCCACGCTTTCCATGGCGTATTGCCGCAGGAGGGAATCGTTGGCAACGATTATCTCGTCAACCTGGTGCTGGATTATGACTTCTCTTCTGCCATGAAAACCGATGATCTTCAGGGAACCCTCAATTATGCCGAGGTCTATCAGAAGGTAAGAGAAGAAATGGCGGTGCCCAGCAAGCTCCTGGAGCATGTGGCAGGCAGAATCGCCCATAGACTCTTTTCCGATTTCCCGGAAATCCAGAAACTCCAACTCTCTATCACCAAGGTAAATCCTCCGATGGGTGCCGATAGCGACGGCGCAGGGGTAGAGGTTGTATTAACAAATGATAAAACTTATAGTTAGAATTAGGTTTTCTGATAATAAAGTAGTAATTTTGCAAAATCATCAGAAAGTATGTGTAAGAAAGTAACACTGATATGGGCTTTGATGTGCATGTTTGTAATGACATCGTTAGCTGCCAATAAGCGGTTCACGCTGGTCATCGACGCTGGTCATGGTGGTCATGATGCCGGAGCACTCGGAGCCATATCCAAGGAAAAGAATATCAATCTTGCCGTTGCCTTGCGCTTCGGTAAGTATGTGGAGCAGAATCTCCCGGAGGTAAGAGTCATCTATACCCGCAAGACGGATGTCTTCATCCCGCTCAATGAGCGTGCGAATATCGCCAACCGTGCCAATGCCGATCTCTTTATCTCCGTGCACACCAATGCCTTGCCGGCAGGAAAGATAGCTCGTGGCTTCGAGACCTATACCCTCGGTATGCACCGTGCCAAGGATAATCTCGATGTGGCGATGCGAGAGAACTCCGTCATCTCGATGGAGAAGGACTATCAGCAGAGATATCAGGGCTTCGATCCCCGCTCTTCTGAGAGCTATATCATCTTCGAGTTCATCCAGGGCAAGAATATGGAGCGCAGCGTAGAACTGGCTCGAATGATCCAGCGAGGTGTCTGCGATGGTGCCAACCGTCCCGACAAGGGCGTGCATCAGGCGGGATTCCTGGTCTTGAGAGAGACTTCCATGCCGGGCTGCCTCATTGAGTTGGGATTCATCACCACTCCTGATGAAGAGCGCCTGCTCAACGATGACAGCAGAGTGGATGATATCGCCCGTGGCATCTACGAGGCTTTCGCTAAATACAAGAATAAGTACGATAAATCGGTTTCCGTTCCTTATCGTGCCTCGGATTCCGAAGACGTGAATCTACCGAAGATTGTTCCTGATCAGGAACCTGCGCCTAAGACTCGTGTCGTAACGAGGGGAAAGCAGCCGAAGCGTGAAGAGGCAACGCCTGAACAGCCAAAGCGGGTGGAGAAGAAAGTGAAGAAGGCTGAGGTAGCCGATGCACCGGTCTTCAAGCTTCAGATTTTCGTAGGTAGTAGAAACCTTCGCAAGGGCGATGCTCATTTCAAGGGCGAAACCGATTACGATAGTTTCCAGGAAGGCAATCTGGTGAAATACACCCTGGGTGCATCCACCAATTACAACGAGATCTATCGCCTGCGCAAGGAAAAGCTGGATAAGTTTCCGGAGGCTTTCATCATCGCCTTCAAGAACGGACAGAAATATGACGTGAACCAGGCTATCCGGGAGTTCAAGCAGAACCGCAACCGGTAGCTCCTTCCCTTCTCGGGCAGCCTGTGATTCGCTCTATATAAATAGGTATAATAAAAAGACAAAAATAGATAAATATGAAACTGACAAAGGAAATTAGGATAGCGCTGGTCGCTATTGTAGGTATCTTGGTGATGTACTTCGGAATCAACTTTCTGAAAGGCATCAACTTGTTCTCTACCAATAACACCTACTATATGACGTTTGATGACATCCAGGGTATGGGTGCTTCTACCCCTATCTATGCCGATGGCTACAAGGTGGGTACCGTGGATCAGCTGGATTTCGACTATTCCGGAAAGGGTCCCATCAAGGTCAAGGTGGATATCAATAAGGATCTGAGAATCCCTGCGGGTAGTACCGCAGAGATTTCTAAGGATATCATGGGCAATCTCCAGGTTAGTCTCCTGCTTGCCAACAATCCTCGTGAGCGTATCGAACCGGGCGGCATCATCCCTGGTATGGTGAATTCCGGTATGATGGGCAAGGCTGCCGAAATGATTCCGGTAGTCGAGAAGATGCTGCCTAAGCTGGATTCCATCCTCACCAGTGTGAATGCACTCCTGGCTGATCCTGCCCTGGCTGCTTCCCTCCACAATGTGGAGACCATCACCAGCAACCTCACCGTTTCCACCCGTGAGCTGAATACCCTGATGGCTGGATTGAACAGGCAGGTTCCGGGTATGATGAAGAAGGCGAATGGCGTTCTCGACAATACCAACCGACTCACCTCTAATCTGGCGAGCCTCGATGTGCAGGGCACACTCGACCGTGTGAATGCCACCCTAGATGGTGCACAGAAGTTCACCGAGCAGTTGAACAGCGGAAAGGGTAGCCTCGGTCTCCTCATGAACGATACCCGCCTCTATGAGAATCTGAACTCAACCATGTCGCATGCCGACTCTCTGGTCATCGATCTCAAGGCGCATCCAAAGCGCTATGTTCACTTCTCTGTTTTTGGAAGGAAAGACAAGTAGAGACTCGGATATGCCGTTTTAAAGGCTTCTTTGAGGAAAATGCCAAAATAAATTTTGTCTAAATAACAAAGGCAATGTTTCACGCCCCGGAATAGCTACAGAACTTGTTGTTTTTTAGCTATTTCGGGGTGTTTCAAAATTGTTTCACCGCCCCTAAAACGCAATTGTGGATAACTTTCTTAGTTGCTTGATTATGAGATAGTTATCAGGGGAGTCTTAAAATATTATAAATAGCCCGATTTGCTACTTTGGGCTTTTTTTTGTAATTTTGCAGTCGATTTGCATCAGGTGGTGCAATCTGATGTAGTGTTAAGGTAAAAAATCAATTAAAATAAGTAGTAAATAGTGTCAATGTTAGCAAGTCCAAAAGCGCTTTGGGACAATAGTCTTTTGCTTATAAAGGATAATGTGTCAGAGCAGCAATATAATACATGGTTTCGACCGATAGTCTTTGAGTCGTACAAGCCTTCGACCAAGACTCTGTTGGTTCAAGTTCCAAGTCCATTCGTATATGAATACTTGGAACAGAACTATGTTGGCTTGTTGAGCAAGGTCCTTCATCGTAATTTCGGCGATGGCATCCGTCTCACTTATCGTGTGGTAACGGATAAGGAACACAGGTTGACCCAGGATGTGGAAGCAGATCCGGCTGATATTGATGAGGCTGAGCACAAGAGATTGGCACAGCAGCCACAGACACAAGCTACCCCGGCAGAACCACAGCAGCCTGAAGACATTGACACCCAACTTGATCCGAAACTCACCTTCAATAATTATATGGAGGGTGACAGCAACAAGCTGCCACGTTCGGTGGGATTGTCTATCGCTGAGCATCCGAATACCACGCAGTTCAACCCGATGTTCATCTATGGTCCTTCTGGTAGCGGAAAAACTCACCTGGTGAATGCCATCGGTCTGAAAACCAAGCAGATGTATCCGCAGAAGCGTGTGCTCTATGTCAGTGCCCGCCTCTTCCAGACACAATATACCGATGCGGTGCTGCATAATGCGAGCAATGATTTCATCAATTTCTACCAGTCTATCGATGTGCTCATCGTGGATGATGTGCAGGATTGGGCAGGCAAGGCGAAGACCTTGAATACCTTCTTCCACATCTTCAATCACCTCTTCCGCAACGGAAAGCGTATCATTCTGGCGAGCGATCGACCTCCGGTAGAGCTCAAGGATATGCCAGACCGACTCATCACCCGTTTCTCTTGTGGACTGGTGGCGGAGCTGGAGAAGCCGAATGTGGAACTCTGCGTCGATATCGTGAGCAACAAGGTGCGCAAGGATGGACTGAAGATTCCGAAGGATGTGGTTTCCTTCATCGCACAGACCTGCAACGGCAGTGTGCGTGATCTCCAGGGTGCCATCAATGGTTTGCTGGCTTACAGTATCGTATATAACAGCAGCATCGATATCCGATTGGCTGAGCGTGTCATCAAGCGTGCCGTCAAGGTTGAGGAGAGCAACAAGGTGCTCACCCTCGATGAAATCGTTGAGGCGGTCTGCAATCATTACAAGGTAACGGTGGCTGCAGTCAATAGTAAGAGCCGCAAGCGTGAGTACGTGGAGGCGCGTCAGGTGGCGATGTTCATGGCTCAGAAACTCATCAAGATGCCTGCTTCCAGAGTGGGCAAACTCATTGGTAATCGCGATCATAGCACGGTTATCCACAGTTGCGCCAAGGTAGAGGAGCGACTGAAGATCGATGCCGAGTTCTTCGATGAACTTTCTAGCATCGAGAATGGATTGAGAGTGAAGAGATAATTAACATAGATAAGCACGGAACCTTGGTATAGTGGTTCTCGTTTATATAAATGAAACAAAAGGAAGTCGGGCAAGTTTGTATTTGTCTTGGCTTCCTTTTTCCGTTTTTATCAGCCTATACGCAAATTTTGCGTAAGTTTTCTGCTATTTTTACATCTTCTATCTTTCTTTTTTGTATATTTGCAGTTAGATTATGTTTTACCCCAATTACTGTAGATATGGTTATGAAGATTTCACGTATTTGCATTTGGGTCCTCATGCTGGGGACTGTCATGGTATTCTCTTCTTGTGCGAATGAGCATCCTAAGGAGCAGCTCGACGGGAATGCCATGTATGGTTCTGCGTCTGAAATCTACAACCATACCGTATCTTCTCTCTATCAGGACATAGACTTTGTAGAGCATAGCGAGGAAGAAGACTCGCTCTATGCAGTGTGGAGTCATCTCTATCAGGTGATAGGAAAGGCGAATCAGTCGCTTGATATCATCGATTACAAGTCTGATTTGCTCTCTGTGAATCAAAAAGACCAGTTTAAGGCTGAGGTACGTGCCATCAGAGCTATGATGTATTACGAGGCGATGGAGCTTTTTGGCAGGATTCCCGTGATTCTGTCTTCTGGCGAGGCGGCCATCTATGAGGCGGCTTCAGGCATTGCCGTGGCTTCGCTTACCGACGTCAACCTCTGTGCGCAAAGCGAAAGGAGCGAGGTGTTCCGCTTTATCTTCAGTGAGTTGCAGCAGGCGCTGCCTTACCTTCCGAATGAGCATAGCGCCAATGCTGGAGTTTATGAGGGAAGAATCACGCAACCGGTAATCAACTTCCTGTTGGCAAAGTTGGCTTTCAATGCTGAAATCTATACGTTTGATGATTGGACCAGAGGATATAAGAAACGTCCTAAAGGTAAGAAAATCCACTTTGTGGTTCAGACGGCGGATGGGGCTTCTCTGCTCAATGGTGGAACGGCTGGTGAGAATCGCAGCAAGGAATTGAATGCCTGGGAAACCTGTATCTTCTATTGTGATAAATTGGCCGCAGAAGGATATGGCTTGGAGGAGAATGAGATATTCGATAGTTCCACTTATGCAAGGTTGCTTCGTGAGAATGGCGGCTCCCATCTGGTAGAAACGGAGCATCTCAAGCCGCTCTTCCGTTTCTGTTATCCCGAGGTATTGTTGATGAAGGAGAAGGCAAAGGTCTGCAAGGGTGATAAAGCCAGTATTCTTTTCCCGATTCCTCAGAAATGCCTTGACCTGAATCCCAAGCTCGTGCAGAATAAGGGGTATGAAAAGAAATGATAAAGAGCATACTTGAAAAAAGGCGTTTTTCTTAACGCCTTTTTTCAAGTAAACTCCATAGCAAATATCCTAGTCTCCATACGTCCTTTCCATAGCAACGTTCCTAGTCTCCATACGCCCTGAAAGGGCAGAAGCTCCTAGCCCAGGGCAATCGCCCTGGGTATTTATGGATGCAAGCCTGTCGCCCTGTAAGGGCAAAAGCTTTCAAATTACAGCTGATAGAATTTCGTGAAAGCCTTCACGCAGTATTCGTGATCCATCACGCTGCCGGTTTCGCGGCAACTGTGCATGGCGAGGATGGCATTACCCATGTCCACGCCCTTCAATGGGATGGAAGAGGCGAGGATATTGCCCAAGGTGCTTCCGCCAGCCACATCACTGTGGTTCACGAAACGCTGACAAGGCACACCGGCTGCCTCACAGATATTTGCGAAGATGGCAGCAGATACCGCATCACTCGCATACTTCTGTGCCGCATTGAACTTGATGACCGGACCGCCCCCCAGCATCGGATGATTCGTTGGGTCAAACTTCTCGCTGTAGTTAGGATGCCAGGCATGCGCATTGTCCGCAGAAATCATAAAGGCGCGTTCCACAGCCTGATAATACGCCTCCTCCGTTCCGCTCTGTGCAAGAGCGATGCGCTGCAGCATATAAGAGAGGAAAGGACTTCCCGCACCCTGCTTGGTCTGCGACCCCGTCTCCTCATTGTCGAAAATCGCCAGCACTTGGGTCGTATCCTGGGTATCAGCCGCCGTCAAAGCCTCTACGCCCGCCCAGCACATCGACAAATCATCGAGTCTTCCCGAAGAGATAAACTCATCGTGTACACCGAAGGTGCAGGCAGGAGTGGCATCAGCCAGATAGAGATCGAAGTCGAGGATATCCTCCTTCTGGATATTCAGTTCGCCGGTAATCACGTTCATCAGCAGATTGCCCTTTTCCAGTTCATCATGGATGATGCCGAGGATAGGGAGCACATCCTTCTGCTTGCTCAGCTTCACGCCATCGTTCACCTGACGGTTGAAGTGGATAGCGAGATTACTGATCTGCAGCAGAGGTCGCTGGATATGGAGCAGGAGCGTCTTCGGGTGCATCGCATCCTCGCCCTTTACGATCACTCTACCCGCCAGAGTGAGTGGACGGTCGAACCAGGTTGACATAATCGGACCGCCATAAACCTCGGTATTCAGTTTCACGATACCGCCCTCGCAAGTCATCTCAGCGTTAGGCTTGATGCGGAAGGTAGGGGAGTCGCAGTGAGCGCAGATCATGTGAAAACCGGCATCAGCCAGCGTCTTCTTTCCGATTTGGAAGGCATAGATAGAAGAGTCGTTCTTGGTAACGAAGAACTTGTCACCAGCCACAACCTTGCCCAGCGGCTCCTGAGGGTTCAATCGTCTGAACCCATTTTTCTCCAATTCCTCGGAGATATTCTTCACAGCCAGGAAGTTCACTGGCGAAGCGTCTAAAAAGGATAATAATCTTTTGATCATAGTCTTATCTTTATTTTGTTTCTATTGTTTCCTTCAATTTCAATTGCCTTTGCAAAGATAATGCAAATTTTTCATTTAATCACCTGTTTTCCCTTGTTTTTTCTTTTTTTTGATGAGTTTTAGAAGAGAAGAAGCCCTTCCCGTTCCAGGCGATTCCCTCGCCTGTCCAAAAGTTAAATATCTACAACATTCCCCTCAAACATTTGGTATTACGTTTTAAAAATATTATTTTTGCAAAACATAATTATTACAAACTGAACTTTCGCATGTGGTTCAAGAACGGGCTGAAGGCCCAAAAGCTCCTAGCCCAGGGCATCGCCCTGGGTATAATGGCAATCAGCAAGGCGCCCTGAAAGGGCAAAAGCTTTTTATATTGCCCAGTATTTTAAAGCTTTTGCCCTTTCAGGGCGACAGGCTTGCACACGTTATACCCAGGGCGATGCCCTGGGCTAGGAGCTTCTGCCCTTTCAGGGCGTGTGGGGCTTAAATGCGAAACTTGAGTTACAAATTTATAGAATCATATTAAATAAGATCATGGAGATAATAATTGGAATTATAGTGGGTCTTGCCATCGGATTCTTCGTGGGCAAGCTGATGGAAGGAAAGAAGGCGGGAGAGGAGAAAACGCAGCTCATAGCAAAGGCTCAGGTGCTGCAGGCTAACATCGAACAGAGTAATCTGCATCATGCTGCTGAGGTTCAATCATTGAAACAATCTTATGCCTCAGAAATCCAGGGCTTAAAAGCCCAGATGGAGAACGAACGGCTGTTTGCCGAAAAGCTCCGTGCAGAAAGCGACCAGCAATGGGCGCAGAAACTCGAAAGCCTGAAGCAGGAGATGCATCGCATGACCATCGAACAGCAGAAAGCTGCTGCCGAACAGCTCGCTGCCAAGCAGTCGGCCCTCCAGGAAAACAACCGACTCCAGATGGATGAACTCCTGAAACCTATCAAGGAGCAGTTTGCCGATTTCAAGAAATCGGTAGAAGAAAGCAAGACCCAGAACGAGGTGAATAAGAAGGAACTGCAGAGTACCTTCGAGGCTACGATGAAACTCTTCCAGCAGGAACAGCAGCAGGCTGTAACAAGTCTGAAGGAGCAGACTTCGAAGATCGGCTCCGATGCCGCCAACCTTACCAAGGCATTGAAGGGCGACAGCAAGATGCAGGGCGACTGGGGTGAGATGGTGTTGGAAACCATCCTGGAAAACAGCGGTTTGCGCAAGGACGAGGAGTTCTTTATCCAGGAGAATACCAAGGATGAGAACGGCAAGAACTTCCGTCCCGATGTCATCGTGCGATTCCCGGAAGGCAGGAGCGTGGTGATAGATAGCAAGGTATCTCTCACCGCCTATACCGATGCCTTGGCGGCAGAGACCGATGAGGAGCGAGAGAGGTTGATGAAGTCGCATGCCCTGAGTGTGCGCAAGCATATCGATGAACTTGCCGAGAAGGATTACTCCAAACTGGTGGATGATGCCATCGGCTTCGTCCTGATGTTCATCCCTAACGAAACGAGTTATATCGCAGCGATGAAGCAGCAGCCTGATTTGAGTCGCTATGCCTATCAGAAGAAGATCATCATCATATCTCCGAGCAATCTCTTGATGGCGTTGCAGCTGGCGTATAATCTCTGGCAGTATGACCGTCAGAACAAGAATGTGGAGAAAATTGTGAAGACGGCTGCCGATCTTTACGACAAGGTCGTAGGTTTTGAGGATACCTTCACGAGCATAGGCGATCTCCTCACCCGCCTCTCCGGTACCTATGATAAAGCGAAAAAGCAGCTTTATGATGGTACCGGCAACGTGATGCGCAGGGTGGAGAGCCTGAAGAATCTGGGTGTAACTCCTAAAAAGCAAATCAAGGCATTAGAGGAGTGATTGATGTCCCCCAGATTTTTAATAAGCGTTTTTAATAAGCGTTTTTATCCGGGCAGATAATACTCTTAGCTGTCAGGAAGATAATACGGATGTCAAGCCAGAACGACCAGTTCTCGATATACCAGATATCACGCTTGATGCGCTCCTCCATCTGCCAAAGCTCCTTCGTCTCACCACGGAAACCCGTTACCTGAGCCCAACCGGTAATTCCAGGTTTCGAGAAGTGGCGAACCATATACTTATCAATCAAACTACCATAAACCTCAGTGTGATACAACATGTGATGTCTAGGACCTACGATACTCATGTCGCCCTTCAATACATTAATAAATTGAGGGAACTCATCAATATTCGTCTTTCTCATGAAGTTGCCGAACGCAAACTTTCTTGGGTCATTCTTCGTCGCCTGAGCCTTGTCAGAATCCTTGTTCACATGCATCGAACGGAACTTCAGACACATGAATGTATCACCATTCAGACCCGTTCTAGCCTGACGGAAGAAGATAGGACCCGGACTCTGAATCTTGATAATCAGCGCGATGATTGGGATGAAAGGCAAGAAACAGAGGCAGATTACACCACTCACGGCGATATCGAAAGCACGCTTGAGAATACGGTTTGAGATAGAAGACAGCGGCTCACGATGGTTCGTGTAAACCGTCTTACCCATAAAGTTCTTGGAATCCAGATGCAACTTATATTCGCCGAACAGACGAGGCAGATAATAGAAATGCACCACGTTCTTGTCACAGAAACGCATGATCTTCACAATCTGGTCAGATTCCTTATGCGACAAGCTGCAGAAAATCTCATCCAGACCATAACATGAACCGTTGATGGTATCGTTCATCTTGGACTCTAAAATTTTGTTAAGATCCTGCATGGTACCCAGTTTTTTCAGTTCCTGTGGCGCTCCGTCGATGTCATCATTGGCATAATAACCCTTTACGATATAACCCGCAGAAGGATCTTCTGTCATGGTAATGTACATTTCTCTTACGGCAGGATCGCTACCCACGAAGATCACGGTACGACTGTTTCTACCTCTGGCACGGTGATATTTCAGAACCTTGAGCTCGATGAATCGACTGATGATCAGAGCAAGATAGTAAGAGATGCCGAAGTAGAATCCGAACGTAAATATTTCTCCACCATGACTGAAGAATTTCAGGAAGACCATGAAACAGAAGGTAGTACAAAGTGCCAGGAAGAAAGTACGTTTGAGTACTTGCTGCAAACCGATTCGTCTTACATGAATGATAGTACAGTAGTTGTATTCGCCGATGGCGAGAGCAACGTTTGCTATAAAGAATGTAATCTTTGTTTTCAGATCTAGGTAGTCGGGAACATGAATGAATTCGATGTTGATAAAGCCCAATAGTAAGCTGTTGAGGATGATGAAGTCAACTAAGACCATCAACCTTCTAATCAGTATGTTTCCTTTATATATGTTTTTTTCCATAAGAAATTATCAATATTGCGTTAAATTAATATTTAATCGTCTGTAAATCAATAACTTATATTAAGAAATGC
>ERZ773188.131-NODE-131-length-84781-cov-5.836733_pt1 | contig 84781 bp, 89 predicted proteins | sample MGYA00581011_ERZ773188 | MGnify/ENA primary metagenome ERZ773188 (study PRJEB29015, sample SAMEA2737798) | human gut metagenome | biome: human gut; feature: human-associated habitat; material: faeces | place: China | collected 2012 ...
CATGCCGTCGCAGAGCACTACAGCATATTTCATATATTTTCATCCTTTCAGAGAATTTATGCAAAAGCGATGCATATAGGGCGCGGAAGTACGGTTAGCCTATGCGTACTCGCCCGCCTTTGCTTTTCATTATATCATAAAGCATCAGCGCATTAAAGCGGAAATTGCGAAATATTATACACCCGCGCAGCACAAAAAAGAGTGCAAAATGACGAAAATTTATTCGTCAAAATGCGCGTGCGGCATATAGTTTTAAAGAACACGATGATATAATCAACTTAGAAATAACATTATATAGGAGGCATTAAAATGGCAAAAAAATTTTTCGCGGTTTTGCTCGTCTGTATGCTCGTTCTTATGAGCTTTTCGGCGTGCGGCACCAAAGCACCCGAAAACGACACAACCGCCCCGGAAAACACATCGGAAGCTGAAATCGAAGACGTACAAACGAGCGCCGATGAGTCTGAGTCAAGCTCCGAAACGGCTTTGGAGTCAACAGAGCCGAAGTCCGAGCAGGACACACAGCAACCGTCAGAGAGCAAGCCTGCCGCAGCCAAGCCCACGTCGAAACCGACGACAACGAAGAAGCCCGCCCAATCCGGCTCGGCAACCAAAGGCAAGCTTGAAATAAGTGCAAGCAGCGTCAAAAGCATTGCGGGCGCAAAAGTGCTCAGGGCATGGAGGCTCAATGCAAACGGAGTCAATATCGAAATACACCGCATAGCTTACGGTCCGCAGATAACACAAGCGTTTAAAAAGGCTAACGCGGACGGCGCTATAGATTATGACAAAACGGTAACTTACCAGCCGATTATAACTGTTGCGATAATCACCTGCTCTCCGGATCACATCGGCGTAGCGTCAAGTCAAAAGCTGCTCGGCACCACAGTAGGTAAGGTCGAGGACATGGGCAGAAAGAGCGGCTCACTCATTGCAATAAACGGTGAGGCCGGCTCAACATATAAAAAAGGTGCTCCCACGATACGCAACGGCTCCGTCGAATCCACCGACGGACAAGGCCAGAAGCGGCTGCTGATATACAAAAACGGCACATGGGAGGTCACGACGCTCACTAACGAAAACTGCAGAACATATATCTCACAGGGAGTTTACAATTCCCTGCGCTATCAGCGCCAGGTCATTACAAACGGCGCAGCCACCAACGAGCACGATACTTATTATCATAACCGTACTGTTTTCGCTCAGATATCCGAGAATAAATATATCATGTCTATCGGCGAATTCATGCCGCTTGACAATATGATGAAAGTTCTCATTGCATACGGAGCGAGAAACGCATTTCTTTTAAATGGCGGCAACTGCTCATCCATGTATGTCAAGGGCATAGGCAACACTACCGGCACAAGGGCAACGCAGCTCAAAAATCTAAACAAGCCGTGCGTTATCGAGAGCGAGTTTTTCGCAGCGAACGGTATGCTCGGTCTCAACTCGGCCGGGAAGCAGAAGCTCGGCGGGCCTTGCAACGAGCTTGATATAGTATATGTAAAATAATCTTTTAGGAGGTGAGACGGTGAAAAAGGCTTTCAGGGCGGCTGTTGTCGCGGCCGCAATACTGTTTGCGCTGACCTTTATCGGGAGCGCAAAGCTGAAAGACGAGTCGGCTCACCTGCTGTTTTCCTCGTCCGCCGATATAGGAGGCGGCGCGCCGCGGGAAATCAGACTCAAAAAAGGCGACCGCATCGCCTTGGGCTCATATCTCGGCGAGCCGATAATCTGGAGAGTCATCGACACCGGGGACACCGCACTGCTCATGAGCGAAAAGGTGCTGTGCTTTAAAGCGTTCGACCCGTCGGAGGACGGCATAGGCAGCTCGGATTATTTCACCTCTCCCCTGCGCGCATGGCTCAACTCAAGGGACGGATTTTTAAGCACGGATAATTTTTCGGCAGCCGAGCTCGCGCTTATTTCGGCGGACAAAAACGGCGATACCGTATTTCTGCCGTCGAAGGATATGCTCAAAAATATAAGCGCTGCCGACCGCCGAAAGAGCCCCACGGAGCAGTGCGTCAAAAATGACGCTTCGCGCTATTTCGTCCTGCGCAGATACTGCTGGTACTGGACGAGCTCGCCCGTTTCGACAAATCAGAGCAGCGTCACCGCCGTCACCACGACGGGCGGATTCTACAAGACGCTTGCGGCGGACGAGCTGTGCGGCGTGTGCCCGGCGATATATCTTCGCACCGACACGCTCACGCTCTGCGGAAGCGGCGCCGCCGAAAATCCGTATGCGTTGGCGGGAGGTGAGCAGAGATGAGAGAAAAGCTTAAAAAATTTTGCGAATCCCCCCGCTCGATAATCGCGGGATACTCCGCCGCAGTGCTGTTTTTCTGCACTGTGTTCACGCGGCTCATACTAAAGACCGACGACGGACATTTTCTCGGCATACTCCACCGCAGCGGCTTCACCGTCCCCGCCTGGCTTCATGAGCGATACACGACCGTTTCGGGGCGAATAGTCGGCGAATGGCTGATGATAAATTTCCTGCGCCTGCCGCTGATTTTCTGGAAGCTGTTTATAGCGGCGCTCATCATATATATAATGTGGTTCATCTGCCGCATCTCCGACTTTTTCGGAGAAAAAACGGATGCAAGACGGCGATATATCTTCGCCTGCGCCGTGCCTTTGGCAGTATTTCTGCCGTGCCTCAACCCGTCTGTATTCTGGTTTGCGGGGTCGTTTACTTTTCTCGTCCCGTTTGCAGCCCTGCTTATCGCGGTAACTCCGCTGACTTTCGAGGTATTGGGCGAGCGAGTGCATCCCGCCGCCTATGCCGCCGCGGCAGTCGCCGCCGTTGTCGCGGCATCGCAGGAGCAGGCCTGTGCCGCAGTGCTCGCGCTGCAGGTGATTCTGCTGATTGCCTCCGCGGTTCAAAAGAAGCTGAAATTCATTCAATTCATCCCGCTTCTGACGGGCATGGCCTCCGGTGCGGTGCTGATTCTCTCGCCCGGTCTGCGCGGGCGCGGCGAGATGGAGGCAGCATCGGGCTTTGAAAAATTTGCGGAGATGAGCGTATTTCAAAGGCTGCTCTGCGGATTTTCAAACTACTTCGCCTTTTCGTTTTTCTTCTCGCTGATAACCGCCGCCGTCTTTCTTGTTCTGCTCTGCGCCTCGGTCTGCGAAGCATTCAACGGCTCACGAAAAGCAAAGAAGCTCTCGGCCGCTTTCGCCGCATTTGCTTTTGTGCTTTGTGTCGGAGTCAACGCCGCATATACCGCCGTCCGCCGCGCAACACCCGACAAGGGCTTTGAAAAAATGTTCAAAAGCGGCAGCCTGCGCCCGCTCGAATCAGCGGTTATTGCGCTTTGCTTTGTTTTTCTCGGCTGTATTTTTGCGCTCATTGCGGCGCTCGTAAAGAAAAGCAGAAGGCTCGGGCTCACTGTCGGCGTGCTGTTCTGTGCCGCCGTCTGCTGCGCCGCCGTGCTCGGATTTTCTTCCTCCGTCTATGCCTCCGGGCAGCGTGTTTTCTACTTCACCGAGATGTTCACGCTCATAGCCTGCGCCGTCATGTATTCTTCCCTCTCGGAGGGCAAGGCAAAAAAATTTGCCGGTTGCGCTATACCGACGGCCGCATTTATCTTCTATATTGTCAATTGCTTCACCTATACTTTTCTTGAGATACCCATAATGGGTTAAAGGCTTTTGTAAAGCGATTAACTTTACAAAAAATCAGTCCGGCTTTTTGATACAAAAATTAAAGCTCCCCCGCAAATCCGTTGATATATCTGCATATCACCGAACGCAAGGGAGCTTTTGTTATTTGATTTTATTAATATGTAAAGCTATATAGCTTGTCATCAATGTCCGTGCGGAACGACATCGAGTTTATCGTGCTCCTCGCCGAGGTCGGCGCGCAGGAGCGCAAAGAACACTATCAAAAGCAATATATCCGCGCACCATATGGTCTTGCCGCCGAGATAACCGCAGATAAATGTGGACGCCACCGCGCCCGCTATAAACGAGCCTATCATCAAAAGATGGGCGAACATCTTGCCCCGCGCCTCTTTATTCCCGCTTCGAAGCCACTTGACAAGATTCGAGCCGACCTGACGGACATGGTTAGTGCAGAAGGTCGTTGCCATGGGTATCTTTTTTGCCTGGCGGAAGGTGTTGAACTGCATTGAGGCGATAAAGTTTACCGCCACCTGACAGATCTGCGGGGGTGCGCTGTCCGGCACGAAGCCGAGCGCGAATATCCACACCATCTCAAACGCCACGAATGCCGTGTCCCAACGGACTATCTTGCGGCGATTAATATGCTTTGGGAGAAATTCCGAGATAATTGTGCCGAGCAGGTAAGCCGAGGCGGGCAGGAGATAATAGAGCGCCTTGCGCCAATTGCCCTGACCGAGCTGAACCGCCATGAGCACGAAGTTTGCCGTCTGCGCGTTGCAGAACACTCCGCCCTTTTGAACATAGGTGTATGCGCCCAAAAATCCGCCGACCGCTATCATAACGGCAAATATCCAGAGCTTTTCGCATTCGAGAAGCTCTTTGTCTTTTTCGAGAGCTTTTTCTTTCATCGTTCACCACACCGTTTCTTTTGTACAACGCATAAGTTTAGCACTGTCGGGCGCTTATGTCAAGAAAACGAAATGCATTCAAAAATCTTGAAAAGCGGCGGTTTTCGTGATATTATCTAAGGTATTGTATACATTATATATCTCAAGAGGAGAATAGCATGACAAAGCTTTTTAGGTATTTGAAAAAATACAGAAAAGAAAGCATTCTTGCACCGTTTTTCAAGCTCATCGAAGTGGCGTTTGAGCTGACCGTTCCGCTGATAGTCTCGAAGATAATCGACGTCGGCATAGAAAACGGCGACAAGGGCTATATAGTCAAGCGCTGCCTGCTGCTCGGTCTGCTCGGCATTTTAGGACTTTGCAGCACACTTGTGGCGCAGTATTTCTCGGCGAAGGCGTCCGTCGGGTTCGCTACCGACATACGCCACGCGCTGTTCAGTCACATCGGAAAGCTCTCATACTCCCAGCTCGACTCCCTCGGCGCGCCGACTCTCATAACCCGCCTGACGGGCGACATAAATCAGGTTCAGACGGGAACAAATCTCACTCTGCGCCTCGTGCTGCGCTCGCCGTTTGTCGTTTTCGGCGCGGTGATAATGGCGTTTACGGTTGACGCGAAGTCCTCGCTCGTGTTCGTCGTTGCGGTGCCCGCTCTCGCTGCGGTCGTGTTCGCGATTATGCTCGTGTGCATACCGATGTACCGCAAGGTTCAGCAGAAATTAGACGGGCTTTTGAGCAAGACCCGCGAAAACCTGCTCGGCACCCGCGTTGTCAGGGCGTTTTGCAAAGAGGATGAAGAAATCGAGGACTTTGATGCAAAAAACAAGGCTCTGACCGAGATGCAGACGGCGGTCGGCAGGATATCGGCGTTCATGAATCCCGCCACCTTCGTGCTCATCAATCTTGCGATAATCGCGCTGATATATATCGGCGCACTGCGCGTCGATTCGGGCGCAATATCGCGCGGCGCGGTCGTTGCGCTCTATAACTATATGTCGCAGATACTCGTTGAGCTGATAAAGCTCGCGAATCTGATCATCAGCGTCACAAAGGCGATCGCCTGCGGCAACCGCATACAGTCGGTGCTCGACATAGAGCCCGCCACAGTCCCCGGAACAGTTACCGAGGGCGACAAAAAATGCGAATACTCCGTTGAGTTTGACGGGGCGTGTCTCTCCTACAACGGGAGCGAGGAGTCCCTGCACAATATTGACCTCAAAATCCCGCGCGGCAGCACGGTAGGCGTTATCGGCTCCACGGGCTCCGGCAAGAGCTCGCTCGTCAACCTCATTCCGCGCTTCTACGATGTAACGGGCGGCTGCGTGCTCGTTGACGGAGTTGACGTGCGCGACTACGACACAAAGGCTCTGCGCTCTAAAATAGGCGTTGTCTCGCAGAAAAAAGCGCTGTTTTCGGGCAGCGTCAGGGATAATATCCGCTTCGGAAAGCAGGACGCTACGGACGAAGAGATATGGCAGGCGCTCGAAACTGCTCAGGCCAAGCAGATGATAGAAGAAAAGAGCGGGCAGCTCGATTTTGTCCTCGAGCAGGAGGGCAAAAACCTCTCGGGCGGTCAGCGGCAGAGAATGACGATAGCCCGAGCCTTGGTCAGAAAGCCCGAGGTGCTCATTCTTGATGACGCGGCGAGTGCGCTCGACTATGCCACCGGCGCGGCGCTAAACAAGGCTCTGCGAAACACCGACTTTGCACCGACCGTCATAACCGTCTCCCAGCGTGTTGCGGCCATACGCAATGCGGACACGATAGTCGTGCTCGACGAGGGCGAGATAGTAGGCATAGGCACGAACGACGAGCTGCTGCGCTCGTGCGAGGTATACAGGGAAATCTTCGATTCCCAGCTTGAAAAGGAGGATGCGTGACCGTGAAGAACAAAACCGTTTTCAAGCGCGTTATCGCGGTCATAGGCCGCTCCAAGCTGCTGCTGTTTCTCTCGCTCATCCTCTCCGTCGCAAGCGTTATTCTCTCGCTCTATATCCCCGTCCTCGCCGGACGCGCGATAGACGGAATAAAACTCAGCGGAGACGTTGATTTTGATGTAATAAAGACCTGCCTTTTCGGTATTCTCATCTGCGCTGCCGTAGGCGGTGTGCTCCAATGGGTGATGAATATAATAAACAACCGCATAGCCTACAACACCGTGCGCGACATCCGCTCGAAGGCATTTTCTCATATGCAGACCCTGCCCGTGGCATTCGCCGACTCCCACCCATACGGCGACATCGTCAGCCGCATAACGGCGGACGCGGAGCAGTTTGCCGACGGACTCATATTGGGCTTCTCGCAGCTTTTCACCGGCATTGTCACGATAGCGGTGACGCTCGTGTTCATGCTCACCATATCCCCGGCAATAACCCTCGCGGTCGTCGTGCTGACCCCGATATCGCTGTTCACGGCGCGTTTCATCGCAAGGCGCACCTATTCGATGTTTAAAAAGCAGTCCGAGACGCGCGGCGAGCAGACCGCGCTCATCAACGAGATGATACAGAATCAAAAGACCGTTCAGGCGTTTTCATATGAGGACAGGGCGGTTGAAAGATTTGACAAGAGCAACGAAAAGCTGCGCAAATATTCGCTCAAATCCATATTCTTCTCGTCGCTTACCAATCCGACAACCCGCTTTATCAACAATCTGATATACGCTGTAGTCGGGCTCATGGGCGGAATATTCGCCATCGGCGGCATGGTAACAGTCGGCGGCTTTGTCAGCTTCCTCGCCTACTCGAACCAATATACAAAGCCATTCAACGAAATCTCCGGCGTTGTTACCGAGCTTCAAAATGCGCTTGCCTGCGCGGCAAGAATATTCGAGCTTATAGACGAGGAGTCGGAGAAATCGGACGAGGACTGCTCGACACTCGACGACCCCGAGGGGAGCGTCGAATTTGACGGCGTCCGCTTCTCCTACGACAAGAACAGGAAGCTCATCGACGGCTTCGATTTCTTCGCCCCGTCCGGCAAGACGATAGCCGTTGTCGGCCCGACCGGCTGCGGAAAAACCACGCTTATAAATCTTCTGCTCCGCTTCTATGATGTAGACGGCGGCAGCATAAAGGTTGACGGAAAGAACATAAACGGAATAACGCGTCACAGCCTCAGATATCATTTCGGCATGGTGCTCCAGGATACTTGGATAAAGAACGGCACCGTCCGCGAAAACATCGCGTTCGGCAAGCCCGACGCCACGGATGAGGAGATAATTGCCGCCGCAAAGGCCGCACGCGCACACAGCTTTATAAAGCGTCTCAAAGACGGCTACGACACGGTCCTAGGCGACGATGACGGCCTCTCCGAGGGCGAACGCCAGCTGCTCTGCATAGCCCGCGTCATGCTCATGAAGCCGCCCATGCTCATTCTCGACGAGGCCACATCTTCGATAGACACCAGAACCGAATTAAAGGTTCAGGATGCATTCAACACGCTCATGCAGGGGCGCACCTCGTTTGTTGTGGCGCACAGGCTCTCGACCATACGCCACGCCGACTGCATACTTGTCATGAAGGACGGCAAGGTGGCCGAGCAGGGCACGCACGAGGAGCTGCTCGCGAAAAACGGATTTTATACAAAGCTCTATAACAGCCAGTTTGCGCAGTAAGCGAACCGGTCAAATCGGCATCAGATAAACAGGGTGCCGATTTTTTGTTCCCTTGACGACGCGGGGAAACACGATGAATCTCGTCATATATTAAAAATCCCCACCCGTTTTCTTAATCGCAGCAGCACATTTAATTGACTCGCGGGGCAAAATATATTAATATATATTAAAGGGAAAGGATACCCGCTCCGCTATGCGGACGAAAAGGAGATACTATGCTTAACATCAAAAATCTGACCAAAACCTACGGCGAGAAAAAGGCTGTTGACGACCTCACTCTGCACATCGCGCCCGGCGAGATATACGGCTTCATCGGGCACAACGGCGCGGGTAAGACCACAACGCTGAAATCCGTCGTCGGCATTCTGCAATTCGACGAGGGCGAGATAACGATAGACGGAATTTCTATCAAGGACGACCCGCTCGCCTGCAAGAAAATCATCGCCTATATACCCGACAATCCCGACCTCTACGAATATATGACGGGGATAAAATACCTGAACTTTATCGCGGATATTTTCGGCGTCGGCGCCGATGAGCGGCGCGAGCGCATACATAAATATGCCGATATGTTCGGGCTGACCGACGACCTCGCGCAGCCCATCTCCGCATATTCCCACGGCATGAAGCAGAAGCTTGCGATAATCTCCGCGTGGATACACGAGCCCAAGCTCATAATCATGGACGAGCCGTTCGTCGGTCTCGACCCAGCCGCCTCGCACCTGTTAAAGGGCATGATGCGTGAGGTGTGCAAATCGGGCGGCGCAATATTCTTCTCGACCCACGTTCTCGAGGTTGCCGAAAAGCTCTGCGACAAGGTTGCGATAATAAAGAACGGCAAGCTCATCCGCTCGGGCACCATGGAGGAGGTCAAGGGCGACTCCAGCCTTGAGAATGTGTTCCTCGAACTGGAGGGAGATGAATGCTGAAAACGCTTCTTAAAAAACAGCTCCTTGAGCTGAACCGCAGCTTCTTTGTCAGCAGCAAGACCGGCAAGAGCAAGTCCTCTCGCTCCGCCGCATTCACTATAGCGCTGTTCGTTTTTCTGATGGTCTTTGCTATCGGCGGAATATTCTTCTATATGTCATATATGATGCGCCCGCTGATAACCTTCGGCATGAGCTGGCTCTATTTCTCGATAATGGGTGCCACCGCCGCGTTTTTCGGCGTTTTCGGCAGCGTGTTCAACACATATTCGAGTCTCTACGACGCGAGGGACAATGATCTGCTGCTCTCCATGCCTATCCCCGTGCGGGATATCATGGCGGCGCGTCTGATAGGCGTATACCTCATGGGGCTTATGTATTCGGGCGTCGTCATTGCGCCCGCCGTCTGCGTATATTTTATTACAGCACGTCCCGGCATATCCGCCGTATGCACGGTTATAATGGCGATAGTCATCACCGCCGTTGTCCTCGTGCTGTCGTGCATACTCGGCTGGATCGTTGCAAAAATCGCGGTCAAGCTCAAAAACAAGAGCATAATAACCGTTATAGTTTCAGTAGCGTTCCTCGGCGGCTACTACTATATCTACTTCAAGGCCAACGAGATAATCAGCGGAATCGTCGCAAACAGAGAGGCTATTGCCGCAAAGGTGCGTGCCTCCGCTTACCCGCTCTATATTTTCGGCAAGGCGCTCGCGGGCGAGGTGCTTCCGACCGTCATAATCTCGCTGCTTGTTATCGCCCTGCTCGCCGTGACATGGCTCATAATGTCGCGCACATTCCTGAAGCTCGTCATAAGCAGCGGAAAGACGGAAAAGGCCGTCTACAAAGAAAAGGCGGTCAAGAGGCAAGGGTCTGACCGTGCGCTGCTGCGCCGCGAGATAAGCCGTTTTCTTTCGAGCCCCTCATATATGCTCAACTGCGCGCTCGGATCGCTGTTTTTGATAGCCGTCGGCATTTTTTCGCTGATAAGGGGCGCGTGGCTCGTTGATATTCTGACTCAATCGAATGAGAGTTTAGTAGAATATGCTCCCGCGCTTTCGTGTTTGGGCGTGTGCGTGCTGTCCTCAATGAATATAATCACCGCGCCCTCGATATCCCTTGAGGGCAAGAGCCTTTGGATAGCCCGCTCGCTCCCCGTCAGCTCGTGGCAGATACTCAAGGCGAAGCTCGGACTTCATTTGCTCTTTACCTGCGTCCCCGCGCTTATATGCAGTATCTGCTTCTGTATTGCCCTGGGCATCGATGTTATCGCCTCTGCGGCGGTTATAATCATCCCGCAGATATACACCCTCCTGTGCGCCGTTTCGGGGCTCAGAGTGAATCTCAGAATGCCTAACCTCAACTGGAGCAATGAGAGCGTGGCGGTCAAACAAAGCCTCGGCGTCCTGCTCGCGATGTTCATCGGCTGGGCGTACGCTATCGTGCTTGTCGCTCTGTATATGCTTTCCGTGCAGTTTCTGCCATCCGCTTTAGCGCCGATAATTCCTACTGTCTTTCTTGCGGTCACAGCCGCAATATCCGTCGCAAAGCTCAAGCGCAAGGGTGTAAAAAGATTTGAGGCGCTTTAAGTAAAATCAGATATGAAAACAGCCGCGGTTTATATTGATCGCGGCTGCTGTTTTTTTGTATTTTACGAATTGCGTGCGGTCGTAAGTCGGCAAAAAACGTTCGTGATTCGAATAAGCCTTCATATAAAAATCAAACGGCAGACAAGCGTTAACCTGTCTGCCGTTATTCATTTAAGCTTATTTCTCAAGATTGACCTTGAGGGTGTTGAGCTCATCGCTCAAAGCCTTGGGAAGTCTGTCGCCGAACTTCGAGTAGAACTCCTCGATACCCTTTGCCTCGTCATCCCAGAGGGAGTTATCAACGCTCAGTATCTCCTTGAGCTGAGCCTCGCTGACCTCGTCCTCGATGCCCGCAAGGTTGATGTCCTCAGCCTTGGGAACGAAGCCGATAGCGGTCTCGTCTGCGTCAACCATGCCCTCGCAGCGCTTGATTATCCACTCAAGCACGCGCATATTGTCGCCGAAACCGGGCCACAGGAAGTTGCCGTCGTCGTCCTTGCGGAACCAGTTGACGTTGAAAATCTTCGGAGCCTTATCCTCGTCGAGGCCTGCGCCGATGTCGATCCAGTGCTGCCAATAATCGGCCATGTTGTAGCCGCAGAACGGAAGCATTGCCATGGGGTCGCGGCGAACAACGCCGACTGCGCCGGCTGCCGCAGCGGTAGTCTCGGAGGCCATTATCGAGCCGACGAACACGCCGTGATTCCAGCTTCTCGACTGATAAACCAGCGGAGCGAGCTTAGCTCTTCTGCCGCCGAAGACGATAGCGGAAATCGGAACGCCTGCCGGATTCTCAAACTCGGAGCTGATGCACGGGCAGTTGACTGCGGGAGCGGTGAAGCGGCTGTTCGGATGAGCGCCCTTCTCCTCGCTGGTCTTGCCGTTCCAGGGTCTGCCCTGCCAGTCAACGGCATTCTCGGGCGGATTCTTGTCGAGACCCTCCCACCAAACGGTGTTGTTGTCAAGATTATGAGCAACGTTTGTGAAGATGGTGTTTTTTCTTGTCGCGGCAAGCGCGTTGGGATTGGACTTTTCGTTGGTGCCGGGAGCAACTCCGAAGAAGCCGTTCTCGGGGTTAATGGCATAAAGTCTGCCGTCCGGACCCTTTCTGATCCAGGAGATATCGTCGCCGACGCACCAGATCTTGTAGCCCTTGTTTCTGTATCCCTCGGGCGGGATGAGCATGGCAAGGTTGGTCTTTCCGCAGGCGGACGGGAATGCCGCGCAGATATACTTGACTTCGCCCTTCGGATTCTCAAGGCCGAGGATAAGCATATGCTCAGCCTGCCAGCCCTCTTTCCAGCCCTGATAAGAGGCTATGCGCAGAGCAAAGCACTTCTTGCCGAGCAGGACGTTTCCGCCGTAAGCGGAGTTGACGGAGATAATGGTGTTATCCTGCGGGAACTGGCAGATATAACGCTTCTCGGGGTCGATATCGCAGCTGCAGTGCAGACCGCGAACCCAGTCGTTGCTGTCTCCGAGGGTATCTATAACTTTCTTGCCGATTCTCGTCATGATAGCCATGTTGAGAACGACATAGATGGAATCCGTAAGCTCAATGCCTATCTTCGAGAAAGGCGAGCCGACAGGACCCATAGAATAGGGAATAACATACATTGTTCTGCCCTTATAGCTGTCCTTAGCTATATCATAGAGCATCTTATAAGCCTCGGCGGGATCCATCCAGTTGTTGGTCGGACCTGCCTGGTCTGCGCTCTCCGCGCAGATAAATGTGCGGTTTTCAACACGTGCGACATCGTTGGGCTTGGTTCTGTGGAGCAGGCATCCGGGGAGAAGATCCTCATTGAGCTTAATCATCTCGCCGGTCTTGCAGGCCTCTGCGCGCAGAGCGTCAAGCTGCTCCTCGCTGCCGTCGATCCACATGACTTTGTCGGGAGATACGAGAGCTATTTTCTCTTCGATCCAGTCGATTACTGTCTTGTTCTGCGTCAAATGTTTCATAAAATTTGACTCCTTTCGTCTAATCTATTAAGAAAGGTACCATCTTTACCCAGCATGTATTATACCCTAAAACAGTCGGCTTTTCAATGTCTAAACTGTTAACATTCAGCTCTTTTTTGATAAATTTTTATCAATTTCATCAATAGGCATGGAAGCTCGGGCGTTGAGGGTCAAGGGAGCGACATTTCCTGCCTTAAATTCGTAGTAGCCTTGGGCGCCCACCATGGCCGCATTGTCGCCGCAAAGGGAAATTTCGGGCATGAAAAGCGACCACGAATGAGCCTTGCATACCTCTTGCATTTCTGCTCTCAGACGCGAGTTTGCGGACACACCGCCCGCCAATACTATCTTGTCAAAGCCGAGGTTCAGCGCCGCTTTTTCGGTGTTTTCGCGCAGACATCTGACGACCGCCTCGATATACGACGCGCCGAGGTCGGGTACGCTTATCTCCTCGCCCTTTTGCTTGGCGTTATGGATTATATTGACAGCCGCCGTCTTGAGCCCGGAGAAGCTGAAATCGTATTCGCTCCCGTCAACGTGCGGACGCGGAAGCTTGTAGCTCTTCGGATCGCCGTTTTTCGACACCCTGTCGAGGTTCACGCCGCCGGGATAATCGAGTCCCATGGCGCGCGCAGCCTTGTCCATGGCCTCGCCCGCCGCATCGTCACGCGTTCTTCCTATGACGTTAAAATCCGTATAGTCGCGCACCTCGATTATATGGCTGTGACCGCCCGAAACAACGAGCGCCAGAAACGGCGGCTCAAGGTCGGGGTGAGTTATATAGTTCGCCGCGATATGCGAGCGCAGATGGTGCACGGGCACGAGCGGCTTGTTCGCGGAGAAAGCGAGTCCCTTTGCAAAATTCACGCCGACGAGCAGCGCACCTATCAGCCCGGGAGCATAGGTCACGGCTATTGCGTCAACGTCGCCGATCTTCATTTCCGCTCTGTCGAGAGCCTCGCCCACAACGCCGGATATTGCCTCCGCATGGCGCCTTGACGCTATCTCCGGCACAACTCCGCCGTAGAGTATATGCTCCTTTACCTGCGACGCTATGACGCTTGAAATAACGTGTCTGCCGTCCTCAACGACCGCCGCGGCGGTCTCGTCGCAGGAGGACTCGATTGCAAGTATCTTCATCTCATCAAAACCTCATCTGTCAAAAAACTTTGTCATTATCTCCGCATCCTCGCGCGGATCGGAGTAAAAATTCTTCCTTGTTCCGACCTGTTCAAAGCCGTGTTTTATATAGAGCGCCTTCGCGGGGGCGTTTGAAGCCCTGACCTCGAGCGTTATAAACGCGCAGCCGCGTTCCCTTGCGCCGCGTTCCGCCTCATTGAGCAGTCTTTCCGCTATTTTGCGGCGGCGAAACTCTTCGGACACGGCGACATTCGTTATATATGCCTCACCCGCTATCTCCTGCACGCCGATGTAGCCGACGACTCTGCCGTCCGCTGCCGCACAGAGAAAATGAGCCTGACTGTTATCAAGCTCCTCTCTGAGCGAAGCCTCGCTCCACGGATGCGAAAAGCATTCGCGCTCAAGCGACGCGACGCCGCCTATGTATTCCTCCGACATCGGAACCGTTTCAATTTTAAAAATATCCATCAGCTCCCGCTCTTTATCTTCTCGTAGAGTTCGGGCAATGCGCCGTTTATCTTCTTCGCGCACTCGCGGTAGACCTCGATATCGCAGCCGTAGGGATCATCGACTCCGCCGGCGAGCACATATAATTTTTCGTCGGGTATCATGCGGTTTAAAGTTTCAAACTGCTCGTCGGTCATGCAGACTATCAAATCCGCCTTTCGCGCTATACTTCTCGTAAGCATCCGCGAGAGATGCTCCGAGATATCCACGCCGTATTCGAGCGCAACGCTCTGCGCATTGTCGCTTGCAGGGCGGTCGTCAAAGGTGGCAAGCCCCGCACTTGAGCAATCTATACCGCTCTCGCCCTTTTCCTCGAGCAGCTTTTTAAACATCCCCTCCGCCATCGGACTGCGGCAGATGTTGCCCGTACAAACAAAAACCAGATTCATATTTGCCTCCGTTTATCAGCCTTTTGCGTCATACCATGTGCGTCCGGAATGCACATCCGCAACGAGTCCGACGGAGAGCCTTACCGCGTTCTCCATTTCCTCTTTAAGCAGCGCGCTCACGCGCTCCTTCTCGTTCTCCGGCGCTTCGACTATCAGCTCATCGTGCACCTGCATAATAAGCTTCGCCGCCAGGTTTTCGCGCTCAAGGCGTTCATAGACTCTTATCATGGCTATTTTTATTATATCGGCCGCCGTGCCCTGAATGGGCATATTTCGAGCCACGCGCTCGCCGAAAGCGCGGGTGTTGGCGTTTGACGCCGTAAGCTCGGGCAGATATCTGCGCCGCGCAAACATCGTCTCGGCATAGCCGTCCTTCTTCGCCTTTTCGACTACATCGTGCATATATTTGTCAACGCCCGAATAGTGCCTGAGATAACCCTTTATATATTCGTCCGCCTCGCTGCGGCTGACTCCGATATCTTTGGCGAGCGAGAACGCGCCGATACCGTAGACTATGCCGAAATTGACCGCCTTTGCGCGGCTTCTCATCATCGGGGTGACAAGCTGCGGCGGCATATCGAACACCTCTGATGCGGTGACAGTATGGATATCCGTGTTGTCGTTGAACGCCCTTATCATATTTGCGTCGCCCGAAATATGGGCGAGCACGCGCAGCTCGATCTGCGAATAGTCCGCGTCAACGAGCACGCAGCCGGGGCGCGCAACAAAGAATTTGCGCATCTCGCGCCCGAGCGGCGAACGCACGGGGATATTCTGAAGATTCGGCTCGGCAGATGAAATCCTGCCCGTCCTCGTCTCGGTCTGATTGAGGGTCGAGCGTATGCGTCCGTCCTCGCCTATGACCTTGAGCAGGCCGTCGCAATAGGTCGACCTCAGCTTTGAAAGCGTCCTGTATTCAAGGATATCGCGCACCGCGGGATGCTTGTTTTCGAGCGATTCAAGCACCTGCGCGTCGGTCGAATATCCGTTCTTTGTCTTTTTCTTTGCCGGCAGACCGAGCTTGTCAAAAAGCGCCTCGCCGAGCTGCTTGGGTGAATTCAAGTTGAACTCATAGCCGACGAGCGAATAAATCTCGCGCTCTATGTCGGCTATTCTCTCGCCGAGTCTGCTTCCGAATTCGGCTATTCCGTCGCGGTCGACGGCGAAGCCCGTCCGCTCCATTGACGAGAGTACACGGGCAAGCGGAAGCTCGATATCATAAAGCAGCTTCTGCTGACCGTTTTCCTCTATTTTTTTATTCATAGCCGCAAAGAGCCTGCGAAGCGATGCGGCGGCACAGTCGTTCTCATCGCCGCTCTCCGTAGGCACCGCCGCCGAATATTCACCCGCAAGGCGCAGAGCGTCATAGGACGAGGCGGAGGGATTGAGAACATATCCCTCAAGTTCCAAATCGCCGCACATATTCCTGCACAGCGCCGAGCAGCCCTGCGCAAACGAGTAGAGGGATTTTATATTCGCCGTGTATTTCTTTATATTTCTGTCCTCAAGCAGCTTTACAAAAAACGGATAGAAGCCTTCGTTTTCGCAGTCGCACACGAGGACTTTATCCCCGAGGTCGAAGCGGCATTTTTCGCCGTCCCAGAGAAAATAGCTCTCGCCGTCCGATTTAAGGCGCGTCATGAGCTGATCGAAATCATCCTCCGCGCAGACGGGCACGGGTTTCTCCTCGCTCCGAGGCTCGGAGGCTGCGCTCGATATCTCAAGGCCTAGGCGGTCTATGAGCTTAAACATCTCAAGATCTGCGAGCATTCTCGTGACCTTGAAGTTGTCGGGCGCCTTGAGCAAATAGCTCTGCGGGTCGCTGTCTATCGGAATATCGCAGTTTATCGTGCCGAGCTTTTTGCTCAAAAATGCCATATCCCTGTCTTTTTTCAGCTTGTCCCGCACGCCGGGCTTTATGTCTATCGTGTCAATATTGTCGTAGATATATTCAATCGAGCCGAAGCGGGCTATCAAATCGCCCGCCGTCTTTTCGCCTATTCCCGCAACGCCGGGGATATTGTCCGAGCTGTCGCCCATGAGGGCTTTTATATCAATGAGCTTTTCGGGCTCAACGCCGTATTTTTCGCGCACGGCCTCGGGCGTATATCTGTCGGTCACGGGTCTGCCCATCTTCGTCGCGGCAAGAAGAACGTTGACGCTCTCGGACACGAGCTGGAGACTGTCTCTGTCTCCCGTGGCTATCGTGCAGGCGGCGCTGCCGCTGTGGCGCGCGAGAGTGCCGAGGATATCGTCCGCCTCATAGCCGGGCTTCTCCACTATCGGCACACCCATGGCTTCAAGCAGCTCCTTGAGCACAGGCAGCTGCTGCGCGAGCTCGTCGGGCATACCCTTTCTTGTCGCCTTATAGCCGCCGTACATCTCGTGGCGAAATGTCGGCTGCTTTACATCGAATGCCACCGCCACCGCCTCGGGTTGGCACTCATCCTTGAGGCGCAGGAAGATATTCATAAAGCCGTAAATGGCGTTGGTGAATCTGCCGTCCTTAGTCGTGAGCACCTTTATGCCGTAAAACGCGCGGTTCAATATGCTGTTTCCGTCGATAACAAGAAAATTCATGTCAGCCTCCGTGCATCAAATCTCAGATATTATATTATACCACATAAGCTGCGGTTTGCATACTTTTTTATGCCCTTTTTCCCTTTATATAAACGCACCGAAGCTCGGTCAAATCGGACGAGAGGACGGTTAAGTCCGCGCGCTTGCCGAGCGCTATGCTGCCCGTCACGGAATCGACGCCTATGGCGCGGGCGGGATTTATTGTGCAGGATTTCGCCGCCTGGCGCAGCGGCACGCCGAACGAGAGAATATTCTTAAACTCCGCAAAAATATTTGTGGTGCTCGCGGCTATCGTGCCGTCCGAAAGCAGCGCCTTGCCGCCTCTGACATATACCGTAGTGCCGCCCAGCTCGTATTCGCCGTCGCCGAGTCCCGAGGCACACATGGAATCGCTGACCGCAACGCTCCTGTCCTCGCCGAGTATCTTATAGAGCAGAGCGAGATAGGACGGGTGGATGTGCATTCCGTCGCTTATCAGCTCTGCCGTGGCATTCTCGGCTCTGAGCGCCGCCACTGCCGCGCCGGGCTTGCGGTTATATATCGGATCCATACCGTTTAGAAGATGCGTCGTGTGGGTTATTCCGTTTTTATAGCCGAGCTCCGCCTGTTCAAAAGTTGCGGCGGTATGCGCGGCGGATACGGTGCATATTTTTGCCGCTTCGCGCGCAAACTCAATCGCCCCGGGAAGCTCGGGCGCCAACGACACGAGCCTTATCTTGCAGATTTTGTCGAGCTTTTTAAGCTCGTCTATGTCGGGCTCGCGCAGATATTCGGGATTCTGTGCGCCGCGCTTTGCATAGGAGAGGAACGGCCCCTCCATATTGATGCCGTGAATATAAGCGCCGCTCTCTTTGCCGATATACTCGGCCGCTCTCTCAAACGCCCGCTCTATCCTTTCATAGGGCAGGGTCATAGACGCGGGGCAGAACGAGGTCACGCCGAAGCGTGCGAGCGTTTTCGACATTGTTTCGAGCGTGTCCGGCAGAGCGTCGGAGAAATCCGCCCCACCGCAGCCGTGAATATGTATGTCTATAAATCCGGGCAGAATGACGCTACCCGAGAGGTCGTGCTCCTCTGCGCCGCTTAAATTTTCACCTATCTCGGCTATCAAACCGTCCTCAACGCGCAGATCGGCGCGGCGGAGATTAAAATCAAAATCAAATATATCCGCATTTTTCAGTATCATATTATATTCCCTCCGTTGCGGCAAAAGGGGCAGTTTCATATTGAGTCCAATACAAAACAGCCCCTTCGTTATTGATTGTTACTGATTACTCGTTATCGTCAATGAACTTAACGATATCACCGACAGTTCTGATATGATCGAGAACATCGTCGGGAACCTCGAGATTGAACTCTTCCTCGATGGACATCGAGAGATCGACAAGGTCAAGGCTGTCTGCGCCGAGATCGCCGGAAATAGATGCATCCTCGGTAACGAGATGGCTGTCTATCTCGAGCTGCTCGCAAATAATTTTCTGGACTCTTTCAAAAGTTGACATTTTTATTTCTCCTTATACTGTAATTTTAAAATCAACCTTTTGTTTTGAAGATTCGGAAATATCTTCCGCTTCTCTTCTCTATAGTATAGATATTATTAATATTATCGTCGTTTGTCAATACTTTATCTGTAAAAATTTTATTAACTTCGGAATAATCAATTTGTTTTGACTCAGAAGCCGTGAATATCGCCGCGCGTAGGGGCAAAAATAAGCTTGAAAATAATTTTCGGGTGATTGTATGGATATATTTCTCAGCCTTTTGAAGGCGTTCGCGGTCGGCGGTGCCATATGCGCCGTCGGTCAGATAATAAGCGAAAGCCAGAAAACATAAAATGAAAAGATAAGATTATGGGGTAACAGGCCGCCAAGGCAGCGTAAACCAGAACGTCGAACCTTTTCCCTCTTCGGAAGCCACGCCGATCCGCCCACCCAGTTTCGAAACGATCGTTTCGCAAATGGAGAGCCCCAGCCCAGTGCCCTGGGCAAACGTGTTGAGTTTGACGAAACGTCCGAAGACTTCCTGCTGTTTTCCGGCCGGAATCCCGCAACCGGTATCCGAAACATAGAAATATAACTCGCCGTCGTTCCGATTCCGGTAACCGAAACGGATGCTTCCTTCGGACGTGAACTTTATCGCATTGGTCATGAAGTTGGTTACCACCTGCATCAGCCGGTTGGGATCGGTGTGAATAAGGTAATCGCCGCCGGGATCTTCGAACGCCACCTCCACCGGATGATCCTCCGGAATCCGCAGTTTCATGCTTTGCTCGATCCGGAAGAACATCTCTTTCAAATCCACATCCGATTCGGTAAACTCGAGCGTTCCGGCCTCGATCTTCGACAGGTCCAGAATGTCATTGATCAACTGAAGCAACAGCTCGTTGTTATTTTCGATGATCGTAATATACTGCCGTCTCTCTTCATCGCCTTCCGTATCGGCCAACACGCTCGAAAATCCGACAATGGCATTCAGCGGCGTACGGATTTCATGGCTCATGTTGGCCAGAAACGCCGATTTCAGCCGGTTTGATTCTTCGGCTTTCTCTTTGGCCTCGCGTAAGTCCTGTTCGAGCCGTTTTTGTATGTCGATCTGCAGCGATGCGCCGACCAATTGTATCGGTTTGCCGGAAGCATCCCTCTTTCTGACGATGGCAAAACTCTTCGCCCACTGGTAATCTCCCTGTACGTAGATGACCCGGTACTCCTCCTGTAAGATATCGATCCGCCCCGCCAACAGGTCGGCATATGCGGCACGGATACGCTCCCGGTCGTCGGGATAGATCATGGAGTAATACTGCTCTTCCGTAACGATAAACCGTGATCCGGAACCCGACTCTAATCCCGGCGTATAGGAGAGATCGCAGTCGATCAGCCCTTCGGGGATTTCCCAAATCCAGGGGGTCAGTCCGGTCGCCTGCAACACCAGTTTATATTTTTCATTCAGCTCGTCCTGCTCCGCCCGGTGCCGGTCCATCTGAACAAGGGCCAGATGCTCTTCGGTGCGATCGATACAGAAAACGTCCCAAATGCTCTCCTCGCTGCTGCCGAAAACCAATTTGTCGTAATAGTGCTGCCCGTTTTCACCGTCGATGACGAATGAATGAACCGTCTGGTCCGTACCGGCCAAACAGGAGAGTTTGTCGTAGCGGGACAACATCTCGCTCAGCCGCTTACCGATGATTTGCTGCTGCTTACACCCGAACACCCGTTCGAATGCGGGATTCACATCGAGGAACAGAAAGTCTGAGGCAGGTCCGGAGGGTCCGTCGACAATCTGTTTGCGCAGGTAAATCACCGGCATGTTGTTTACCAGCATTCTGTATTGGGAAAGCAATCGGACTTCACGGTTCTGCTGCCGTTGCCGCTGTACGAACCAGCGCATTCTCATCACGATAGCGGCAACCAGCAACAAAAGTAAGGCCCCGAAAATAACCAGATGAAACTTGTACTTCTGGAAAAAACCCGGAGGAGCCTGGCTGTATACGGCATCCTTTGGGAAAAGGGCCGGATCGACTCCCTGGTGCACGAGATGGTGATAATCGAGATACGCACCGGGAACACCGCCGTCTTTCCAGGGAATATCTCGGGCCGGCTTGCCGCCGAGAATCTCCCGAATGGTGGCGCTGGCCACACGGCTGAACGAGATGGCGGGGATATAATATCCCCCTGCGAAACTTCCCTCTTCGTGGTCCCGGTCGGTCAGGGTGAAAATCGGGGTATGCGCCAGTCCGAAAATCACCCGCTGTACATGATCGTCGAGGTATTCATGCCTGTTCTGGGTGACGAACCAAGAGTAGTAGATAATCCCGATTTTGTCATCGAACCCCGAAAGCGTGTCGAGCAGTTGTCCGGTGGTCAGTTCAGGAGAACTGAGCGATTGAAACGCCAGATCCGGGAAGTGTTGGTTGACTGCCTGATGAACCTCGTCCCGTACGCGAAGGCTAATGTAACGGTGATCCGAGATCATCGCGACCGTATTCATTTGCGGCTGCAACTGGCGCATGAGCTCTATGGTCTCCGGAATAAAGGAAGGTTGTTTGAGAATGGTGAGGTTGTACCCTTTGGTCATCTCCGATGCGGGCACCATCGTATTGCTATCCAGGTTCCCGCTGAGCAGGTCCTCGATCGACTCGGGCATCGAGTCCCGCGAATAGCAGATTAGCGTCGGGACCTCTTTCCACTCCTCGTCAAAAAGCGGGCGGCAAACGAGCCAGCCGGGATCTCCGATGTAAATGACCGCCCGGGGCGGCATGGGATATTTCTCCAACAGCATTTCCCGCCTGAGCCGGGCATCCTCGGCCGTTTTCATCATCGGGACGAGCAGCTCCCCGGTATCGACGCGTACCCCCAGCTGCTGCACATCTTCCACCAACGATTTATAAAGCACATCGGACCATGCTTCGCCGAACGAAGCGGAGTTCAGCAACAAAACATAATTGTTGTCAGCGGACTGCTGGCCGTAAACCGATGGAAACAATCCGAAGAGGAATAATAAGATATACAGCCGCTTTCTCATAATTGCAGGCCGGGACAACCCGACGAAGGGAACCGGTGTCGAATTCCGAATCCCGAAAGGTTAAAAGTAAATAAAATTACGACACGGACAATACAGTGGGAAACGAATCTCCATCCAAAACCCTCGGATTTCCCGGTCTAGTTCTGCAAACCAACCCGGCAAAGCATCTTCAACGACCCGACAGGCACCAACGAGTACAATACTTTTAGCCGTTTCCTTTTTCCTGCACCTTTCATAGCTCACACGCTTTTCTATATTAACGGAATCCGACACGATATTTATATGTCTTTTTAAAACACGCGCCGGACACCCTTGTCCGTTTCCGGACACCCCTCATGTTAATCAATCGTCAGATTATCAGTCTCCAGACGAAATGGCATCCGGGTTGATAACAGGCCGTTGAATTCAATCGCCATCGTATGGACCGGGAAATATCAGTTCAAGAACTCCAAAAAAGAAAGAAAAACAGGATCATCCGCATCGCAACGGCACTTGCGGTTCTCATGCTGTTGTTTTTGCTGCTGCCCCGCTGGCTCGAAGGGAAAATACCGATCGAGAACATGCCGATCGGAACGGTAGACAAAGGACCGATCGAAATTTCCATTGCCGCGACCGGAAAACTGGTGCCGCTTTCCGAAGAGATCATCGTATCGCCGGTCGGCAGCCGGATCTTGGAAGTATACAAAAATCCGGGCGATACGGTACACGAAGGAGAACCGCTGCTAAAATTGGATTTAGCTTCGGTAGAAACGGAATACCGCCAAAAAATAGACGAGAAGGAGATGATGAAGAGCAAAGAGATCCAGGCCGTTATCACGTTGGAAAACGCTTTGGCTGCATTGCGCATGGATCAGCAGGTCAAAGAGATGCAGATGAAGCAACTGTGGTCCGACCTGCAGGGTGAAAAGTATCTGGACAGCATCGGGGCCAGCACGCCGGACAAGGTCCGCCGCGCAGAACTGAACTACGCCGAAGCGAAACTGAACCTGGAACAACTGGAGCAAAAGATCATCAACGAACAGAAAAACATGACGGCCGGCATCCGGGCGCAACAACTGGAACTTAGCATGTTCGACAAAACACTCGAAGAGAAGGCACGCCAACTGAAGAATGCGCAAATCCTGGCGCCCCAAACAGCCACGCTGACATTCATCCAGAACCAGATCGGCATGCAGGTTTCGGCCGGCGACCAGTTGGCGATCGTCTCAGACCTGAGCCGCTACAAAGTGGAGTGCGAGATTGCCGACGGACACCGGGACAAACTCTCCCCGGGGAACCGGGCGGTCATCATCGCAGGAAAGGCCAACCTGCCCGGAACCATCTATTCGATCACCCCCTCCATTACCGACGGAGTAATCACATTCATCGTCGTCCCGGAAGACTCTTCCAATCCGAACCTGCGCAGCGGCCTGAAAACCGACGTATATGTCCTCTACGGCAGCAGAACGGAGGTCATGCGCATCCCGGTGTTCACACAGCTGAAATATTACGGCCCGGGCACTTACGAAATTTGGGTGATCAACGGGAGCAGGGCCGTCAAAAGAAAAGTCAAACTGGGAGAAAGCGGCTTCGACTACATAGAGGTAGCCGACGGGCTCTCCCCCGGAGAAAAGATCATCATGTCCGATATGGAGCGCTATAAAAACAAAACCGAATTAAGAACCAAATAAACGAAAGCCATGGAACTGATCAGTATGCAAGGAGTTACGAAAATCTACCGCACCAAGGAGATCGAGACCGTCGCCCTGGAAGGGGTCAACCTGGATGTCCACGAAGGAGAATTCCTCTCGGTGATGGGCCCGTCGGGTTGCGGCAAAAGCACGATGCTGAACATTATGGGATTGCTCGATGTCCCGACCGAAGGGAAAGTGATTATTTCCGAACAGCAAACCCAACAGATGAATGACGGCGCGATGGCCGAATTCCGCAACCGGATGCTGGGATTCGTCTTCCAGAGTTTTCACCTGGTACATTCGCTCAATGTGCTCGACAACGTGGAATTACCGCTGCTGTACCGGAAATGCTCGGAAAAAGAGCGACGCGAACTGGCAACGTCCGTACTCGAAAGAGTCGGCCTCTCCCACCGGATAAAACACTATCCGTCGCAGCTCTCCGGCGGACAATGCCAGCGCGTAGCCATCGCACGGGCTTTGGTGGGCGCACCCAGGATTCTGCTCGCCGACGAGCCGACCGGTAACCTCGATAGTAAAATGGGCGGCGAAATCATGGATCTTCTCAGCAGCCTCAACCGGGAGGGCACCACGATCGTCATGGTGACGCACGACGAACATCTCGCGAAACAAACCGGCCGGATCGTCCGCTTTTTCGACGGCCGCAGGGTACAGTAACCTTTAAAAATCACGGTTATGTATAAAATATACCTCAAACAGGCGTGGCAGATGCTCATGCAAAACCGGTTCATCAGCATCATTGCGATTCTGGGTACCGCACTGGCAATCATGATGATCCTGGTGATCGTCATGGCCGATACGGTCCAGAACGCCGACGCCGCGCCGGAAAGCAACCGCAGCCGGACTCTATACATTGAATTTTTTGCTAAACGGGACACCACACGCGGAGCTTTACATATGGGTACCCTTCCTTACAGCTTGGTCAAAGAATACCTCCTCAACCTGAAAACCCCAGAATTGGTCACGTTTGTAAACGAAGCCCGCTACGATTCCCGAGATTATTGCATTATCAACAGACAGGGAGCCGACAATTCATTCGATGCGATGACCCGCATGACCAATGACGCTTATTGGAAGCTGATGAATTTTTCATTTGTGTCGGGACGTCCTTTCAGCAAGGAGGAGTACGACGCGGGCCAACAGGTTGCCGTCATATCCCAAAGCCTGGCGACAAAACTCTTTCCGGGGGAGGATGCGACAGGAAAAACGGTCGACCTTAAATTCGTTCCGTTCCGGATCGTGGGTGTAGTAAAAGACGTTTCACCCGTATTCAAAGAAGCTGCGGGAGATGTCTGGGTACCGATCACCGCACAGGAGGATTACACCGAAAAGCAGCTGATCGCAATGCTCCGGCTACGGGACAAAGAAGATTATCCGGCCCTGCTCCGGGAGATCGACGAAGCGGAACGCAGGTTCAACCTGGCGAACAAGCCCTGGACGCTCTCCCTGAACGCACCGTACTCGCACCGTACCCACACGATGGGTGTAGACAGATATGTCTCTGAAAAAGAACGACAGCAAGCCATCCGAACAAAATACCGCAAATCGGCAATAATTCTGCTGGTCCTGCTGCTGGTGCCGGCCGTCAACCTGACCGGATTCAGCCTCTCCCGCATGCGGAAAAGAATGTCCGAAATCGGCATTCGCAAAGCATTCGGAGCCAAACGGCACGTCATCCTGTTCCAGGTACTGTATGAAAATATGCTCACCTCGCTGATCGGCGGCCTATTGGGCCTGATTCTCTCTTACCCGATGGTACTCTGGCTGCGCCATTGGCTGCTGGGCATCCCGCCGGGCGGTGAAGTTCCCACCGGGACCATGCTGCCGTTACCGGTATTCCTGATGACTTTCTTGGTCTGCATCCTGCTTAACCTGCTCTCGGCCGGCATTCCCGCTTACCGGGCCGCGAAAATGTCCATTGTCGATTCACTCTACCAAAACGACCAAAGATCATGATACGCCACATACTGAAAATCATCTGGAACGAACGCAGGTCGAACCTCTGGATCCTGCTCGAATATACGCTGGTCTTCTCCGTGCTTTGGTTCTGCTGCGACTACTGTTCGGCGATCCTGCGCACTTACAAAAGTGATCCGGGCATCGATATCCGCGATACATACCGGATCGAAATGGGATACAGAATCATTAAAAACACAGACGAACCCGAACCGGAATATGATCGTTTCGCCCTGACCATGACGTTTCTGGAACGGGTCAAACGACATCCCGATGTGGCGTATGTCGCTTTGGGACGTTATGCCATCCCGTACAGCGGCAGTGTCGCCACATCCGGCTGGATGCTCAACGACGAAAAAGGGACTCTGTCCGATTCTGCGGAAGTCGGTTTCCGGGAAAGATTGGTTACTCCCGATTTTTTCCGGGTATTCAATATTCCGATCCGTTCCGGACGCATGTTCCGGTGGCCCGATGACGGTGAAAACAAGAATGTCATTATCTCGACAATCGGTCCGGGAGTTTGCGGCATTGGGGAAGAAAGATTTCCGATCGACAAAATACGCACACTGTCCCAATGTCTCCCCGGCGGGGACGAGAATGTGATCACAGCAATCGGAACCACAGAACAAATTCACGACATCTACTGGGGAAAACCGATGAGCACGATTTACTATCCCTTGTCACGCGAACAAACGAGCCTGTATCGCAACGAAATCGCACTGCGCGTAAAACCGGGCACGGACAAAGATTTCCCGCAGCGGTTCCGCAAGGAGATGTCCGAACAGCTCAAACTCGGCCCTTACTTTCTCGCTTCGGTGAAGCCGATCAGCGACTACAAAGCCAAACGGGCCGAAGAGGTGAACGGAGAGCTCAACGGCGTCTACTCCGTAACGATCTTCCTGGTGATTAACATCATGCTGGGCATCCTGGGCACTTTCTATTTCCGGACCCAGTCCCGCCGCAGCGAGATCGGGCTGCGTATCGCACTGGGTTCCTCGAAACGGAAAATCCGCAGCCTGATTTTTACCGAGACCCTGTTGCTGCTTTTCCTGGCGAGCATCGTCGCCACCATCCTTTGCATGGCCCTGCGATTCGCAGACCTGATTCAAAGTCTGGGAATCCCGGCCATTGCCGACCGGGCAGCGTGGGGAATCGGAGTGGAACAGGACGTCATCAATTTCGCCGTAACCTTCGTTTTCGTCGCGCTGATTTCGATCGTCGCGGTATGGTATCCGGCCCGCCAGGCCGTGAAGGTGCAACCGGCGGAAGCATTACACGAAGAATAAAAGATGAAAAGATGGTATTACATAAGTCTGTTTCTGTTTTTTGCCGCAGTCCGGCTCGAAGCGCAGGATACGATCCGCATTACGCTCACGGAAGCCGTTGAACTGGGAATTTCGAGGTCGGTCGACGTGATGGTGGCGAAAAACGAGTATATTTCCGCCTACTGGGATTACCGCACCTACAAGACGGAACTATTGCCGGAAGTGACGTTCAAAGGTACGGCCCCCTACTATTCGAACTCTTCGTCCATGTACCAGAAAGAGGACGGCAGCTACGACTACGTGAACAACAACTATTACAAAATAGACGCAGGGCTATCGATCACCCAAAACATCCCGTGGACGGGAGGAACCCTTTCGGTCGAGAGCAATCTGGACCGCCTGCGCCAAGGCGGCGAGGATCCCTTTACCCGTTACCGTTCGCTTCCGGTGTCGATCACGCTCGAGCAGCCGATTTTCGGGTTCAACCGGATCAAATGGCTGCAAAAAATCGAACCGGTAAAATATAAGGAGGCCCGGCAAAAACTGGTAAGCGACCGGGAGGATGTCGCTTCGACGGCGATCCTGCACTACTTCAACCTGCTGGTCGGCCAGATCAACCTGGAAATAGCCCGGCAAAACTATGCGAATGCGGACAAATTGTATAAGATCGCCCAGGCCCGGTTCAAAATCGGGCAGATGTCGCGGGTCGACCTGCTGCAAATGCAGAATTCGCGGCTGACTGCCGAATCTTCATTGACCGACGCACAAATGTCTCTGGATTCCAGAATGTTTCAGCTTCGTTCGTTCCTGGGATTCGGGGAAAATACGGTTCTGGTTCCGACGATCCCCTATTTTATTTCCGACGAGGTGCCTTTGCTCAATTACCAGCAGGTGCTGGATTTGGCGCTCGAAAACAATTCGTTCACCCAAAACATCCAGCGGCGGATGCTGGAGGCTTCTGAAAACGTCAGCCAGGCCAAAGCCGACCGCTGGGACATCAAATTGTTCGCATCGGTCGGATGGGCAGGATACGGCAATAAGTTCGCGAAAGCATTCGATAACCACAACTGGGGCCCCAACCAAATCGTCAGCCTGGGGCTCAGTGTCCCGATACTGGACTGGGGCAAACGCAAGGGGAAAGTGCGGGTCGCGGAGTCGAACCAGCAAGTGGTCAACTCCCAGATCGAAAAAGAAAAACTCGACTTCATGCAAAATATTTTCCTGTGCGTGCAGAATTTCAACCACCAACCCAAGCAGCTGCAACTGGCCAAAGAGGTGGATTCGATCGCACGGTCGCGTTACAACACGACGGTCGAAGCATTCATACAGGGTAAAATGGACATCCTGAACCTGAACGACTCGCAAACTTCGAAAGACAGCGCCCGCCGCAATTACATCGAGCAGATGTACATGCTGTGGTCCTACTATTATCAAATCCGCGGACTGACCCTCTTCGACTTTATCGCGAACCGACCGCTGGAGGCACAGTATCCGATTTGACCGACCCGTTTTTTTTAAGCCGGAGATTGTTTATTTTTACAATACTTATCTTGCCGCATGGATTCGAAAACTATATTGATATGCGATGACGATCCGACCGTCCGCTCGTCGTTATCGCTGGTGCTGAAGCGGGCCGGCTACGGGATTGCGACGGCGGAAACGCCGGAACAAGCCGTGGCGCAAATCCGCACTACAATCCCCGGACTGATCCTGATGGATATGAACTATACGCGTTCGACCACCGGCGAAGAGGGACTGGAGCTGCTGGCGAAAGTCAAGGTGCTGGCGCCGGAAGTCCCGGTAATCCTGATCACCGCATGGGGTTCGATCCATCTGGCCGTACAGGGAATCCGGGCCGGAGCGTTCGATTTCATCACCAAGCCGTGGAACAATCTCGCACTGTTGGAATCGATCCGTACCGCGATCCAGGTACAGGAGAGCAGCACGGCAGCGGATGCCGCTCCGAAAAGTCCGTTCCGGCGGGACAAGATCATCGGCAAGTCCCCGCTCTTGGAGCGGGTCCTGCAAACGGTATCGCGCATCGCCTCCACCCATGCTCCCGTGCTGATTACCGGCGAAAGCGGCACCGGCAAGGAGCTGATCGCCGAAGCCATCCATGAAAACAGCGAACGGAAAGACCGACCGTTCATCAAGGTCAATCTGGGCGGCATTTCACTGTCGCTGTTCGAAAGCGAGATGTTCGGACACAAAAAAGGCGCCTTCACCGATGCGCATTACGACCGCAAGGGCCGTTTCGAACTGGCCGACGGCGGAAGTATCTTCCTGGACGAGATCGGCGACCTGGACATGGTCAGCCAGGTGAAACTGCTGCGCGTACTGCAGGACCACACGTTCGAATCGTTGGGCGACAGCCGTCCGAAGCAGGTCGATACGCGGATTATCTGTGCGACCAACCGCAACCTGCCGCAGATGGTACAGCAGGGAGAGTTCCGGGAAGACCTCTTTTACAGGATCAATCTCATCACGGTGCAAATGCCGGCACTGCGCGAGCGAAGGGAAGACATTCCGCTGCTGGTGGAGTATTTTGCCAGGCAGCAAGCCCGGCAGAACGGTCTGGAACCGGTCGAAATCTCGGCTGAAGCGATGGAGTACCTCAGCCGGCTGCCCTATCCCGGCAACGTCAGGGAATTGAAGAACTTCGTCGAAAGGACCATCCTCGTCTCCCAACAACCGCACTTGACGGAGGTCGACTTCAAAAATCAGTACGTCGAAATTGCAGCCAAAACAGGGGTCCACGACACTTCGGTGCATTCGCTCGAAGAGATCGAGAAACAAATGATCCTGCGGGCACTGGAGCTCTACGGCGGCAACCTCTCGAAAGTGGCGACGGCCCTCGGGCTGAGCCGTCAGGCGGTCTACCGCCGTTTGGAAAAATACGCGATACGCCCACCCGAATAGGTTCGATCATGAAACTGAAAGGATATTTCTGGATATTAGCAGTCTCGGGAACCGGTGCGGCGGCCGCACTCGGGGTGCTTGCGTTGCCCGAAAAGCCGCTGCTGTTCTGGAGTGCAGAAGCCGGGGCCCTGATTATACTGCTGCTGTTCATCGGGCTGTACCGAAAACTCGTACGGCCTTATCAACTGCTTTTCAGCGGAATCGACCTGCTCAGGCAGCAGGATTTTGCGAGCCGCCTGCGCCCGATCCGCAACCGCGAAGCGAACCAGCTGATCGAAGTATTCAACCGGATGATCACACAACTCAAGCAGGAGCGTTCCGAAGTGCGCGAAAAGAACCATTTTCTCGACCTGTTGATCCAAGCCTCGCCGCAAGGTGTAATCATCCTCGATTTCGACGAACGGATTTCAGAGATCAATCCTGCGGGATTGAAATTATTGAAAATCGAGGATTTTTCACAGGTCAAAGGGCTTTCGCTGGCGGAAGCGCCCTGCGAATTGACCCGCGAGCTGGCCGGGTTGGAACTCTACGACGAGACGGTGATCCGGACAGCGGACCGCCGCGTCTACCGCTGCATCAAATCCTCGTTTATGGACCGCGGTTTCGTGCACCCTTTCCTGCTGGTCGAAGAGCTGACCCGGGAGGTAATGAAACTCGAGAAAGAGTCGTACGAACGGATCATCCGGATGATCGCCCACGAGGTCAACAACTCGGTAGGGGCGATCGGTTCTACGCTCTGCGCGGTATCGGATGCACTCCGGCAGGAAGAACGCCCCGAATGGGAAGAATTCCGTCCGGCCGTCGCGGCTTCCTACGACCGCTGCAATCACATGTCCCAGTTCATCAACAAACTGGCGGACATGGTCCGGATTCCGGAACCTATGCTGTCGGACGTCCGCCTCAACGAACTGCTCCGGTCAGTCGAAGCGATTGCCCGGATCGAATGCCAGAACCGCAACATCCGGCTCACCCTGGAGGCCGCCCCGCCGGAAACCGTGATCCGGGTGGACGGCATTCAGTTCGAACAGGTTTTGCTCAATATCATAAAGAATTCGTATGAAGCGATCGGCAACGGCGGCGAGATCAGGATCAGGATCTCTTCAGAACCGGTAGAGATCATCGTCGAAGACAACGGGCCCGGCATTCCGGAAGAGACCGGGCGCAAACTGTTCAGTCCGTTTTTCACGACAAAACCCGGCGGTCAGGGCATCGGGCTGATGTTTGTCCGCGAGGTGCTGAATAACCACGGCCTCACATTCCGGCTCGCTTCGGAACAGGGCTGGACCTCGTTCGTCATTTCATTCGCAGAGCCGGACCATCGCGACACCCGGCAGGTGGCCCGCAAAAAATTACCGGAAACTTCCATCGCCACCCCGAAACTATCCGACTGACCGTTTCGAAATCCGGCCAACCGCTTCGAAAGACACCGCAATCCCTGCATCAGCGTTTTGCTTGAGTTCCCCGGCCGGGTAAGCCGTCCGAACCTACAAACACTTTCACATATCCTTCACTTTCAAAAGAAGCACCCGCATATTGAATGCGGGCGTTTCGTGAATATCAGAGCACTGTATAATGGAAATACGCCGGTCAAACCCAAAGTACAAAACCCGGAAAGGCAATTATGTAACCGGTGACCGAAATGAACGGTGTTTATTCGAAAAACGGATCCGGATACCGGACCGTCCCGCTTATATTGCACAATGCTCCTTCGGTCAGTTCAATCGCCATGCAGCATTCGTCCGGGACATCAAAAGGTAGTTTAATCCCGAACTCCTTCAGCGGCCGGTAACCGAATTTCGGGTAAAAAGCCGGATGTCCCAACAGGATGACGGAACCGAAACCCATCTCCCGGGCCTTTTCATGGGCCGCACGAATCAACCGGCCGCCTATCCCGTTGCCCTGGTAAGCCGGCAGCACGGCAACGGGGGCCAGCGCCAGCGATCCGGCCTCTTCAGCGCAATCCGAAACGATTTTCACCTTTGTCAACAAGATGTGCCCCGCAAGGGTGCCCCCGGTTTCCGCGACCAAAGAGAGTTCGGGGACGAACGCGTCCGAATTCCGCAGCCTCTCCACCAAGAATTGCTCCCGATGGTCGCTATGTTCTTCACCCTCGAACGCCTGCCGGATCAGCCCGAATACCGCTTCGAAGTCTTGTGGCTCTTCCTGCCTGATAATGATACTCACAATCAATGATCGCCTAAAATTAAATCCCGCTGTCGGGCCGCTCCCGCACGCATCTCCCGGACAGCGGCACTCCCTGCCTTAACGCTCCCGGCGAATCTCCGGGGCAGCGAGCAAACCGGACGGAATGATGTGATACGCGTCGCGCCACAGGGCCGCACGACCTTTCAGACGCGCGTCATACCAATCGCGTTCACCCACAGGTTCGCCCGTCATGGTATTCGAAACATCCTCCCCGGCCCGGAACGTGACGGGACGCACTTCGGTAAATTCACCCCCTTTGTGATGGTGCGGCCCCAACAGATTACGCAATGTGTTGGTCAGCGTCAGGCATATCTTGTTGCTGCCGGGCCGCAACCACGGGGTCACATCGGCCTCCCACGGCGAGGCGAACAGCGGGGACAAATCGGTACCGTTGACATTGATCCCGATCACCGTCGCCTCGCATGCCGGGAAAGTCAGGAAGTACCTTGCAGCACTGTCGGTTCGTTCCAGATCGAACTCTTTCTCCAACGTCATGCTCCCGGCAAAGAAAGGATACCCCTGGAGGGTCATATCCCCTTCGACCTGTGTGGGTTCATCCGTAAGCACGAAACCGGTAAGGCGGTTCACCGGAGCGGTCCGTTGCAGGTAGGGACTGCGGTTGCGCCATGAATCGGCCAGCGGGGGAGCAACCTCTTTTCCCCGGACTGCAAAATCGCCGGTCAGATAGACGCTCTCTATTTCGGTACCGTACCGTTCATCGGCATCGTAGCTGCTGGGCACAGCGCTCCGGAAATCAAGGGCCAGCACAATCTCGTTATCTCCTTTTTTAAGCAGCGGCGTGATCTCTGCCGTCCGGAAAGCCCAATCCAGGTAAAATCCCGCCGGTTCACCGTCCGAAACATCTCCCGGGGTTTTCTTCGAGGTTGTTCCTGTGTTTTTCCCGGGAGTTTCCTCACCCTGACCGAAACGAAGCTCCCGACCGTTGACCCGGATGGAAGCGTACATTTCGGGCTGCTCCAGCACCAGCGAACAGTTCCGGGGCAATGCCTCGGCGCGGAACGGGTACCGGACCAGCAACGGGCCGTTATAGGGCTGGCTTTGCGCCGCCCGGTCGGAAAAGGCGAGCACCGGTTCCGAAACGCTCCAGGTACGGCCGCCGTCCTTGGAAAACTGTGCATAGTCGAGTGTCAGGGCATTGGGGCTGAGCCGGTTCTGCCGCCACGGACCGCCGAGCGTCGCGACCGTACGCCGCTCGCCCGGCAAACGGTAATCGGCCGCACAACGGGCCGTCTCGGCCGAGCGGCCGGTAGAGACAATCCAGGTCTGGGCCGGTGCAAACCGCAGCCGGAAAGTACCCGTCGAATCGGCCGTAAGCCGCAGGCATTCGCCGTTAACCGGATTCCAAAGCACCGCGCGGGTATCCGGTTCTTCGAAACACAGGGCGGCGGTTACCTCGTTTTTCCGCGAGAAATTCGAAAGCTGCAGGGTCATTCCGTTCCGTACCCGGCGCAAATGGGTCCAGACCGAATCGCAACCCGCCCCTTCGAGCCGGAACGGCGGGGGCAACTTTTCCGCGAGCAAATCCCCCAATCCCTCCACCGGCACACGAACCGAGTTGGACGCGAGACGAACGAGCTGTTCGGGAGCAGGTTCGCCGTCGACGAAACGGGGATAATCGCCGCAAACGACGACCGTTCCTCCGGCTTCCGCAAATTCGACCAACTTATCGAGCGTGCTGCGGCGGATCGTCGTCAGTTCCGGAAACACCACCCCGCGGTAGGCCATCTCCCCGATCACGAAGCGATCCGCATCGGTACGACCCGTCTCGGAGATAATCTGTTCGTCGCCGAAATCGAAATTCCGGTGCGAACGCATCAACCCGGCCAATACCGGCTCCTGCACGCCGGTGGGTGTAATCAGGCTGGTCTGGGTCTCCAGGTAGGCCGACTCCTGCGGATGGATCACGCATATATCGGGCTCGTTCACTCCGGCCGTCGCGAAATAACAGAGCCGGGCGGAAAAGTCCTCGAATAAGCCGTTGTACGGCCAGTAAGGCTGCTGATGGCTGATCGCGGGCGGATAATCGCGCTTGCGTTCCCCTTTGAGGCTGTACTGATAGAGGTGCGGACACATAAAGTTGATCCCCATAATGGTATTCCACGAGGTGATCCACATGCGGTCTTCGAACGAGAGGTTATGGCCTCCGATACCGAATAATTCGCACAACCGGCGCTGCCGTCCGTATTGGTTGGCCACCGAAGTCACTCCTTTGGCACTGTAAATCGTATTGAGCCTGAGCGCCAGCGCATCGAGCCCCGGCTGTTGCATATGGCGCAGCTGCTGCATCAGGTTTCCGGTATTGGCCATCGTCAGGCCGGGAGTGTCCTCCCCGTTGTAGTGTCCGGTCCATATCCAGCCGTTTCCGGCGCAGTAGTCGCCGATCGGCTTGCTGAAAGCCTGCTCGAGGGCATAGGCTACCGTCCGGTAATAGTCGAGCCTGATCCTGCGCCACTCCCCTACCGTATCGAACAGCGCCGGAATAACCGGCTGAAGCTCATAGCCGCACCGCGCCCGGAAAAGCGAATCCAGCACGGGGGAATAGCTCACGGCTCCCTGATGGGCCATTTCGGGACGGACGATCACATTGGGCTCGTCGGTAAACATGCCCCGAACGCGGGGGTGTCCCCCGAACCGCTCTACATAAGGAGTATAGCTGCTCTCGATGAAAGCCCGTACGGTCCCCGGATTCATCAGGTCGACCCAGCAGGTGCCGTTATAACGCGGCTGCCCCATCGGGTTGACCCGGCAAACATAGAGGTAATGATCGTCACGGAGCAGAACCGAATCCGGCGCCTCAACGGGCGTTCCGAGCGGCAACCGGATCAGGCAGCGGGCCCGGAAATCGGGGTTCTGCCGCGGAACGATGCCGCCGGCAAAGCCGCTGGGCCATTTGTCCTCGTCGTAATACCACACGTCCATATCCAAAGCCTGCAATGCCTGCGTGCCGATTTGCATCATCCGGAACCACTCCTCGCCGAGATAAGGGGTCAGCAGGCCGATCCGGCTGTGCAGAAACGCACCGCCGTAACCCGCCTGTTTCATCAGAGAGATCTGGCGAACCAGCTCGGCGCTGTCGAGGCGGTCGTTGAGCGAATAGAACGGCACAGCCCGGAACGTGTTATCGGGATGCTCGAACAACTGCTGTTCGAAAGAGGCATAAACAGTACCGGACTGTACTTTAGGCGTATTGCAGGAGCTGTAAGTCGCAGCGGCGGCTATCGCGCAGGACAGGGCTACGAAACGGAAAAAACGTCTGTTTGTCATGGTTATGTAGTTAACGGCAATTTTTCATTTTTGGCCGGGTGTATCCGGTGCGGAACCGGTGAAATGTCCCGTAAAAACGGATTTATCCAAATGTAAGGAAAAAATGAGCCCGGCACACCCCCGGCATACAAAAACCGTCCGCGTTTCACAACGGTTTTTCATAAGCCCGGCGGCTTCCGTGCGCATAGAAAATCTCACCACAGTAGGTAAAGCCGAGCGCGCTGAGAAGCGACCGCATGTAGCGGTTATCGAAATTGGTATCGACCCGGAAACTGTGCAGCCCCACATTACGGGCGAATGTTTCGACTTCCCGCATAAACCGGGTGGCGAGTCCGCAACGCCTCATCTCCTGCGCCACCGCAAGACGGTGCACCACCACATAAGGCGGCTGACACAACCATTCCCCTTCAATCGAGCCGTAAGCCGGTTCGCCGCCGAACAGCACGGCGCCATAGGCGACCGGAACGTTTCCCGCAGCCAATACATACCCGCAACTGTCCGCAATATCCCGCCGGATATCGTCCAAAGCGGGATACCCGTCCTGCCACTGGCGGCTGCCCAACAGGCGCATTTGCTCCTTGGCCTGCAGGATAATCCGCCAAACAGGGTCGATATCCGTTACCGCCGCTTTGCGGAAAAAAACCTGTGCGCTCCGATCCATTTCTTCCGATGATTATCCGGCCTGCTTCCATCCGCCACACAAAATTCCATCGATCACCTGAAATCTCGGGCCTGCCTGCCGGAAAGTATACCGGCACCAAAAATAGTCATTTCCCGCCCTTTCCACGAAAAATATTGTTTTGTCTGCATGTTACCGATAAGTAACATAATTTTGTAACCATATGGTAACACGATGGACCGTTATGGAAAAAGAGCATGTCAAAAACCGGCAGGCAACCGAACAGCTGCTGTTGGAAGCCGTGAACAGGCTGGTGGAACAGGATGGATTCGAAGGGTTAGGAATCAACGCCGTAGCCGCACAGGCCGGAGTTTCCAAAATGCTTATTTACCGTTACTTCGGATCCCTGAACGGCTTGATCGCCGCCTATATCCGGCAATACGATTTCTGGATCAACGTCCGCCCGGAGCTACCGGGGCGCGAACGGCTGGGGGATTTTATCAAGGAGCTGTTCCGGCAGCAAATCGCCGCGCTACGGAACAACTATACCCTGCGGCGCCTTTGCCGTTGGGAACTCTCGACCGACAACGAACCGGTGGAAGAGTTGCGTAAAAGCCGTGAAAGCAAAGGGCTGTGGCTGATCGACACGGTAGGCAAGCTCTCCGGGCAGCCGCAAAAAGAAATCGCAGCGATCGCCACCCTGATCAACGCCTCGATCAGCTACCTGGCCCTGCTCGAAGAGAATTGCCTGGTCTACAACGGCATCCGCCTCGATGAAGAGGCGGGATGGAAACAACTCGAAGCAGGAATCGATCTGCTCGTAGACCTCTGGACCGCCGCACCTAAAAACATCCAAAACAATGAATAGCATGATCGGTATCGGAATTTGTCTGTTAGCCGCGCTGTGCACCTCTTGTCGGCAGGAGCTGATCGAGTACGGACAGGGCGACTTGCGCATCTCCATCGAAAAGGGGGATGCATACCTGCACGATTTCCCGCTGTTTCTCGGCATTTCGAAGAAAAATGCCCCGCAAATGGCCGTGTGGACCGAAGATATGCAGGGAAACTTCCTCTCGACTATTTATGTAACACGCAAAATCGCCACGCAATCCTGGACGGCATCGGGCGGTAACCGCCGCAAAGAGGCGCTTCCCTGCTGGTGCCACGTCCGCGGCGTACGGTACGACGACGGACTCTACCTGCCGACCAAAGCCGAACCGCTGACCGACGGAGTCAGCGGAGCCACGCCCCGGGAGGATTTCGACGTGAAAATAACCCCGAAAGAGGGACTGAAACGGTTTGTGGTCAAGATCGAAATCAACCATTCGACCGATTTCAACGAGTTTTATCCCGCATCGGCCCGCGAAGGCGATACCAACTACTCGGGCGGCAAAATGGGCAGCGGCCAGCCCGCAGTCGTCTATGCCGCTACGGTCGATCTCTCTTCGGGACAACACGAATTCCCGGCGGTACTCATCGGGCACAGCAGCCCCGACGGAAGCGACGGGTCTGTCGATCCGGACCTCTCGACGCTCACCTCGGCATTACACATCGTCAAGGGGATCGTCATCCGCACCCGGCCATGAAAAAGCTGCTGCACCTACTCCTCTGTGCCGGGCTGAGCTGCTATCCCGCAGGCTCATCGGAACAATCCGGCACATCGTCCGGACAGGCTGCCTGCCCGCACTTCTCATGGGAAACGACCCTGGGCACCGCCGTTGCACTCGACCGTCCCGCAAGCACTCCGCTGCTGTGGCAGGTATCCGGCTACTACAACCTCAGCCGCCGCTGGGCCGTCGGCGCCGGAACCGGGATCTCCGTCTATGAAAAAGCACTGCTGCCACTGTCTGGAAGCCTGAGATTCCGGATGACCCGCCCCCGCAAAATTACGCCTTACCTGAACTGCGGAGCCGGCTATTCGTTTGCTCTGGCGAGCTGCACGAACGGCGGAATGTTGCTGAATCCGGCCATCGGCGCCGAAATCGCGCTGCGGGGAAAACTGCAGCTATTACTGAATGCAGGTTACGAATTCCAGGAATTGGAACGGCTCAAAGGGTATTCGGACGACCATTTTTCCGTCGAATTCCGGGAACGACTGAACCACCATTCGATCGTCCTACGGGCTGGCGTGCTGTTCTGAAAGAAGGATTTCTAACATTTTTTGCCCCGAAATGCATCGATAATCGGAACGAATCATTATCTTTGCAACCTGATCGAAGGAGAGATGCCGGAGTGGTCGATCGGGCCGCACTCGAAATGCGGTGTACGGGCAACTGTACCTAGGGTTCGAATCCCTATCTCTCCGCCACGTTGAAAGCCAAGAGGCGACAACGACAGGTCAAATCCTGCAGGATCAAATACTTGCAGGATTTTTTCTTTTTTGGGGTATCGTCAAAACCAGCGCGGAAAAGGCTCTAAAACAGGTAGCAGAGTATCCAAATCGTTACCTGAAGACCTTACACCCGATCAGGTAACGATTTGTCCGGAATTGTCTTATTTACAGCCGAATATGGCTAAGAGAATCTATCGAGACAAAAAACGGAGTCAGTAATTTTGTAAACAAATCAGTTACCTATGAAAAGCACATTCAAAATTTTCTTTTACCTGAAGAAGACTACTCCCCGTACAAATGGCTGCGTGCCCATTATGGGACGTATTACCATCGACGGCAAGTTCGTCCAGTTTTCGACTAAGTTGGAGATTTCTCCGGCGCTGTGGAACCAGCGAACCCAACGGGCGAATATCGCCAAAGGCAGCTCTGCCGAAGCCACGGATATCAACGAACGGCTCACCTACATCACTTCCCGGATGCTGGAACTCTACCGGGAACTACAGGAGCAGGATCTTTACGTCACCGCCGAAAAGGTAAAGAATGCTTTTATGGGCCATACGATCCGTGAGCATACTCTGCTCTCGTTGTTCCGGCAACACCTCGACAACCTCGAAAAAGTCAAGGGCGTAACCATCAGTCCAGCTACCGTGCAAAAGTATGACCGGGCCTATCGCCATTTGGCTGAGTTCCTCAAAGCCGAATACCGCGTTTCGGATATAGCCTTGTGTGAAATCAACCATATGTTCATCACCGATTGGGAGCGTTACCTGCGCACGAAGTGTAATTGCGGGGCCAATACCACGGCCAAGTTCATGCAGAGTTTCCGGATGATCGTCCTGATGGCCCGCAACAACGGGTGGCTTATAGGCGATCCTTTCGCCAACTATAAAATCAAGCTCGAAAAGGTGGACCGAGGCTATCTTACCAAGGAGGAGATACGACGTATAGCAGAAAAAGAGTTTGTTTGCAAACGGCTCGAACAGGTTCGGGACATTTTCCTCTTTTCCTGCTTCACGGGTCTTGCGTATATCGATGTCAAAGCCCTGACCGAAGACGATATCCGGCCGGGGTTCGACGACCGGTTGTGGATCATGACCAAACGGGTCAAAACAAATACCGACGTGCGCGTGCCACTCTTGGACTTTCCGCTATCGATTCTGCAAAAGTACAAAGGCAAGCAAGCCTTTAAGCGCGTTCTTCCGGTCTTGAGCAACCAGAAGATGAACGCCTATCTGAAAGAGATCGCCGACGTGTGCGGCATACAGAAGAACTTGACTTTCCACCTGGCAAGGCATACCTTCGCTACCACCATTACTCTCTCTAACGGCGTTCCCATCGAGACGGTCAGCAAGATGCTCGGTCATACGAATATCGAAACTACGCAGATCTATGCCCGTGTCGTCAACGAGAAGATGAGCCACGATATGAATAACTTGGCCACTAAGTTAGGGAATATGCAGGTAGCAAGGGGATAAATACTTTTCTTTTTTACGACATGATTTTAATGATATCGAATTCGACGCGATTCCCTTCTTGCATAGAAACCCCGTCATGGTATCTTTCCATAAGAGAATTGAACGATCGTATTGTTCGCCGAAGGATAGGATAGGCCCTTACCGTGAATGGGATTATGAAATTGCGTATCTTCGTAAGATTAAGAGTACGACAAATAAAAGGACAAAAGAATTATGGATACTAAACACGCCATCAAATTATTCGAAGACAAGAAAGTACGTTCGGTCTGGGACGCCGAAGTTGAGAAATGGTCTATCTTGATCGTCGATGTAGTCGAAGTGCTGACAGGAAGTGTGGACGCAACAGCCTATTGGCGTAAACTCAAACAACGGCTCAAAGCCGAAGGGAACGAAACCGTGACAAATTGTCACGGTTTGAAAATGCAAGCCGCTGACGAGAAAATGCGCATGACCGATGTAGCTGACGTAGAGCAGCTTTCCCGAATAGTTTAGTCCATAATAAAATAAATCTTTGTTTCAATTTATTTGCCTATATTTGTAATATGGATAAGATTGGCCAAATAGAAATCCGAGTTTCCGGCAGTGAGGGCAATAACCCTTTATCTCCTGATAATTACGATATTAGGGAGATACGAGCCATGTTGGATAATATCGAGGACATTCTATATCCCGGCAATAAAAAGAATAGGCCCGATATAAGCTACCAGATAGAGGAAGGTTCCGTACGTAATATTTTCAAAACGAGCATGCAGGCGGTGGTCACCTTTACCGCAGTGGCTGGAATGATAAATAAATCCGGTTCTATCGACGGCTTGGAACTTCCGACTGCTAAAGCCATAGAAGGCATACAGAATATAGCCCGGAATAAAAACTATTCTTTTGAGATAAAGACCTCCGTCTCCGATAATGTCGTGTTGAATATCACTCCACAGACGACATATGAAAGATCGGCGAACCTATGGGTCGATGCAGAGTTTTATTTTTACGGTACCTTGACAAATGCGGGCGGTAAAGGCAAAGCGAATATTCATCTTGACACGAAGGAGGTTGGCTCCATTATTATTGAAACGGACAAACAATTTTTGAAAGAGGAACCAGAGAATTTGCTTTACAAAGATTATGGAGTGAGAGTAATCGGCAAACAAAATTTGGAAACCGGAGAAATCGACAAGTCTGCTCTTAAGTTGATACAACTCATTGATTATAGTCCGAAATATGATGAACAATACCTTAACGGACTGATTGCTAAAGCCAGTCCGAAATTCAAAGGTATCGATCCGGATAAATGGTTGAACGAAATCAGAGGAGGATACGACTATGATTAGCGTTCTGTTGGACACTTCGTTCTTTATCCGATTGCTTAATTCGGAAGATCCCTTGCATGAAAACGCAAAAGGGTACTATAAGTATTTTTTGGAAGAAGAAATCAAAATGAAGATTTCTACGATTTCCATAGCCGAATATTGCGTGAAGGGTGATATTACTGATTTGCCACTTAAAAATCTGATGATACTGCCATTCAATTACGATCACGGACAAAAGGCGGGAGCGTTCGCAAAAACGATATATGAGATCCGGAATAAAGAAAAACTCGTGATTACCCCAAGGATACTTATCCCGAACGACACAAAACTCTTTGCCCAAGCCGATGTAGAAAGTTCCATCGACGCCTATGTTTCGTCGGATGCGGAATCTGCAAAAATATACGCTATTTTAAGAAATCATTGCGGAGCAAAATTCGAATTCATAGACTTGAACATTACTGTCGAACAACGATTCGGACGGCTATTCTAAGATCGACTTCTGTATTTTAACAAGAAAAAAGCAATGCGGTGTAGCACATTGTTCTTGATTATCGAATCGATGTGTGACCTCATTTTTGCATCATCCACATCTCTCCTCCGCAGGAAATGCAGACCAAGCCGTTTCCCATATCGGTTTCCCGGTTATTATGCACACATACCTTTTTGAGAGACTATCCGAAATACCCGACCATACTTATACCATATTTCTCAAATTTATGCCCTTATCGTCGATGAGAAGATGAACAACGACATGAATGAACTGGACGTCACCAATTTGTATTGGGGTAAACTTTTCTCGGAATATATAATCAACGTTCCTTCTTAATTGCTTTAGCATGCTTTAGTTTAGTAAAATTACTAATAAAACCATTGATTTTCAAACCATATAATATTTTCATATTGGACTACTTATTTCCCGAAATTGAACAGCAAAACGAAAGAGCACTTGTGGTCATAGGCAATGGTTTTGACCTTGCAAGTAGAATCGATTCCGGCTACCATCATTTCAAACGATGGTTAGAACAAAACAATCGGCATCGACTTATTGGCTTGATGGATACATTTTTCAGCAATCAACGTGATGTATGGGGAGACATTGAGAAAGCCCTTGGAGAATACGACGAAGACAGTATTCTTGAATATTGCAAGCCTGATGAAAATTTTGATTATGAACACCCCACACGTTCAATGGCAGCTATTGAAGATTCTCCTGACTGGATATTTGAACCGGTGTTGGATGAATTTATAGAAGCTTTCAATGATTGGGTCAATAATATCAATATCACGAATGCGGAGAAAATCTGTGAATTGCCTATTGGAGGCAAATTCCTTACGTTCAACTACACGGAGACCCTGGAAAAGCGATATGGGATTCCGGAGTCTGATATTTTACATATCCATGGATCTCGGCTTTCCAATAAAAAATACATTATCGGGCATGACAACCTACGGAATCCCGATGATGCTTATAATGATGAAAATCAAATGCCATTTATTCAAGATACATGGTGTAAAATTATTGATTGGATGAATAGGCTGGTAAAAGATTCTGCCTCTATTATCAGTAAGAATCAAGATTTCTTTAATAGTCTGTCAGACATTGAACAGGTCATTGTTTATGGTCATTCATTCTATGAGGTGGATTGGCCGTATATGGAAGAGGTTGTGAAACAAATCGGAAGCGACAAACCTTGGGCAATATCATACCATAAACCGAAAGACTTGACGCAAATAGATTCTTTTATACGAAAGGTCGGATTGAAGAATCCCAAGAAATTTGCTTGGTAGGCTTAACCTACATATATCTTTAAGACTGTCAGCAGAAAGGCTATTGTTTCAAGAACAATAACCTTTCTTGTTTTTTATGACATAGCAGCATCCCCCCCTTTGCTGTAATCTGCCAATAACTATTTTCTCGAAACCGACTCGTTCAATAAGCCCCCTTTCCTTTCAGAACGACATGACAAGCGTATATTCCAAAATGTCTGCACGTTACATTCCAGAATAATATACTTCCAGTTTATTGATGTTTACAGGAAGTACCGCAAGTAACCTTGACAATCTTTCATATGTCGCTGTCCGGGCAAGAAAATCAACGGCATGACTGCAGTCGAGTATTTCCGTACAAAACTACCACTGTTTGCATTATCTTACCAATTTGTGCGTGGAAATATTCCCCGTTTTTATATTACAGGCCGAATCCGCGTTTCACTGTCGATCATGGTTTATACTTTTTCCAAAAACGCTCGGCTTTATCAAATCCGATTCACTGCCTTTTATCATCGATACCCCGTCCGGCCAATTCCTGTTTTGCCATGGCGACAGGATCGCTCCGGCCTTTGGTCATATCGATCAGCAGGGAAAGGTGCGTGAGGCTGAATACATAATCGGAATTCAGCTTATCGGGCAGTTCTTCTTTCTCTTTTCTCGTAGTCCGGCGATTAGTGCCCGGCAGACTGATCATCCCCGCCCGGTTGCGGTTCCCAAGGCAGAGGTTCGACCGTATCGTCTGCTTGAGGACAGCGGTTGATTTCCTCGTCAATATCTTCCCACAGCGTGCATCCGCTCATCATAATGCCTGAGAGTGCCGCCAGTACCAGCAAAAATATCTTTCCTTTCATGCGACTATCGTGATTTAATCAGTTCGTTCAGCTCGGGATCGAGCCCTGCCCGGTATTCCAGATTCGGGTCGAGAGCGCATGCCCGGGCGAAGGCTTCGAGGGCCTCGTCGCGCCGCCCCAGCCGGGCCAGCGCGATGGCCCGCAGGTAAAGCGTGCGGTCGTCTTCAAAAAGTCCGCACAACACACCGAGCGCCCGTTCGTCCTCGCCCAGCGAGAGCAGAGCGATGGCCGTATTACGGTCGGCGTAAGGACGCAATATGCCAAGTGCCGCGCGGTAGTTGCGCTCCTCGAGCAGCCGGCGGCCCCGCAGGTAAAGGGTATCGATTTCCGTCGTGTGAACCGTATCTTTGGTCATACCTACCCTTTGCAGGTAGTAACGCAGCTCCACGGCCCGCAGTTTCGGATATATTTCTTCGCGTATCCGGGCGTAATCTTCCCCGTACCGCTCGCGTATCAGCCGCTCCCGCCGGTCGGGATTCCGCTCCCGATCGATCAGCTCAAGGATCCGCTCCCTGTTTCGGATCAGGCTGTCGCTGCGCACCATCTCCCGAAGTCGCGTCCAGTCCTCTCCGGCGGAACGTACCGCTACCAGCGTGTCGAGCCCTGCATCGGGGAAGCGTGCCGAGAGGTAGCCGCACAGCGTCTGCGCCCGCCTGCGGGATAACTCACGGTTCATGGCCGCACCGCCCTCCGGGGAGGCAAAAGCCGTGACCGAAATGCTGTCTACCGTGAACTCCTGCTGACGGAAGAGTCGCTCCAGCACCACGCCCGTTTTCATCAGTTGGGCGGTGTTGCCCGATAGCGTATCGACGATCGCAGCGCTACCCACGGGAAAGGCGAGTAGAACCCGGTCGTCGAGACGGACCCGGCGTTCGATGATACGCGTCAGATAGCGCGTGGTCGTATCCACGAAGTTGAGCATCGAGGAGATCGTATAGCTGAGCGTATCGGATGGCGGCAGGAGATAAAGGCTGCCGTCGAGTCCCTCGACGCGCCCTTCGAGCGTTACGCTCAGACGCTTACCCGCATCGGCCGTGGGCGCGGTCTGCGTGTAGTAGTAGGATATGTCGCTGCGCGAAGCCCGTACCGAGTCGCAGCGTACGTCCTGCGGGTACGGGAAGCGCACGAAGCGGTCGAAGGCTTCCTGTGCTCGGAGACTGTCGGGACGATATAGGTCTACGTAGCGCCTGTACTGCCAATAGTCGCGCTCCTGCACCTTGTCGAAGAGCGCGCCCCGGATGGAAATATCCTCCAGCGGCGTCCGCTCGCCCCGATTGTGCAGCACGGGCGTAACGACGATATTGCGGCAGGAGCCTTGCAGCATCTTGGGAAGCGTAACGACGAAGTCGATATCGACCTTGCCCATCCGCTCGGGCAGGCTCCGGGTACGGGCCGTGACGACCACCTCGTCGATTTCCATCATCATCGCCTGCTCGCCGTTTTCCAGTGTGACGGCCGGTACGAAGAACTCGGTCGGTCGTCCGTCGGCATGTCTGATCTCGATGTACTGCGGCGGAGCTTGCTCGCGCCGGGCTTCATGGCGCATGACTTTCGGAGTATGAGCGAGCGCCGCCCCGGCATGACGCTTCTGCAGGGAACCGGTTACAGAGCAACCGCACACAAGCAAGCCGAGGATCGGTATCGACAGATAGTTTTTCATAACGGTTCGCATATTAGTCGGCATTGAGCTGAAAAACTATGCTTCCGTAAGAAGAAGGGGTTATCGTGCCCGGTCGACAGGAGACGCTTTCATAGGCATAGCCGGGATCGGCGGGCATGTTGTCGCTGATATAGTAAGTAGGGGTACCCATCGGCCAAGGCAGGCGCACGGTGTTCGAGACGGTGCTCCCGGCAGGGATCGTCACGCTTTGCGTTACAGGATAGGTTTTCAACCCACCTTGATAACCGGTATAACGTCCCGTGCAGAGCACTTCGACCGTTACGGTGACGGCGGTCGGCATGGCCCGGTCGGAGGTTACCTTCAGGTCGATATAAGGCATCATGGTATAAAGGCTGTCCATGGGATACTCCCGTACCGTCTCCACGTTCAGTTTCGGATGCAACACGACGATGTCGGGCGAGACGCTCGCCGTGCGGGTCACGCTGCGGCTCTCGCCCCAGTCGTCGGTCACGGTGGCCGTAAGAGCGGCATCGCCTCCGAAGGCGTTCGCGGCGGCGAACTCCACGTTGTGCGTCCCAGCGGCGACGGTAAAGTCCGCCGCTGCGCCCGGCGCGATCTGTCGGCCCTGAAAGTAGAACGAACCGACAGAGGATGCCGTGGCGGTCGAGAGCCTGAGACGGAACGTTCCGGCGTAGTTCTCCTCCGATACGGTGACCGGGAACGTGCTGCGGGAACCGGCCGTTACGCCGTCCGGCGCCGTCATCGAGAGCTTCAATTCGCCTTTGGGCTTGATATAGGTCGAGAGGCTGCGGCTTACCTGCCGTCCTTCGGCGTCCGAGACCGTCAGCGTGAGGGCCACCTGCTGCCCGTAGGCCGAGGGCTCGAAGATAAGCGTCCGGGTGCATCCTCCGGCGGGGAGCACGGCTGGCACGGAGGTGATATCCGTTCCGTCGAGCAGCACGCGCCCCTGTCCTTGGGCCAGCGCACAGCGCAGCGTGAAGCTGTTGCCCGTCTGGTTCTCGGCCGTGAAGGTCAGCGGAACGGATACCTTATCCAGCGGCAGATACGAGACTGCGGGCGTACCCAGCGCGAGCGAGAACCGAGCTACGCGCAGGTCCGTAGGCTCCGAGCCGCTGAGGGTAATGTTCAGGTGTTGAAGCGTGTTGCGCTCCACATTGAAGTCCGTAGTGTTGTTCGCTCCCAAGTAAACGCTGTACGTCACGGGACGGTCGTTATGCCGTGCTTTGATGCGCAGCCAGCTCGCGCCCGAAGGGGCGTGGGCCTTGTCCTTCTGCCGCTCGGAAGTGATCGAGGTGTTCGTCCCTGCCATATTCTCGGGCAGGTAGTAGGTCCGGGAGAACGACGTCCCGGAGATGCTCTGTGCCGGATAATCCGCAAGCCCCGCCGGATCGCTCGTGCGGTTGTCCGCAAAATAGAGGCAGCGGTTAGGGACCGAGAGCAACTGCACGCTTTCCATCATAAGGGCGCCTTGCAGTGCCGGGGTTACGGACAGCGAGAGCGAGAGTTTCGAGGCGAGGCGTTCCATACGCAGGGTGACGGACGTAGCTCCTGCGACCTGCGTCTCCGCCCGGGCGGCCATCGGCAGCACGGCCCCGTCGCCCGGCTCTCCGGAGAAGGAGGCGGCGAGGGTTTGAAGGGCCGCTTCGCCCATATCGCCCAGGTCCCGCCCGGCATTGGCCACGGCATAGAAATGATAGTTGTCCGGGATCAGCGTAAGCGTGGCGGCTGTTTTTCCGTCCGGAATATATAAGTGTACGTCGCGGCCGATTCCGGTGCCGCAGGCCCAGAGGTTGATGTCGCGGATAGAGTTCTCATCGGCGGCGCGGGTAGCCGTCGGCTGCATATCCTCCGGCTCGAAGCGAAGAGTAACGGGACAGGATCCGTCCTCAGTCGGGCGTGCCGCACCGTATTCCGCCTCCGGACCTTCGGCGCAGCCTGCGAGCGCCCGCAGCGCCAGCAGAAAGAGCGGCAGCAGGGTGATCATATTTCGTATGTGCATGTCGAAACTGTTTTACGGGGTTAAAACAAATAGGTGAAACCTACGGTACATTTCGAAGGCCCCAGCACCAAACGCCGAGAGCGATAGATATACTCGTCCCGGTCGTCCGGCACGTAGTGGTCACGCCGGGTGTTTTTCATGTAGTAGAGCCCCAGCCCGGCCTCCACGCTGAGGTTCCAGCGTGTGGAGAGCAACCAACTGTAACCGTACGAGACGCCCAGACCCGTGAGCCACCCCTTGCGGTGGAACCGGCGGCCGCCTATATCGTACTTGGCCGCGGCCAGGTGCGTGCCCAGAAAGTGGCCCGCGTACTCCTCGAAGAACCAGTAGCGTACCCCCGGCTGGATGGCCCAAAGGCGCATTTGCACCTTGTCGGCTTTGACGGGATTCCACATCAGGGGCACGTCGACGGACCAGTGCGGAGCGAAGGCCGCCTCGAAAGAGGCGTTGACCGTACCGGTCATAAGCATGGGTACGTTCACTCCTACGCCGAAGTATTGCGCCGAGGCACGCTGCGGGCAGAGCGCGAACAGGCAGAGGCCCGAAAGCAGGAGCCAAAGTCTTTTCTTCATAACGGATGAATTGACAGATCAGGAGAAAGACCCGCCGGAGAGCATCGATCCCCGGCGGATCCGTGAATTACTGCCCCAGATCGATCGTCTGTGTTACCGGGGTTTCCCAATCGGCCACGGTGATCGTGGCGCTCACGTCCTGTCCGGTCAGTCCGGCCAGCGATACCGCTACACGGTAGTAACCGTTACGCAGGATCGTACCGTTATCGGATGTACCCTTGAGCTCCACTTCATAGGTAACCGGTGTCTGGTCGCCGGTAGTGGAGAAATCGCCGTCCTTGTCGTAGATGGCCTCGAGAGTCAGCAGCACCCGGCTGCCGGCAGCTAAGGTGCCGTTCTCGAAGAGATAGAAAAGCGAGTTATACTTCCCGGCATCCTCTTTCGGAGTTTGCGTGTGAGTGAAGGTCATTGCGCCGGACGCAATGGTCCCGCCGAAATACGGAGTCTGGGATGCCGCACGGGAGATTTTAGCGGAATTGACCTTTATCTTGCCGGGATATTTGGAGGCAAAGTCGGCCGAGAGGGAGGATTGGATGGCGATCTTGGCCACGTCGCGTTTCAGCGTGATGGCTACGTCGGTAGCCTGTCCCGCGGCGGCAACAGTCTTGGTCGCGGTGCCGCTCATCAGGAAACCGCCGGAACGCTTGGCGGCGGCGGACACCTCGGCGAAGGTACCGTTGTAGAGGGCGGCGGAAGTTTCCTTGAGCGCCAGCAGAGCCGCTTTGTCAGCGATATCGCCTACCGTAGTATTGGCGATGGCGTAGAACTCGACACTCTTGCCGGCCACGCTTTTGGGAAGGGCGAAAGTGGCTTTCTTGGCCGAGACTTCCGCGGGAGTGAAGTTACGCCTTACGATCAAGCTGCCGTCCGTGTCGAAGCAGAACAGAGAGATCGACGACAGCGATTTCTCTCATACTTCAGTGGTGGCCGAGGCGTCGAAGAAAGCGCGGGTCTGGGCCGAATTTTCCTCGGCAATGAACGAGACGCTCACGTCGTTGTTTCCGGCAACGGGCGTCGGAATTTCCTGCTGTTCCTTGGCGCATGAGGCAAGGGCCAGCAAAGCAGTCAGCGAATAAAGAATCTTTTTCATGATAAAGAATGGATTATTATGCTGCATGGCAGCGGTGAACGATTACGGAGCAAAAATATGCGTTAAAACAATACGATTCCCGGTTTCGGAAGATGCCGAGTCCGAAGTACCGTTTATTTTTTTTGCAACCTCGACTCTATTATATCTCTCATATACAACAATATAATATCCGACGGCATCAAAAAAAACGATATTCCGAAGGTGAAAGCAGGCCATTGAGGGCACCCGTCCGAAGGGTTATCCCCGAGTTGTTCTGAAGCTTGGCGTCGCATCTTACTATTGTCCCGTTTTTTCTTTGAATTCCAATGCGAGGGCGTACTCCTCGTCCAACGACAGGGCCGCCAGGTAGGGTTTACCGCTCTTGCGGCTGACGAACTTCAGGTAAGGGGTTTTTCCGCCGCCAAGAATTGTCAGCAGCTCCTCATCTGTGAGGGTCCTTCCGTTGATGTTGCGAAACAGAAGCAACGCGCAGTCCGGATCGCTGCACTTGGCCGCCTTGGGATAGAGCCGCACCTGCCCCTCATGGCACTTGGGACAGGGACAACTGACGTACTCCGGACGGGTTATCTGTACAGCCAATAATTCGGATACGATCTGTCGGGTGTAGATATCGATGCTGCTGGTGAAGGTCACGGGACGGATCTCCCCGGAGGCGATCTTACCCAGCGCCAACTCCCACATACCTGTCATCTCCACGTCGGCGATCCGCATCCGACGGACGATATCGTACACCTCCAGTCCTTTGGCCGTCGGCACGAGGGACTTGCCCTGACGCTCCACATAGCGGCGGGCGATCAGCAGCTCGATGATCCCGGCACGGGTGGCCGGCGTACCGAGCCCGGAGGCTTTCATTGCCTCGCGCTGCGCCTCGTCCGCCAATTCCCGTCCGGCACTCTCCATCGCCGCCAATAGCGAGGCTTCGGTATGGAGCGGAGCGGGCTTGGTCTTTTTCTCCAAGATGCGAAGGTCCGCTACTGGAACCTGTTCCCCAAGAGCCAGCTCCGGCAGCGGGGACTCGTCCTCAGCTTCGGGCTGTGTCGCCGACCCCAGCACGGCCCTTCAGCCTGCCGTTCGGACCGCAATGCCTTTTCCCTGAAAAGGCACGCCTCCGCAGATAAGCGAAACGGTCGTAACGGCCTTGATGCACTTGCCGGAAAACGCCTCGCACATACGTGCCCCGATCAGCTCGTAGATGGCCTGTTCATCTTCCGGCAAAGCCCCCGGTACGTTCTCCGTGATCACGAGAGCATGATGGTCCGTGAGTTTAGTATCATCCACCGAGTGTGTATTCAGAGCGCTGTCTTTTAGGGCAAGGGCGCAGGCGCCCAACACGGGATGCGTTTCGAGCAGGGCAAGCAGTGAGGGAATCTGCTCGAACAGGTCGCTGCCGATATAACGGCATCCGGTACGGGGATAAGAGATCAATTGTTTCTCATACAGACTTTGAGCTAACGAGAGCGTTTTGTCGGCCGAGAATCCCAGCCGGACATTGGCATCCCGCTGCAGAGTGGTCAGGTCATACAGCAGGGGCGCCTCCTGAGCGATCTCTTTGCACAGAACATCGAGCACAATGGCGCGATCCGCTTTCCGGGCTTCGGACAACTTAGCTTCGGCTTCCGCCCGGTCTTTATAGACACCCGGATTCAGGGAGGTAAAGCGGACGCCGTCTTTCTCTACGGTCAGTTGCAGCTGGTGAAAAGTGTCGGAGATAAAGTCGCGGTTCTCCCGGAAGCGGCGGCAGATCATGGCCAGCGTCGGCGTCTGCACGCGTCCCAGCGAGTAGCCGCCCCTCCCGGCCGAGAGCATGAGGGCTTGCGAAGCATTGATCCCGACCAGCCAGTCGGCCTCACGCCGCGCCCGGGCCGAATGGTAGAGGTTGTCGAACTCGCGGCCCGGACGCAGACTGTCGAAGCCCTGACGGATCGCCTTGTCCGTGAGCGAGGATATCCACAGCCGATCGAAAGGTTTATTACACTCCAGGTAATCATACAAATAACGAAAGATAAGCTCTCCTTCCCGACCGGCATCCGTGGCCACGACAATCCGTTCGCACCGGGCGAAGAGCCGGCGCAGCACCTCCAGTTGACGGAGCGCCGCAGGGTCGGACCTGTAACCGTCCTTGGTCTTGACGGTCCGCACGATCAGCTTGAAAGCGGAGGGGATGATAGGCAACATGTCCCGCTCGATGCGGCTGTATCCATACTCGTCGGGGAGCGCCAGCGAGAGCAGGTGGCCCAGCGTTCATGCCACGGTGTAGCCGTTTCCGCTGTAGTATCCGTCCTGTTTTTCTGTTGCGCCCACGACGCGGGCGATCTCACGCGCCACGCTGGGCTTCTCGCAAATAACACAAATCATAATACATGAATTTAATATGGGTAATAGGATTTATTTGGGGCGTTTAACACCCTGTGGTTTCTTTTTGAGGGATTTCGACGGCGACTTCTTTTGCCCAGCTGGTTTAGGCGGTTTCGGGGCTAAGCTGTAATGTCTTTTGTCCAACAACGCATCCTGCCTGCGTGAGGAATCGGTCTGTAGCGGGAAAGTGCCGTCGGGCCCGACGGATAACGAACAGGTGCATATGGGCCGAAAGGCATAGCCTTTACCCCCGCTAAGAGGTGCAAGTCGATAAAGGGAAGCGGGCCGCCCGCAGAGGATCTGTTCGTAGGACTGTGCCTGCAGATCCATTTCCGACACCCCGGCCTCCCGGAGTCTGTAACAGAGCTCCTCGGGAGTGAGTGCGGCAAAGCGCCGGTCATAAGGAGCGGCAAAAATATAGTTATAGGTCGAAGCCCTTACCTGCTCATGCACCAGATCGGGACCGCCCGGATAGGCCAGGTTGTCGATCATACGCTCGATAGAGCGTATAACGCGGAAAGCATGATTGCCGGCCTTGCCCAAGGGCGTGCGGCCGAGCTTATCCAAGGCACAGACGATATCCGTCACCCGCCCGCGTTCCCAACGCTCCAGCTGATCCCGGTAGTTGTCGAGATAGCGCAAGCGTACCAGACGCATGGGATTGGGGCTGCGCAGTAGCAGTTTGATGTTCTGCCACCCTATGGGTCGGCGACCGTGTACGGCCCTTCAGCGGCTGCGCTCCAGCTCGAGACTGCGGCTCCACAAGGCAAAGGGGTTATGGTCCCGGCTGAACAGTTCCCGAAGTGTTTGCACAAAAGCCGAACCTTCAACCTCGCTGCGTGTGCTGACGGGTATGATCCCCCGCGTAGCAGGATACCTCTCCTGAGTACCATGTTTCTGAAATGTGGATCCGTTTTCGATAATCTCCATCTTCTTACAATTTAGGCTTGACGGTTTTGGATGATGACCGCTTAAGCGTTGTCGGTGTCGCTACCTGTTCTTTGTGATTGACCACGCGATTTCTCTCGGCCACGGAGGGTTCCCGGCGGATGCGGATCTTTTCGCGCAGGATATGCCGTGCCAAGGCTTTGGCATCCTCCTGTATCTGTCCGTACTTTTCTCCAAAGACATCGGCGGTGAGTGTCCGGCTCCTGCGATTCAGTTTTTCGAGTGCCCGGTCGATATGGCGGAATTCCTCCCGAAACGAGAAGGCACTGCCTACGGCTCCCCGGTATCCGTCCCGTGCGATATCTTGCAGCGTCAGAATGTCGTTGTTGTGCTCGCTCAGCCGCAGTCCCGTATGGTTCAGGTAGGTATCCAGATTTCAGCCGGCAGGACGCATATCGAACCCGATCATCGGTTCGCGCCCATGCAGCTGCGCCGCCTGAACGTTCAGTACCGGGGTGAAGTCGTACCGGCAAACGCCCTGAGCGTCGATACGGCAGCAGGTGTCGGAAAGTTCGATCAACGCGCGGCTGGCGCTCTCGAAACGGAACAGCTGCAGGAATGACAGCCCCTCATGCTCCGGGGAAAAGAAGCTGTCGGCCATATGCTGCAGGTAATCCGTCTGTGCCTGACGGCCCCGCAGCGAGTCGCTGAATACGAGAATGCCCCGGTCGGTCTCGGCGACCGTCAGCATCATCTTGACGGGACGCCCCTCGAGGAACTTTTCCTGTGCATTTTCATGAGCGGAGAACCGACGATAGGATTCCCTTCCGGCTACTTCACGCAGAGCCTCGGAGGTTATCGTCTCACCGTGGAAACTCAGATAAGCGGCCTGACGCAGTGGGATCATATCGTTGTCGTCGACACCGTGCCGGATGATAAATTGAAGTAGAGGCGTTCTATCCTCTCCGAACGATTCCTGCCGGGAAGGTATATCCTCGGGTCGCACCCCTTCGTAGTGCAGGATAATATTGTCCGGCACGAAGGGTTGCTGCATGGCATCCCTGATACTTTGCTCCATGAACCGTTGCAGATCGCCCCGGCGGATACCGTCCCCATCGGCGATGGCCATACGCCGCAACGTATTGTCGGGCGTCAATTCGAGGTAGACCTCCTTAGCGGTTTCCCCGCTTGAAGCATGAAAAATCTTAGCCATAATTCCTAATGATTAAAGCCGGCGGGATTTGTCGCTCCATTGCCGGGAGCCCTGCCGTTGCCGCATATCCTCCTGATGCTCGGGCAACCTGTAGGGACGAGCAAGCGTGATATTATATTCGGTTTGCAGCAGCCGGTGCGCCTGCATCTGGATCCGGTGGCGGATCCTGACGATATCGCTAAGAGCCGCGTTGCGTTCCCGCTTTTCGAGCCACTTCGCTGCAAAGGGGTCGAGAGACCGCATCGCGGAATGCGAAGGGTGTTGCATCCGCTGGACCGCACACTCTAACTGTTGTGCAAAGGATAGCATCCGCCGAGCGGTCGACGGCAGAAAATAACGTTCCAGCTCCCCGGACGGAGGCAACGTGGCTGTTTCCATCGCCAGGCGCAGGTTATCCGAATCGATCATGTCGGGGGATCTTTCTTCTTTCATTGCTGATAAGATTATTGAATGCGTAATGTCTTGCGTTTCTCAAGCCGCTTTTTTTCTTGCGAAGATTCCTGTCGTACGGAAGTTCCGGTCAGCTGCGGTTCGGGAATCGTGATGCCGTACTTGTTGCGCAGGATATCGCGGGCCAAGAGCTGCTGCCGGTTTTGAATGCGGTAGAAACGTTCGCTATCCTCTGGGAATTTACGGCGAACCGTGTTCATCAACTGATCCAGTCGAGCGAATGACCCGAGCTCAGAAAAATCGGCATACTCTTTTCTGTGCTGCATATGAATGGGACAACCCTCACGGGCAATGCGAAGTAACGTGCCGACATTGCGGTTCCTTTGCGAAACCTTTACATCAAACGCTTCGGCAAAAGCCCGGAAGGCATCCGCAGCCGGAAGGATCCGGAAATCGTTCCCGATTACATTTCCTTCTTTCGTAGCACAATCGCTCCAACGTGCTTTCCCGGGAAGGAAAGAGTGATCCTCCAGCGAGAACATCGATACCGACCGCCGGGACAGCTCTCTTTCTCGACCGGTATAATTATAAAGGATATCTTTACTGACATACCCCAACTCCATGCCTTCGGCACAGAAAAAACGGTCGGCTATGTACTGAAGCAACGCCCGTCTTTGCAGATATCCTCGTCCTGTGGGCGGAAAGAAAACAGCCCCTTTTGCCGTACGGATGGAAGATAATACCAAGTGGGGCTGTCCGCCGTTTTCATCCATGAAAAGATTACGGGCCTTACGGCGGCTGGATTCTATGGCCGGATCATGTACGCGGGGATTCATATATGTTTGCAGATAGGCAAAATCCGATATATATCCTCCTCCATTACAACCGAACACTTCCCGTAGTCGGTAATCATATTTCGGCTTCAAATCATTCCCGGATAAAAATTCCATTAATAATTTCGGATCCCTCCCCAGCAGATGTACTTGTTCTTCATTGAGAAGCGAAGACGCAAAATCATAACGTCGTACCGTCAAGTCCGGGAAATACTGTCCAGCAGTGGCCAGACGACACTCATAGTTCAGATAGTTCAAAAAAGCATCGTCCAACAGCAACGCTTGGTGTCTTCATACCCAACGGCTTTGCATATATTCAGGCACTCCTTCTTCATTGATGGTGACCAGCAGACTCCGCAGGCTATCCCTGTTTACTATGTTCTCGGAAGTCATAACTTACAACTTTAAATGCGTTTTCTTGGGTTTGTTCCCCTGCTTTTCCGTTTGCTTAATCTTCTGTAGCCGTGACGGCCCGGTCATCTGCGGTTCGGGAATCGTGATGCCGTACTTGTCGCGCAGAATATCGCGGGCCAAGAGCTGTTGCCGGTTTTGAATGCGGTAGAAACGTTCTTCGTCGCCGGGAGCTTGTCTTTTGACCCGTTCTAACTCTCGGTCCAGACGAGCAAAGGTCCTCTGGTCGGGATGGTCCGCGTAGACCGGATCCCGCTGGAAATTCTGCGGGCAACCGTACTCAGCGATAAAGATCAAGGTAAAAAGTTCATTGTTCCGCGGCGAGACCTGTAGGCCGTTGTCCTCGATGAAATAGTGGAAGTCATGGTAAGTCGGACGCAGGGTATAAACTCCTTGTCTTCCCCGCATCCCGTTGCCTTGTAGCAGTTTATCCACAGGATGCCACCGGACCTTCTCCGGCAGGAACTGCCCGTTATCCGGAGCGAACATATATCCGGCACGGGAGAGGATTTCCTGCCGGTCTTGATGCGGGACCGCCATTTCGTACGTCCGGATGTGGCCGAATTGCCGGGCTGTCGGTGTGAAATAATGGTCGGCAACATATTGCAAAAACGACCGTAACCGGTTCGGGTAATCGTCATAGGGCAACAGTAGCGCTCCATGTGCGGTTTCGACAACCTGCAGCAGGTTCGCGGCGCTGTCATTCTGCAGGTATTCCATGCATTGGTCCAGTCCCTCCCGAATATCTTCCCGGAGCTCGATGCCCGGGTCCATATATTTCTTCAATCTCTGCAAATCCTTTGTCTCCTCAATATCCTTAAGGACATACTGCAGGGCATCGAACCTGCGAAGGGAAAAGTCACAGGAGGGCTGCGGGCATCTCTCCCGAATAAACTCCCGCAATCTTTGCGGATCGTGCAGAATATCCGGTCCGGGAATCTCCGCACTGAGATCATACCGGCATACACGCAGGTCGGGGAAGGTCCCGGATGAGAGAACTGTATCCCGTTCCGCCTGCAAATAATCCATAAATATGCGGTCGGCCCCGGCGCTATTCGTAATCCCGGATTCGCATTTCACGTTCGCGGGGATGCCGAAAGGATCATAGGTTACCAGCATGATATTCTGTACATTCTTGTTTCTCATGAAATAGAACTGTTAAAGATGAATTTTCGAAGAGGGTTTGCGTTGCGCCTTCTCCTCCCGCCGCTCTTTGCGTAGATTATACACTTGGGAGGGCGGCAGATGGTAGTGCTTCTCGAGGATCTCGGCGGCCCGGTCCCTGATCTGGCGCTGCACGGCATAGATATCCTGCCGGGAGGCACGGGAATCTTTCGAGAGCGCATCGAGCCGGTCTGACAAAGGCTGGAACTCTCCCTGCGCGAGCAGCGGTATGCGCCGGTTCTCGTTCCACCGGGGGATACTGCCCAGTGCCCGCATGTAGAGCAACCGCATCACCTGCACGTTGTGGACATTGGTCGTCAGGCGGAACATATTGACAAAGCTGTGAAACATATCGTAGTCCTGCTGAATGGGATGCGAGCGTAAAGCCATCTGATCTTCGAACAAGGCCCTGTCCTGATACTGTGCCTTATGGGGAATAAAGGCATAGTCGTACAAGGAGAAAGCATGGGGCTGCATCCGGTAGGAGGCCCTAAGCTCCTCGGTCGGATGCTCGACCAGGTATTCGCGCACGTAACCGATCTCCCGGCCCTGCGGGGTGAAGTAGTTATCGGCCAGGTATTGCAGGTAAGCCTGACGGCATTCCATTCCCCAGCCGTCCCGGCCGAAGATCAGGACTCCTTTCTGTGTTTCGATGGCGCTGAGCGCCTTAGTTTCCTGATGATCGATAAGACGCTGGTACTTCAGCATCTCGCGCGTATGAGAGTCGTCGCCGAGACGATTAATGATCCCCGTAGCGATATATTGTTCCAGATACTGCTCTTCATGGTTGTCGAACAGGTATTCCAACGCCCGCAGATTGATGATATGCGTGGCATCACACCTGGCCATACGGAGTTCGTCGGTGAAAGAGGGCAAATCATTCACCGCACGGATATCTGGCAAATACTCCGGACGAAAAACTTCATAGCGTACGACATGGTAGTCGGCCGGGAGGTAATCGCCCTTCTGTGCTGTTTCGTGTACGCGGCGCAGGTACTCGGCGAAAGTCCGCTCACGCAGCCAGCCGGCCGTAGTCGGTGCGATGTCGAGCGTAACGTGCAGGGGGCGGGCCAGGTCGTCCGGCCCGTCCTCGACCACATAGAAGCAGGTGGTAAGGTGATTATAATCCTGAGTTGGCATAGGCTATCGGGTTAAAAATGGATTTTAGGGCTGTTTTCCGGTTTGATCCCACAGGGATCGATCCGGCGATTGAGCTGCGGATGGTCGGGTTTGTGGACGGCGATGCCGTATTTCTCCCGCAGCAGGCGACCGGCCAGAGCCGAGGATTCCCTCTTGATAGATTCTCGCTGCTCATCGCCTTCTGCCGTGCCTGTAGGGATATGCTCCATTTGCTTGAAAAGATCCTTAAAGTCCTTACGATGCGCGGTCGGAACCTCTGTGTTATTGTCTACACCCTTGTCATGAATATTCAGCAGGGCGCAGATCGTCCGGTTCTTCTCCGATACATTCAGCGAGAATGTTTCGATAAAGCGCAGGAAGTCCTGCGCATTGGCTCCCATGGGCAGCGAGCGCCGCAGTCCCTGCATATACTCGTCGGCTCTTGGATCCTGATAAACGAACTTACGGATAATAGGCAGCTGATTGTGCAGGCAGAACATCCCCTTGGTCTGCCGGGCGAGTTCCAGTGTGGCGAGGTTGGCCTCGGTGCAACTGTGACGCAGATCGCTCAGGCCGCGGTTCGAGGTGTCGAAATAGCGGTCGGCGATATCCTGCAGGTAGTTCTGCAAGCACGCCTTGCCGATGCCGTCATGGCTGAAATAGAGCTTTCCCCGGTCGGTTTCTATGCCCGTGACAAGATGTACGCCGGGCCCGTGGCGATCGATCGTGCGGCCGCTTTCAAGATGCTCATCAAGACTGACTTCCATAGCCGCAAGGACGGTATCGGGGGATATTTGTAATGCCTCGAGGTTACGAATCCCGTGACAGCCCAAATAAACATAATGTGCCGTACGCAAAGGGACGTCCATGTATGGCATTAGATTACGGGCATCGATATAATTGCCAATCGCCTCCGAGTCCGTGGCGAACCTCCAGAACAGATTCTCCAGATGGGTATCCGCACCGCAGTCGTACACTTTCAGGCGGTTGTCGGGCACGTAATCTCCGCCATCGGCAACCGTGCAAAAACGGTTCAGGCTCCGCGAGAGCAGCTTATCGACCTCTTCGGAAGTCTTACCCTGAAGACAAAGGATATCGAAGCTTTCGATCTCTCCGCCGGGAGCCTCCATAACCAGCAGCGTGTCGGCAAAGGCATGATTACGTTGTTCCATACAGTTATCTCTTTATTCGGTTTTTATTCATCGGTTTCGTGGCAGCAGACTGCCGGCATACCATCCTGCGCGGATCTCCGGAATCGGGAACGATATCGTAACGATCCCGAAGCAGCCTCTCCGCTTCCTTACGTGCCTGAGTGTCAAGCTGAGAACGGTTGATGCTGCCGTACTGAGACACCCCGTGCGCTATCTGTCGGTGCAAGGCGGAGTCTATCTCGGAAAAACCGGAACGCAGCGAGGCAGGATATTCCCTCTGGTCGGCAAAGCCGGCAAAGTAACCCCCTTCTCGGATTTCCAGCAGCCGCAAGATATTGCGGTTCGGGTGAGAAAGGTGTAGATCGTATTGCTCGACAAACGTGCGGAAACTATGAGAATCGATCCCCAGCGGTTGGAGCTTCAACAGTCGGTGTCCGTGCAGGATGCCGGGATCGAGGTATGACTCTTTCCTCCGGAGGAAAGAACCGTCCAAGGCTGAGAACATCCGGTGCTGCCGGCAGGCCAATTGCCGAAGCGTGCCGTCGCTCCGAAGACCATAGCGCTTCAGGTATCCGAGCGTTTGCCCGTAGGGTTTGAAGTAATTGTCGGCAACGTATTGCAGATATTCCTTCATATACAGCTGTCCGAAGCCCGACCCGTCGAACAACAAAACGCCGCGCCGAGTGGACAAAGCCTGCATCGAAGGACGGGTGAGCGTGTTCTGTTCCTGTTTTTGACGGTCGGAGAGTCATGTGTCGATGACTTTCTGTCGCGGATGTATACCCTCAGAAGCATCGCATAACTCACGGAGCGTGGACCTGCCCGACCAACCGCTGATGCAATGAACGATCCAGTACGGCAAATCGTGCACTTTCGCCGGGCTCTGCCGCAGGAGAAAGTCCGCCAAGGTATCGCCGTCGCGGCATAACGCATGGGCCGTAGCCACCGACATCCGTACCCCGGTCATATCGTAACAGCAGATACTTCCCTTGGGAACATACCAGCCGTGACGGTTCACTTCGTAGATCCCACGAATAAAAGCCATAAAGGGCATATTGATCCGTTCGGCTGGAAGAGGACTCACTTCGGAGCGCAGCGGATAGTCCAGCTCGTCATGCAGCACGAAAAGGCTACCAGCCCTGTGTGTTTGATTATCAGATTCCATGATCGAAGTTAATGTAGCGATGGCTTATGTTGTTTTTTAGATTCAGGCATGCTGATCTCCACCCCGAAACTCTCCTTAAGCATATGAGCCGCACTGTTGCGGACCGAACGAGCAGAGCCACTCTCGGCAATGCTGAGCAAAGCGCATATATCGATGTTCCGGTCCGAGATACTCAGGTTGTAGCGATCGATAAAGTTCCCGAAATCCTTTGAATTATGCCCCAAAGGCAAGCGGTGCATCTCTTGCGCCGGAGGCTCTCCTTCGAGAGTGCATTGCCTGTAAGCGATCCGTTCGGGTATGAGGAAAAAGCCCCCCCGGTTGAACATCCGCCGCGACTCGACGCCCTGTGCGTGGAGTTGGGGAGTGCACCCCCGGATAACCCTCGTTTCCAGCGAGGTGATGTCTTTGTGGTCCGGATCGAAATAGTGATCGGCCAGGTATTGCAGGTAGCTGCGGTGGCAGCGGTTCCCGTAGCCGGTATGCTCCAGCACGATGCTGCCGCGAGGTGTGGTGTCGACGATCACACCGCGCTGATGGACGGGATTCTGCTGTAACTGCTCCCTATGGGTGTGTACGCATTGTTCGATCCGCTCGCGCAGTTCCGCCTCCGGCTGACGGGGATCGTATGCCCGGCGCAGGATATCCATCTCCGGGTGATCGGACGTATCGCTAAAACAGAGAAATACGGTCATGGCCGCAATCAGCGAATATTGCTCGGTGAGCTTTCCGCCGTTTTCCTCGACAAAACGGGCAAAAAGGTCCGCATCGGGATCACTCCAGAAGAAGCGGTGCAGCGGAGCGTCGTCATCGAAATCGTACCGGCAAAGACGGTAATCGGGCACGGCTGCCCTGATATTGTTGATATGCACGTCTTCCCGGACATAACCCTCGAACGCTTGGTCGATCTGCGGCTTGCGCCCCCAATCGATACAGGGGCGCAGACGGACGGGAGTCCCTCGCTCGTCCAGCGTGGCGAACAGGGATTTGTGGCATGGGATATCCGATTGGGTATCTTGCTGTAATGCGGTATCGTTCATGGTGGGTAAGGTTTTATAGTTTATGTCCTTTTACCTTATTGGAGTTACGGGTTTGCTTCGTTCTGATCTCTGGTGTTTCTATACCGAAACGCTCTTTCAGTTCCCGAACGGCTTTCCGGCTTGCAGCGGACGAAGCCTCCGGTGGTGAGCCCTGTTGACGACAGGCGTCGAGTTCCCGGGAGAAAAACTGCTGAGCCAGTAGGCTGGAGGCGATAAATCCCGGAGCAAAGCCCTGATCGCGTACCCTCAGCAGCGCCTGGATATAGAGGTTACGCTCCGACAAGTGAAGGCGGTAATCCGCTACCAGCCGATGCAAGTCCGCCATGTCGGTACCCAGCCGGTGAAAGCTGCTCGTGCCCTCCTTGCGGCCCGATAGGACAAGGTCGGGATGGTAGATGATCCGCTCCGGCTTGAGCCGCAAGTCCAGACGCGAATACATCCTGCTGCAGACCGAGGCTTGAGCAAGCAGCTCGGGACCGGGGTTTGTGATGAGCGTTTCGTGCACCCTTTTCAGGTCGCGGCAGGCAGGATCGAAGAAACGGTCGGCCAGATGTTGCAGGAATTTCTCGAGGAAGATCTGACCGTAACCGCTGTCGTCGAAGACCACGGCGCCGCGGGCCGTCTCTAACACCGTAACGAAGCGGTCTACATACCCGGTTTGCCGCCGGAATGCCGCCAAGCGCTCCATGTGTTGCTCCGCCTCACGCTTCAAAGGCCCGGACGTCGCCGAATCGGACAGGGCCCGGATATCGCTCGGACCTAACCCCGCACTATTGGAATAAACGTAAGACGCTATCCGCAGCGGAAGATCGCACACCAGCTTGCCGCCATGATAGCCTACGAACTCGGGCAAAGCACCCGGCTCGTCGACACGCCGACGGATATCCCTAAAAGAAGTATCGGTCGGAAAGCAGTAATGCCGCAGACTGTAGTCCGGAACGTAGATACCCTTGTCCGCCCGCCTTATCTCGTTGTCGACAAACCGGGCAAAGGCATATTCTGTCTGAACAGAATCATCGAAACCGCAGACGATATGGAGCGCCTCTCCGCTCTGGTCTACAACGGCGCAGAGGTGAGGTATAAGAGCCGATGTGTCATCTTTCACTGATATCGTTGGCATGCTCAAAAACTATAAATGAGGTGTATGATTTTTCTTTTTATGCGGAGGCTCGGGTTGGGGCACCGATACTGTGTATACCCGTTTTTTTTGTGGCGTGGGGGATAGCAAGATGGAGCGCCGGTCTTCGCTCAGCTGGGCATAAACCTCCACGGTACCGTGCTCCGGATCGGCGGGGAAGTAGAGCGAGCGGTTATCGAGCAAGGCACTTTTGGCGCTTGAGGGTAATTCGATATGGCCGATCACCATTTTTTCACGCGGATCTTCCAGCATCCTCTCCAGGGCGCGGTGTCCCCGAACATCGAATTCATCTTTGAGGAAGTAATCGGCCAGCTGCCGGGCCTGTTTTATCAGCTCTTCGAGCCGCTTCATATCGAGCTGTTCCGGGCTTTTGACCTGCGTGGTCTGCTCCAGCTGTTCGGCCAATGGGCGGAAGGCCTCGTCGAACGAGAAAGGCTGGCTATGGATATTGATGTAGCCGGTCTCCTTGATCGCCAGCAGCCGGTAGATATCCATATTCGCTTCCGAGATCGGGGTTTGGGTCCGGTGCCAGTTATGCAGGTATTTGGCCAGATGCATGAAATCGTCTGCATGCGGAGCCAGTTCCGAACTAATAATCGGCTTTAGCTCCTCGCGGAACCCTTGCGGCAACTTGTGCTCCGGAGTATAGACCTCGGAAGTGAAACGATACGGACTCCACAACGTTCCGAAAGAACGGCTCAGATCGATCAGAGGTACGAGTTCCGCCGTAATGTACGGGAATTCATACAGGTTCAAAAAAGAGAGACCCGGATGCGGATCGAAATAATGATCGACAACCTTTCGGGCATACTCCCGCAGCCCCTCCTGTCCCAGAGGGTTGTCGCTGAAGAACAGGTAGCCATGCTCGGTCTGAGCCACGATAAGTGGAGTCCGGAACTCCGGGTCACATCGGTACAGCCGTTCCCGGTATTGCTGCTCGGAAACAAATATTCTGTAAGCCTCCCATTCACGATACACATTAAGAGGGGGCGTCTCTTTTCGCTGAGCCTTAAACGTAGTTTTCCGAAGTGGAATGCTTTCTGCAGCATCATTGCAGTTAGCTATCAAATAAGGCAGGAGCTCTCGGTCGACATAAGTCGTATAAAGGGTGTCCGGAGTCGGCTTGGGCAACACACTCGGATCCGGAATGTCGAAACGTACCAAACTGGCATCCGGAATATAAGCGCACAAGGTGGCTGCCTGTATATTGTCGGGGATAAAACGGTGACGGAAATACTCCTCCGGAGCACTCCCCTGATATAACGTAATGAAGTTCTGAGACCGGGGACGGTAATGACGTAACGGATCCAGGCACAACATAATACTGCCCGGAGCATCGCTGTCGAAAAAGAAATCTATCGTTTCCTGAAGGTTCGGCATAGCATGATCGTATTACAATTAGAGTTTAGGACCTTTGTATTTTACGTGCGGACGGTTATGTTTTTCCTCTTTCGGGGCTTTACAGAACTCGGACTTGACTTTCATGATCCGTTTGTCGGGCGGCGGGAAGCGGCCGAACAGGATCGCACGCTTCTCGGGACCGATCCATGCATAGGTATGGTCGGGCCGCGTCTTTTCCTGCTCGGGCAGGTAGAGGCAATGCCCTTCGCCAAGCACCATGCGGTGGTAAGTATTCAGATCGACCCCATCCACCCGAACGTTCCAATCCGGGCTGGCCAGGATCAATGGCAGGGAACGGCGGCCCCGGATATCGTACCCCTTGGTCAACAGTTGATCCAACAGCATGGAATCCTCCCGGGCAAAGGCGATCTGACGGCGTGTTTGCCCGGATGGCGGAAGCAACGACAGCTCGGCGATGGTACGCTCATAGGTTTCCAACCCTTCGAGCATGGTGCGGATATTCTCGTTACGCTGCGACTCGTGCGTGTGCGTCGCCGCAAGAAAGTTAAGAAAAGCCGCAGGCGTAGGAGCCATATCGTTTTCGTAATCGGGCTTCATGGCATCACGAAACATCTTCGGCAAGCTGTCGGCGGGCAGGTAGTCGTAGATTTCCAACGGCCGGGCTGAAGGGTTGAACGCCTGCTTCGCTTCTTTTGGAAGGCAGTCTGTATTGTAGAGACGTACCGGCCCCAAGGCGAAGTCCGGATCGAAGTAACGGTCGGTCATCTCCTGAAGATATCTTTGCAGAAGTTTACGACCCTGCTTATCCTCGGAAAAGAAAAGCAGGCCGCGGGAGGTTTCGATGGCCGTATAAGAGTTGTCGTGCATGATTTTAACGGGGTTTTATGGAGTTGTTGCGCTTGGCAGGCTGATTCTCCCGCTGCGTGCGGCGGGAAGCATGCGCCTGCCGCATCGCCTCTTTCTCTTTTTGGGAAAGTGTGGTGCTGCGCTCGAAGAGGAATTCCATGCCCCGTTCGGCGGCGCTCATCTGAACGCCCGTGGTGACTTTCTTCCCGTTGGCGGAGGTAAAGGTGACCTTCACCTCTTTCCCCGCAGCATAATCATTGAACTCTTGCTCGGTCAGCGTGTAGTCCTTGACTCTCCGCACCAGGTTAGCCCGGTCGCATCGCAGACCGAACATCTCGTTGGTAAGCGGATCTTTCGACACATAACACGGCCGGGTTTCCATCGTGGAGTAGTCTACGATCAGCTCAGGGGTATGACCCAGGTTGCCGGTCGTGTTCAGATTTTTGATATCGTCGGCCGTGAGTTTATACCCCCGAAACTCCTCCCCTTCCCGCAGAGCCTGGCGAACGAAGTGCGCATCGAACTTGACGCTGCCGTCCTCCGCACGGTAAAGCGAGAGCTTGGCATCGCCTTTTTGACGACCGAGCTCGGATTCGAAACGAACAGGGACTAATGAAGTCGATTGCCGCCCCTGAAGCATGCGTTCCAAATTATTGCCATAGCGAAGCTGGTCGGGAGTGATCCCATAACGCTCGGCCTGCCGCCAGTCGATCTCCCGCTCGTTGAATAGGTGCTCGTTATAGATACGATGGCTGGAGAGGCTGCGCCGTGCCGACTCATCCTCCGAGTGCAAGCAATCCTCGATCTGCTGGGCTGCCACTTCCGGCTTCGTATCTTTGGGCATGTTATAAAACAGGAAGCCCGAAGGGTTGTTGAACTGGTACATGAAGTTTTTGCCGAAGTTGCTCAGGATATTGCCGTGTCGGTCGACTTTCATAAAATGGTGGCGGTTCTCCCCAGCGGCCTCCTCCAGCGTGAGGTTCCCGTCGGCATCGATGCCGGTAACGCCTTTGGCGCGCTTTTCTTTCTTGTCGTAGGCCATCAGGTAACCGGCATGATCGACGGCCTGCTCTTGCTGAGCTACATTCATCTGATCCATATACTCGATTTTTTATGGTTAAGCGGAACATTCCGGGGATAAAAATAGAGGAAGAATCTTATATTTGTCCTCAAATCCATTGAGTGTGAGATTGTTGTCTGCAATAGTCCTGTGTTGTCTGGGAATGTCCGGTTCGCTGTGAGCCCAAAATTCCTCACCGTTGCCGCGTCAGAAGCAGATCGACTCGCTGATGTACAGGGTCCGTACTCCACGGCAAATGCAGCAGGTCATCGACAGCCTGAAGATCGGCCCGGACGAAATGACGGCATATCCGTTATTGTTCCCGTTGGACAGGCGCAGCTGCTCGTATCGCATCAGTTCGGGGTTCGGAAAAAGGACTCATCCGATATACGGAGACAAGCGGATGCATGCCGGGATAGATATCGCCGCAGCGTTGGGAGCTGCGGTGTATGCCGCGGGAGATGGAGTGGTCGTCCGTGCCGGATATGACAAAGGATACGGATGGGTGGTGGAAATACGGCACCGGGGAGGATTCATAACCCGTTACGCCCACCTGAGTAAAGTATGGCTGTCGGCCGGAGACTCGGTATCCATCGGAGAACACCTGGGAAATATAGGACGTAGCGGAATGGCAACGGGATATCACCTGCATTTCGAGGTGCGAAAAGACGGCAGGCTATGAAACCCAATGGAGCTATTCAGGATAGTATTCCCTAACGACCCATATCCGTAATTTTTGGAGATCGAATCCGTCTTATTGCCACTGTATCAGTAAAATAAATCCGCAAAGATTTGACACGCGCGCAAAGATCTATTTACTTTGCAATAAACCCTTTGACAGATGAAAACCTATGATTATTCAGAGAAATACGCAACCTGTGCGGTGTGTGGGGATATTCACGGAGAGTTCGACTTTCTGGTCGGGAAGATGCTGCGCATGGAGCTTACCGATACGTTGGTTATCGTCGCCGGGGACTGTGGCATCGGTTTCGACACTCCCGAATATTACCGCCGGACCTATCAGCGTATCGCTAAGACACTCAAAAAACTGAACAGCAGCTTGCTTCTGATACGTGGCAACCACGATGACCCGGAGTTTTTCCAACGGGAGATGATCGTCTTTCCCCGGATGAGAACCCTGCCTGACTATTCGATCATCCGATTTAAAGACCGCACAATCCTATGCGTCGGTGGCGCCATATCCATCGACCGGCTGTACCGCATCGATCAAATGAGAATTCTTGCGGATTCAGGTCGTGCGCCCCGGAAACTCTATTGGGAAAACGAGACCCCGCAGTTTGACGAACGTGAGATGAATGCGATTAAGGAAGCGGGACTGCGCATCGACACGGTTGTTACCCATACCGCCCCCTCGTTCTGTTACCCCACGACCAAAAGAGGAATAGAGATGTGGATGGCCTATGATCCGAATCTGGAAAAGGATATAGATGAGGAACGTGCGACGATGGATCGACTCCATAACCGCTTACTCTCGGACGGACATCCACTCACCCAATGGTACTACGGCCACTATCACTGCACCTCCAGTGATCGGATCGATGGAGTCGGTTTCCACTTGCTGGACATCGGGCAAATCCGGGAAGTCCCGATATCCCGGTAAATCTTCCCGATAATCGATCCGAAAAAACACTACCGCCCGCGCGCTTCATGATTAAGCATGCGGGCGGTAGTATTTTATTAGCGGTGGCATCCATACGTCTGACAACCCGGACGCATGGAAACCATAAAACGATTACAGAGCAATGATACGCCGCTTTTTAATATCGTATTTGACCAAAGGGCCATTGATATTCTCCAGATACACATATTCCCGATCCACCTCGGATAAGGCTTCATTAGGCTGTTGGTAGATTAAACCGTTATTCTGACAATAACGAACGTAAGCCTTGACTGCGGTTTCGAAAATCGAATCTTCCATAATAGATCGGTCTGGTTGCTCAAATATAGTGAATTTTATTGTCGTCCCTTGACGGCTTTGATTATTTTTGTACCTACTTTGAAATTAAGTAGGAATTATTGTTTTTGAAATGAATTGGGGTCGTTGGAGCTACTTCAGTAAACTTTATGTTAAAATAACCGTTTTCATTAAACAAATTTCGCAATCGAATGAGATCGTCAATATGAGCCCATGAATGGCGGATAAATATATTATATACCTTTATTTATTGCCGATTTAGTTGTATTGAATGTGTCGATTTGCCATTTCTCAGGAGATTGTTCTAAGAATTTTTGCTCATACTTAGAGGCATTTTCTATATCGCCGTATGCTAAATAGGCATTCGATAATGTCGCATATTTCCATAATAATTCTTCCGGATCATTCTGCTCTAATGATTTTAGTATCAAATACACTATTTCTTCAAACACCTTTTTGGCCCCAATTTTATAATATATACTTTCCTCACCAGTCTCTTTATTTGCCATTTCCAACAAACACAGGGCATAATTCTCCCCTGTGTAATAATCTTTATAGAGATTCCAACCTTTACTATAAGAAGCAATAGCTCTATCTAAGTAACTTGCATCCCGTGTCTCTATCCATAAACACTTATTAATGGCTCCTAATATACCAGTTGTTTCTGTATCACAAGCGTCTTTGATAGGTTCGATAATTGTTAATGCATCTGTTAAAGCAGCCAATATTGACGGGCTCTTACTTTTATATATACAAAAAGCCTGTTGTTGAATATAATATTTTTCATTTTCAACTTTTTGACTAAGCTCCTTCCATATTTCTGCGGCCTCTAAGAATTTATTATCACTCATATATTCTTTGGCCTTAGAAGTTAAAATATAGATAGAGTTTTCCCACTCTCTATGCTCACCTATAATCTCTGCCAAATCCTCTTTCGATATGACGGGTTGAATTGCTCGAGGAATGTATATGTAAAGCGGACTATCTATTTTAGGCTTTTGAGTAATAGCCGTAATAAGTTTTGTCAACTCTTCTTTGCATCGCTTTGCTTCATCATTTGAAATTTCATTTCCCAAGTGTTCATAATTGAGAACCCTATTATGGTTAAAATCAAATGGAATATTGCCTTTTCCTTCTTTTATAATAATCGTAGAGTGCTTTTTAAGTGTGTGTCGAACTCCTAATTCATAAATAGCATTAGGATTATTGGTTGAAACATCTGCTATAACTATATCCGCTCGATATAAAAGAGCATACATACTTCTATCAATCAGACCTGTTTCTGTAATTTCGTCTGCACGAACACATTCCATATCGCATGCTGTTACGGCAGGGCGAATGATATGCTGATATGTTTGATCTAAGTCAATAGTTCTATTTGTCTCCGGATCTTTCTTTTTTCCGAACCCCATTACAACAAAGCAAATCTTCCTATCCATATTTATAACTATTTAGGATATACAATCACATCATCTGCGATAGGTTGACCTCGCTTATTAAATGCTTTTTCTATGTATGCATTGGGAGCTGTCGTAAAATCTTCCCATTTGACGAGAACGCAATATCTGTCTTCTTCAGAATACGCGCATTTACCATGGTTGTTCAAATAGTAATTCCGTCCAAACTCTTTGATTACGGTACTATCATTTATGGCTACAATATTATGCGAGCCTTGACAAACGACACATGACTCTGTTCCTTTATATATTGTACTATACATTTGAGGTAAAACTACTCCCAATATTCCATTTCTCGTATTTCCCCTGCCATTATATAGCGACGCTTGTAGTTCTCTTTTAATATATTTTTGTTCTTCCCAACCCAGATTTTCGGAACTATATTGTCCTATTAAGAAAATAGTGACTGTTGAATCAGAAAGATAGTCCTCTCTAATTTTCCTCATTATATAATCTTCATCATCTGAATCGATAGGCGTATTTAATGATTTGTCAATCATATCCACCTTATCCTTATTAGCCCAACTTTGTATCACTGCTTTATAGGTTTTGTCTTCCGCTTTGAAAGATATATAGCATTTGTGTCCCATGTTATTAATTGTTTGTCTCATAAAGATATACAATAATGCAAAACAAAACGAAATAGGACAGATTATTTTTTTGAAAAAAACAGATCGATTTTATGATATGCGAAGTTTACCAAGGTTAAGACACTATTGTTTGTCTGCTATGTTTGTCAATGACGTCTGACCATCTTAGATAGTGTGGTTTGTTTGGCTAGAACTTGTATTGCATTAACTAAATATCTGAAATTCAGGCAAAAATCATGGAAGCGTATTGATTAAAAGCGTAAATTGGAGTGACCCGGTATTGAACGTACTCTTCAATATATGGTAAACAAAGATTAATGGCAGAAAATGTTTTACCTCAATTCGTCAATATCAAATATTAAAATGATGCGGAAAGGAGATTTTTATTAGAGTGGAATAAAAGACACCAAAAGATTGGCTTGAAAAAATTCCAAACGCATTTACCATCATTAAAGTAATTATTAGCTTTTTGATTACATTTGCACGGTGTTATTTGAAAGCAACATAGCGAAATGCTGAAATTTGCACGATTTCCAAATCGTTACCGCTATTTCTCAAATATTCCGTTAAATATTTCTTTGTTCAAATGGTTGTGCCAAACCGTTGAAAATTTAAAATAAATCGGGGTCGAATATTTGACCCCGATTTATTCTTAATAATTAGTAATCAGCAGTTCGTTTACGAATTCCCGCTTGGCGGCTACCGCGCAGATACTCCGGAAGATATTCACACGCCGGATTTTGTAGTGGGCATACAGGTCGTCGAAGAAGGTGTTCTCCGGATCTTTCTGCCGTGGATCGGAATTCGAGAGCATTCACTTTACGCCCATCGAGTCGAGCTCCTCACAGAATCCGGCCAGAGCGACCTGCTCCGGATCGTCGAACCGGTCCGGCATGTAGGGCGTACAGCCACCCGATCTGCTGACCGGCTTATACGGAGGATCGAAATAGAAGAACGACCGCTCCGAAGCATACGGCAAGCTCTGCCGGTAATCCCCGTCGAGGATCTCCACGCCCTGAAGCAGCCGGCTGTCGGCCATGATCAGCTCCCAATCCAGCAGGTTCGTACGCTTTCAGTTGCCGAAACTCATGCTAAGCTCCCCCTTGCGGTTGACCGAATAGACAGCGTTATAACAGGTGCGCATCAAAAAGACGAACAGTGCGGCCCGCACCAGGTCGTCCAGTCCTCCCGCATTGTACCGGGCACGCTGCTCGAGGAAGTATTCCTTACGCGGCTCGTATCCCGCCAGATCACCATAATAGCTCTGCAGGGCCAGAAGCGCCCGGATCAGCTCCTGCGGCCGGTCGCGGATCATGCGGTAAACATTGATCAGGTGCTCGTTCGAGTCGTTAATGACACACCTCACCTGCGGGAAGTTCTGCCGGATTCAGAAGAAGAGGGCGCCGCCTCCGACAAAAGGTTCGACATAGGTTTCCATCCCGGCGAAATCCGCAGGCAGCGATTCGCTCAGGATGGGCAGCAGGCGGCGCTTGCCGCCTACCCACGGGAAGCAAGGGCCTCCCGCCGGTTTTTCCTTTTCTTTCATGATAGGTAAACAATGAATGGGTTAAAATTAATTCTGCGCCGTCTCCTCTATAAGGTGGCGCAGCGATGGATCGTTTTCGATACGGGCCATCTCGCTGGCGATAATCTGTTTCACGTCGGCTTTGATCTGGTAGTAGTTACGCTCGATCTCCTCCTTCATGTGGTCTTTGCCATCTGGTCCCGTAAAGTCCGTAATGATAGGGATGGGTTTGTACCGTTTGGTTTCGGCAGCCACCTTCGCATTGTCGACCACGATCTGGGCATGAAAGATTTTCTGGTCGATCTTCTCCCCGACGTTATCCGATACAGAGCCTACGAACGTGCCCTGACTCAAGTTGGAAATCTTCGAGGCCGGGATCAACGAGTCGAGCTGGGTGGAGATATTGGTCGAAGTATCCTCCTTGGTCATATTGATCGACTGGCGCCTCTGGAGCACCTTGCCGAACCGCTCCGAAAGGGTTTTGGCCGTCTCGCCTACGACCTGACCGGAAAAAATATTGCCAATGGTGTTCTGGATTACTTTCGCCTCCTTGTCGCCGTAATCCCGGACCAACTGTGAGAAATCCTGCGCCCCGAGACAGACGGCCACCTTGTTACTGCGGGCCGTAGCGATCAAAATATCCAGTCCCCGGAAGTAGATGGTCGGAACCTCGTCGACGATGATCGAGCTTTTGAGCCGCCCCTTTTGATTGACCAGTTTGACGATCCGGGCATTGTATAGTCCAAGGGCTGCCGAGTAGATGTTCTGCCGATCCGGATTATTCCCTACGCATAACACTTTCGGTTCTTCGGGGTTATTGATATCCAGCGAGAAGTCGTCCCCGGACATTACCCAATACAATTGCGGGGAGATCATCCTCGAAAGCGGAATCTTGGCCGAAGCGATCTGCCCTTGGAGCTGCTCCTGCGCTCCGCCCAACCATGCATCCATAAACGGAGAGAGGTAATTCTCCAGTTCGGGATATGAGGTCAGAATAGTGAAGACATCCGAGTATTTCTTATTCAGCAGCTCGATGGCGTGCGGGAAAGTGCAGTACCGGCCACTGTCGTAGATTTTCAGGAATCATATAATGGCGGCCAACAGGATGATCGGACTTTCGACGAAAAAATCGCCGGCCCGGGTGATCCATGTTTTGTTCAGATTGAGCATCGTGACATAGGCCGATTCATAGGCGTCGGCGATATCGCTCATAAATTTCGGATTGATCGGATTACATCGATGGCTGCGTCTGGGATCGTCGAAGTTCAGCACATAGAATTTAGGCGCAACGGTATAGTTTTTCCGGTGGCGCAGCAGATGGTTGTAGGCTATGACACTCAGGTCCGGAAACTTGAAGTCGTAGATATACATGGCGAAACCCTTCTCGATCTGCTGTTTGATGAAGTTGTTGATCACAGCGTAGGACTTCCCGGAACCGGGCGTGCCGAGGACCGCTGTCGCCCGGAAGGGGTTGACGACATTGATCCACCCGTCGTGCATCCGACCCTGATACCGGAACCTTGTAGGCAGGTTGACCGAATATTCATTGGTCAGCAGCCGCGTTTCCTGCATGAAAGATTCGTTCTCGTCGTTGAACACGTCCTCCATCATGTTGTTTTTCAGCAGGCGGCTGGTCCACACCCCGGCGGTCATGAGGAACACGTATCCGGCACCGAGCGTCGTGATATAGAAAATCGTTACGATTGCCGAGGCGGAGCGCAGGTATAGCAGCAGGCCGCTGCCGAAATACAGCAGCGCGCCGGCGGCCAGGTATATTCCGATTTGCCTTCAGGTAATGGATGTGTCTTTGCGTCCCCTGACGCCGAGGCACGAGAAAGCGAGGAACAGCAGTGCGAAGAGTTTCGTATTAAGCGGCGAGGAGTAGAAGCCCGTGCTTTGCTGGAAGTTCAGCAGGATCCGGTCGACGATGCCGAACGTTCAGCCCAGCGAATCGAAGAACGGGTAACAGAAATAATAGACGTGCGTCAGCAGTACGACGATGCTGAGCGCCCGCATGAAGTCGAGATTCTTTTTCAGTCCTATGGTTTCGTTGGCTGACATGGTAGGTTAAAACATAAGTCGGAAACTCTTTTTATTCGATTTTTTGTGCCCGTCGATTTCCTCTTTCAGGGTCTTGGCATGTTGAGAGGCCATAAAATCCCGGAACGGACGGTTATCTTCTCTATCTTGGCTCTCTTGCAGGGACTTGATATAGGCTTCCCTGTCCTGCCGGTGTATCTTGGTCGGGATCAGGCTGTGGCAGAACTGGATATAATTCATCAGCAGACGGGCAGTCCGGCCGTTCCCGTCAGCCCACGGATGGATGGTCACCAGATTCAGATGGGCATCGAAACTGAGGTTATAGATATCCTCCATAGATGCCGCCTGAGCCAACTTGTCATTAAGGATTTTACACATACTTTCTACCGCCTGCGGAACCTTCTGATAGTTCATATAAGATTTACCTCCATAACCGGCCGTTACACCGCACAGACGGAAATCTCCTGCTGCCGTATTGAACGTGCCGCCCATCGTGCTCATCTCGCCTCCGGTGGATTTCATAACCAGAGCATTGAACCGTCTCAGTAATTCCGGAGTTATGCAAACATTTTGCCTCTCCGCCATCTCTGTCGCAAACTCGTAGGCGCTTTTCAGGTCCAGGTTCATCTGGTTCTGCACCATCGGCTTACCGGCAGCGATACCTTCGTCGAAAAGCATCTGGGTTTCCGACTCGGTCAGCGTGGAGCCTTCGATGGCTGTCGAATGGGTAATAATCGAATAGATATAAAACTTTCGATAATCGATGGATTCCGTTAAATTGAGTTTCCGGTACTCATCGGTCAACCTACCAATAACTGGCCAGATATGCTCTGCTGTTTTCATATTGTCTACATTTTTATCGTATTCATCAAAACATTTCGACACCTTCGCACAAAGGGATTTGGAACCGTATATGGGAAGTAGCTTTTCTATTTCTCCCCTGTCCAACAGACTCAAATTGTCAAAGTAATAATTGTCGGTCAGATACAGCATATCCAAAAAAGCCCGTTCCGCAGTTGCGATATGGATGACTCCCGTCTGCCGGATTCCCTTAGTTTGGACGATGATCTCATTTTTGAGTTTCCGGTAACGGTACGAGCACCCGTCGATCTCCATGCTGCGGCTTAAGTAACTGACAGCCGTCAGCCGCGAGTCGCACTGGAATACAACGCCCGCTTTTTGCAGCACATATTCCAACGAAAGATACGAAGGAGAATACAGGATATTGCTCAGCTCCTCCGGGTTATAGCCCTCTTTAGCGTATATCCCTTTGCGGGGGTTGAGCAGACGTCCGGTACGCACGTAATAGTTCAACCGCTGTCCCAGTCTAAGGGTATCGCTTTCTCCGGTGAGCAGGGCAACGTCCCGCAGCCGGAAGACTGTATGCGGATTATTATAGAGCAGATAAATCAAATCTGCACGCTTATCTTGTATGCTATTCATCGCAATATTTCAAATATTCAGTTCACAAATATACAGCCAGATTTTGATTAAGAAGCTATATCCAACCGATAAAATTCATATTAACGGTCGTTACCGTTTCAACTATGCTTATAATTGCTGCCCTTTTTTCTTCTTTTTCTTTTTGCGCCCGTAAGGGTTCCTTGGCTCGGGATCTTCGAGGAAGGGGTGCGGGTACGATTCCAAAGTAAACAGGTCGAGCATGGCCTCCGAAAACGACATCCCATCCCCGGCAGTGTGCCGATTCTCTTGTCCCGGATAGTGCGTGTCCTCGTATTCTGAAGGGTGATACTGTCTGTTTATCGCCGTCGCAGAGCACTCTTTACCCAATGCGGAACCTTTGAATACGCACCGGCTACGGTGGTCGATATAGGTCACACCGTAAAGATACCCGGCATCGTTCTGCCACAGCACGGCGTCGATGTCCCGCATTTTGAGTGCATTCACGAAAGCCTCTTTCGTCGGAGCGGACCGCAAGGTTTCCGCAATGGCTTGTCGGAGCTCAGGCGAAGGCGGGTGTTTCTTCATCCAGCTCTTGTTCATACCGATCTTGCGTTGCAAAGCCGGCAACCCGGTACTCTTGCCGATGCTGCTGGACTTGATACCCAGACCGACCCGGTTACCCTTTTCGTCCGTAGCTGCGTAAACCAACCCGGCGTAATCCCTACCCGCCGCTTGACCGCGGATCTCTTCGAGGGTAACGCGATACAACCCCAACACGGCCTTCAACTCCTTGAGCGACTGAAAGCGGTACTGTTGCAGGACGCCTTTTACGACATTTGCAATCTGCCGCTTCAGATCGGAGGCTTTGTAGTCGACCGCCGTGAGCGGCTGACGGTAGGCATAATCCTGTTTCTCGGCCGGATGCAGGCCGTATTTGCGTTCCAAATGGCGACATATCGACCATGAACGTTTCCAGATTTGGAAGTCGTTGATCTTTCGGCCCTGCTCGTTGATGCAAGTCGTGAGGATATGAAGATGTGGCCTGCCGATATCCTCGTGTTTGTAGATGATATAAGGCTGGTTCCCGTAACCGAGTTTTTTGAGGTATTCCCGCGCGATCCGTTCCAATTGTTCATCGGAGAGCTTATCTTTCGGAGAAGGGTTCAAAGAGATATGCACGACCGGGTTTTCGACCCGGTGGTTGGCCTCCATGTACGGTTCGAACGAGCGCATGCAATGCCCGATACCGGGAGGACCGTCAGGCGGCTCCATGATACGGTTTCATGCCAGCACGTGGGCCGTATCCTGATCTATCTTCTCTTGGTTATATGCGAGGGCACCGTACATGGAGGCCCCGGTGGTGATCTTGGCGATCATACACTCTATCTATTACACATACACAGTATTCTTATCCCGGTTCTCTATTGCCTGCGCAGGTATTTTTGCTCGAACTCTTTGCTCAAATGCAGGATCTCTTTATTGGTTCTGACCAGTTCCATCGTGTACCGCTCCAGTTTGTAAAGCGCCGCAAGGGCTTTCTTTTCCGGCAGACCGGAATTGATGGCTTTGACCACTTGGTTATAATTCACGCCAACAGCCCTATATTGGCTTTGCAAATTGGTCAGTTTCACATAGTAGTCCATCGCCCCTTTGTCGATCCTGACCACCTTGAGCGGACGATCGAAAATGGCCGAGAGGATGAACTCCGATTTGGTCTTGGCGCCCGATAACTCATAGAGCCTTTCGAACTCGATGTTCTGCCGCTCGTCGAGTCGGAATCCATAATAATACGAGTGCAGGTTTTCCTGCTGCTTGGGACGGCGTCCGCCCCTTCATTTCTTTTCCGGATCTGCTGCCGGAGATAATTTCTTGGTGATCTTGGCCATATATAATCTATTAAAGTCGTTTTCTGAACCGTCGATTCGATTTGGAAGGTTTGACTTTGGCCGGAGAATTTCATTCCGTCTTTATACGCCCGTGGGGACCGGCATGCAAAGTACGCTCCAGCTCGTCAAGCTGTCTGACGTATTTTTCAGGGTTACTCTCTTTAAGTCGGCAGATATTGAGTAGCTTCCATCGCACTGCCGGATACCGGCCGTAATCTCTCCCTTCCCATTTAGGGCTTCCGGAAGAAAATGACAGCAAGAATTCTTTGTCTTCGGGCGTCAACGAAGCATTTACCGTTTTTATGAGTTCCGCCCTTACTGTTTTGTATTCTCCATACCCAAAAGGATGGTCGGTCATCCCACCGAATTGACTCTCCAAAACTGCGGATTGGTCTATCATATTTGGATTCAGCAATTCGGCTATGGGCCGTTTACTGCACAGAAGAAAAAACAGAGTTCCTTCTTTTATTTCAGGGGTATAACCAACCATGCGGAGAAGATTTCCGACATCGAACAAATCACGGGGATGCTGCCGGTCCAGTGCCGCAACGATTTTACCGCCCCACAACTGTTTATGGGGTACGACCCTGACTTCACAGAATTTATCGAAAGTTTCCTGAGCCTTATCGCACAATACCATGAATTCCGTACCACCGATAATGCCCCGGTTAATCTGGTTCACTTCGATTTTAACGGTTACCTCACGGGATGTGCAGATGAGCTTAAGTTCTTCTCCTGCACGCTCCGGATCATCGAAATGGAGCAGCGGCATACGTTCCCCCAACCGATCCTTTACCCGTTCCAATGCTGACCGAATTTCTCGCAGATCAGCATTTCGGTCACCACTGACCTGAATATAAGTCAGATCGATATCTACAGACAGTCGGGGCATATTCAGGCAGAAAAGGTTGATGGCCGTTCCACCGTGTAGAGCGAATACATCCTCTTTAGCTATTTCCGGCAGGAGATCCAACAACAAGGATGTCTGTTTTTTATAGGAATCTTCCATTATGCCAATTCTTCAGGTAAAACCAATTTATATTTCGGAACCAACACTCCGCCTTTAACGAGACTGCGATTGCCATTGCCCAGTTCTATTCGGCTCGTGTCGATGTGCTTAAACCAACTGTGGCCGGCTCTTTGGGCAAAATACAGGAACAGCCTCTTGGTTTTGATCGATTTGCAGGACTCCAACAATTCCTGCACTGAACCAGGACGTAATGTAGCAAGACCTTCCATCAGTTCATACCCCTCGACCAGCGGAAAGCCATCAGGACACAGCGACAGACACTCCAGCATGGCCCGTGCCGGTGTCGATATTTGCATTTCGATTCCGGCATCCTGATAATCGGCAAGGCCAATCCCGTCATCCTCAAATAAAGTATTTCTGAATATGACGGGGGTTATATCCCATTGGTTAGCCGTAAACCATAGGGGCAATTTCAGCCCGCCCAAGGCGAATAATGAGGCTTCGGAGAGGGTGAGTTGCAGGTAGTGGGCTGCACCATGCAGTTGTAACGCGGAACGCCCTCCCAGATGGATTCCGATATTAGCCTGAGACTGTAAAGCGGCAAGAGCGCCGGACAGTATGAGTGGATCGCCGGATTTCAGCATAGCGCCTTTGCCTATCGAGCGCAGCCAACCGCTTCTGCGATATTGTAGCAAAAGTTCATAGGAATATCCTTGTGATACAAGCCATGAGGACAACAATACAAGTCCTTTAGGATAGTCCTGCATCAGTCGACTTATTTTAGATTGATTTATATTTTTATCCAGAACCATATTATCACTTCATTTATTTGCGTAAATATAAACAAAAATAGTGACACATATCTCTATAGCACAGCATTTATATTTTCGCGTCATTATTAAACATTACATGTATCTTTTGGCTGTCTGCAAGTGTACATTCCCATTTAATTTTTGTCTGACTGATTTTGAAAGATGCGACACCGGAGCATTTCCCCGGTGGGGTTTCGGTTTAACGTGTTAAACCGAAATGTTTTCGTTTAACGAAAACCCAACTTGCTGCCCGCAAATGCGGGCCGGAGATTTTGAAGCGGAAGAGAAACCCTGCGGCCCCGTCGGGAGCCGCAGGCGTAATAATCGGTGCAATATTAGGGATTATTCCGCGATGCGGCAATAGCCGGAAACCGGACAAACCCAGACTTCCCAAGATTTTTGCAGACAGACCACCTCCTCTGCATCTGCGGACTGCTCCACTGTCGCCAGAACAACCCGCGTTGGGGCGGCTCGCATCCGGGCATATCGGGGAAAATGCCGTCGGTACGGCCGGTGTGCTGTAGGACTGTAATCCTCCTTTGTTACAAGGCTACAATTGTAGTATCGACTACGGCTGTAACCCTGTAACTTGACAGAATGATATTTGTCCTTTATTGTAGGGCTCACAGGCTATAACCCTGTATTAATCTTGGATAATAGGCCGATATTTTGGGAAGGCTCCGGCATTCCAATATTACAATTTTGTAGAATTATCAGGATGTAATCGTGTAAAATTACACTTAAATAACTGTATATAAGTGTGTTATAATTTTGAAAACTGGAATATAAGTATTACCTTAGATATATAAACAAAAGGGAATAACAATCTATGGATGAACAAATTAGAAGTATCCTTGCGCAGGAAACGACCAAAACCCGTAAGATACAGCTGCTGCTTCTGTTAGGACTGACCCGCCGTCAAGTGGCCGATCTGGTGACCCGGGGCAACTGCGGGTGGGTTTATAACGTTTATAAAAAGATGGTCAGCAGCGGCACCTTTATCCCTTCGCAGACCACGGCTGTCCCTACTTCGGTATTGAATTATTCGTTCAACCATCGGTTCGGGGTAGAGATCGAAGCCTATAATTGTTCCCGCGAGAGGCTTGCCCGAGAACTCCGGGATGCCGGCATACAGGTGTCTGTGGAGGGCTACAACCATGACGCACGGAATCACTGGAAGCTGGTGACCGACAGCAGCCTCGAAGGTCGCGATACGTTCGAATTGGTCAGTCCGATACTGGTCGGCGAGGAAGGCTTGAAAGAACTGGAAACCGTATGCTGGGTGTTGGATGCCTGCGATGTCAAAGTGAACGAGAGCTGCGGTTTCCATGTCCATATGGACGCTTCCGATTTCAGCATCGAGACTTGGAAGAACCTGGCTTTGTCGTATAAACATATCGAGACTCTCATCGATTCGTTCATGCCTCGCTCCCGCCGGGATAACCGCTACTGCAAAAGCCTGAACGCTCTTCCCGAGGCGCGGATTATACGGGCGGCGACCATCCATGAGCTGCAGCAGGTCTTCGGCAACAACCGATACTACAAAGTAAATCTCGAGGCTTATTCCCGTCACCGGACGGTCGAGTTCCGCCAGCATTCGGGCACGATCAACTTTGCGAAGATGGAGAAATGGATCCGGTTCATCAACGGTTTGATTATCTTTGCTCGGACAGGGCAGTTGCCCAACCGGACGACATTGGACCGCCTACCGTTCCTCGATGAAAAACAAAAACTGTTCTTTAAGTTACGAACCAAAAAATTAGCAGTAGCAGTATGATAAAAAATTATGAACTGGCGGACGGCGGCAGGATTGCCGCCGCCACCCCCGAAGAATTCGTCCGGCGGCTCCGTGAGGGCAGCTGGTTCGACTCCGAAGGTACGGATGAGGAGTTTATGAAACGTTTTGCCCTGCGTTATAAGGAATTGCACGGGGTGGAGCTCCAGTGTGACACGGCCGAACATTTTATGGCCGACCTCCGAAAATTCGGATACATCAAAGAGTAGTGCGGGCATTCGATGCTTTTTCTTTTCGCTGGAATTACATGCATGGCTGACCATTGCATAGGGTTGAGCGTTTGATTTGCTGCAAAAAAACGTATATTTGTATCCTTAACTGTTTAATACAATGACTAAAGCCAAAATTGTAAATAAAATCTCCAAAGAAACCGGAGTAGAGAAAGCCGTTGTGTTTTCGGTAGTAGAAGAATTTATGGAACAGGTGCGCCACTCCCTGATCGAGGGAGAGAACGTCTATTTGAGGGGATTCGGTACGTTTTTGCTGAAACATCGTGCGGCCAAGACAGCCCGCAACATTTCCAAAAATACGACGATCGTCGTGCCCGCCCATAACATTCCTGCCTTCAAGCCGGCTAAAATTTTCCATGCAGGTATTGCCGGAAAAGAAGAATAACCGAACATTTTCAATCCCGTAAACAAAACTTACTCATAGCGTAAAATTCAAACTAATGGAAGAATTACTCAAGCAGATCAACGAACAGATTGCCGTATTTCAGAAAGAGGCGGCACAACAGGTAGAAAAGAACAACAAGGCAGCCGGAACCCGGGCCCGCAAAGCCGCTCTGGAAATCTCCAAGCTGATGAAGGATTTCAGAAAAGCATCGGTAGAGGCCAGCAAATAAAAATTTAGTAATAACACGAACGAGGGAGGGTTTTGCAAAACTCTCCCTCGTTTAGTTATTCCTGTACTCGTCTTCAATTCAGACTCTATGCTTATCCCAACCTCTTTCGCAAATCCATACGTTCATGCAGGATTCTCACGATTTCCACCCCCGCGCTTTCCACGACACGGTAAAAAATGATATGTCTGTTCGCTTTTATACCGTAAAGGCCGTCGGCAACTTCATCATACTTGCGGCCGAGTAACGAAGGACTCTCCGCAACTTCCCGGCACATACTTATGAGCATTTCATAATATTTGTCGGCCTGCTTTTCAGACCATTTGTCAAACGTATAATTCCAAATGGAAGTCAGGTCTTCGACCGCTTTTCGAGTAAAGATATTTAGCCATTCACCCGTTTCGATTTCATGGCTGCCAAGTGCCGGTCCGGATCAAAATCTTCTGCCTCGCCGCTCTCAATGCCTTCCTTGATCGCATTTTTGAGTTCTATCAGACGGCTTTCGTTCTCTTCCAACAGTCTTAATGCCGCACGCACAACCTCACTGGCATTATTGTACCGACCTTGGGCTATTTTAACCTTAATAAAATCCTCGAAATAAGTGCCCAGAGCTACTGATGTCGTTTTCATCCCTTTTCTATTTTTTACAAAGTTACCAATATTTGGTAATGTAACAAATTGCTTGCAGATTTATTGTCTTGGGGCATAATGCGGAATTTTTCTGGACGAGACAAAACGAATAACCGGACTATTCGGAACTATTAGCGACTATCCCGGACAGGGTGTTTCATGAGGCTAAAACTCTGTTTTATTTGCAGTTTGTAAGCGTAGACAAGGCAATTTGTTTACGAGTTTACCAACGCAAAAAGAAGAGTGACCATGAACGAGAAAACCCTGAAAATCGCCATTTCCTCGCAGAAGGGAGGCGTCGGCAAATCGACCTGCACGATCCTCGTGGCCGGAGTTCTGCACTACCTGAAGAACTTCAACTGCGCCATCGTCGACGGCGACGATCCCCAGCACAGCATCCATGTGCTGCGCCAGCGGGACATGGAGGCCGTAGGCCAGAGCGACTTTCTGAAAGTGGCTCTGTACCGGCAGTTCGAACGTATCCACAAGAAATCCTACCCCATTATCCGCAGCAACCCGGTAAGCGCCGTGGAAGACTTGGAAAAGTACCAACGGGAACACCCCGAGCAACACTTCGACATCGTGCTGTTCGACCTTCCGGGCACGCTGCGCAGCGAGGGGGTGATCTACACCATCTCGCAGATGGACTATGTCTTCGTACCCTTGAAGGCGGACAATATCGTCATGCAGAGCTCGCTACAGTTCGCCGAGGCGCTCGACGAGGAGCTGGTGCAGAAACACAACTGCAACCTCAAAGGGATACACCTGTTCTGGAACATGCTCGATCGGCGGGAGCGCACGGATATCTACCAACGGTGGAACGCCGTGATCCGCGAGGATAACCTTCGCCTGATGGCGACGGCCCTGCCGGCCAGTGCCCGGTTCAACAAGGAGCTGTCGGCCGAACGCAACAGCATCTTCCGCTCCACGCTCTTTCCGCCTGACACACGACAGTTGCGTGGCTCCGGAGTACAGGAACTGGCCGGGGAGATATGTTCCATCATCGACCTGAAATAACGATGGCTACCAAACGGATCGACCCGAACTCCATCGACGAGCAGGCCATTCTGGAGATCGTCGCCGGCAAGAACGAACGTGTCGGAACCCTCGTGTCCGAAACGGAATCTCCCCGCAGCGCTGTTCGTGTCACGTCAGTACCCCCGATACAATCCGTACCGCAACCGACCGTATCTGCCGAGCGCATGGCCGCATACGAGCGGGAGTTCCTGCGCGGAGTGACTCTGAGCGAGCATCGGAGCCTGCACATCGACGGGAAAATACACCGGCGCATCGCCGCCCTGACCGGCATCTCCGGAACTCAGGTAACGGTATCGGGCTTCGTCAACCGGGTGCTCGAACATCACTTCCGCGAGTACGGGGCCGAAATCATGGCTCTACTCAATCGCTATTATCAATCCTTTAAACAACCGTAAATTATGAGTACCGTGATTATTATCCTACTGTTCCTTTACTCTTCGTACCTGACGCTGGAGAAATATATCGTTACGGGTCACATCTTCCGTCCACGTACTTCCGGGGAAAACACGCCAGAAACGATCAAAGAGAGATCGGAACAGGTTGCGGCAGAAGTATCCGAAGGGCAGGCGCTTATCGGTGCCAGCCGTTTTCAGCCCGGACAATCCCAGACACCTGCAGACTATCCCGGACAGGCTCTCCGGCAGGGGGTACAACCTGCCGATCATGGTGTTACCTTTACCGGGCGGAACGATCTTCCGTCCTCTGAAACCGCCTCCATCGGCTTCCGGTCACAACCGGAAGGGCCCTCGGAGGCTCCCCGACAAAATCTTTTCCCCGAACAACCCGACAGACTGTTTCCTTCGGCAGGAGCTATGCCGTTCCGCTGGACAGGACAATCCCTGCCAGCTATGGCCGATGCATCCCTTTACGGAGATGACCTTCCGGAACGGGACGAAGTGCTCGGCTACACCGAACGGGAGAACCCGCACCAAGCCTCGGGCGTAAATTTCGACGATCTGGACGCCGTCGAGCGGAGTCTGGGCAGCGATGCCTGTACCGAGGAACAGAAAGAACAGGCGCGCGGGGCTTTCCGCCGCCTCGAAGGTACGGACATGGAACGGCTGCTGCGAGCCAGCATCCTGGGCAGCAGCGAGAAGCTGAAACGTTACATGGATCTCTACCTGGGACAAAACGAGGGGCGTCCTCTCACACGTAAAACGAAAGAGTCGATACTCGGCATCTTCGATATCGAAGAGTATGTTTAATCGTAAAAAACAAGGAGGTACTTATGAGAGAGTATATGGATTCGAGCTGAACATAAGTTCATAACGTGGTTGCAAAAAAGTTAAGGGGCCGCAGGCGGCTTCGTGCTGCCTGCGGTTATTATAATAACTTCTGAAAATGACAGATATGAAAACGAATAGTCGTTTGAAAAAGACATGCTTTCTGCTGCTATGAATAGCCCTGTGAACGACCGCTGCCTATGCGCAGGGGGATGGCACGGCGGGCCTTATCAAGGCCGAGGCGATGGTCAAGAGCTATTTCGAACCCGCCGTGAGACTGATCTACGCCATCGGCGCCGTGGTCGGACTGGTGGGGGCTATCAAGACCTACAACAAGTTCAGTTCGGGCGATCCCGACACGGGCAAGACCGCCGCGAGCTGGTTCGGCAGTTGCGTCTTTCTGATCGTGGCCGCCACGGTCCTCAAATCCTTTTTCTTGGGAGGCATCCTGTAGGCATATGGAATATAACGTCAACAAAGGGATCGGCAAGCCTGCGGAATTTTGCGGGCTCCGCGCGCAGTACCTCGTCTTTTTCGCCGGGGGGCTGATCGCCGTTTTTCTGCTGTTCATGGTCCTGTACATGATCGGCGTCCATCAGGGAGTGTGTATCGGCTTCTGCACCGTGGCGGCCGGTGCACTCGTCTGGAGCGTATTCTACCTGAACCGCCGCTACGGACAATTCGGGGTCATGAAACTGCAGGCACGGCAGTACCGGCCCCGTTACATCATCAACCGCAAACGGATCTCCCGTATCATAACACGCATCTCTTAAAGAATATGGTCAATACATTGAAAACCGCCACATTAGAGCGTAAACTTCCCATACTGGCCGTCGAGCAGGGCTGTATCCTCTCCAAAGACGCCGACATCACCGTCGGTTTCCGGGTACGCCTGCCCGAGCTGTTCACCGTCTCCTCGCAGGAGTACGAGGCGATCCATACGGCATGAACCAAGGCGGTACGCGTACTGCCGAACTACACGATCGTACACCGTCAGGACTGGTTCGAGAAGGAGTCGTACCGGGCCCGACTGGACGACCCGGAGACCAGTCCTCTGAGCCGAAGCTATGAGCTGCACTTTAACGAGCGGCCCTTTCTGAACCATACCTCCTACCTCTACATCACCAAGACCACGCGCGAGCGCAGCCGCCAGCAGAGCAATTTCTCGATCCTCTGCCGGGGCAACATCATCCCCCGCGAGGTCAAGAACCGCGATGCCGTAACGGCTTTTCTCGAGTGCGTCGACCAGTTCGTACAGATCATGAACGATTCGGGCTTCGTAACGCTCGAACGCCTCACCACGGACGATATTATCGGCACGGCGGAGAGTCCCGGCGTACTGGAGCGTTACCTCTGCCTCTCGCAAGGAGATACCGCCACGCTGCAGGACATGCAACTCAATCCCGAAGAGATGGTCGTAGGAGACAAGATACTATGCCTGCACACCCTTTCGGATGTGGACGACCTGCCCGGAAGCCTTCAGACAGACTCCCGGTATGAGCGCCTCTCCACGGACCGCTCGGACTGCCGCCTCAGCTTTGCGGCGCCCATAGGGCTGCTGCTTAGCTGTAACCACGTAGTGAACCAGTATGTGCGACAAGAAGTCGTGTAAGTAATTGTTTAACAATTAAATGAAGTAACAAATATCATTCAAATCAGATTAAACCTATTGTTCCGTCAATAGTAGCCTACGGTCACGTGCGTCGTTCAAAAGGCGGGGTGCGAAGCTGGCCGGACAAAGTAGCCCTTCCGCAAGGAGAAG